>Ga0164296_1000044_pt1 | contig 154396 bp, 144 predicted proteins | sample GEODES057metaG_FD_113533 | JGI IMG/M metagenome (GOLD analysis project Ga0164296, IMG submission 113533) | Dystrophic lake water microbial communities from Trout Bog Lake, Wisconsin, USA - GEODES057 metaG | ecosystem: Environmental > Aquatic > Freshwater > Lake | place: USA: Trout Bog Lake... | reverse complement strand
TGCCGGGCCTCGATGATCCGCCGCCGCAAATCCTCGCTCAATGGTCTCATGGGTATGCCTCCATGGACATACACCGTAGCAGACGATCTGCAACGTGACTATCTAAATCGAAAACGCTCTAGGACTGTCCGGAGGTGCTTGAGGAGGTGCATGGCGTGTGGAAAAGCCTCCAAAAAACCTTATCCGAAACGGGATTGTCAACCAAACTGCCCGTTTGGGCGGTTTTTTGACGATTCGTCTACCGGCCGGCTCGACAACCTCCGCCGCCGGGCCTTGTTTCGACCGCCCGCCGTCCATGTCCGCGCCCGCCCAACGCCCCGCCCTCATCGTCGCCGACCGCTGGCGCGACTACCAGCTGCTCGACTGCGGCGACGGCCTGAAACAGGAGCGCTGGGGGCCCTACACCCTGGTCCGCCCCGACCCGCAGATCATCTGGCCGCGCCACGGCTCGGCCGGGAAGGCGCCGGCCGGCCCGTGGGAAAACTGGGACGGCTTCTACCACCGCAGCGAGCAGGGCGGCGGCAAATGGGAATTCCGCCGCGACCTGCCCGACCACTGGAAGATCAGCTACGGGGCCCTCACCTTCAAGATCCACCCCACGTCCTTCAAGCACACCGGTCTCTTTCCCGAGCAGGCGGTGAACTGGGATTGGTTCGGGGCGAAGATCAAGGCCGCCCGCGCCGCCGGCCGCGAGGTCTCGGTGCTCAATCTTTTCGGCTACACCGGCGCGGCGACCGTCGCCGCCGCCGCCGCCGGCGCGAGCGTCTGCCATGTGGACGCCGCCGAGGGCATGGTGAAATGGTGCCGGGAAAACGCCGCGCTTAGCGGCCTCGCTGCAGCGCCCATCCGCTACATCACCGACGACTGCCTCAAGTTTGCCCGCCGTGAGTTGAAACGCGGCCGCCGGTACGACGCGATCATCATGGATCCGCCAACCTACGGCCGCGGCAGCACGGGCGAGATGTGGCGCCTCGAGGATCACCTGTGGGAATTGCTGGCCGAATGCCGCTCCCTGCTGAGCGAGCAGCCGCTGTTTTTCCTGATCAACGCCTACACCGCGCGCCTCTCACCCACGGTCGTGGCGAACCTGCTGGCCGAGCTCCTCGACGGCCGCGGCGGCACGATCACCGCCGGCGAGGTCGGCCTGCCGGTCCAGCACGACGGCAAGGTCCTCCCCTGCGGCATCTACGGCCGCTGGGAGACGTAAACCGAACCAAGGCCCGGCCTAATGGGCGCCGGCCACCGCCACGGCCGGGTTGGCGTCCGCCGGCATATTCGTCGCGAGGAACTGCTCGATGCGGGTGAACAGCAGGACGACATCCTTGTAGCCGCGGAACCCGTGCAGCTCGTTCTGCTTCGCCAGCACCTCGTAGGGCTTGTGCGCCCGGTCCAGCGCCGCCATGAGCGTCGTCGCCTGCTCGTAGGGCACGGTCGGATCGTCCTTGCCATGCACGATCAGGAGCGGCGCCCGGATCCTGTCGACCAGTTCCACGGGCGAGACGGCGTGCAGCTCGGCCGCATCCTTGTCGGGATCGCCGATGTTGGTCCGGATGAAATGGGACCCGAGCGGAATGTTCTGCTGGTCGTATTTGATGAGGCTGACCCAGTCGGTCACCCCCGCGATATCGATGCCGCAGCGGTATAATTCCGGCGTCTGTATCAGGCCCATCAGCGTCGAGTAGCCGCCGTAGCTTCCGCCCATGATGGCGATGCGGGCCGGGTCGGCGATGCCCTGGCCGATCGCCCAGCGCGTGCCGTCGGCGATGTCGTCCTGGATCTTGCGCCCGATCTGGCGCTTGCCCTGCTGGAAGAAGTCGTCCCCGTAGCCGTTCGATCCCCGATAGTTCATCTGCAGCACGGCATACCCGCGGCTGGCCAGGAACTGCGTCATCATGTCGAACTCGAGGGAATCCCTCACCCACGGGCCGCCGTGCGGATACACGATCAGCGGCAGGCGCTTGGGCTCGTGCCCGGCCGGAACCGTCAGGTAGCCATCGATGACGAGGCCATCGCGCGCCTTGTAGCTGATCGGGTAGACTGCCGCCATCTGCGCCGACTTGAACCAAGGGGCCCGCGTAAACAGCTCCTTGAGGGTCTTATTGGCGGAATCGAAGATGTAGTAGGTGCCGGGATCCTGCGCCGTCCAGGACAGGATGACCATCTTGCCGAGGTCGTCACTGAAGCTGGTGATGGTATTGATGCGCTTCGGCAGCGCCTGGTCCACGGCGTCCTGGACGGCGTGCAGGGTCGGATCCAGCCAGAAGGTCCGGGGCTGGTTGGTGACAAACCGGACGCCGAGCAGGTCGCGCCGCACCCGGGAAAAGACCAGCGACTGCATGCTGATCCCATCATGGGAAACATGATAATCCGGTGGAATGATGTCGTAGTGGTTGTGGGCCAGAATGAGGTCGCCCAGCCGCTGGTGCACGAGATCGTACGCGTAGACCCCCCATTTTCTCTCCGCCGTGATGCGGCCGATGTAGAGGGTCTTGGCATCCCCCGACAATCCGAGCACCAGGGTGCGGGGGCCGTTGTAGTCGAGCCCCTGCGGCACGTGCCATCCGTCTGAATCGCTCTCGCGGTAAATCACGCGATTCAGGCCCTTCTCCGTCTGCACCCCGACGCGCACGACTCCCGCGCTGTCCGCGATCCAGGTGGTGACGTTGCCCGGATTTTCCAGCTCGCGGCCATAGCCGCCGATCCGGGTGTTGACGCGGACCACATTCGGGTAGGGCAGCCAGACGAATTGACCGGAGTAGGCGTTAACCGGGAGGTCATATTGATTGAGCAGGACCTCGTCCTCCATGGCGGAATGAATGACCGTGGGGGCATAGAAGCTGTGGCGGTCGGTGTTCAGGTTCTGCTGCCGCGCCTCGCCCGACAGGCCCACGTAGTTGCTCCCATCGTAATCGATGGCGGCCAGCGAGCCATTGTAGGGACTGAACGCCGCCCGCTTCGGTCCCAGCCACAGGAAGTAATTTCCCAGTCCCACTTGTAATGGAAAATTTGCATAGGGAATCTCCACCGCGTTGGTCTTGCGCGCCGCAAGGTCCATGAACACCACCGTCGCGTCCTTTTCAAACATCGCCTCGTAGGCAACCGCCTTCCCGTCCGGGGACATGATCGCGTGCGCGACCGCCAAGCCGTGGCAGAAATCCTCCACGGGGATTTTTTGGGCCTTGGCCGTGTCGGCGAAGCCAGTTGCGACGCACCCGGCTCCCAGCGCCAGACTCAACAGCCATTTGGAATTCATCAGGGGTGTGGGGAAGACTCGAATCCAAGGAATCATTCCACCGTGGGCAAAGGTATTCGGCTGCCACGGGAGGGCCCGCGACTTTCAGCTTTGCCCGCCGCGTCCCGCGCATAACACTCCCGTCATGCCCCCGCTCTCCGCCGCCTATTACGCCCGCGCCAACGAACTGCTCGCCCAGGCATGGGAGAAAAACGCCCCGGTCATCGCCCGGCTCGCGCCCCTCCTCGGGGCCAGCGTGGTGCGCGGCGGCGTTATCCACACTTTCGGCAGCGGCCATAGCGAAGTGATCGCGCGGGAAATCATCGGCCGCGCCGGCGGTCTGGTCTGCGTGACCGGCGTCATCGACCCCACCGGCGGGTTCATTGAGAATCTCGTCGGTTACGGCACGCGGCTCATCGAGCGCTACGACCGCCAGTACCAGCTGCTCGCCGGCGAGGTCATCATTGTCATTTCCAACTCCGGCAAAAACTCCTCGCCCATCGAGGTCGCACTGCACGCAAAGAAAAAGGGGCTGACCGTGGTCGGCCTCACCGCCCTCGCCATGTCCGCGACCACCCCGACCGTGCATCCCGGCGGCCAGCGGCTCCACGAGGTGGCCGACTACGTCCTCGACAACTGCGGCGTACCCGGTGACGCCATCGTCGAGGTGACCCCCGGCCTCATGGCCGGGCCAACCTCCACCTTCATCGGCAGCTCCCTGCTCAATTGGCTCATGCTTGCGACCATGGAGTGGTTACAGCAAAACCACCATCCCCTGCCCGTCCTCCGCAGCCAGAACCTGCCGAATGCCATCGAGCACAACCGCGAGGTCGGCCTGAAGTACAAGCACCGTCTCAGCCGCCAGCTGGCCTGAGTTCGCTCCCCTTCATGAGCTACAAAATCGGGGTCGATGGCGGCGGAACCAAGACGGAATGCATGCTCGTCGACGACGCGGGCCGGATGGTCGCCGCGCACGTCGGCGCGGGTTGCAATCCCAGCGTCGTCGGCGCGGACCAGGCCGCTTCCATTGTCACCGCCGCCCTTGATTCGCTCCGCGCGCAGGCGGCGACGCATTTTGCCGAGACCCACGGTCGCGCGGCCGATCCCAGGACCCTCATCACCGCCACCCTGCTCTGCATGGCGGGTCATCGCAGTTTCTGGCAGGAACTGGCAAAAACCCTCACGGGGTTCGGCCGCGTCACGACCACCGACGACTCGCGCCCCGTGCTCGAGCTCGCCACGGGCGGACGCCCCGGTCTCGTCCTTCACTCCGGCACCGGGTCCTTCGTCGCCGCGCAGGCGCCGGACGGCTCGGTGCACTACGCCGGCGGGCTGGGCTGGCGGTTTGGCGACGCCGGCAGCGGGTACGACCTCGGGCGGCGCGCCCTTGCGCGGGGCCTCCTCGAACTGCAAGGCTGGGCACCCGCCTCGCGGCTCGGACCGCTCGTGCGCAGCCACGCGCAGCTCGGCGACTCGGCTGAGGCCGGCACGGTCACGCGCTTTTATTACCAGCAGGCCGAACCCAACCGCATCATTGCCGGACTCGCTCCCGCCGTGCTCCGGCTCGCCGCGGAGCGCGACGAAGCCGCGCGCCAGCTCGTCCTCGACTCCACGGGCGAACTCCTGGACTTCGCCGTCCACGTCGCGACCCGGCTTTTTTCCGCCGCGCTGCTCCCCGGCGTCACTGCCGGTCTCAGCGGTCCGATCCTGACCCACCCTCTGGTCCACGAGGCGCTGGCCGCGCGGGCCCCGTTTGCGCTCACGCCCATCCAGGAGACCCCGATCGAGGGCGTGCGTCGCCTGCTCGTCCGTTCCTGACGGCCACGCGCTCCGCCAAACCGGCCACCTGAGCCCATCACCGACGCCGCAGCGGACCGCGACCAAGCGCGTCATTATTACCTGGGCACTCGTCAACGACGGTGTCGGGAAGAGGGTCATGCTGAACGCTGTGGTATCCGGTAATTTCGCATCCAAACTCGCGGTTGACGCTCACCGGAGGTCAAAACCTGCTCCAGACGGTCAGACTTGGCCGCGCGCGGGACGACAAAGGGTGGATTGCGGTTTGAATTCTCTCCATTGTCCAATGCACGCCGCCATGCCGACGCTCACCGCGATCACCCTCCTGTCCGAGCCGGAGTGGCGGGCTCGTCAGTCGGCTCATGAGGCGCGGGTCCAAGCCTGGCTCGGGCCGCATCAGGCCCGGGCCGCGCGCGGTGAGAAGCATCCGGTCCACGATTTTCTCTTCAGCTACTACGCGTTCCGCCCCGCCTGGCTGCGCCGCTGGCATCCGGGTCCGGACATCGCACTGACGGGCGACGGCGCGCAGGCCTTCCTGCGCCGTCCCGGGTATCGTACCACGGGAGACGGAGTCATGGTGGACCCGGCGGCCTTTGCCCCGAAGCGCCGCGACAGCCTGCGCTGGATGCGCACCCTCCTGATAACGATGAGGGAGCGCCCGCCGTTTTTCGGCTGCTTCGGCCTGCACGAGTGGGCGATGCTTTACCGACAGACGCCGGAGGAAATCCGCCACAATGCCTGGCCGCTGCGCTTCACGCCCGCCGAGCTGGCCAGGTTTGTCGAGTCGCAGCCCGTGTGCTGCACGCATTTCGACGCCTTCCGGTTTTTCACCCCGCCCGCCCGCCCGTTGAACCGCGTCCAGCCCGAACGCGGCACCATGACGCAGCACGAGCAGCGCGGCTGCCTGCACGCCAACATGGACCTCTACAAGTGGGCCTTCAAACTCGCGCCGTTCACCCCTTCCGTTATGCAGAGTAATCTTCTGATTTTCCACGGCCAGCGCGCGATGTTGCTCCTGAGTCTGGTTTTGGAAGTTATCGACCGCGGGTTTGAGCCGATCGAAACAGTCACGAAACACCGCAACATCGAAAAGAGGCTCGAAAAAGCGCTTCGCCTCGGAGGGCTTAGAATCAAACGGCCAGGTGAGACGACCCTGTTTCACTCCGATGAGTTTAGAGAAAACCTCGGCGAGCTGTTCGGGATTGGGCAGCTTGAGCGTATCGCATAGAAATTTCGCGACTTCGGCGTCGCCTTCGGCACAGATGCTCTGGTCCGCACTATCCACAACCTTCGATCGGCGTTTATTGGTTAGGCCAAGGCCACGCTCCACACGATAGACCGATCCATCGTGTTCAAACGTAACATCAATCTCTCCCACCTTGCTGCCGTTACGAAGGAGATAGCGATCCAAGCGAAATGTTTCCTCAAACTTCGGCTCTGAAAGGAAGAGCGCATAGCCAAGACTTTCGATTAGGCTCGTCTTTCCGTGACCGTTTCGTCCCGCGATGCGATTCACGCCGGACTGAAAATCCACCACGATACCGGAGCCATCCGGACCTTCGCCGTAAGACTTGATATTCTTCAGACGGATGGAGCGAATGTTCATAGCGATGGGAGCGGGTTCCCGCTTACGGTAAGTTCGCTGGAGGAGGGCGCAGGAGCTGTGGCTTTAGAAATACGAATTTCCTCAACGAGCGGACTATGTGTGATGAGCTCTGCAAGTTCCTCGCTCGAACGACCTTGCCTGACGGCCTCCTTGAGGTCGAAGAACAAGGCGGCAAACTCGTCTCCCTTCGCCGCAAGTCCCCAGAGCGCGTCATCGTTAACAAGGGTGCGGATGGCCTTCTTTTCAATCTGTTCGCGAGTCAGGCCTGCATCTCCAGCAGCGGCACCTGGAATGCCTCCGCCGGCAACATTTATACCCGTAGTATCAATCGAAACTGCGAAGACCTTGGCTTGATCACGGATTTGTTCGGCAGCGACGACTTGATCGAACGCGATGCGGTTATTGCCTACCCAGCCAAGATCCATTGGCGGGTGCCCCTTGGTTCTTGGAGCAAAAAGAATCCTCTATGAAAAAAACCACACCCGCCCCGCGGCCCTCCGCAAAAGTGGCGACATCCTCGGCCACGGCAGCCGCCATCTTGGAAGGGATCCGAGCAAACAACGGCATAGCTCTGCCGCAAAAGTCAATCACTGCGGTCGACCGCATTGTCGCGAGTTGCGACGAGCTGCAGTCGAACAAACAAGAGATTACTCCAACGACCGTCGGTGCTCAATGTGCCAAGAAATTCGGCGGGCCTAAACCCCAGAGCATCCTCAACAACCTCAGATATCGAGCCTATGTTGGTGCTCGGCGCGCTGAACAAGGGGAGATTGGCGCCAAGACAAGAATCGGCGGGACCTCAATCCGAACCGGGGTTGATCATGTAGATGCTTATCTTGAAACCCTTGAAAGCCGCTTGGCTCAGGCAGAGGCGGATCTTCGTTCACATCGCCATGCGATGACTCAATTGGGTGACTACGATCTCAGAACGGCCCTGGAAACAGGAGTGCTGGTTCTTGTGCCACCCCAATCGTTCCGTCTCCCCCTCGAGGCTCGTCAGGCGATTGAGGCTATCCTGGATGCCGCCAACTTAGGACCGGTCGGGTTGGAATTGGTCAATACTGGGCAAATCATCAGCAAACGATTCGGCTCAGCGACCCTGTTGAACAAGTTTCACGTTGACGCACTAAAGGGATTATTGAGCGGACATTAAGTAAGGCCCTGGGGTAAATTCGGACGTGCCTGAGCTTAGTCCAATCCCACCTAGCCGCGAGTTGTTGCACGAGTCTGAATGGCTGCCCCGCCGTGCAACGCACATGCATGACGTGGACCTGTGTCTGCGACCGCACCTTGAACGGGCTCGTCGCGGTGAAAAGCACCCCGTGATGGATTTTTTATTCACCTATTACGCCTTTAGGCCGAGCTGGCTTAGGCGTTGGCACCCGGGTATCCGGGTCGGACTAATCGGTTCAGCTGCTGAGAAATTCTTGGAGTGGACCCATTACGTTCGGACTGACGGCGTAGTCTCCGTTAAAACGTCTGGTGTGCAGCCTCAGCGGATCGCGTCGACTCGATGGATGCAAAACATGCTAAAGCTCACAGCGGAGCGCGCGCCGTCTTTTGGCTGCCACGGTCTCCACGAATGGGCAATGGTGTATGGGAGAGACAGCCACGAAATTCGGCACACAGGCGTCCCTCTTCGTCTACCAGCCAGGGATATTGACGAGATTGTTCGCGCACGCCGGATCTGTTGCACCCACTTTGATGCATATCGCCATTTTGCATCCGCAGCACAGCCGCTGAATCGACTCCATCTCACGCGTGAGATTTCCCAGTTCCACGAGCAGCCGGGGTGCCTCCATGCGAATATGGACCTTTACAAATGGGCGTCCAAATTGACGCCGTTTTCACCAAGCGAATTGGTCTTAGACACATTTCGGTTGGCGGTCGCCATTCGTGAGGTGGACATGCGTGCCAGCCCCTATGACTTAGCCTCCCTAGGATACGCTCCTATTAGAATTGAAACAGAAGAAGGCCGCCTCGACTACGAGCGACACCAACGCTTGTTCCATGACAATGCCCGCCCTCTGCGTGAAAGGCTTATTAAGGTCTGCGACGCTTTGATCGTCGACGCGTCGGAGGAACTGACTGGGTAGGTCTGCATGCGGGCCAGCCAGGTCGGCGAGAATGCAGGCGGTTGTTGTGGCCGACCCGCCGCTCCATTTGAGCTCGGCGGTCCAGTCACTTCTTCTTTCCGAACTTTGCCGCCTTCGCCCGAGGCGGAGAGATCAATTCCCATGCCTCGACCCCCACAGCATGCGCAAGGCGTTCGACGGTTCCGAGGTGCAGTCCTGGCCATCGCCCCGATTCAACCCGTTGATAGTATTTATATTCTACTTCGGCTTTTTCAGCCAGCGCCTGCTGGGTCAGGCCAAGAGACATCCGGTAACGCTTAAGGTTGATGCGAAGATTTCGTAGAGCAGACACTCGCGCAGAATAACCTTTCCGCTTTTGCCGAGACACAGTAGCTACATACTGTGAGACTTTGAAAAGGAACTCTCTCGTCAGGCATGCAACGCATCTCTTTCAGATATCCAGCTGCTTAGTCGCTCAATGAAAACACACGAAAAATCCGCCAGAACAGCCATCGGAAAGCTGGTGGTGACAAAAAGGTTGGTGCCATTGACCTTTCTCGTAGAGAAGACGACCGAAGGTTATGTCGCCCGCTGGAAAAACCCAAAGCCCAACGAGGTAGAGGTCCATGCTGCTACACAGGAAGGCCTCGAAGCCGCCGTCACCGATGCTTGTCACGTTTTTATGAAGATCGAGTTTGACGCTCCAAAGAACGAGGTGGTCGCAGTCGCTAACGATCCCACAAAAGGCTACTCTCTGCTGTCACGACTGTTCGGCGAAAGAACGCTCCCCCCCTAAACAGGTTGGTGAAGGTGAAGCTGGGAACACCAAGGGAACGGGACGACACCGTTGGCTAATTACTGAATCAACTACTCTTGAGCCAAGTGAGTATGAAGTAACTTAGCCTAACTTCCTTATTTGTAGTCGGTTCCTTACTAAAGTATTAGCCTACTATTCATAACCACAGAGCTGGTCGCCGATTGTTTCGAACTGGCCCGCGACATCCGGGGAAACCGACATGCGGGCCAGTCCCTACGATCTGCGCGCACTGGGATTCGAACCCATCCGGATCGAGACACCCGCGGGCCGCGCCGACTACGAACGCCACCAGCGCGTCTTCGCCACCCGGGGCGAACCCCTGCGCGAGCGGCTCATCGCGCTCTGCGACCGGCTGCTGTTTCAAGGGTAGGGCGAATCGGCAATTCCGCCCGGCGTTCACCACCGCGTCGGCGTGCCGGGCGGGCGGACGTACTCCTGTGGGTGGAGGAGCTTGCGCGCAAAGGGATTCGCCCGGGCCAGCAGCTCCGGGGAGGCATGGTAACCCCAGCGGGTGCGGTTCCATGAGGAGCCGTAACGGTACACGGCGATGCGGCGCTCGCCGGGATTGACCCGCTTGGCCGAGCCGTGGCAGGTGGCATCAACGAACACGATCGCGTCGCCCGCCTTCATGTGCACCTCAACCGCGCCGGGCACCCCGTCCACCGAGCCGCCCTTGCCCTCCTGCCACTCCTCGCCGCGCTTCGGATTGAGGAACTCGGGATGCACCATGTTCGACTTGTGCGAGCCGGGGATGACCATCGTCGCGCCGTCGCCGGGGCCGATGTCGTTGAAGGCAAACAGCACGTTGATCTGGGCGCACTGGAAGCGGCCGTTGTGGTACCGGAAGCTCATGCGCTTGCAGATGTCGTGGCCGCCCGCGTGCAGCGTGATCGCCTCGCCGGGCCCGCGGATGGTGAAGAAGTTCTCGTCGATGAACAGCGGGCCGTGGTGGTAGTCAAAGGTGTCGTGGCCGCCCACGAAGCGCAGCACGTAGTTGATGTAGTTCGGGTGGTCGACCATCCGCTCGAACGCGCCGCCCAGCTCATAGACCTGCTGGTAGCTGATGCCGCGGTGCTCGGGATGGTCCTCGCGCTGCACCCAGCCATGCCAGCCCGAGCGCGGCAGCGCGCGCGGGATGGTGTCGATCCGGGCGTTGGCGTCGGCGACCTCCTCCTTGGAAAGCACGCCGCGCAGCACGACGAAACCGTTCAAATCGAACAGGTACTCGTCGAGTTGGCTGGGGATGCGGGCATCCGGCAGCTCGATTTTCGGCGGAATGGTGGTGTGGCCGTGAAAGCGCAGGGGTTCCATGGACCCGACTGTAGGCGAACTATTCAGAAATATCTTTCCGTTTAGGCCGGATTATTTCTTTAATTGTAACCTCGGGCCGTGCTTGCGGTCCGACGCAGCTCGAAGACCGCAGGTTGGAGACCGGCCGGAAATCAGGCATGTGGCGTTGATCGCGCCCCTGTCCCGATTTCGGCCGCTTCCTCTCCTTCCGGCGGACCGCGAACGGCGATTTCCGCACTCCGCTCCCCATGTCCCGATCCACTCCCCTCCGTCCGCTGGACCGCCACGAACAGGCGCTCGGTTTCCGCATCTGGCGGCAGGACCACTCGGGGAAAATGGAGGTGCCGCACACCCACCCCGACGTCGAGGTGAACTTCCTCTTCAGCGGCGCATTCTCCTACCTGCATGGCGGCACCGTCGCGCCCATCACCGCCGGCCGTTTCACCGTGCTGTGGGGCGGCGTGCCCCACCAGACGCTGGGGCCGGGGATCGTGAGCGACGGCATCTGGATCACGCTGCCGCTCGCCTGGTTTCTCCAATGGCGGCTGCCCAACGGGCTGCCCGACCGGCTGCTGGCCGGCGAAGTCATCTCCGCCCTGCCCGACGAGTCCGACCGTCCCACCCTGGAACGCTGGCTGGCGGACGCCGAGAGCGGCGATCCTGACCGGCGGCGCGTGCTGCAACTGGAGATGGAGGCGCGGTTCCACCGGCTGGCCCTCGGCATGCCGCGCCGGCGGGGCCGCGGCGATGCCCGCGCCGGCGGCACCGGTCAGATCGCCCGCATCACCCGCTTCATTGCCCAGCATTACCGCGAACCCCTCAGCGTGGACGCCATCGCCGCGCATGCGCGGCTCCACCCAAAGTACCTCATGCGCATGTTCAAGAAACTCTGCGGCGTGAGCGTCTGGGAATATCTCACGCGCCTGCGGGTCTCCCACGCCCAGCGCCTGCTCATTACGAGCGACATGAAGGTGCTCGACGTGGCGATGGAGAGCGGCTTCTCGTCCGTGGCGCCCTTTTACGCCGCATTCGCCGCCCATACCCGCGGCATCCGCCCGCTCAACTACCGGCGCCAGCACCGGCTGGCCGACTCCATCTGATCCCTCCCCATGGCCCGTCCCAAGTCCACCCGGCCCGGCGGTTCACAGGCGCGAACCTGGGCCGAAAGGGCTGCGGCACAACCGGCCGACACTTCTCACCCGGGCCTTTCCTCCGGGGGTATCCCATGAAAAAACCTGACCTGCAGATCGGCCTCATCGGTTCGGGCGGCCGCGGCGCGCATCTCGGCCGGCTCGCCCATCAGCCCGGCCGCGGCGCCCGCGTCGTGGCCTGCTGCGACCTCAGCCCAGCCACCCTGGTGAAAAATCGCGCCAACTACGGCGCGGGGATTTTCACCACCACCGACTTTCGCGCGCTGCTGGCGCTCGACCTGGACGCGGTGATCATCGCCACGCCGGATTTCCTGCACGAGGAGCAGGCCGTCGCCACGCTGGCGCGGGGCTTCGCCCTCTACCTGGAAAAGCCGATGGCCCTGACCATCGCCGGCTGCGACCGCATCCTGCGCGCCGCCGCGCGGACCCGCGCCCGGCTCTATGTCGGCCACAACATGCGGCACATGCCCTTTGTGCGGAAAATGAAGTCGCTGATCGACGACGGCGCCATCGGCGAGGTGAAGGCCTGTTGGGTGCGTCATTTCGTCGGCCACGGTGGGGACTTCTATTTCCGCGACTGGCATGCCGAGCGCCGGTACACAACCGGCCTGCTCCTGCAGAAGGCGGCGCACGACATCGATATCCTGCACTGGCTCTGCGGCGGTTACACCCGGCTCGTCAACGCGCTCGGTGGCCTCACGCTCTATGGCGGGCTGCCCGGTCGCCTTCCCGCAACCAGGGGCCCGCGCCACATTCAACCGGGCGACATGCAACCGGACCTGTTTCCGCCCACCCGCGCCCGCCGCCTGAACCACCGGATCGATGTCGAGGATCTCAGCACCATGCAGATGCGGCTGGATAACGGGGTCTTCGCGACTTACGCGCAGTGCCATTTCACGCCTGATTACTGGCGCAATTACACCGTCATCGGCACCGCCGGCCGGATCGAGAACTTCGGCAACGGCGAACCCGGCACGCACCTGCGCCTTTGGAACCGGCGGGCCGGGTACAGCCCGAAGGGTGACGCCACCTACAAGATCCCGGTCATCCGCGGCACGCATGGCGGAGCGGACCCGATGATCATGGCGGAATTCCTGCGGTTCGCCCGCGATGGCGGAAGGACCGAGACCTCGGCGCTCGCCGCGCGGGAGAGCGTGGCCACCGGCTGCCAGGCCACGGCCTCCCTGCGCCGGCACGGCGTGCCGCTGCAAGTGCCGCCGGTGTCCGCGACCCTTCGGAAATATTTCACGGCGTAGACGGACGCCGCACTGTCATCTGGTTCCGGCAGTGGGCGGAGCCTATTCAGAAATCCCCGGAAAGTTCTCGGTCGTATGCCATTCTTCCAGGCCCGTCATCCTTGTATCCAAGCTGCGGTTCGCCGTAGACGGCCCGAACCGCCCAAACAACGGCCGTTCAAAAGCCCGGCTCGCCAACCGGGGCGCCCCGCCTAGCGTGACGCCATGTCCGCGGCCGAGACTCCCATCCCCCCGACAGCGAAGAAGCCGCCGTTCCCGATCAACGCCGGCCTCCGCGGCTACCTCGGCCGCTACAAGCGCGAGCGCGAGCTGCCGGTCTCCTACGAGCGGCTGCGGGATTTCCAGGAAGCCGTCCCGCTGGCGGATGAGCGGGGCCGGCCGACGCTCTGGGACAGCGTGATCTACCGGTCGGACGAGATGGCCGGCCTCTACGAGGGCCTGAAGCGGATCTATGCGCTGCTGAAAGTGGACGGCGACTTCTCCGTCGTGGAGCACCTGTACGTGGACCGCGTGGATTTCTGCAGTTTCGGGAACTCGACGCCGTTCCGCATCCGCGTCGTCAACGCGTACAACGACAACCAGGACTATTTCTACCTGAAGAAGGCCGACGCCTCGCGCGCCTACGGCCTCGAGCTCGAGCACCTGCTCTCCCCCAACCGGCTGAACTTCCTCACCCACGGCAGCACCCTGGTCGAGGAGCATATCGCCGGGATTCCGGGCGACGCCTTCATCGAGCGCTGGCTGCACGACCGCGAGCTCAGCCCCGTGCGCGTCGCGAAGGAAATGGTGAAGTTCAACGAGCGCTCCTTCGTGCGCCTGCTCGGGGACATGCGTTCCTACAACTACGTCGTGGTCGTCACGCCGGATTTTGAGGGCGCCCAGGTCCGCATCCGGGCGATGGACTTCGACCAGCAGTCCTACAACGGCCGGAAAAACTTCTATCTGCCGCAGTTCTTCAAGGAAAACTCCGCGATCGTGAGCTATTGCATGAAGCACCTGCACGCGAAGACCGCGCTCCAGTACCAGCGCGAGGAACAGACGCTGATGCTGCAGCGCGCCGAGCTCGCCAGCCAGCGGCTCGGCCTGCTGCTTGGGGAAATGGCGCGCGATCCCATCGCGCCGCCAGCGAAGGTGCACGAGCTGCGCGCGGGCCTCGCCGAGCATTTTCAGCGCGCGGAGTATCTGCGCTGCGAATCCATGGGCGAGCTGGTCCGCGAGAATCTCGAGTCGATCCGCCGCACGATCGGCCAGCCGGTCCGGCCGGCGACGATGGGGGAATTTATTTTCTGACCGGCGCGCGGGCCGCCAGGATTTTTTCACCGCGCATTTGTATTGCGCCGCTGCGCTGCGGACGTGAACTTCACACTAGCCCGTGCGCGCATCGCCGATCCTGTGATGATGCGGCCGGGCACTAACCCACAAAAGGAAACCAAGAACATGGCCAAAAAAGCTCCCAAGAAGAAAGTGGCGAAGAAAAAGAAGAAGTAAGCTTCTTCCCGCCAAAAGAACATGAGCCGCTCCTTTTTTGGGGCGGCTCTTTTTTTGCGGGTTCCGCCCGCTTCAGGTGGGCGGGCCCGTCGCTCACCGGTGAATTGGTTCTAACCTTGGTCCGTGAAGCGAACCCCTGCAGGCACGGGACGGACCGGCCCACCTTCAGGCCGCCCGGCCCAGACCGGCTCACTCGATCCGACCTTCGTCGAAGTCGATCAGGTCCGGCACCGAGCGAATCTGGTCCACGCGGTCTGCGCAGCCCATGGCGGTGAGCGCCTCTTTCATGAATTCCTGTCCGGCCGGGGTCAGCCCCTTCTGCGCCAGCTCGCGGTTCCATTTGGCGGCGCGCACGTCCGGCGGAAGCAACCCGCGCAACCCCTCCTCCACTTGCGCGTCGTCCGCCGACTCGAAGACGATCTTTTCCACGGCCGCCGGATCAATCCCGAGATGCAGGCAGAGAAACCGGTCGAGCCCGCGCTTGTAGTTCTTGGCGTAGCTTGCCGGCAGCGCCCCGTGCACCTTGACATAGCGGCACTTCGCCAGGAACCGCGGCAGGTAGAGCAGACCCGTCGCTGCATGCGGCACATAGGGCGACGGCAGGCAGGTGAGGACTTCACCCGTCGAACCGGGGATGGGTTTCGAAAGCATCGCTGCCATGCAACCCAACGGACCCGGCAAGGCAACTCCGGGCCGCGGGGTCACGGGCCCCAATGTGGGGCGGGTGCCCTCACCCGCCGACATCCGACCAAAGCCACGGTAAAACCGGGTCCCAGGCCATCGCCTCGGCTACGCCGCGGTTTTCTTGGTCTCCGGCAGATTCGCGACCTCCGGCTTCTCCGGCTCGCCCGGTGGAATCACTCGCGACCGGTACACATCGTAGTCCGGCACCAGCCGCTGGTAGCGCTTGTCCATCAGGGGCGAGGAAATCATGAAGTCGGCCGAAGCACGGTCGCAGGCAATCGGGATGTTCCAGACCACGGCCATGCGCAGCAGCGCCTTCACGTCCGGGTCATGCGGCTGAGGCTCCAGCGGATCCCAGAAGAAAATCAGGAAATCGATGTCCCCATCCACGATCTTCGCGCCGATCTGCTGGTCGCCGCCCAGCGGGCCGCTCTGCAGCTTGGTGATGGGAAAGCCCAGTTCCTGCTCCAGCATCAGCCCGGTCGTGCCGGTGGCATACACCTTGTGGTGCGCCAGCAGGTCGCGGTTGAACTTCGCCCATTCGATCAGATCCCGCTTCTTGTTGTCGTGTGCCACGAGCGCGATCTTCTTGTCGGGCTCCATCACGATTTTCTTGTAGTGCATGGCTTGAATTGTAGCAGGTCGCGTTCCGGATAAGCGATCCGTTTACCGTGACAACCGCGTGCCGGCCCGATCCGCGGGTCAACCTCATGCCGGTGAAGCACCTTCCAGCCCGTAGCAGCCGCCTTCCGGAGGCCGCGGACATGCGCGCAGCTCCGACCCCGGACTCCTCCCGTCAGCCGCGGCCGACCCGCCTCCAGGCTTACGGCAGATCGGTCGAGCCCATCAGGTAGCGATCGCACTCGCGCGCGGCCGCCCGGCCCTCGTTGATGGCCCAGACCACGAGACTTTGGCCGCGGCGGCAGTCGCCGGCCGCGAACACGCCCGGGATGCTCGTGCCAAACTTGCCATAGTCCGCCTTGATGTTGCTGCGCGGGTCGGTCTCCACCTTCAGCTCCTTGAGCAGCGCCTGCTCGGGCCCGAGGAAGCCCATCGCCAGCAGCACGAGCTGCGCGGGCCGGGTCTTTTCGGTGCCGGGCAATTCCTGCGGCACGAACTGGCCCTTGTCGTTCTTCCCCCACTTGATCTCAACGGTCACGAGTTCCTTCACGTGGCCCTGCTCGTCCCCGATGAACTTCTTCACCGTCGTGACGTAGATGCGCGGGTCCGCGCCAAACTTCGCCGCGGCTTCTTCCTGACCGTAGTCCATCTTGTAGACCTTGGGCCATTCGGGCCAGGGGTTGTCCGCCGTGCGTTCCAGCGGCGGCTTAGGCAGAATCTCGATTTGCAGCAGGCTCCTGCAGCCGTGGCGCATCGATGTGCCGACGCAGTCCGTGCCGGTGTCGCCGCCGCCGATGACGACCACATCCTTGCCCCCGCCGTGGATCGGGCTCGCCCCGTTGTTGCCGAGGACGGCCTTCGTGTTCGCCGTGAGAAACTCCATCGCAAAGTGCACGCCCTTCAGGGCGCGGCCCTCGATCGGCAGGTCGCGCGGCTGCGTGGCCCCGGTGCAGATGACCGTGGCGTCGTACTCTTTCAGGAAGATCTGGGGCTCGACGTTGTCCCCGACGTTGGCGTTGCAGATGAACTTGATGCCCTCCTGCTCCATGAGCTTGATGCGGCGCAGGACGATCTCCTGCTTGTCGAGCTTCATGTTCGGGATGCCGTACATCAGCAGGCCGCCCGGGCGGTCGGCGCGCTCGAAGACTGTGACGGTGTGGCCGGCGAGATTCAGCTGCGCGGCGGCGGACAGGCCGGAGGGGCCGGAACCGATGATCGCGACCTTCTTGCCGGTGCGGACCTTGGGCGCGGAAGGCAGGACCCAGCCCTCCTCCCAACCGCGGTCAGTGATGGCCGCCTCGATGTTCTTGATCGTGACCGGCGGGTTGTTGATGCCGAGGACGCACGAGCCCTCGCACGGCGCGGGGCAGACGCGCCCGGTGAACTCCGGGAAATTGTTCGTCTTGTGCAGGCGGGCCAGCGCCTCCTTCCACAGGCCGCGGTAAACCAGGTCGTTCCACTCGGGGATGAGGTTGTTGATCGGGCAGCCGGAGGCCATGCCGCTGATCAGCTTGCCCGTGTGGCAGAACGGCACGCCGCAATCCATGCAGCGCGCGCCCTGGTTGCGGAGCTTCTTCGTCTCCATGTGGTGATGGAATTCCTTCCAGTCACGCACGCGCTCCGCCGGCGGACGGTCGACCGGCAGTTCGCGCAGATATTCAATGAATCCAGTTGGCTTGCCCATGGGGAAGGAGCTTTAGGCTGTAAGCGATAAGCTTGAGGCTTTTCTAGCGGTGGAGGTGGTGGTTTGGGTCTGAAGCTTACAGCTTATCGCTTAAAGCCTAGGGCATTTGGCGGCATCAATTCCCGCCAACCCGCGAGAGGTCGCGGGCGTTGTCTTCGAAGGCGGCCATGACGGCCTCGTCGCCGGTCAGGCCCTGCGCCTGGGCGCGGTCGATCGAGCCGAGCATGCGCTTGTAATCCTTCGGCATGACCTTGACGAATTTCGGCACATACTGGTCCCACGCCGCGAGGATCTGCCGGGCGCGGGTGCTCTGGGTGTAGTCGGCATGGCGCTCGATCAGGTCGCGGACGGCGGCCATTTCCGCCGGGGACTCGAGTTTCTCGATGCCGACCATCTGGAGGTTGATGCGCTGGGCGAAGTCGCCGGCCTCGTCCAGCACGTAGCCGATGCCGCCGGACATGCCGGCGCCGAAGTTGCGGCCCGCGGTGCCGAGGATGACCACCCGGCCGCCGGTCATGTACTCGCAGCCGTTGTCCCCGATGCCCTCGACGACGGCGTTGACGCCGGAGTTGCGGACGGCAAAACGCTCCCCGGCCATGCCGCGGATGTAGACTTCGCCGGCGGTGGCGCCGTAAAGCGCCACGTTGCCGACGGCCATGTTCTCCTCGGCCTTGAAGGTCGCGGCGGCGGACGGATAGATGATGATCTTGCCGCCCGACAGGCCCTTGCCGACGTAGTCGTTGGCGTCGCCCTCGATGGAGAAGGTCATGCCCCTGGTCATGAAGGCGCCGAAGCTCTGGCCGGCGGATCCCTTGAAGCGGATGCGGATGGTGTCGTCCGGCAGGCCCTTGGCCCCGTGCTTCTTGGTGACCTCGTGGCTGGTGATCGTGCCGACGACCCGGTTGACATTCCGGATCGGCAGCTCGGCGACGACCTTCTCCCCGCGCTCGATGGCCGGCTGGCAGAGGCCGAGGAGCGTCGTGAGGTCGAGGGACTTGTCGAGTCCGTGGTCCTGCTTCGTGGAGCAGAAGCGGCCGACCTCGGGCCCGACCTCGGGCGAGTAGAGGATGTTGGAGAAATCGAGCCCCTTGGCCTTCCAGTGGTCGACGGCCTGCTTCGGCTCAAGGTAGCCGACCTGGCCGACCATCTCCTCGATCGTGCGGAAGCCGAGCTGGGCCATGATCTCGCGCACTTCCTCCGCGATGAACTTCATGAAGTTCACGACATGCTCGGGCTTGCCGGCAAACTTGGCGCGGAGCTTCGGATCCTGCGTGGCCACGCCGGCCGGGCAGGTGTTGAGATGGCAGACGCGCATCATGATGCAGCCCGTCGCCACGAGCGGCGCGGTGGCGAAGCCAAATTCCTCGGCGCCCAGCAGCGCGGCGATGACGACGTCGCGGCCGGTCTTGAGCTGGCCGTCGGTTTCGACCGCGATGCGGCTGCGGAGATTGTTGAGCACCAGGGTCTGGTGCGTCTCGGCCAGGCCGAGCTCCCAGGGCAGGCCGGCGTGCTGCAGCGACGTCAGCGGCGAGGAACCGGTGCCGCCGTCGTAGCCCGAAATGAGCACGACATCGGCGTGCGCCTTGGCGACGCCCGCGGCGATGGTGCCGACGCCGACCTCGGACACGAGCTTCACGCTCACCCGCGCGTGGCGGTTGCTGTTCTTCAGGTCGTGGATGAGCTCCGCAAGGTCCTCGATGGAGTAAATGTCGTGGTGCGGCGGCGGCGAGATGAGGCCGACCCCGGGCGTGGTGCCGCGGGTCTTGGCGATCCACGGGTAGACCTTGGAGCCGGGCAGCTGGCCGCCCTCGCCGGGCTTGGCGCCCTGCGCCATCTTGATCTGGAGCTCCTTCGCGCTGGCGAGGTATTCGCTGGTCACGCCGAACCGGCCGGCCGCGACCTGCTTGATCGCGGAGTTCTTGGAGTCGCCGTTGGCCATCACCGTGAAACGGTCGGAATCCTCGCCGCCCTCACCGGTGTTGGACTTGCCGCCGATGCGGTTCATGGCAATCGCGAGCGTCTCGTGCGCCTCCTTGGAGATGGAGCCGTAGGACATCGCACCGGTCTTGAACCGCTTCATGATGGCCTCCGCCGGCTCGACTTCCTCGAGCGGGATCGCGGTGGAGACCTTGAACTCCAGCAGGCTGCGCAGCGTGCAGAGCGCACGGCCCTGCTCGTTGATGAGCTTGGAGAAGTTCTTGAACGACGCGTAGCTGCCCGTACGGGTGGCCCGCTGCAGGTGATGGATCGACTCCGGCGTGAACAGGTGCGCCTCGCCCTCGGCGCGCCACTGGTAGATGCCGCCGACCGGCAGCACGTGGCCGTCGACCTGGCGGTCGGCATACGCGGCGTGGTGCCGCGCGAGCACCTCCTGGGCGATGACGTCGAGGCCGACGCCGCCGACGCGGGAGGCGGTCCAGGTGAAGTAGTGGTCGATGACATCCTGCCGCAGGCCGAGCGCCTCGAACACCTGGGCGCCGCGGTAGCTCTGGATGGCGGAGATGCCCATCTTGGACATGACCTTGATGACGCCCTTCGAGGCGGCCTTGACCATGTTCTTGCAGGCGGTCTTGTGGTCGATGCCGGTGAGCGAACCCTCGCGGATCATGTCGTCGATCGTCTCGAACGCCACGTACGGGTTGATCGCGCTCACGCCATAGCCGATCAGCAGCGCAAAGTGGTGCACTTCGCGGGCCTCGCCGGTTTCGATCACAAGGCTGGCGCGCGTGCGCAGGCCTTCGCGGATAAGATAGTGGTGCAGGCCGGCCACCGCGAGCAGCGCCGGGATCGGGGCGAACTCCTTGCTGACCCCGCGGTCGCTGAGGATGAGGACGTTGATTTCCTCCTCCTCGATCATGCGCCGGGCCATCATGCAGATTTCCTCCATGGACTTCGCGAGGCCCTTCTCGCCGCGCGCCACGCGGAAGAGCGACGGCAGCACGCCGATCTTCAGGCCGGGCAGGTCGGTGCGCCGGATCTTGGCGAACTCCTCGTTGGTGAGCACGGGCCACTTCAGCTCGACGCGGCGGCACGCGGTCGGCTGCGGATCGAGCAGGTTGCCCTCCGAGCCGAGGCGCGTCTCGGCGGAGATGACGATCTCCTCGCGGATCGAGTCGATCGGCGGGTTCGTGACCTGGGCGAAAAGCTGCTTGAAATAGTCGTAGAGCAGGCGCGGCTTGTTCGAGAGGACGGCGAGGGCGCCGTCGTTGCCCATCGAGCCGAGGGCCTCGACGCCGTCGCGCGCCATCGGCGCGAGGATGGCGCGTTCGTCCTCGTAGGTGTAGCCGAAGGCGATCTGGCGCTGGAGCAGGGTCTCATGGTCGGGCACCGGCACGGAGGGCGCGGCGGGCAGGTCCTCGAGGTGCACCAGGTGCTCGTCGAGCCACTGGCGGTAGGGCCGCTCGCCGGCGAACTGCCGCTTGATTTCCTCGTCCTCGATGATGCGGCCCTGCTCGGTGTCCACGAGGAACATGCGGCCGGGCTGGAGCCGGCCCTTGCGCAGGATGTTCTCCGGCGGGAGGTCGAGCACGCCGGTTTCCGACGCCATGATCACGAGTCCGTCCTTCGTCACGCAGTAGCGCGACGGGCGCAGGCCGTTGCGGTCGAGGATGGCGCCGATCTGCTTGCCATCCGTGAACGCGATGGCGGCGGGACCGTCCCACGGCTCCATCAGGCAGGCGTGGTACTGGTAAAAGGCCCGGCGGGCGTCGTCCATGTGCTGGTCGCCCGACCACGGCTCGGGAATCATCATCATGATCGCATGCGCGAGCGGGCGTCCGGCGAGGACGAGGAGCTCGAGCGTGTTATCGAACATCGCCGAGTCGCTGCCGTTCGGGTTGACGATCGGCAGGGCCTTCTTGATGTCGTCGCCAAACAGCTCGGACTCGAAGCGCGCCTCGCGGGCGTGCATCCAGTTGATGTTGCCGCGGAGCGTGTTGATCTCGCCGTTGTGCGCGACGTACCGGTACGGGTGCGCGCGGTCCCAGCTCGGAAAGGTGTTCGTCGAGAAGCGCGAGTGCACGAGGCCGATCGCCGTCTCCATCGCGGGATTCTGCAGGTCGGGGAAATACCTCCCGAGCTGGTCCGTCAGGAGCATGCCCTTGTAGACGATCGTCCGGCAGGACAGGCTGGCCACGTACCACGACTCCGCGCCGCCCAGCGTGGACGTGCGGATCTCGCTGTAGCCGCGCTTGCGGATGATGTAGAGCTTGCGCTCGAAGGCCATGTCGTCGGCCAGCGCCGGGTTGCGCCCGATGAAGGCCTGGCGCATGAACGGCTCGCAGGACTTGGCCGTCTCGCCCAGCGTCGAGTTGTCGGTCGGCACCGTGCGCCAGCCCAGGAAAACCTGGCCCTCGGACTGCACGATCCGCTCGAAGGCCTGCTCGATCTTGCGGCGGACGGTCGGGTTGCGCGGCAGGAAGATGATGCCGGCGCCGTACTGGCCGGGCGCGGGCAGCGTGATCCGCGCCTTCTTGGTCACTTCCTGGAAAAACTTGTGCGGGAGCTGCAGCAGGACGCCGGCGCCGTCGCCGGTGTTGGGTTCGCTGCCGGCGGCGCCGCGATGGTCGAGGTTGGTCAGCACCTGCAGCGCATCCTTGAGGATCTGGTGCGACTTGCGCCCGTGCAGGTCGGCGACAAAGCCGACGCCGCAGGCATCGTGTTCAAACCACGGATCGTAGAGGCCCTGCTTGGCGGGACGGCCGGGCAGGGCGGCGGTGGAATCAGCCGGGCGGGAGGGGAAATCAGGCTGAGGTGCGTGCGACATCGAGGGGGAGGGAGGGAAAACGGATTTCAGGAGCTGGACTTGTGCCACCGGGCGGACGGCGGCGGGGCGGTTTCACTGGGGGTGCTGGCGTGGGGACAAAAAAAGGGCCGGTCGCATTTGCGAGAGCCGGCCCGGAGCGTGGTTAGTGCGGAGAGCTCTCAGCGTTAGAAGAAACGGATCGTTTTAGTGGCCATTTTGGCGTGTTCCTCGTCCGAGCAGCCCGCATTGGTCGGGGCCTCGGCCGTGGCGTCGGTGGATTTCACCAGATCGTTGCTGAGCAGGTAATTTTCCACTTCTTCCCCGGACACGTCGGCCAGCATCACGCCGTCGATCTCGACGCAGGGCGAGAGGGGCTGGCCGGACTTCTGCACCATCTCGGCATAATTCGCGCGGTTGTTGATGATATCGATATCCTCAAACGCGAGGTGATGCTTGCGCATGATCGCACGGACGCCATTGGACCACCCGCAGGAGGGCTTGAGGTAGGCTTTGATGTTCATGCAATAGGATGGACGAGACGCAAAGTGGCGCAAGGTATAGGGTGCGTTTTCCGGCGGGCAAGCGGAAGTTTTGCGAATCTTCCGTCATATGCGCCGCAGGCCGCGCCGGAATTCCGTCGGGGTCTGCCCGGTTTTCTGCCGGAACTGCCGCGAGAAAAAAAAGATGTCCCGGAACCCGAGCGCCTCGGCGATCATGCCGACCGTCAGGTCGGACTCGGAGAGCAGCTGGCGCGCCCGTTCGATCCGGGCGTTGATGATGTAGTCCTGCGGCCGCGCCTGGGTGACCTTGAGGAAGACCCGCGAGAAATGATCCACGCTGTAGCCGGCCTTGCGCGCCAGCGTGGCAATCGGCGGCACCCGGCCGGGGCTCTCCCGGATCTGCGCAGCCGCCTGCAAGATGATGTCACGATGGTGGTGGTCCAGACCGGGCGCATCCATGCCGGGTGCGGCGGCGTGCTCCCGCGCCAGTTCCATCAGCAGCGCCCCCATGAGTCCGGCGGCCACTTCCGCCGCGGCCGGATCCAGGCGCAGCTCGATCACCCGCCGCATCATGGCGTCCACCAGGTCGAGCTGGCGGGTGCGCATGATCTCGAACGGCGGCTTGATAGCGGATAAAGGCAAATTCCGCTTGGAGGCTTTCAGGGTGAAGTGGATATAATTCACCCCCAGCGGCGCGGCCAGGTCCTGTTCCGCTTCGTACGCCTGGCCGGGCCTCATCCACACGCAGGTACCGGGCACCAGCGCCCGCCAGGCGTGGCCGATTTTCATCCGGCCGCGCCCGGCCCAGACAAACCACAGGTCGAAGTCGTGCAGCCCGCGCACCCAGTCCGCCCCGAGGTGCCAGCCGGGTTCGCACCGCACCCGGCCCACCTCGCCCAGCCTTACGGAACAGGATTGGCCGGAGATTTTCATGAGAGCGGATAACTACAAATAAATAGCGGGGCGGTGCATGGCCCGGCAATGACAATTCGGCTAGGGTTGGCTCCAATCCCCTGTTTTTACCCATGAGCACCCCTGCCACGCCCGAGGTCTTGTTTGATGTCGTCGCCGACATGCACGCGCCGGAGCTTTACCAACCCAAGGCCATCGCCGAAGGCGTCGAGCACTTTGCGGACATCGGTCCCGAGCAGATCGCCTTTTACCACGAGCAGGGCTATCTCGTGGTCCGCCAGGCCTTCAATCCCACGGAGGTGCAGGATGCCATCAACGGCCTCGTGGACCTGATCATGGGCCAGCGCCCGGACTTCAAGCACGTCTATTTCGAGGGCAAGGCCAAGGAGATCCTTCCCACGCTCGGGCCCGAGCAGCGCCAGGACGCCGTGCGCAAGCTCGGCATGTTCGTCGAGTTCGACGCGCGGCTCAAGGCCCTCTCGCACCATGCCGGGATGCTGGCCGCGCTGAAGCCGCTGCTGCAGGGCCACGACGCCGAGATGTTCCAGGACATGGCGCTGATCAAGCCGCCGCGCCTCGGCCGGGAAAAGCCCTGGCACCAGGACAAGGCCTATTTCGAATACGCCCTCGGCACCCCCGTGGTCGGGGTGTGGATCGCGCTCGACGAGGCGACGATCGCCAACGGCTGCATGCAGCTCCTCCCCGGCCGGCACAAGGAGGGCCCGATCCTCCATTTCCAGCGCCGCGACTGGCAGATCTGCGACAACACCATCCTCGGCGCCCAGTCCGTCGCCGTGCCGCTGAAGCCGGGCGGGCTGCTGTTCTTTGACGGCATGCTGCCGCACGGCACCCCGCACAATTCCTCGCCGAACCGCCGCCGCGCCCTGCAATTCCACTATGCCCCCGTCGGCACGACCAAGGATGCGCCGGAGCAGCGCCTGAAGCATTTCGGCAGCGAGGGCAAGAACGTGACGTGCTGAGAGCGGGCCGTGCGCTCCGCACGCGTCCCCCTACAATTTCCTAGCTCCCCCGCGCGCGCTCGCCTATCACGCACGGGATGAAAGTCCTCGTGACCGGCGCGGCCGGCTTTATCGGCTACCACGTCGCCCGCCGGCTCGCGGAAACGAAGCGCTGCGAGGTCCTCGGCCTCGACAACCTGAACGACTACTATTCGGTCGACCTCAAGCGCGCGCGGCTGGCCGAGCTCGGGACGCTGGAGGATTTCCGCTTCGTGCAGGCGGATTTCGCGGACGCGACGGCCTTTCAGGGAATCTACGGGCACTTCCGGCCCGACTATGTGATCCACCTCGGCGCGCAGGCCGGCGTGCGCTACAGCATGGAGAACCCCGCGGCCTACGTGCACAGCAACCTGGCCGGGTTCCTCAACGTCCTCGAGGCCTGCCGCCGGCTGCCGCCGAAGCACCTCGTGTTCGCCTCGTCGAGCAGCGTCTACGGCGCCGGCGCGAAGGTGCCGTTCCACGAGGACGCCAACACCGACCAGCCGATCTCGTTCTACGGCGCGACGAAGAAAAGCAACGAGCTCATGGCCCACAGCTACGCGCACCTGCACGGGCTGATGATCACCGGCCTGCGGTTTTTCACCGTGTACGGTCCCTGGAGCCGGCCGGACATGGCCCCGACGATTTTCTCCAAGGCCATCTGCGAGGGCACGCCGATCCGGCTCTTCAACCACGGCAAGTGCCGGCGCGATTTCACCTACGTGGACGACATCGTGGACGGCGTGGTGAAGGTCCTCCTCTACCCGCCCGCCTCGCCCCCCACCCCGCCCTTCCGGATCTTCAACATCGGGCACAACCGCCCCGTCGAAGTGCTGCTGTTCGTGCGCATGCTGGAGCAGCTGCTCGGCCGCACCGCGCAGGTCGAGCTGCTGCCCGCGCAGCCCGGCGACATGCTGGAAACCTACGCCAGCATCGAGCGCCTCCATGCCGCCATCGGGTTCACCCCGCGCGTGTCACTCGAGGACGGCCTGCGCCACTTCGTCGACTGGTTTAAGCGCTACCCCGGCCACGCCTGAAGCCCGGCTGCTCTCCCGCCCCGCTGGCTGATCCGCTCCGGCGACCAAGCAAGCCGGCGCAGCTGCTTCGCATTAAGATTTCCGCTCCGCGCTTGCCTCGGCCCGCGCGCGCGGCTCACCCTGATTTTCACTTTTTCAAAACCAACCCTCAGCCCACCTATCCTCCATGTCCAAAGCCGCCCCCGCCAAACCCGCCCCTGCCGTTTCCTCCACTCCCGGTCGCGAGAAAAACATCGAGCTCGCGCTCTCCTCCATCAGCAAGCAGTTCGGCGAAGGCTCCATCATGCGTCTCGGCAGCAATGCCAAGATGAAGGTCGAGACGCTCTCCACCGGCTCGCTCGCCATCGACCTTGCCCTCGGCGTCGGCGGCCTGCCCAAGGGCCGCATCATCGAGATCTACGGCCCGGAATCCTCCGGCAAGACCACCTTCTGTCTCAGCGTCATCGCCGAGGCGCAGAAAAAGGGCGGCCTCGCCGCCTTCATCGACGTCGAGCACGCGCTCGACCCGAAGTACGCCCGCGTCGTCGGCGTGAACCTCGACGACCTGCTCGTCTCCCAGCCCGACTCCGGCGAGGATGCGCTCAACATCATGGAGACGCTCATCCGCTCCAACAGCATTGATGTCATCGTGCTCGATTCCGTCGCCGCCCTCATCACCAAGGCGGAGCTCGACGGCCAGATGGGCGACATGACCATGGGCAGCCAGGCCCGCCTGATGTCGCAGGCCATGCGCCGGCTCACCGCCGTCGTCAGCAAGACCAACTGCGTCTGCATTTTCACCAACCAGATCCGCGAGAAGATCGGCGTCATGTTCGGCAGCCCCGAGACCACGTCGGGCGGCCGCGCCCTGAAGTTCTTCTCGTCGGTCCGCATCGACATCCGCCGCAAGGACCAGATCAAGACGCCCGAGGGGAAGGTCATCGGCAACCGCACCAAGATCAAGGTGGTGAAGAACAAGGTCGCCCCGCCGTTCACCGAGGTGGAATTCGACATCATGTACGACGAGGGCATCTCGAAGATCGGCTCGCTCCTCGACCTCGGCCTCGAGCACAAGATTCTGGAAAAGAAGGGCGCGTGGATCGCCTACGAGGGCAGCCTCGTCGGCCAGGGCCGCGACGCCGCCAAGGCCGCCTTGAAGGAAAAGCCCGAGCTCGCCGAGAAGATCGGCAAGGCCATCATGGAGAAGGTCACCGTGACCGGCGGGGCCGTGATCACCGGCGGCGAGGAAGCCTGATGCTCGCGAAGTGGCCGCCGCCATCGGCGGCGGCGGTCCGGAGACCGTTTGCACGTTGCCGCATGGCGGTCTGGCGCGTATGATGACTGAATCATGCCGTCCCCCGCGACCACTCCGCCCGTTTCCACCGGGAATGCCTCCCGGCGCGAACCGGTGTTCCAGGTCCGCGGGCTCACCCGTGTCTACGGTGAGGGCGAGGCGGCGGTCACCGCGCTGCATGGGGTCGACTTCGATCTGTTTCACGGCGAGCTGATCGTGCTGCTCGGCGCCTCCGGCAGCGGAAAGTCCACCCTGCTTAACCAGCTGGGCGGCCTCGACTCACCCACGGCGGGCACTCTGCTGTACCGCGGCCGGGATCTCGGCGGGGCCGGCGAATACGAACTCACGCAGTTCCGCCGTGATGCGGTCGGTTTCGTCTTCCAGGCGTACAATCTCATTCCCAGCCTCACCGCGCGCGAAAACGTCGCCCTCATCACGGAAATCTGCCGTGAACCGATGACGCCCGAAAGCGCGCTGGAACTGGTCGGGCTGGCCTCGCGCCTGGATCATTTCCCCGCCCAGCTCTCGGGCGGCGAGCAGCAGCGCGTCGCCATTGCCCGGGCCATTGCCAAGCGGCCCGAGATCCTGCTCTGCGACGAGCCGACCGGCGCGCTGGACGTGCACACCGGCATCACGGTGCTTGAGGCCGTCGAGCGCATCAACCGTGAGCTCGGCACCCTCGCCGTCATCATCACGCACAACGCCATCCTCGCCGACATGGCCGACCGCGTCTTCACGCTGTCCGACGGCCGCATCGTCAGCGAGCGCACCAACGCCCGGCGCGGCTCTGTGCGCGAGCTGGCGTGGTGAGGGAAAAGCCGGAAGTCAGCGGCAAGAAATCAGATGCCAGCCAAGACCCGCCGCCAAAGTCCCGCCATGGATGGCTCAGCTCTGGCCGCTTTCACGAAATGAGCCTCCTCGACCGCAAGCTCCTCCGTGACCTCCGCGCCCTCAAGTCGCAGGCGCTCGCCGTGGCGCTCGTCATGGCCTGCGGCCTGGCGATGATGATCATGACGCGCTCGCTGATCCTCTCGCTCGATACGACGCGGGAAGCCTACTACAGCCAGAACCGGTTCGCCGACGTCTTCGCGCGGCTGAAACGCGCGCCAAATGCCGTGCGCGACCAGCTCGCGGCGATTCCCGGGGTGGCGACCGTGGAGACCGGCATCGCCCTGCAGGTCACGCTGGATGTGCCCGGGCTCGACCTGCCCGCGGTCGGGTTGCTGAACTCCATTCCGGAACGCGGCGAACCGGTCCTGAACCGGATTTACCTGCGGGCCGGCCGGCTCCCGTTCAGCGGCACCACCCGGCGCGAACTCGCGGCCGGCGAAGCCTTCGCGGAGGCGCACCACCTCCGCCCCGGCGACACGCTTTCCGCCGTGCTCAACGGCACGAAGCAGACGTTTCATCTCTCGGGTATCGCGCTTTCCCCGGAATTCGTCTTCGAGGCGCCGCCGGGTTCCGCCCTGCCTGACAACAAGACCTACGGGGTTTTTTGGATGCCGTACAAGGAGCTCGCCACGGCGTTCCAGCTCTACGGCGCGTTCAACAGCGTGGCACTCACGCTCGCGCCGGGCGCATCCGAGGGCGCCGTCATCGCCGCCGCCGACCGCCTGCTCGCACCCTACGGCGGACGCGGGGCCTATGGGCGCTCGAATCATCCGTCGCACCGCCGGCTCGATGACGAGATCCGCGTGCTCGAGGGCCTGTCCATCGCCTTCCCGCTCGTGTTCCTGAGCGTCGCCGCCTTCATGACGAACTCGGTGATGAGCCGCCAGATCGCACTGCAGCGCGAGCAGATCGCGATGCTCAAGGCCTGCGGTTTCAGCAACGCGCAGGTCGGCGCACACTACTTCAAGTTCTCGCTGGTAATCGTCCTGGCGGGCACCGGGCTGGGGGCCCTCGGCGGAATCCTGCTCGGCCACGAGCTCGTCCGCCTCTATCACTTGTTTTTCCGTTTTCCGCGGCTCGAATTCCTCCTCGACACCCGCGTGCTCGTGGCCGCGACGATCGTAAGCGCGCTGGCGGCGTTCATCGGCGTCGCCGGCGCCGTGCGCCGCGCGGTGCGGCTGCCGCCCGCCGAGGCGATGCGCCCGGAGGCGCCCGCCAGCTTCCGCCCCGCGCTGATGGAACGGCTGGGGGGCGCCCGCTGGTTCAGCGCCTCGTTCCGGATGTCGCTGCGCAACATCGAGCGCCGGCCCGTGCGCAGCGGGCTCACCTGCCTGGCCCTCGCCCTCGCGACCGCGATCCTGATTGTGCCCAATTCCTTCCGCGACGGCATCAGCCACGTCATTGATTTCCAATGGGACATCGTGCAGCGGCAGACCGTCACGCTTTCCCTCGTCGAGCCCGGTTCCGTGCGCGCCCTGGCTGATTTCCGCCACCTGCCCGGGGTGGTGCTGGCCGAACCCTTCCGCTACGTGCCGGTGGAACTGCGCGCGGGAGCGGTCACCCGCCGGCTTTTGCTCCAGGGCCTGACCAATCACGGCACCCTGAGCCGCGTCATCGACGTCCATCCCCGGCAGCTCACCCTGCCCGCCCGCGGCATCGTCATTTCCGCCAAGCTCGCCGACATCCTCCGGGTGCGGCCGGGCGACGAAGTGGTCGCAAAGGTGCTGGAGGGCGAGGAACGCGAGCTTGCGGTGCCGGTGGCCGGGTTGGCGGAGGATTTTGCCGGCACAGCCGCGTACATGGAATTGTCGGCGCTCAACCGCCTCCTGCTCGAGGGCGACCGCATCAGCGGCGCGCACGCCGTAGTGGCGGCGGACCGGTGGAAGGAGTTTTTGCTGACCGTCAAGAACACGCCGCGTCTGGCCGGGTGCGTCGTCAAGGCCTCCGTCCGGGAGGGCTTCCGCGAGACCACCGCTGCGAGCATCGGCCTGCTGCAGAAAATCTACCTGCTTTTCGCCACCATCGTGGCGTTCGGCATCATCTACAACAGCGCGCGCATTTCACTGTCGGAGCGCGCCCGGGAACTCGCGACCCTGCGCGTGCTCGGCTTCACCCGCGGCGAGGTCGGCGCGGTGCTCGTCGGTGAACTCGTGCTGCTGACCCTCGTGGCCCTGCCGCTCGGCCTGCTGCTCGGCTCCGGCCTGGCGGCGGGCATCATCACCACGGTCAACACCGAGACCGTCCGGCTGCCGCTCGTGCTCACGCCGTCCAACTATGCCTTCGCCGTGCTGGTCGTCGCGCTGGCTTCGGCATTGTCGGCGCTGTTTGCCGCGCGCAAGCTGGCGGACATCGATCTGGTCAGCGCGCTCAAGGCGCTCGATTGAGCTCATTTTCCTCATGAACGAAATCCCCCCGTCCGCTGCTCCCGCCAGAAGGTCCGGCCCCTCCGCTTGGCGCCGGCGCCTGCCGCTGGCCGGCGCGGCGGTGCTCGTGGCCCTCATCGCCATCGGTCTCTGGCCGCGTGCCCTGCCCGTCGAGGTGGGCACGGCTGTCCGCGGACCGCTCGTGGTGACGGTGGACGAGGAAGGCATGACCCGCGTGAAAAACCGCTATGTGGTCTCCGCCCCCGTCGCCGGCCAGCTGCGCCGGATCGACTGGAAGGCCGGCGCGGTGGTCGAGGCCGGTAAGACGGTGCTGGCTACGCTGGAGACGAGCGGTGCGGATTTCCTGGACGCGCGCAGCCAGGCACAGGCGGAAGCCCGCGTAAAGGCGGCCGAGGCCGCGCGCGAGGCCAGCCTGGCACAGCGGGCACGCGCCGGCGCCACCGCCAAGATGTATGGCGCGGACTTCGAGCGGTTGAAGCGCCTCTACGGGCAGAAAGTGCTGTCGGTCCAGGAATTCGAGTCCGCCGAGATGCGCGCCGCCGTCGCACAGCAGGAAGAGCGTGCCGCCGATTTCGGCCTGAAGGTCGCGGAGTTTGAGCTCCAACAGGCGCGCGCCCTGCTCTCCCGCGAGCAGCCGGGTGGCAACGCGGCACCCCTGGTGATCACCTCGCCCGTCGGCGGCCGCATCCTGCGGGTGTTCCAGGAAAGCTCCCGCGTGGTGCCGGGCGGTTTCCCGCTGCTGGAGGTCGGCGATCCGGCCGACTTGGAGGCGCGCATCGAGGTGTTGTCGCGCGATGGCGTGGCCATCCGCCCGGGCGCGCGCGTCCTGCTCGAGCAATGGGGCGGACCGGAGCCGCTCGCCGCTCGCGTGCGGCTGGTGGAGCCCTCGGCGTTCACCAAGATCTCCGCGCTCGGGGTCGAGGAGCAGCGTGTCTACGTCATCGTGGATTTTACCGACCCGCTGGAAAAGCGCCCCACCCTCGGCGACAGCTACCGCGTCGAGGCGCGCATCGTCACATGGGAAAGCCCCCGCGCGCTGCACGTGCCGAGCGGCGCGCTGTTCCAGCGCGGGGACCTGACGCAGGCTTTTGTCCTCGAGGGTGGCCGCGCACGGCTGCGCACGGTGCGGACGGGTCATGGCAACGGTGTCGAGACCGAGATTCTCGACGGCCTGCGCGAGGGTGAGCGCGTGGTGGTTTATCCCGGCGACAAGGTCGTCGATGGCTCGCGGATCGAGCCGATCGACCTCAACGGCCAGTGACAGCAACCCGCGCAACAGACCCGGTGCACCGGTCTCGGCGCGGCCGGCTTTTGTCTTGGCGTCGGCGGACGTGGAGCGTTGCTTCACGGTCATGCCGCGTTTCACCGACACCATCGCCGCGCTAGCGACGCCGGCCGGGACGTCGGCCATCGCCCTCGTGCGCCTGAGCGGCCCGGACGCGGGACGCCTCGCATGCGAAATTCTCGGGGAGCTCCCCCCGCCCCGCGTGGCGCGCCACGGGGATTACCGGGATCGTGCGGGTGCAGTGGTGGATGATGCGCTGTTCACATTTTTCCCCGCGACAGGCTCGTACACCGGCGAGGAGGCGCTGGAGATTTCGTGCCACGGCAATCCCTTCATCGCGCAAAAAATCCTTGAAGACCTCTTCGCGCGCGGAGCGCGTTCCGCGGCGCCCGGCGAATTTACCCAGCGGGCGTTTCTCCACGGCCGGCTCGACCTGAGCCAGGCCGAGGCGGTGATGGACCTGATCCACGCCCGCAGCGAACGCGCCCTGGCCGCCGCCAACCAGCAGCTGCGCGGCGCACTCGGGCGGCGGATGAATGAACTGACCGGCCGGTTACTCGATGTGCTCGCGCGGGTCGAGGCGTACATCGATTTTCCCGAGGAGGATTTGCCGGCCGAGGATCGCACGGGCCTTCAGCGCATGCTCGAATCGCTCGCGGAGGACACGGCCCGGCTGCTCGCGACAAGCCATTACGGGGAATTGCTGCGCGATGGGATCAAGACCGTGATCGTCGGCGCGCCGAACGCCGGCAAGAGCAGCCTGCTCAACCGACTCGTGGGTTACGAACGGTCGATTGTCAGTGCGGAGCCGGGCACTACGCGGGATTTTATCGAGGAGCGGATTATCGTCGGGCCCCATTGCCTGAGGCTGATTGACACCGCCGGCCTGAATCCGGCGCCGGGATTCATTGAGAAGCTCGGCATGGAGAAATCGTTGGAGCGTGTCGCCGAGGCGGACCTGATCCTGCTCGTGCTTGAAGCGGGAAAACCCCTGCCCGCGTTGCCCAAGGCCGTCACAGAACAGATTTCGACAGGCCGGGCGCTCGTCGTAATCAACAAAATCGATCTCGGGTTACCCTCGGTTGAGCTGCCCTTTCCGAAAACAGTCCAAAGAATGATGGTCTCTGCACTGACCGGTGCGGGAATTGAAACCTTGGTAGCCGCCATCGTCGATCTGGCAGATAATTTTCAATCTATTGATAGTGAATATTTTATTGCTATTAATGCCCGGCATGCCGAAGCCTTGGCCAAGGCAAAGACAGGCCTGGAGGATGCCCAAGCCAAGCTCACCACCTCCGGACCGATTGAACTGATTGCGAGCGATCTACGTGGAACACTCGCAAGCTATGGCGAGATCGTGGGCAAGATCGACAACGAGCGCATGCTGGATCAACTCTTCGCCACCTTTTGCATCGGGAAATAGCGTGCTTGCGAAGCCAAGACCGTGGCGCCATGTTGCCCTAATTATATCGCTTAGTGATGATTTTCAATAAGATACCATTCGATGTTGTTGTCTGTGGCGCTGGTCATGCCGGGGTCGAAGCAGCCTTGGCCGCCTCGCGCATGGGCGCCTTTACCCTACTCCTTACCGGCAATATCGATACGATCGCTCAGATGAGCTGCAATCCGGCCATCGGTGGCCAGGCAAAGGGTCAGATGGTCCGGGAAATCGATGCCCTCGGGGGCGAGATGGCGATCAACACCGATGTCACTGGCATCCAATTCAGATTGCTTAACGAGTCGAAAGGTGCCGCCGTCCAGTCGCCCCGCGCGCAGTGCGACAAAAAAGCGTATCAGTTCCGGCTCAAACATACGCTCGAGCTGCAACCGAATCTGCAGATCTTTCAGGCCACCGTCACCGGATTGATTTTCAAGGACGGCAAAGTTGTCGGCTGCCATACCAACTTGGATATCGATTTTTTTGGGCAGACCGTGGTCGTGACAACCGGGACATTTTTGCGGGGCCTGATGCATATCGGCCAGAATAAGAATGAAGGCGGTCGTCTGGGTGACTTTAGTGCGAAAAGTCTGTCAGCCAGCTTCCTCGAAGCCGGGATCACACTGGAGCGCCTGAAAACCGGTACGCCGCCGCGACTGTTGGGCCGAAGCCTTGATTTCGAAAAAATGGAGGAACAGAAAGGCGACGCTCAGCCGACGTTCTTCGCCTTTCACGACACGCGTGATCCAGAGCAAATGTTCCATGTGGAACATAGCGGTGAACGCAGGCTGGGGTGGGTACCAGGATCAGAACAGGTGTCATGCTGGATGACCCATACCACCGCTCAAACCGCCGAGATCGTTCGCTCCAATCTGCACAAATCGGCCATGTATAGCGGCGAGATCGAAGGAGTAGGGCCGCGCTATTGTCCTAGTATCGAGGATAAATTTGTCCGGTTCGCCGACAAGCCCCGACACCTGCTTTTTCTCGAGCCCGAGGGTAGATCGACCAACGAGTATTACGTCAACGGGCTGTCAACAAGTCTGCCATTCGATGTTCAGCTTGATATGGTTCACAGCATTCCCGGACTCGAGCAAGCGGTGCTGCTCAGACCCGCCTACGCTGTCGAATATGACTTCGCGCATCCCACCCAACTCTTTCCCACGCTGGAGTCTAAGAAAGTCGAAAATCTCTTCTTTGCCGGGCAAATCAACGGGACCTCCGGCTATGAGGAAGCGGCAGGGCAGGGGCTTGTGGCCGGCGTCAACGCTGTGAATAAGATGCGAGGAACTCCGCCGATGCTGATTCAGCGCCATGAAGGATATATTGGCGTCTTGATCGATGATCTTGTCACCAAAGGCACTAATGAACCCTACCGCATGTTCACCAGCCGCGCCGAGCACCGTCTCCTTTTTAATCACGGGAGCGCAGAGGTTCGAATGCTTCATCATGCCAAATCTCATAACCTTTTATCATCGAATAGAATATCAAAAATAGAAGCCAAGAAAAGCCGAACCACGTTCTGGATCGATTATTTGGAAAAAAATCGGACCGAAAGCGGGACTTGGGCTGACGGCGTTCGCCGTGATCGGGCAGGGGCTTCTTTGCCAGACGAACTTATGCGGGAATCGCCCGCCATCCGTGACGAGGTGCTTTATCGGGTCAGCTACCAAGGCTATCTCGCCCGCGAGGAGCGTCAGATCGACAAGCTTTCCCACATTGAAAAAATCCGCCTGCCGGCGTCCATCAACTACCTTTCAATCCGCGGTTTACGTCGGGAAAGCGCGCTCAAACTGGCAGAATTCAAGCCGATGACGCTTGGCCAAGCGAGTCGCATCAGTGGTGTTAACCCATCAGACATCAGCATTTTGATGGTTTTGATCGAATCGGGCAGGGGAGCGGACTTCACCTGAGCGCCTGCATACGTCATGGAAAATCCAATCAGGACGGCGGAACATATTACACGCATCACTCAGCGCCGCAGTGATTTAATAGATATTATCGCTCAGTCCATTCCATCCCAAACTCCGTTTGTCTGGGAAGTCGGCTGTGGACATGGCCACTTTCTGGCGGCTTACGCTGCCGCCCATCCGTCCGAGGTATGCGTCGGGGTCGATATCAGCAAAGATCGGATCGATCGCGGGCTGCGGAAACGCAATCGTGCTCAGCTCGAAAATCTCCAATTCATCCAGGCCGATGCCCGCGATTTTCTCGATGCCCTGCCGGCCAGCGCCCGCTTTTCCGCGATCTATCTCCTCTTTCCCGACCCTTGGCCTAAGCGCCGCCATCACAAAAACCGCATCATGCAGCCTGACTTCCTGTCCGCCACAGCCCGGCGGACAGGACAGGGCACGCGGCTTCACTTTCGCACGGACTACGAGCCGTATTTCCGCGATTCGGAAGCGCTCATCCGCCAGCATGCCGGCTGGGAGATCGTGGACGAACCGTGGCCGTTCGAGCATCTGACCGTTTTTCAAAGCCGCGCCACCCGCCACTTTTCCTTCACCGCCCGGCAGCGGCCGGCTGGCACATAAGTTTGCCGCCGTGCTGACGCGGTCCGCTTAATTCTTCGCGCCAACCTAAGCCCGGGCTATTTCGAGGGTTGACGGAGCGATGAGCCTTTGCCTACTCATCCCCTTTCCAATCCTTTCCGTCGTCCAGCGCCCCCATGCTTCGAGTCAAAAAACTCGCCCTGTTTCTGTTTTCCCTCACGTCCGGCCTGACCGCCTTTGCCGGTGAGTCGCACGGCGTGGCCGCATCCGCAGAAACTTTGTTTCATGTCGGTCCGTTGCCCGTGACCAACAGCATGGTGACGAGCTGGGTGGTGGCGGCGGTTCTCATCATCGTCATCCGTCTCGCCATCAGAAAAGCCAAGCTTGTCCCCTCGCGAAGCCAGGCGCTCGTGGAAACTTTGGTTGAAGGTATTCTCGATCTAACCTCCCCAATTGTGGGTAAGAAAGTCGCCAAGCATACATTTCCCCTGTTGGTCGCGCTGTTCACTTTCATTTTGATCCAAAACTGGAGCGGTCTTTTCCCGGGCGTCGGCACGATCTTCATGGTTGATCACGCAACTGGCGAGTGGATGGAATTTGTCCGCCCGGGCAACGCCGACTTGAACGGGACTGTAGCACTCGCTGTCGTTTCCTTCATCGGCTGGCTTTACTTCATCCTGCGCTATGCCGGCCCGAAGCTCGTGCTGAAGGACATTTTCGGCAACAAGGCGGACAAGAGTGAAGTTCCCGCTGCGATCTATTATCCGCTCTTTGTCGTCTTCTTCGCCGTCGGGCTCATCGAGGTCGTTTCCATTCTCTTTCGCCCCATTTCACTCTCGTTCCGTCTTTTCGGCAACGTTTTCGGCGGTGAAAACCTCCTGCACTCGATGTCGGCGATCACGCCGTGGATTCTACCAGTTCCGTTCTACTTCCTCGAGCTGCTGATCGGCTTCGTCCAGGCACTGGTCTTCACGCTGCTCGTCAGTGTTTACATCGGCTTGATCTGCAACCACGGCGATGACCACGACGAGGCCGGCCATGGCGGGCCTCATCCTGCCGCGCATTAAAACCCTTTCCCGCTGGGAGCGTGCCCCGCGTGCGCACGGCGGAAATCCAACCAACAAAAATACATCCACCATGATCCAAGTAATCGCAGAAATCAGCGGTAGCATCCAGGGCGCGTTCGGCTGTCTCGCCGCCGCCATCGGTGTCGGTCTCGTCGGCGCCAAGGCCGTCGAGGGCGTCGGCCGCAACCCCGGTGCCTCCGGCAAGATCCTCGTCCAGTCCATCATCGGCATGGCGCTGGCCGAAGCCGTCGCGTTCTACGCGCTGTTCCTCGGTAAGTAATCCTTCCGAACTCCGCGCCGGCGCTCACCCGCCGGCGCGGCCCTTTTCCCGCTTCCCGCTTTTCTCATGCTCTCCACTCTGCTCGTTCTCGCTGAAGTGTCCGGCCAAGCCGCCGCGGCCCCCAGTGCCATCACGAAGATCACGCAGGATTTCGGCGTCAGCGTGCCGCTCATCCTCGCCCAGGTCCTGAGCTTTTCCATCGTCGCCTTCGTCCTCTGGAAGTTCGCCTTCAAGCCCGTCCTGGCGACGCTCGACGAACGCCAGCAGAAGATTGAATCCGGCCTGAAGTACGCCGAGGAGATGCAGGCCAAGCTCGCCGCCGCCCAGCAGGAGAGCGCCGGCATCATCAAGCAGTCCCAGGTCGAGGCCACGCGCATCATCGATGACGCCCGCAAGTCCGCCAAGGACTTCCTCGACAAGCAGACGCAGGAGGCTTCTGCCAAGGCCAGCGACATGCTCGTGAAGGCCCAGCAGTCCATCGAGCTCGAGCACAAGAAAATGCTCGCCGATGCCCGCACCGAGATCGCCCGTCTCGTCGTCGTCACAACCGAGCGCGTGCTGGCCAAGAAACTCTCCGACGCCGACCGCAGCGCCTACAACGACGCGGCGTCCCGCGAACTCACGAGCGTCTGAGGCCGTGCTTCGCCCCTCCCTTTAATCCCTGCGTTCCGCGATGGCCTCCGGCAAAAAACAAATCCAGCTCCTCGCCCGCCAGTTTTTCAAGCTGAGCCTCGCCGAGGGCGTCCTGTCCGCCGAGCGCGTCGGCGGCGTACTGGACTACATCGCCAAGCACCGCCCGGCCAACACGCTCGCCGTGCTCAAGGCCTACCAGCGCCTGATCGCCGCCGAGTTCGCCCGCGGCCAGGCCGTCGTCGAGCACGCCGGCGCCGTCAACGACGCCCTGCTCGCCGCCATTGCCGCCGCGATGACGAAAAAATACGGCCGCAAAGTCACCGCCGTCGCCAAGCCGAACAACGCCCTCCTCGCCGGCCTGCGCGTGCGGGTGGGGGACGACACCTACGAATCCTCCGTCGCCGGCCAGCTCTCCACGCTGGCCGCGGCCGTCTGATATTTTCCAATCCGCCCGACCCCAACCTTACGTTTTCCGATGAGCACCGTCCTTGACCAAATCGAACAGCAGATCGCCAAGCTCTCCAGCAAGGCCGTCAAAAAGAACACCGGCAACATCCGCACCGTCGCCGACGGCGTCGCCAAGATCGACGGCCTCTCCGACGTGATGTACAACGAGATGGTGCAGTTCCCCGGCGGCGCCATCGGCATCGCGCTCAACCTCGAGGAGGACGAGGTCGGCTGCGTCGTCCTTGGCGATGTCTCCCAGCTCAAGGAGGGCGACGAGGTCCAGACCACCGGCAAGCTCCTCTCCGTCCCCGTCGGCAAGGCCCTCCTCGGCCGCGCGGTCGATGCCCTCGGCAATCCCGTTGACGGCAAGGGCCCCATCGCCGCCACCGAGACCTACCCGGTCGAGAAAATCGCTCCCGGCATCATCGTCCGGAAATCCGTTTCCCAGCCGCTCTTCACCGGTATCATGGCGATCGACTCCATGATCCCGATCGGCCGCGGCCAGCGCGAGCTCATCATCGGCGACCGCGGCACCGGCAAGACCACCATCGCGATCGACACGATCATCAACCAGGCGAAGATCAACAAGGTCGGCCTCGCCAGCAAGGACCCGAAGTTCCGCCCGGTCTACTCGATCTACGTCGCGGTCGGGCAGAAGAATTCCAACATCGTCCGCACGATCTCGGCCCTCGAGGCCGCCGGGGCGCTTGAGTTCACCATCATCGTCGCCGCGCCCGCCGCCGACAACCCCGCCAACCAGTACCTCGCCCCGTTCTCCGGCGCCGCGATGGGCGAGTGGTTCATGGAAAACGGCCAGGATGCACTGATTGTGTTCGACGATCTCTCAAAGCACGCCGTCGCCTACCGCCAGATTTCCCTCATCCTTAAGCGTCCCTCGGGCCGCGAGGCGTATCCCGGCGACGTGTTCTACCTGCACTCCCGCCTGCTCGAGCGCGCCGCGCGCCTCGACGGCAAGGGCTCGCTCACCGCGCTCCCGATCATCGAGACCCAGGCCGGCGACGTCTCGGCCTACATCCCGACGAACGTCATCTCGATCACCGACGGCCAGATCTTCCTCGAGACCGATCTCTTCAACCAGGGCATCCGCCCCGCCGTCTCCGTCGGCCTCTCCGTCTCGCGCGTCGGTTCCGCCGCCCAGATCAAGGCCACCAAGCAGGTCGGCGGCAAACTCAAGGGCGAGCTCGCCCAGTTCCGCGAGCTCGCCGCCTTCGCCCAGTTCGGCTCCGACCTCGACGCCAAGACCAAGGCCCAGCTCGAGCGCGGCGCCCGCATCGTCGAGCTCTTCAAGCAGCCCGCCTTCAGCCCCGTGCCGATCGAGCTGCAGGTCGCGATCCTGTTCGCGATGCAGAAAAACTTCTTCGACGCGATCGACACCAAGAAGGTGGTCGCCGCGGCCGCCGCGATGAAGGAGTTCTTCACGACCCGGAAGGACCCGCTCCTCGCCGAGATCCGCACCAAGGCCGCCCTCGACAAGGACCTCGAGGCCAAGCTCCAGGCCGCCTGCGACGAATGGAAGCCGACTTTCACCGCCTAAACTAATTTTGGTTTTCCGATTCGAGATTTCCGGTTGCGGCGAGAACGCCGGTCGGAATCGAAGATCGGGAATCAAGAATCGAAAATAATCCGATGGCTTCCACCCGCGACATCCGCCGCCGCATCAAGTCGGTCAAGAACACCCGCCAGATCACCAAGGCGATGGAGTTGGTCGCGGCGTCGAAGATGAAGAAGGCCCAGCAGGCGGCCCTCGCCGGCCGGCCCTATGCCGAGCTCATGGCCCGGATGCTGGCCGCGCTCGCCGATCGCGTGGAGGAATCCCAGCACCCGTTTCTCGCCAAGCGTGAGGTCCGGGTCCGCGGCATCATCCTTATCTCGTCCGACAAAGGCCTGTGCGGCCCGCTCAACTCCAACCTCTTCAAGCTCGTCACCGACATCAAGACGCCCGCCAAGTACGCCGTGATCGGCCGCAAGGGCGCCCAGTTCATCGCCCGCACGCGCCGCGAGCTGCTGGCGGATTTTCCCGCCAACGACCGGACGACGTTCGCCGACATCCGGACCGTCGCCGAGTTCATGGTAAAGCAGTATCTCGAGGGCGCCGTCGATACCGTCGAGGTCATCTGGCCGCGCTTCCGCAACACGCTGGTGCAGGTGCCGACCGTCATGCCGCTTCTCCCGCTGCCCAGCGTGAAGGAGGTGGTCGCCGACCTCCGCTCCGACGCCGGCATCGTCGCCACGCCCGCCGCCTCGGCCGCGGACAGCCAGATGCTCTTCGAGCCCGGCGCCAAATCCGTCCTGGAATCACTGCTCCCGCTTTATCTCAACCGCGAAGTCTTCCAGCACGCGCTCGACGCCAAGGCTTCCGAGCACAGCGCCCGCATGGTCGCCATGAAGACCGCCAAGGACAACGCCACCAAGCTCCTCGGCGACCTCACGCTCGAATACAACAAGGCCCGCCAGGCCGGCATCACGCAGGAAATCCTCGAGATCGCCGCCGCGCAGTTCGCCGCCTGATTTTAAACCCCAGCCCCGCCTCCCTTTTCCCTCTCAAATGAACACCGGCAAAATCGTCCAAGTCATCGGCCCCGTCGTTGACGTCCAGTTCGCTGAAAACTCCATTCCGCCCATCTATCAGGCGCTCACGATCGAGTTCACCGTCAGCGGCAAGCAGGAACTGCTGACCCTCGAGATCCAGCAGCACCTCGGCGGCGGCGTTGCCCGCGCCATCGCGATGTCCTCCTCCGAGGGCCTGGTGCGCGGCATGCCCGTGATCGACACCGGCGCCCCGATTTCCGTCCCCGTCGGCAACGGCGTGCTCGGACGCATCTTCGATGTCACCGGCACGCCCGTGGACGGCAAGGGCCCGGTCAAGTTCGACAAGAAATACCCGATCCACCGGCCCGCGCCCACGCTCTCGGAGCAGAACACCAAGGCCGAGATCCTCGAGACCGGCATCAAGGTCATCGACCTGATCTGCCCGTTCATCAAGGGCGGCAAGGCCGGGGCGTTCGGCGGCGCCGGCGTCGGTAAGACCGTCGTCATCCTGGAGCTCATCAACAACATCGCCAAGGCCCACGGTGGCTTCTCCGTGTTCGCCGGCGTCGGCGAGCGCTCGCGCGAGGGCAACGATCTTTACCACGAAATGTCCGAGGCCGGCGTCATTGACCAGAAGGACCTCAGCAAGTCCAAGGTCGCGCTCGTGTACGGCCAGATGAACGAGCCGCCGGGCGCCCGTATGCGCGTCGCGCTCTCCGCGCTCGCCATGACCGAATATTTCCGCGACGAGAAAAACCAGGACGTGCTGCTCTTCATCGACAACATTTTCCGCTTCTCGCAGGCCGGCTCCGAGGTGTCCGCGCTCCTCGGCCGCTCGCCTTCCGCCGTCGGTTACCAGCCGACGCTCTCAAATGAGATGGGGCTCCTCCAGGAGCGCATCACCTCGACCAAGAAGGGCTCGATCACTTCGGTGCAGGCCGTCTACGTGCCCGCCGACGATCTCACCGACCCGGCGCCCGCCAACACGTTTGCCCACCTGGACTCGACGATCGTGCTCGAGCGCTCGATCGCCGAGCTCGGCATTTATCCCGCCGTCGACCCGCTCGCCTCCGTCTCGAAGGCCCTCCAGTCCGACATCGTCGGCGAGGAGCACTACAAGGTGGCCCGCGAGGTGCAGCGCGTGCTGCAGCGCTACAAGGACCTCCAGGACATCATCGCGATCCTGGGCCTCGACGAGCTCTCGCCCGAGGACAAGCAGACCGTCTACCGCGCGCGCAAGATCCAGCGCTTCCTCTCGCAGCCGTTTGCGGTCGCCGAGGTGTTCACCGGCACGCCCGGCAAATACGTCCCCGTCAAGGAGACCGTCCGCGGCTTCAAGATGATCCTCGATGGTTCGCTCGACGATGTCGCCGAGGGCGACTTCTACATGCGCGGCGGCATCGACGAGGTGACCGCGGCCTCCAAGAAGGCCTGATTGGAAACCACGCAACACACGAAGTACACCAAGGGAAAATCAGCTTCGGAATCTTTCGTGTGATTCGTATGTTTCTTGGTTAAAAAAATCCCGTCTCCATGCCTTTGATTCTCGAAATCGTCACCCCCGAGGCCCGGGTTTATTCCGACACCATCGACACCGTCGTCATCCCGACGACGTCCGGTGAGGTCGGCATCCTGCCCGGCCACATCCCTTTGCTCACGCAGATCGAGAACGGCGAACTGCGCGTCACGAAAAACGGCCAGACTCAGTGGCTCGCCGTGAGCGGTGGTTTCGCCGAGGTCGAGGGCGACCGGGTTCACGTCCTCGCCGAGAACGCCATCACCGAGGAAAAGATCGATGAGCACGCCGTCGAGGCTGCGCTCAAGCGCGCCGAACAGGAACTGAAGGACGCCAAGGACATCGACCCGCAGCAGTACGAGCACCTCCAAAGTCTCGTGCGCTACTCCGGCGTCCAACTCGCCGTCAAACGCCGCCGCCGGTGATACCCGTCCGGCCCGGCCACTTTGTGCCTGGGCCTTTTTCTTGCACCCCTACTGAAACTGAGTCTCGTTCAGTAGACCCCAGCCGATGACCTCAACGCGCGAACCGTTTCGACCCCAACGTATGCGGCTGACCGAGCTTCCCAATGGCGCCGCTGGCCGGGTCTGCGAACTCGCCGGTCAGGCCGAGGTGTGTCAGCGGCTGCGCGAGATGGGCGTGGGAGAATCCATCATCATTGAGCGCGTGTCAGGGCAGGGGACCTTGCTCTGCCTCGTCAGCAACACCCGCATCGCGCTCAGCGAGGCGGCGGCCCGTCATATCGTGGTCGAGCTCATCCGCTCGGCCCGCTGATCCCCGCCATGGCTGCCACCCTGCTCAAGCTTTCCGACCTCGCCGTGGGCGCGAGCGCCACGGTCCGGGAGTTTCCCGCCCAGGACCCGGCCTTCATCCGTCTCCGCGAAATGGGTCTGCTCACCGGCACCCGGATCACGCTGGTCCGCACGGCCCCGCTGGGCGACCCCCTCGAAATCAAGGTCCGCGGTTATCACCTTACGCTCCGCAAAATCGACGCCGCCCACGTGCTCGTCGAGCCTGTTTCCTGACATGGCGCAGCCCCCGCACTTTTCCCCCGCGCCCGCGCCGTCCGGATCGCGCACCCCCGTTTATGCGCTCGTGGGCAACCCGAACTGCGGCAAGAGCACGCTGTTTAACGCCCTCACCGGCCTGAAACAGAAGGTCGGTAACTACCCCGGCGTCACAGTCGAGAAGAAGGTCGGCACCGCCTACTCCCAGCACGGCCAGCCCATCACAGTCATCGACCTGCCCGGCACGTACTCGCTCGCCGCCCGCTCGCCCGACGAGGCCGTCACCCGCGACGTGCTCCTCGGCCGCCGCAGCGACACAGCCCAGCCCGACCGGATCCTGTGCATCGTCGATGCCACCAATCTCGAGCGAAACCTTTATCTCGTCCACCAGATCCTCGATCTCGGCCGGCCCGTCATCCTCGTGATGAACATGATGGACCTCGCGGCCGAGGCCGGCCTCAACGTCCGCGTCGCCCGGCTGGAAAAAGAACTCGGCATCCCTGTCATCGCCTGTGAGGCCGTCAACGGCAGGGGGCTCGTCGAGTTGCGAGTGGCCATGAGCCGCTCCGACCTGCCGCTCGCGCGCCATGCCTGGGACGTGCCCGCGCCGATCGCACCGGCTGTGTCCGAACTCGCCGCCTCGCTGGTCGAGCACGACCGCAAGCTTCCGCTGATCGCCCGGGCCGAAGCCCTCCTTCTTCTCACCGACCAGGACTCCGTCCGCGTCGCCGGTTCCACGCCGCTCAGTCCGCGCACGGCGGAAATCCTGCGCGGCTGGCAGCAGCGCTGGGCCGCCGAGGGCACCGACTGGGCCGGCACGCTGGTGAACTCGCGCTACGAGGCCATCGGCCGCATCGCCTCTGAAGTGGTGCTTCGCGCCGGCACGGTCGGGCCCAGCCTCTCGGACAAAATTGACGCCGTGGTCACCCATCCGGTTTGGGGCTGGCTCGTGCTCGGCTGCGTCATGACGCTGCTGTTCGTCAGCATTTTCACGCTCGCCCAGGCGCCGATGGACTGGATCGGCACCCATACCGCCCTGCTGGCCGACTGGGTAAAGTCCCGCATGCCGGAGGGCGACCTGCGGGATTTGATCACCGATGGCGCCATCGGCGGCGTCGGGAGCGTGGTGACCTTCCTCCCGCAGATCCTGATCCTGTTCTTCTTCATCGGGCTCCTGGAAAGCACCGGCTACATGGCCCGCGCCGCGTTCATCATGGACCGCCTCATGAGCCGGGTCGGCCTCAACGGCAAGAGCTTCATCCCGCTGCTCAGCTCTTATGCGTGCGCCATTCCCGGCATCATGGCGACGCGCACCATCGAGGATTCCAAGGACCGGCTCGTCACCATCCTCGTCGCGCCGCTCATGAGCTGCTCGGCCCGGCTGCCCGTGTACCTGCTCATGATCGCGGCGCTGCTGCCCAACGACCGGGTCTCCCTCGGCGCAAAGGTCGGCCTCATGCTGCTCATGTATGCGCTCGGGACCGTGGGCGCGTTTGGCTTTGCGTGGCTGTTCAAGCGCACGCTCCTGAGGGGCGCACCGCCGCTGATGATCATGGAGCTGCCACCCTACCGCCTGCCGGGTCTGAAGGATGTCGCGCTGCAGATGTTTGAGCGCGCCGGGATCTTTCTCCGCCGGGCCGGCACCGTCATCCTTGGCATCAGCATCATCCTGTGGTTCCTCGCCGCCTATCCCAAGGCCCCCGCTGGCGCCACGCCCACCCAGCAGCTGGCCCAGAGCTTTGCCGGCCGCGCAGGCCACGCCCTCGAGCCCGTGATCAAGCCGCTTGGCTTTGACTGGCAGATCGGCATCGGCCTCATCAGCTCCTTCGCCGCGCGCGAGGTGTTTGTCTCGACCATGGGCGTGGTCTTCAACGCGGAATCCTCCGAGGAAAACACCGCCCCGCTGCGCGACGCCCTCAAGGCCGCCCGCTGGCCCGACGGCCGCGTGCTGTTCACCCCGCTCGTCTGCCTTTCGCTGATGGTCTTCTATGTCTTCGCCATGCAGTGCATGAGCACCATCGCCGTCGTGAAGCGCGAGACGAACGGCTGGAAATGGCCTGTTTTCCAAACGCTCTACATGACTGGCACCGCGTGGGTTTTGTCGTTCATTGTGTACCAGACCGGCCACGTGCTTGGTTTCTAGGATGAGTCCGCCATTTCAAACCTTCGCCGCCCTCGTACTTGTCGCCCTCGCGGCGGCCTGGCTCGTGCGGCGTTCGCTCGCGAAGAAAAAACAGCCGGGCTGCGGCAGCGACTGCGGCTGCGCGTCGTCCGAGGTGAAAGCCGCGGCCGCCAAGATCGCCCGGCCCTAGTCCGCGGCGTTTTCCCGATTGCGCGGGCGCCCCCGCCGGCTACCGTCGCGGGCCATGCGTCCCCGCCCCCTTCGTCAGCTGGCGTTGTTCACGGGCCTCGCCGTCCTCGTTTGCGCCCAGGAGAAGCCCCTCGCCATCACCGGCGCGCAAATCATCCCCATCGCCGGCGACCCCATCGCCCACGGCGTGCTCCTCGTCCAGCATGGCAGGATCCTCGCCGTCGGTTCCGCCGACACTGTGAAGATTCCCGCCGGGGCCGATGTGCTCGACGCCACCGGCCGGGTCCTCATGCCCGGGCTCATCGACTCCCACAGCCATATTGGCAGCGGCTCGGGCGGCGATGGCTCCAATCCCATCCAGCCCGACGCCCGCGTGCTCGACTCGCTGGATGTCCGCGACGCCTCGATCCAGAAGGCCCGCGCCGGCGGCATCACCGCGGTCAACGTGATGCCCGGCTCCGGCCATCTCATCAGCGGCCAAACCCTTTACCTTAAGCTGCGCGAGGCCCGCACCATTGACGATCTCTTGATCAAGCTCCCCGACGGCAGCAACGCCGGCGGCCTCAAGATGGCCAACGGCACCAACTCCATCAAGGCCGCCCCGTTCCCCGGCACCCGTGCCAAGTCCGCGGCCCTGGTCCGCGAGGAATACATCAAGGCCCAGGAATACCGCGACAAGATCCGGCGCGCCAACGGCGATCCGGAAAAAATGCCGCCGCGCGACCTCGCGCTCGAGGAACTCGTCGAGGTCCTCGACGGCAAGCGCATCGTCCAGAACCACACGCACCGCCACGACGACATCCTGACCGTGCTCCGGCTGTCCAAGGAATTCGGCTTCAAGGTTGTGCTGCACCACGTCAGCGAGGGCTGGAAGGTGGCCGACGAAATCGCCGCCGCCCACGTGGCCTGCTCGGTCATCATCATCGATTCGCCCGGCGGGAAGCTCGAGACCCGCGACGCCGACTGGCGCACCCCGGCGATCCTGGAGAAGGCCGGCGTGCTGGTTGGCTTCCACACCGATGACCCCATCTGCGACTCCCGCCGCTTCCTGCGTACCCCGGCGCTCGCGGTGCGCGCGGGCATGACGCGCAAGGGTGCCCTCGAGGGTGTCACCATCGCCAACGCCAAGATCATCGGCCTGGAAAACCGCATCGGTTCGCTCGAGCCCGGCAAGGACGCCGACTTCATCCTGCTCTCCGGCGATCCCCTGAGCGTATACACCCATGTCGAGCAGACCTGGGTCGAGGGCCGCAAGGTCTTCGATCTCTCCCGGCCACAGGATCACCTGTATGCCGCCGGCGGGGTGGGGGCGGGGGATTCCCGCCGCGCCCAGCTCTGCTGCTTCACCAGCGCCTGGGACCTCATCGCCGCCGCCAACGGAGCCAGCCAATGAAAAACCCGTCCCGTCTTCCGCTCCTCGCCGCCCTGCTGGCCGCAGCTTGCTCGGTCCGCGCCGAGAACCTCGCCGTCACCGGTGATACGGTCTATACCATGGCTGGCGCCCCGCTTAAAAACGGCGTCGTGCTCATCCATGACGGCAAGATCGAGGCCGCCGGCTCCGCCGCCGCCGTGAAAATCCCCGCCGGCTACCGCGTGCTCCACGCCGCCGTCGTCACCCCCGGCCTGATTGACGCCCACGCCACCGTCGGTTTGTCCGGCCTGCTCAACCAGCCGCAGGACCAGGACATGCTGGAAAAGTCCTCGCCGATGCAGCCCGATCTCCGCGCCATTGACGCCTATAACGCCAAGGACGAGCTCGTCACCTGGGTCAGATCGTTCGGCGTCACCACCGTCAACACCGGCCATGCCCCGGCCGCACTGATTTCCGGCCAGACCATGATCGCCAAGACCTTCGGCCGCACCGCCGACGAGGATGTCATCAATCCCGCCGCCATGACCTCCGTCACGCTCGGCCGCAACGGGCTCGCCAACGACGGCTCGCCCGGTTCCGCCGCCAAGTCGCCCGGCACGCGCTCCAAGGCCGTGGCCATGCTCCGCGAGGAACTGATCAAGGCGCAGGAATACGCCAAGAAGCGCGAGGGCAAGGACGAGGCCAAGCGCCCGGGCCGCGACCTGCGGTACGAGACGCTGCTCCGCGCCCTCGACGGCACGCAACCGCTGCTCGTGACCGTCAACCGCCAGCAGGACATCATCTCCGCGCTGCGCCTCGCGCGGGAATTCAGGCTGAAGATCGTCCTCGACGGCTGCGCCGACGCCCAGCTCGTGCTCGCGGAGATCAAGGCGAGCGGCTTCCCTGTCATCATCCATCCGACCATGCAGCGCAGCTACGAGGACATGGAAAACCTGAGCGTGGAGACCGCCGGCAAACTCCATGCCGCGGGCATCCCGATCGCACTGCAGAGCAGCTACGAGGGCTATGTGCCAAAGACCCGCGTCGTCCTTCTTGAGGCGGCCGTGGCCGCGGCCAACGGGCTCGGGTTCGAGCCCGCGCTCGCCAGCATCACCATCGATGCCGCCCAAATGCTGGGCATCGCCGGCCGCGTGGGTTCCCTGGAAAAGGGCAAGGACGCCGACCTCGCGCTCTACGACGGCGACCCGTTTGAATACACCTCGCATTGTGTCGGCACCCTCATCGAGGGCCAGGTCTTCGCCGACGGCCCGCGCTAACCGATTCCATGGAAGTCATTATTCGAAAGGACGCTGAAGCCGGTTGCCTCCTCGGCGCCCGGATCATCGCGCGGCTGGTGCGCGACAAACCCGCCGCCGTGCTCGGCCTCGCCACGGGCCGCACGCCCCTCCGTCTTTATCAGGAGCTGATCCGCCTGCATCGCGACGAGGGGCTGGATTTCAGCCGGGTCACCACGTTCAACCTCGACGAATACGTCGGGCTGCCCGCGACCCACGACCACTCCTACCGGTATTTCATGCGGGAGAATTTCTTCCGCCACATCAACATCGACGAGGCGCGCACTCATGTGCCCGACGGCACTGCGCCTGACCTGCACGCCGAGTGCCGCGCCTACGAGGAGCGCATCACCGCGGCCGGTGGCATCGATCTCCAGCTGCTCGGCCTCGGGCGCAACGGCCACATCGGGTTCAACGAGCCGTCCGGCTCGCTCCGCTCCCGCACCTGGATCAAGATCCTCTCCGAGCAGACCCTGCAGGATAACAGCGACGCCTTCGGCTCCCGCTCCGCCATGCCCCGCCATGCGATCACCATGGGCATCGGCACCATCCTCGATGCGCGCCGCTGCCTGCTGCTCGCTTTCGGCCCGCCCAAGACCCGCGCCGTCGAGCGCATGATCGAGGGTCCGCTCGCGGCCATTTGCCCCGCCTCGGCCCTCCAGCTGCACCCGCGCGCCACGGTCGTGGTCGACGAGTCGTCGGCCTCCGCGCTGCAGTTCGCCGATCATTACCGCTGGATCGACGCCAACAAGCTCCCCTGGCAGCGGTACGATTGAGCCGGCGGACGTAGCCGTCCCGTCGACGACAGCGTCCGTCTTCCCTGCTGCACCCCGCGGCAAGAACCGGCCTTGCAGGGCAGGGTGCAGCCCCTGGATAAGCCCTCCGGGGGGACCCTTCATGGAATCAAGGAACCGGAAAATCACTTGACCTTAATGGTAAGTTATAACTTACCTTTAATTCATGTCGTACCCGACCTCTGAGCTGCTGGCCCTCGCGAGCGAAACGCGCGCCACCATCCTGCAGCGGCTGGAGGCGGGACCGCGGACGGTCGGGGAAATCGCGCAGGGCCTGCCGGTCAGCCGGCCGGCCATTTCCCAGCACCTGCGGATCCTCGAGCAGGCAAAGCTCGTTACCGAGGAATACCAGGGCACGCGGCACATTTACCGGATCGATCCCACCGGCCTCGCCACGCTGCGCACCTGGCTCGACCGCTTCTGGACCCGCTCGCTCGATGCCTTTGCCGCCGAAGTCGAACGCCAAAACCAAACCCCTCCCTCCCATGCAAAACAGCGCCGTGCCTCCCGTCCGTAAGTCCATCGCCGTCTCCACCTCGCCCGACCGGGCCTTCGCCCTCTTCACCGGTGGCATGCACCAGTGGTGGCCGCGGGCCCATACGCTCAACCCCAAGGCGGAGCGTGCCGCCGTGATCGCCGAGCCCCGGGCCGGCGGGCGCTGGTTCGAACGCGCGGTGGATGGCACCGAGTGCACCTGGGGCCAGGTGCTGACTTGGGAACCTCCCCACCGCGTCATCCTGGGCTGGCAGCTCGACGAGCAGTGGCAGTACAACCCGGCTTTCCTGACCGAGGTAGAGATCCGCTTCGAGTCGAAGGACGGAAAATCCACCCACGTGACCCTCGAGCACCGCAACCTCGAACGCTACGGCGTCCATGCCGCTACACTGCGTGCCGGCCTGGACTCCGATGAGGGGTGGATGGGCGGCTTGCGCGGCTTTGCCGCCGTCGCGGACTCGGCCGCTGCATCATGAAAGCCTCCGCTTTGCTCCGCGCCGCGGCCATTGTCCTGCTGCTTCACTCGCTGGGTCATACGCTCGGCGGCGTGGTTTTCTACCGGCCGCATTCATCCGCGGAAGCCAGCGTCATCGCGGCGATGCAGTCCAGCCGGGTGACGGCGGGCGGCTCAACCCGGTCCCTCTGGGATTTTTACTATGGCTCGGGTCTGGCGGTGGGCGTGCTTTCCTTCATGCTCGCAGGCATCGTGTGGACGCTCGCCCGCCTTGCCCGCATGCCCGGCGCCCACCTCGGCACTTTCCTGGTCTGGATCATCGCCGGCTGCCTGCTGCAGGTCGCGCTTTGCCTCCGCTATTTCTTCGTCCTGCCCGCCCTGCTGCTGTTGGCCGCCGCCGGCCTGTGCGGTGCGGCTGGCTGGGTCCAGCTCTCCACCCGTCGGCTCAGCCCACCAGCCAGTGATGGCCGCGCCTGAACAGTTCAACCAGCACGCCCGCAAATAAACCCAGGTAACAGAGCGTGACCGCAAGCAGTCCGTAGGCCGCCGCGATCGCGGCGCCGTCCCGCTCCATCATGCCGAGCATCCCCACGACAATGGCGAGGGCCGGCAGGGTGTTGGTGAAGGGAATCCCGCCCAGTGGCAGCAACAGCAGGAATCCGCTGACCCCCACCAGGGCGGCATGCCACCGCAAACGGCCCGTGGTCTGCGTCCACCACTGCCAGCGCGGCCGCAGCCGGCGTTCAATCCCGCCGATAAACCGGCCCGCGCCCTGCAGCACGGCGCGAAAAAACCGCGGCGGCAGTTGCGTCGCCAGCAGGCGCGCCGGCAGCCAGGGCGGCAGACCCAGCGTGTAGCGGGCCGCGATAAACAGGATCACCGCGCCGAAGGGGATCGACAGTCCGGGAATGGCGATCGGGGCGCAAAAGGGCAGGGCGAGAATGATGATCAGCAGCCCGGACGCCCGCGCACCCAGCACCGCCATCACTTCACGCAGAGTCACCCGCTGTTCCGCAAACCGGCCGGCCAGCTGGTGCAGTTCCTCGGAGAGTTTCCGGTGCGGATCCGGGCCGCCGGGGATGGATTGAAACACCACGGTCCGTGGACCCTCAGGTGCCGCGCTGGTTGCCGTAAAGCTCCAGGTGCAGCCGGTGCGCGTAGCGATAACCCCGCGCCTTGCACAGCTCGCCCAGCCAGCCGGCCCGCTCGCGGATCTTCTCCAGCGTCACCCCCTCGGGCATGAGCAGGACGCGGTGCCGCGGAATCTCCCGCTTCAGCGACGCCAGCATGCCCTCGATCTCGTCCACGTCGCCGGGTTGCGCGACCACGAACTTGAGCTGGTAGTCGTACTGCTCGATCCACGCCCGCACCACGGCGGGCTGCCAGCGCAGCGACTCATGCTTTTTTCGCCAAGTCAGGCTCAGCCGCGCATCCGGCGCGGAGTTGAGCAATTTCGGCGACAGCGAGGCCAGGTCGCAGGCAATGCCCTCGGGCGCGACCGTGGCCGCGGTCTCGATCGTGAGGTGGTGGCCCAGCTCCTTGATCGCCGCCGCCAGCGAACGGACTTCCTTCGCGATCAGCGGTTCACCGCCCGTCAGCACGACATGCCGCGCCGGATGCCGTTCGATTTCCGCCACGATCTGCGCGACGGTCTTCGCCTCGCCCTCGGGATTCCACGAGGCGTACGGCGTGTCGCACCAGTTGCAGCGCAGGTTGCAGCCGCTGGTCCGCACGAAGACCGACGGCATCCCGGACAGGGTGCCTTCGCCCTGGATCGAATAGAATATCTCGGAAATCAGCATGGAGCGACGACTACGAGCACGATTACGAGCAAGCGAACGAGCCGGGATTCATCGTGCTCGTTCTTCATTCTCCTTTCCCGGCTTCGGTGGCAATGGATCCGTCGAGGCATAGACCGTTGGATCGGCCACTCCCGCCTGCGCAAAGGCCTCTCGTCGTTCCACGCACGTCCCGCACTTCCCGCAGTGAATGGTCCCGCCCTTGTAGCATGACCAGGTCCGCGCAAAATCCACCCCCAGCCGCGCCCCTTCCGTGACGATCCGCCCCTTGGTCAGCGCAATGAACGGCCGGAGCAGCTGCACGTTCGCATAGGTGCCGAGCCGCATCGCATCGCCCATCGCCCGCATGAATTCCTCCCGGCAATCCGGGTAAATCGCGTGGTCGCCCCCGTGCGCCGCGATCACCAGCCCCTCCGCCCCGGCGCTCTCCGCCAGCCCGCAGGCAATCGCGAGCATGATCGCATTCCGGAAGGGCACGACCGTCTGCTTCATGTTCGCCGCCTCATAATGGCCCTCGGGCACGTCCCCGCCGCTCTTCAGCAGGTCCGAGGCAAACAGCCGGTTCACAAACTCCAGCGGGATCACCTCGTGCCGCACCCCGAACCTGGCGGCATGCTCCGCGGCGAAGGGCAGTTCGCGGTGGTTGTGCTTCGCCCCGTAGTCGAAGCTCACGACCGCGGCGACGTCATGCGCGTGCCGCGCCCAGTAAAGCGCCGTCACCGAATCCATGCCGCCCGAGCAAAGCACCACGACTTTCATTCGCGAAGTTGGCCACAAAGCGGCGCAAAATGACACCAAAAGAAAATCCGGCCGGAAGGGTGGGCGGGCGCAGGGACGTGCCGGCCCACCCCGTATCCGGCGCTTGGTTTTTTGCGCGTTTTCGTGCCTCTTGGTGGCCACCCACCCATGGTCATCGTCCACGATCCGCGCTGCGCCGACTACGGCTCCTCATTGCGCCCCGAGCAGCCCGCCCGCGTCACGCGCAGCGCGGCCCATCTGCGGGCCGCGCATCCCGGCTGGACCTGGCAGCTCCCGCCCGCGTCCGTGCCCGACGAAACCCTGCTGCTCGCGCATACCGCGGCCCATTTGAAACGGCTGGGCCAGCAGCGCGATTTCGATGCCGATACCCCTTGCCTGCCCAACATCGCCGGCCATGCCCGCCAAGCCGTCGCCGCCGCCCTGACCGCCACCGATCTCGCGCTGGCCGGCCGCCAGGCCTTCAGCCTCATGCGCCCGCCCGGCCACCACGCGACCTCCACACAGGCCATGGGGTTTTGCTACCTCAACCAGATCGCCATCGCCGCGCTGGCCGCCCGCGCCCGCGGCCTCGCCCGGGTCGCCATCTGGGATTTCGACGCCCATCACGGCAATGGCACCGAGGCCATCCTCCATCGCCGCGAGGGCCTGCTCTTCAGCTCCGTCCACCAGTCTCCCGGCTATCCGGGCACGGGCACCGCGTCCTTTGACAACTGCCGCAACTGGCCGGTCGCTCCGCGCAGCCCCCGGGCGCAACACCTGGCCGCCCTGCGCGAATCGCTCGATGCGGTCGTCGCCTTCGAGCCCGGCCTGGTGCTCGTTTCCGCCGGCTTCGACGCGTATGCCCGCGACCCCATCACGGCGATGACCCTCGAAATGGAGGATTTTGCCACCCTGGGCCGCTGGCTGCGGGAAAGCGGGCTCCCCGCCGCCGCGATCCTGGAAGGCGGCTACAGTGACGACCTTCCTTTGTTGATTGATGCCTTCCTCGGTGCGTGGCAGAAGATCCCGCCCGCCGCATGATTTCCCGCTTCCTTCCGATACCGGTTCGCCGTTTGCTCGGCGTGAAAGTGACCAACCGTCCGCCCGCCTACCAGCTCCTCGACCAACCCGGTTCCCTCGCGCCGTTGCTCGCCGCCCTCGACCGCGTTGACGAGGTCTCGCTCGATACCGAGGCCGACAACATGTATCACTACAAGACGCGGGTCTGCCTCATGCAGTTCCTCGTCGGCCGCGAGGTCTTCCTCGTCGACGTGCTGGCCCCCGGCCTCAAGCTCGAGCCGCTGCTCACCCGCCTCGCCACGAAGCACCTGCTGATGCACGGCAGCGACTTCGATCTGCGCCTGCTGCATGACCTCTGCGGCTTCCGGCCGAAGAGCATTTTCGACACCATGCTCGCCGCCCAGCTGCTTGGCCGCGAGCGCATCGGGCTCGCCTCGCTGCTCGAGTACCATTTCGGCGTCGCAGTCGACAAGTCGGGCCAGAAGGCCAACTGGTCCGCGCGCCCCATCACGCCCAAGCTCCTTAACTACGCCGCGCTCGACGTCTGGCATCTGCCTGCGCTCCGCGACATCCTCACCCGCGAGCTCGCCAAGCTCGGGCGGCTCGACTGGCTCGACCAGCAGTGCCGCGCCCAGATCGAGTCCGGTTCCACCGGCTTTGCACCCGCGACAGAGAATGACTGGCGCATCGGCCGCAGCGAGCGCCTCCGCGGTCCCGGCCTGGGCGTCCTGCACGCCATCTGGCACTGGCGGGAACAGCAGGCCCAGCGTCTCGACACGCCGCCGTTCAAGGTCTGCGGCAACACGCTGCTGCTCCAGATCGCCGAGGCGGCCGAGGCCGGTGACTCCGAGGAATCCATCCTCACGCGCGTCAACCTCGGCCGGCGGCATGACCGCATCTTCGCCTCGCTCGCCACCGCCGTTCGCGCCGGACTCGCGCGCGACCCGAAGACCCTCCCGCGCCGGCCCGGCCGCGATCCGAACCATGTCTCGCTCACCCAGGCCGAGATCGAGCTCCAGGACCGCATCAAGGCCGACCGCGACCGCGTCGCCCAAAAACTCGGCCTGGAGGCCACGCTCATCGCCAACCGCTCCCAGCTCGCCCAGATCGCCCGCGCCCCGCGCCAGATCGAAAAAATCCTGCTGCCGTGGCAGGCCGGTTTGCTCCGCGGCGAGCCTTCGCTGGCCCGGGGGTAGGGCGGCCGCCGCGGCACGCCGGGTTTTCTTTGCGACCCATCCGCTTTGTCCGAGCCTGCCGTCACCGCCGTGTCCCCGCCCGTCTCCACTGCGCCCGCCGGATCCGCCAATGCCAACATCGCGCGCCACCTCGCGCTCATGGCTGCCGAACGGCCGGATCAGCCCGCCCTCAAGATTCCCCGCGGGCGCACCGCCGACGGAAAAATCGACTACCTTGCCCTCACGTTTGCCGAACTCGACCGCGAGGTCTCTGCCTGGGGCAGCCGCCTGACCGCTGCCGGTGTGCAGCCCGGCGACCGCACCCTGGTCATGGTGAAACAGGGCCTCCCGCTCATCGCCGCCGTCTTCGCCCTCTTCCGCCTTGGCGCCGTGCCTGTCGTCATCGATCCCGGCATGGGCCTGAAAAATTTCCTCGCCTGCGTCGCCCGTTCCCGCCCGCGGGTGCTGCTGGGCATTCCGGTGGCGCAGATCGTGAGCCGCCTCTTCCGCTCCGCCTTTTCCTCGGTGAAAATCCGCGTCAGGGCCAGCGGTTCCGCCACCGCGCGCCTGCCCCAATCCCAAACCGGGAATCCCAAATCGGATCTGGTCACGAGCGCCGCCACCGACCTGGCCGCCATCCTCTTCACCTCCGGGTCCACCGGCGCGCCCAAGGGCGTCTGTTATGAGCATGGCATGTTCGAGGCGCAGGTCCGGCTGATCCGTGAAACCTACGGCATCACTCCCGGGGAAGTGGACCTGCCGATGCTCCCGATCTTCGCGCTGTTCAATCCCGCCCTCGGCATGACCACGATCGTGCCCGAAATTGATCCTCGCCGGCCCGCGGAAGCCGACCCCGCCAAGATCGTCCAGGCCATCCTGCAGGAAAACGTCACCAACTCCTTCGGCTCGCCGACGCTTTGGCTCAAGGTCAGCGAACATTGCCGCCGGCCCGGCATCACACTGCCGAGCCTCCTTCGTGTGCTCAGTGCCGGCGCCCCCGTGCCCGCCGCGCTGTGGGAAGACTCCCGGACCCTTCTGCCGAACGGCCGCCTGCACAGCCCCTATGGCGCCACCGAGGCTCTGCCGGTCGCGAGTGTCTCGAACAGTGAAATCGACCCGGCCTCCGTCCGCGGGGCCTGCGTCGGCCGGCCGCTGCCCGGCATCCAGGTCAGGATCATCCGTCTCACCGACGCTTCCATTGCCACGCTCGGCGAAATCCAGGAACTCCCGACCGGCGAAACCGGCGAGATCACCGTGCAGGGCCCGGTCGTCACCCGGACGTACGATGATCTGCCGGAGGCCACCGCCGCTGCAAAGATTTCCGGTGGCACTGCCGTCTGGCACCGCATGGGCGATTGCGGTTACGTGGATTTCTCGGGCCGGCTCTGGTTTTGCGGCCGCAAGGCCGAGCGCGTGGAAACCGTCACGGGCCCGCTGTTCACCGAGCCTTGCGAGCAGGTCTTCCGGTTGCATCCCCGCGTGACCCGCTGCGCGCTGATCGGCCTCGGCCCGCGCGGACAACAGCGCCCGGCCCTGGTGATCGAGGCGCCCGCACCCCGCGCCGGCGAGGCGCGCGCCTTCGCCGGTGAACTCCGCGCCCTGGCCCAACGGCACCCGCACACGTCCGCGATCACGCTCTTCTTCTTTCATCCGAAATTCCCCGTGGATGTCCGGCACAACGCCAAGATCCACCGTCTCACCCTCGCCCAATGGGCCGCCACCGCCCAAGGGATGGAAACTGCGGCGGACTCATGAGTACTCTGGTCACAGGCGGCACCGGATTTCTCGGCCGACGGCTGGTCGAACGCCTGCTCGCCAACAACCGGCCTGTGACCGTGCTCGGGCGCACGCCCGCGCCCGACCTCGAGGCCCGCGGGGTGCGCTTCATCCGCGCCTCCTTGGATGACTCTGCCGCCATGCAGGCCGCCTGTGCCGGCATGGAAACAATCTTCCACACCGCCGCGAAGGTCGGCGTCTGGGGCCGCTACGCCGACTTTTACCGCACCAATGTCCTTGGCACCCGCGCCCTGCTCGAGGGGGCCCGCATCCACGGTGCAGGATTCTTCATCCACACCAGCACGCCCAGCGTGGTTTACACCGGCCGCGACCTCGCCAACGCGGACGAGTCGCTCCCGCTGACCACCGCGTGCCCGAGTCCTTATCCCCTGACCAAGGCCCTCGCCGAACGCGCGGTGCTTGCCGCGGATTCCCCCGCCCTTCGTACCATCGCGCTGCGCCCGCACCTGATCTGGGGCGTGGGGGACCCTCATCTCGTGCCGCGCGTGCTGGCCCGGGCCCGGGCGGGCCGGCTCCGCCTCATCGGCTCCGGCCACAACCGCGCCGACCTGGTCCACGTCGAGAACGCCGTCGACGCCCACCTCCTCGCCGAATCCGCCCTGCGCCGGGGTCACGTGTCACGGGACGCTCCCTCGGCGGGAAATCCGGCTGGGCGCGCCTACTTCATCACCAACGGCGAGCCGGTCGTGCTCTGGGATTGGATCAACGGGCTGCTCACGGCGCTCGGTGAACCGCCGGTCACCAGGAAAGTTTCCCTCCGCACCGCCTCCACCCTGGGCGCAGTCTGCGAGGCCGCCTGGCGCGTGCTGCCCCTGCGCGGCGAGCCGCCGATGACCCGTTTCATCGCCGCCGAACTGGCCAAGGACCATTGGTTCGACCTTTCGGCCGCGCGCCGCGACCTGGGTTACGTGCCGCGCATCAGCATGGCCGCCGGCACCGCGGAACTGGTGGCGTGGTATCAGCGCCAGGGCGGCCGCACTTCATGAACGCCCGCCGGATCGTCCTGCCCGCGCTCGCGATGGCCGGCATCGTGCTGGCTTCCAATCTGCTCGTGCAGTTCCCGTTGAACGCGTGGCTCACGTGGGGTGCGTTTTCCTACCCCGTCGCCTACCTCGTCACCGATGTCTGCAACCGCGTCGCCGGCCCCCAACTGGCCCGGCGCGTCGCTTGGTGCGGCTTCGCGACCGGCCTGCTTTGCTCCTCCCTGCTTGCGCCCGGGCGCATCGCCATCGCCTCCGGCTCGGCCTTCATTGTTTCGCAATTGCTCGATGTCGCTCTCTTCAACCGCCTCCGGCAACAGAGCTGGTGGAAAGCCCCGTTGTTCGGCTCGCTCGCGGCCTCCGTCGTGGACACCGCCATCTTCTTCAGCCTCGCCTTCGCCGGCAGCCGCTTCCCCTGGCTCCAACTCGCCGCGGGCGACCTCGGGGTGAAGCTCGCGATGGCCCTGCTGCTCCTTCCGCCGTATCGCGTCCTCGTCACGCGCCTGACGCGCCCCTAGCCGGGCGACCGCAGCGCACCGCTTACCGCTTGGAGCTTCTCTGCCGCACCGCCTCGAACAGCGTGATGATCGTGGCCATCGCCACATTCAGCGAGTCCGCCTGGCCCGCCATCGGGATCCGCACGGGCAGGTCGGCGTTTTTCAGCCAGAACTCGCTCAACCCGTACTGCTCGCTGCCCATGACCACCGCCAGCGGCCCGCGCAAATCCGCCGCCGTGTAAAGCGTCTCCGCCGCCGGGGTCGTCGCAATCGTGCGGATTTTCCTCGCGCTGAGCCAGGCCTGCACCTGCGGGCTTTCCGCCACCACGAGCGGCACGGAGAACAGCACGCCGGTCGAGGCGCGCACCACGTTGGGATTGAAGATGTCCGTCACCGGATCGCACACGATCACGGCAGCGCAGCCGGCGGCATCCGCGCTGCGCAGGATCGTGCCGAGGTTGCCCGGCTTCTCGATCGCCTCCACGACCAGCAGGAACGGATCGGCCGGCAGCGCCAGCTCCTCCAGCGTCCGGCGCCACTGCGGCGCCACGGCGAGCAGGCCGTCCGGGCGCTCCCGGTAGGCCACCTTGGCAAAGGTGTCCTTGGTCAGCTCGAATACCTGCGCCCCGGCCGCCCGGGCCTGCTCGATCAGCGCCGGCTCATTCTCACCGAGAAACCACTCCGGCGAAAAATACAGTTCCGTCAGCGGAATGGACTTCTCCAGCGCGCGCCGGATTTCGCGGTAGCCTTCCACCAGGAAGACCCCCGCCTCGTCCCGAGGGCGCCGGTCGCGCAGCTTCACGAGCTGTTTTACGCGGGGATTCTGCAGGCTGGTGATTTTCTCCACGGACATTGGGCCTGATTTGAACACGCCGTTCGCAGAGAGCACGGAGAAAATCCGTGGGTGACTCCGCCTTGGTCTCCGTGCTTCCCTGTGCCCTCCGTGTTCAAACCGAAGAAATTCAACGGCCAGCCGTTCGCCTACCATGCGGAGCTCGAACTGGAAATCGCCACGCTCACCAACCTCGGCTCCGGCCTCGGCCGGGTGGCCCTTCCCGGCGAAACCGAGAGCAAATGGGTGATCATGGTGCCCTTCGCCCTGCCCGGGGAGCACGTGCGGGTGCGCGTCTTTCGCAATCACAAGAATTTCTCGGAAGCCGACCTCGTCGCCGTCCTCACGCCATCGCCGGCCCGCGTGGCTGCGATCTGCCCGCTCTTCGGCCGCTGCGGCGGCTGCCAGTACCAGCACCTCGCCTACGCGGACCAGCTCGCCTGGAAGCAGCGGCAGGTCGCCGAGCTCCTGCAACACCTGGCCGGCCTGGAATTTCCCGTCGCCCCGGTCATCCCGTCGCCCCGCGAGCTGGGCTACCGCTCCAAGATCACGCCCCACTTCAATCCGCCGCGCGAGGGCCAGCCGATGCCGGTCGGCTTCCTGCGCCAGGGCACGCGCTTCGATCTCCTCGACGTGGCGGAGTGCCCCATCGCCACGCCGGCGATCAACCGCCGGCTCAGCGCGGTGCGCGCCGACGTGCTGGCCCGCCGCGCCACCTTCCCGCGCGGCGCCACGCTGCTCCTGCGCGAGGCGGGCGGCGAGGTCACGACCGACTATGACGCCATTGTCACGGAAACCGTCGGCGACCTGAAGCTGCGCTTCCTGGCGCGCGATTTTTTCCAGAATAACCCGTTCATCCTGCCCGCCTTCACCGGCTATGTGCGTGACCAGGCTGCCGCCAGCGGCGCCCGCTTTCTCGTCGACGCCTACTGCGGCAGCGGCCTGTTCGCCCTCACCGCCGCGCCGGCTTTCGAACGCGTGGCCGGCATCGAGCTCAGCGCCAGCAGCATCGCGTTCGCCCGCGAAAACGCCGCGGCCAACGGCATTGCCAACGCCTCGTTCCAGGCGGGCGACGCCTCGGCGATCTTTCAGGGGCTCACCTTCCCGTCCGCGGACACCGCTGTCATCATCGACCCACCGCGCAAGGGCTGCGACGAAGCCTTTCTCACCCAGCTTTTCAGCTTCGGCCCGCGCGCGGTCGTGTATGTGTCATGCGACCCCGCTACGCAGATGCGTGACCTGAGGCAGTTTCTTGCCGCCGGCTACACCCTGCAGGCCGTCCAACCCTTCGATCTCTTCCCGCAGACCCGCCATCTGGAGTGCGTTCTGACGCTGGTAAGGCGCTGAATCGGGACCGATCCTGTTTCCCGGGATTGAGGATGCGGCAACGCCTGGGGAGTCTCCCCTAGTCTAACTAGGATAGTTATTGATCACGGCGAACGCCGTGGCAAAAAGCGTGGGCCGCAGAATTAAGTACGAAATTCCGGTTACAATCCGGCGACTTTTCCCGTCTCGATTGTCAGATAGGCAGCCTGCCTCCCAAAAATGATCCTGAGTGTCCACATTCCCAAGACCGCCGGCGTGAGCTTCCGCCAGATCCTCGCCGAACTTTACCGGGAGGATATTCTTCTGAAATACTGGCCGATGACGGATGCCCGCGGCCGGGTTGTTTCACAGGTCCCCGGCCATGTCCGCTGCATTCATGGCCACTTCCATCCCGAGGCGCTCCTGCCGGAATTTCCCCGGGCCCAGCTTGTCACCTGGGTGCGCGACCCGGTCGAACGGGTCATCTCCTCTTATTATCACCGGCTGCGCAGTCCCGATTGGCTGCACCCGGTGGACCGCGAACTTCACGCCAGGAAATTGTCGCTGGTTGAGTTTGCGGCCCTCGACCTGATGCGCAACGAGATGACCCGCTACTTTGGAGCGAAGCAGCCCGGGGACTTCGCCTTCATCGGCCAGACCGAGCGGTTCGAGTCTTCGCTCGACGAATTCCTCCGGCGGTTTGGCTTCGGCCGCATCCGCGCCCGGCGGGAGAACTGCAACCCGGGCCGCATGGCCGAGCGCTACCCGGTGGACGACCGGACCCGGCAGGAAATCGCGGCCCTGAATGAGCAGGATATCCGGCTGCACGGGAAAATTCTCGAAGGGCACAGGCTGGACCAGCCTCATCGTCCGGCCCCGGGATTGCCAAACCCTCCTGTTCTGCTAGCGCCTTGGAGGTGAGCCCAACTCCTCCGCTTCTGCCCGCCACCGCCACCCGCCACGCCTGGAATTTCTTCCGTACCGGCGGACTCGACCAGGTCGCCCTGACCACCGCCGCGGATCTGCTCGCCCTCCGCACGCTCGACCAAAAGCTCTGGGTCGCGCTTTCCTGCCCGGTCAAGGGGCTCGAGCTGGATGAGAAGACGCTGGCCCTGATCGATGCGGACGGCGACGGACGCATCCGCGTGCCCGAACTCATCGCCGCGGTCGAGTGGGCCGCCGCCCGCCTGAAGGATCCCGCGGCCCTGCTGCGCGGTGTCGACGCCCTCCCGCTCGCCGCGATCAACACCGCCACACCCGAAGGCCAGGTCATCCTGGCCGGAGCGAAGCAGATCCTCGCCAGCCTGGGCCGCCCCGACGACCTGGCCATCCCGGTCGCCGCTACCGGCGATGTCGCGAAAATCTTCGCCGCGCGCGCGCTCACGGGCGACGGCGTGATCCCGCCCGAGGCCACCGCCGATCCCGACGCCCAGGCCCTGATCAAGGACATTCTCTCCTGCCTCGGCGGCGTGGCCAACCGCACCGGCGTCATCGGCATCACCGCGGAAAAGGCTGGGACATTCTTCGCCGAGCTGGCCGCCTATGTCGCATGGGTGGAACAAAGCTCCGCCCAGGACATCGCCGTGCTCGGCGACGCCACCGAGGCCGCCTGCACCGCGCTCCGGGCCGTCCGGGCAAAGGTCGACGATTACTTCGCCCGCTGCCGGCTCGCCGCCTTCGATGCCCGCGCGCTCGCCGCGCTCAACCGCCAGGAAAGCGAGTACCTCGCCATCGCCGCAAAGGACCTTAAGATCACAGCGGAGGAAGTCGCCGGTTTCCCGCTCGCCCGGATCGAAGCCGGCCGGCCGCTGCCGCTCTTCCAGGGCGTCAACCCGGCCTGGTCCGCCGCCCTCGCCACCCTGCATTCCGCCGTGGTCACCCCTCTGCTTGGCGCCGGCCGGTCCTCCCTGGCCGAGACGGAATGGACCGCGCTGACCGCCCGGTTCGCCGCCTATGAAACCTGGCTGGGTGGCAAGGCCGGCTCAACCGTGTAAAAAATCGGCCTGGCCCGCGCCCGCGAGCTGCTGGCCGGCAAGGGACGCGACGTCCTGGCGGACCTGATCGCGCAGGACAAGGCCCTGGAGCCGGAGTTCAACGCGATCTCCGCCGTGGACCGCCTCGTGCGCTACCACCGCGATCTCCGGGCGCTCCTGCATAATTTCGTCAACTTTGCCGATTTCTATTCGCCCGCCCGGCTCGCCATCTTCCAGGCCGGGACCCTCTTCATCGACAGCCGCTCCTGCGAACTCTGCCTCCGGGTGGAGGATCCTGCCGCGCATGCCGTCCTCGCCAGCACCAGCAGGGCCTACATCGCCTATGTCGACTGCCGCCGGTCCGGCGGGGAATCCATGAAGGTCGCAGCCTGCGTCACCCAGGGTGACAGCGATTACCTCGTCCTCGGGCGCAACGGCGTGTTCTACGACCGCCAGGGTCGCGACTGGGATGCGACCGTCACCAAGATCGTCGATAACCCGATCAGCCTGCGGCAGGCCTTCTGGTCGCCCTACAAAAAACTGGTCCGCCTGATCGAGGAGCAGGTCGCCAAGCGCGCGGCCGCCGCGGACGCCGAAGCCAGCGCCAAACTCTCCGCCGCAGCCACGGCTGCAGCCAACGCCGACCCGGCCAAGGCTCCCGCCCCGAGGAAAATCGACATCGGCACCGTCGCCGCCCTCGGCGTGGCCGTCGGCGCCATCGGCGGGGCGCTCGCCGCCCTCGCCACCGGCCTCGCCCGGCTTGCTCCGTGGCAGCTGCCACTGGTCCTGGTCGCGCTGATGCTGCTGATCTCGCTGCCCGCGGTGATCATCGCGTGGCTCAAGCTCCGGCAGCGGACCATCGGGCCGATCCTCGATGCCAACGGCTGGGCCATCAACGGCCGCGTGCAGATCAACCTTCCGCTCGGCACCGCGCTCACCGAGCGCGCCGTGCTGCCCGCCGGTGCCCGGCGCTCGCTCCAGGATCCCTACGCGGAAAAAAACCGCGGCCGCACCGCCGTCATCGTGGTGGTCGTGCTCCTCCTGCTCGCGCTGGCGGGCGCCAAGCTCTTCGGCTGCTGGCCCTTCGAGTCCGGAGCGTCGCCGGAGGAGGCGCCCGCCGCCGAGTCGGTGGGTTGAGGGGTCTTTTCCCGCTCGCCCGTGCCGGCCTCATGATGCTCCGCGGGCTTCAACGTTTTGCCGGGCCCGCCTGCTGTGCCGTCCTGGTCGCGGCCTTCGTCGCGATGGTGGCGCGCTTTTACCACCCGGTCTACGGCTTCACCTCGCTGCTGCAATTCGATGCGACAAACGAGGCCACCCTGCTGCCCGAGGTGCGCGACCGCCCCGTCTTCATCAACCACCGCCAGGGCGGCTACGACGGGTTGTATTATGCGCAGCTGGCCTGCCGTCCGTCGCTACGCGATCCGGCGCTGGGGCCGGCCATGGACGGCAACCTCGTCTACCGCGCCCGCCGCATCCTGGTCAGCGGGCTGGCCTGGGCCCTGGCCCTGGGCAATCCCGCCCGGGCGATCGATATTTACTCGCTGGTCAATCCCGTCTGCTGGCTCGCGCTGGCGGGCCTGCTCCTTGCGCTCTTCCCCGCGCGCTCCGCGCATGATGTCATCGCCTGGGCGGGGCTGCTTTTTTCCGCCGGCGCGCTGGCCAGTGTGCGGCTGGCCCTGACCGACCTGCCGGCCCTCTTGCTGATCACGGGCGCCGTGATCGCCGTGCAACGCGGTCGCCTCAACGGCGCGGCGGCCTTGCTGGCAGCGGCCGGATTGACCCGGGAGACTTCCTTGCTCGCCGCCCCCGTGCTGGCCGGCGGCAATTGGCGCGCGAATCTTCGGCGGGGCCTGATTCTCGCCGTCCCTCTGGCGCTCTGGCTGCTCTACATCCGGATCGTGGTGGGTCCCGGCAACCAAGGGTGGGGCGCCCTCGACTGGCCCGGCGCCATGTTTCTGGAAAAATGGCGCATCTCCCTGGCCGCGCTCCGCCAGCCGGGTTTCACGCTGCTCGCGTGGACTACATTGCTCGCCTTGTTCGCCCTGACCGTGCAGGCCGGCTGGCTGCTTGCCCGGCCGCAGGGCTCGAACCGGTCGTGGCGCCTCGGCCTGGGCTACGCCGGGCTGCTCCTGCTGCTCGGCTCGGGAGTGTGGGAGGGCAACCCGGGTGCCGCCGCCCGCGTGCTGCTGCCCCTGAACCTCGCTTTCAACCTGCTCGCCCCGCGGACCCGAGCCGGACTGGGCCTGCTCATTCTCGGCAACCTCACTGTGCCGGCCGGTCTGCTCCAATTGGAGAGCCTGCCTAATGACGGGGTTGAGCTGGCCGCCGCCCGCGCCGGATCCACTACCGTCCTCGTGCAAACCCTCTCCGGCTGGTCCGGGGTCGAGCGTGACGCGCACAATTTCTGGGCCTGGAGCTCGGGCGATGCCGTGCTGGTGGTGCGGACTCGGCCGGTGGGAACCGTCCTCAGCCTGGATTTTCATCTCCGCAGTCTGGCGCCGCGGACCGTGGCCGTCACCCAGGACGGACACGAGCTCTGGCGGGGGCTGATCGGTCCCGGCTGGCAGGCCGTTTCGCTGGCCTGCAGGGACGGTGAAATCCGGTTCCATACCGACACGCCGCCCGTGGCAGAGGGTCCGCAGCCCGGTGCCCGGGCCCTCGCCTTTTGCATCGAGCGCGTGACGCTCAGCGGGATTCGATCCACTCCGGCGACGAGTACTGCTCCGTGAGCCCGCTGACCTCGTCCTCGTTGAACTCCGGCCAGGGCGTGGCTTCCGCCGTGACGCGCAGGGCCGCCGCCAGCTGCGCGACAAAATCATCCTGAAATTTTTCCCAGTCGATCGCCGCGCCCACCGCCGGCCGCCAGAGCGAACCCTGGAAGAGCAGGCCGTGCTTGTTGCGCTTTTGCGCGCCGCCGGCGATTTTCTCCCCGCTGCGCGCGTGGACGACGTCGTGGAGCTCGGCCCGCTGGAAGCACACGCCGCTCGCGCCGCACGTGGCACCCTCCGCCGGCGGCTCGCAGGAGGGCTTGATCGCCGCGGGCACCTTCTGGAGGCGCAGCGCGGCCGCCAGACACTCGTGCACCTCGCGGTAGCTCTGGGTTGCGCGCAGATCCTCCAGCGGATGGCCGCGGGGAATCACCAGCGAATAGGTCCAGTCATCGCGGTGATCCACCAGCCCGCCGCCCGTCGGCCGCCGGCATAGGTCCGGCCGGCCGGCCGGTGGCAGCAGGCTGCGGACCAACGCAATTTTCTGTGCGTAGCCAAAGGTGAACGCCGGCCCGTGCCAGCCATAATGTCGGAAACGCGGCGCCGCCGGGCGCGGGTGCCGCTGCAACAGCAGGAAATCGAGCGCCATGTTTTCGGCGGCTCCCCCGCGGCGCACGGGCAATCGTTCCAGGACCATGGGTCGCACCGTGGCCGCGTCAGTTGTCCAGCAAGGCGCGGGTGGCCTTCAGGAGTTCGCTGAGCGCGTAGGGTTTGGGCAGATGGTACCACCGGCTGCGCTTGAGCCAGGGCAGGGCGGGGGGATGTTCGCGGGCGGTGGTGCACAGCACCCGGAGACCCGGCCCGGCGGCGTGCAGCGTGCGCGCGAACCGGTCGCCTTCGCTGGAGAAGCTGGCGATGAGAAGCTGGACCGGCTGGTGCAGGTGCCGGGCCTCGCGCAGCGCCCGCGCCGGCGTCGCCACCGCGACCACATGGTAGCCATCGGCCGTCAGGATGCCCGTCACCATCTTTCGCACCACCTCGTCCTCCTCCACCAAGAGCACGGTCTCGTGGCCGCGGGTGGACGGCAGGGGCTCGATCGCGGCGCTTCGCTCCGCAGCGCCTTCGCGCAGGTTGGTTTCCGGCAGCAGGATCTCGAAGGTCGAGCCCTGCGCCAATTCGCTCTTCACGTTGATGAAGCCGCCGCTCTGCTGGATCACGCCGTGCACCAGCGAGAGCCCGAGACCCGAACCCTTGCCCTCGGGCTTCGTGGTGAAGAACGGCTCGAACAGCTGCTTCTGGGTTTCCTGGCTCATCCCCGTGCCATTGTCGCTGACCGTCAGACAGACATAGGCGCCCGGCGGGGCGTCGGTGAACCGGCGGTTCAGGCCGGAGACCACCCGGCGCCGGGCGGTGCCGATGACCACGCGGCCGTTCTTCTTCAGGGCGTCGCGCGCGTTCAGCGTGAGGTTGAGCAGCACCTGCTGGATCTGCGCCGGATCGGCGCGAACCTGCCCGATAGCGGGATCAAGCTCGAGTTCGAGGCGGCCGGCCCCGTCCAGCAGGCGGCCCAGGATCTCGGCATTGTTGCCGATGAACCGGTTGAGGTTGATCACGCGGACTTTCAGCGGCTGCCGGCGGCCGAAGGCGAGCAGCTGGCGGGTGAGGGTGGCGGCCTTCTGGCCGGCCTGGTGGATTTCCTCGACCTCCTTCAGCACCCGCGGCTGGTCCGTGACCTGGCCGGCGAGGATTTGGCAGTAACCGTTGATGACGGAGAGCAGGTTGTTGAAATCGTGCGCCACGCCACCGGCCAGCCGGCCCACGGCGTCGAGCCGCTGCGCGTGCACGAGGGCCTCCTGCAGCCGGCGCTTCTCGGTCGTGTCGCGGTAGGTCGCGACCACGTGCGTGGCCCGGCCCCGCGCGGTGGGGATGACGCTGAGATTCCACGCGGCGTGGAGGGTCGTGCCATCCTTGCGCAGCAGGTAACCTTCCCCCGCCAGCGGCCGCCCGGCGCGGGCACCCCGCCGCCAGCGCGCGATTTTTTTCCCATCGGCCTTGTCCGCATGCAGGAAGGCGGGATTCCGCCCGGTCAGCCCGGCTGAGGTATATCCTGTCATCGCGCAGAAATTCTCATTTGCGAAGATCACCTCCAGGTCGGCCGGGGCAGGGCCGCACCGCGCGATGAAGACCCCCTCGTCCTGGGCGCGCAGCGCGGCGCCCAGCAGGGCGTCCGGCACCACCGGGTTGGCGGGACGCCAGGTTTTCTTCACGGGGAGAGGCGCTCGACCGTCCAGCCGCCGTCCGCCGCACGCCGGTAGCGCAGGCGGTCATGCAGCCGGCTGCGCCGGCCCTGCCAGAATTCCACCGTCTCGGGATTGACGCGGAACCCGCCCCACTGCGGCGGCAGCGGCACAGGCTGGCCGGCATATTTTTTCTCCAGCTCCTTCATCGCCTCCTCCAGCACCTTGCGGCCGGTGATGATGCTGCTCTGCGCCGAGGCCCAGGCACCAAGCTGGCTCGGCAGAGGCCGGCTGTGAAAATACGCCTCCGCCTCCTCGCGTGAAACCTTTGCCACCGTCCCCTCGACGATCACCTGCCGCTCGAAGGCAAACCAAGGGAACAGCAGCGTGGCGCGCGGATTGCCGTCGAGCTCGCGGCCCTTGCGGCTCTCGTAGTTGGTGTAGAAGACAAACCCGCGGCCATCCACGCTCTTGAGCAGCATGGTGCGCGCCGAGGGCTTCCCCTCGCGGGTGGCGGTGGCCAGCACCATGGCATTCGGCTCGACCAGCTTCGACGCCTCGGCCTCCTGGAACCATTTTTCAAACTGCCGGAACGGATCGCGCGCGAGGTCCTTCTCGGTCAGGCCGGCAAGGGAGTATTCTTTTCTGAGGTCGGCCAGGGACATGGGAGTTTTGCGCGACCTTGGGCGCGCGCAGGCGCCCTGTCAAAAATCATCTCGTCAGCGCCCGGATCCATTCCGCCGCGGCGGGAAACGCCTGCAGCAGCTCGGCCCGCCCGCCGAGTTCAAATTCCCGTTCGTCCCACGCCGGCGTCACCGTGCAGCCCAGCAGGGCCCACCCCGCCGGATTCCTCCCCGCCTTCAGCCGCGCCGCCTGCCACGCGCCGCCCGGCACGGGCAGTTGCGGGCGCTGCCCCGCCGTCACCCCGGACCCGAGCATCGTCACACGCAGGGCTCCGCTCACGGGCTCGATCAGGGCGTGTTCCACCGGGTCACCCGCGTAGAAATGCCAGAGTTCCTCCGCCTGCAGCCGGTGCCAGGCCGAGAAACTTTCCGGCGTCAGCAGGAACCAGATCGCCGAACCCGCCGCCCGGCCCGACGCCAGCCGCGCTTCACTCACCCAGGCCGGGCGGAAATAGCCGCCTTCCTGCGGGAGCGGCTCGAGCCCCAGTTCCGCGATGATTTTTTCCGCCCCGGCGTTCATGGCCCCAGCCAACCACGGAATGAGCGCCGGGTGAAAGCCCGGAGTGGGATTCCACCGGGTTGGAAAATGAAAACCGCGCTTCCGTTTCGGCGCCGTTTCCCGATTCTCCCCGGGATGCATTTTGCCCTGTGGATCTATCCACTGTTCTTTATCGTCGGCCTGCTGGCCGGGTGGGTGGACTCGATCGCCGGCGGCGGCGGCCTCATTGCCCTGCCGGCCCTGCTGACCCTTGGGCTGCCGGTGCCCCTCGCGCTCGGCACCAACAAGCTCCAGTCGGCGTGCGGCACGCTCTCCGCCTCGTGGCACTACACCCGCGGCCGGCTGGTCGACGTCCGCACGTGTGGCATCGGCATCGCGGCCACGCTGGTCGGGGCGGCGATCGGCACGCTGACCGTGCAACAGGTCGACTCCCATCTGCTGTCCCGGTTGATTCCCTGGCTGCTGGCGGTGATCGTGCTCTACACGGTTTTCCGGCCGGCCGTCGGCGCGGAGGAACGGCCGCCCCGGATGAAGGCCGGGGTCTTCTTCGCGATCTTCGGGCTGCTCCTGGGTTTCTATGACGGATTTTTCGGGCCGGGCGCCGGGGCCTTCTGGGCGATCTCACTGATTGTGCTGCTGGGCCAGAATTTTGCCCGGGCCACCGCCCATACCAAAGTGATGAATGCCGCCAGCAACGTCATGTCGGTGGCGCTGTTTGCGCGTGCCGGGTTGGTCGATTTTACCCTTGGGTTGGCGATGGGCGCCGGCCAGTTGGTCGGCACCTGGCTGGGCTCCCGGTTGGTGGTCCGGCGCGGCTCACAATTCATCCGTCCTATCTTCCTGATTGTGGTCACTTTAACCCTGCTCCGGCTACTTTGGGTGAATTACCGGTGAGCCGATTGCTTTAAGGCTTTGGCTGGGCCGGCCGGCGGGGTAGACTGGCTCATCCTCATGTCACCCGCCGCCTATCTCGACCGCCACGCCGCTGACCTCACCGGCCTGCTGCAACGGCTCGTCCGCCTCCCGACCATCAATCCGCCAGGGGAGCACTACGACGCCATCACCACGCTGCTCGCGGCGGAACTCCGCGCGACCGGCCTGGCCACGCGGCGCTTCACGATTCCCCGCGCGCAGCTGCGCCGGCACCTTCCGCCCGACCAGCACGCTTTCCCGCGCTACAACGTCCTGGGCAAGCTCCGGACCGCCGGTGCCAAGAAGACGGTTCATTTCAACGCCCACTACGACGTCGTGCCGGTTTCCGGCCAGTGGCAGCACGGCGGTCCGTTCAGCGGCAAGGTGGCCGGCGGCTGGATCTATGGCCGCGGCACCTCCGACATGAAGGGTTCCCACGCGAGCCTCTTGATGGCGCTGCGCGCCTTGCGCGCCACCGGCACCGGGCCGCGGATGAATGTCGAGGTGTCTTTCACCGCCGACGAGGAAACCGACTCCTTCCTCGGCACCGGCTGGCTCGTCGAGCACGCCCCGATCCGGCCCGACTACGCCATCGTCATGGAGGGCGGCGAGGGCAGCCACGTCTGCTGCGGCCACAACGGCGTGGTCTGGCTCGAGGTCACGGTCCACGGCCGCGCGGCCCACGGCTCGCTGCCCGGGCGCGGCATCAATGCCCTGGAGAAAATGTCCGCGCTCGTCCTCGGGCTCGGTGACTACCAGCGCGCGCTCGCCCGCCGCACCTTCACCACGCCGGAGGGCAAGGTCATGTGCCCGACGCTTAACCTCGGCGGCACCTTCAGTTCCGGCGAGGGCGGCAAGATCAACACTGTGCCTGCCCTCGCGCGGTTCTCCATCGATCGGCGGGTCATCGCCATCGAGACCGTCGCCGCCGCCGAGCGCGAGCTGCGCGCCGTCCTGGCGGCCACCGCCCGCCGGATCCCCGGCTGCCGCATCACCGTGGCCAAGGTGTCGGACAACCATCCCTGTTACCACGCCCCGAAGCATCCCTTCTTTGCGGCGATGGCCCGGAGCGTCACCCGCGTGCGCCGCGCGCCGACGACCTTCAACGTCTCCACCGGCTTCAACGACATGCACTTTTTCTCGCACCACCTGAAGATCCCGACGCTCGGCTACGGCCCCGGCGGCCAGAACGAGCACGCGATCGACGAGCGCGCTCGGGTGAAGGATCTCGTCACCGGCGCCAAGATCTACGCCGATCTGCTCACGACGTTTGCCGGCTGATCACGGGACCGCCGAGCAGCAGAAATCGGCGGTCTCTCCGCGCCTCCGACCTTCCGCGCTTCTGCGCTTCAAATTCCGCTTACCGCGCGAGTCCGTGGCGGATCATGTTCACCGCGATCGCAGCGAGCAGGAGGGCGATGATCTTCGAAATGGCCCGCAGGCCCGTCGTGCCGATCTTGCGCCCGAGCCAGTCGCTGTAGGCGAAGGCCAGCACCACCAGCACGAGGTTCGCCGCGAGCGCGACCAGCGTGACCTGCCAGCCGAGCGTCTGCGCCAGCAGGATCAGCGTGGTGATCGAGGCCGGCCCGGCGATCAGCGGCATGCCGAGCGGCACCACCCCGAAGTCATCGGCGAGTTTCGCCGGCTCCTCGGCCGCCGATTGGATCAGGTCGCGCGCGGCCAGGATGAAAAGGATCAGTCCGCCCGCGATCTGGAAGTCGCTCACCGTGATCCCGAGCGCGGCAAAGATCGTCTGGCCGAGAAACAGGAACAGCAGCGCCACGAGGCCGCCCGTCCAGGTCGCCTGGTTGGCGATCTTCTTCCGCCGCTCGACCGGCACCCCCGCGCCCATTGCCAGGAAGATCGCCGCCAGCCCGACCGGGTCGATCGCCACGAACAGCGGGATGAAGGCTTTCAGGAAAATTTCCAGGGGCGCGGCCATGCCGCCCAATCTTCCCGTCGTCCCGGCCGGGCGCAAGCCCTTGGGCGGTCAGAGCGCCCGGGCCAGGGCCTCGGCCGCGCCGGCCTCCTCCGCCGCCGGCACGTAAAGGTGGAAGGTGGTGCCGCGGCCCACCGTTGATTCCACCTCCATCCGTCCGCCATGCCGGGTGACGATCGCGTAAACCGTCGCGAGGCCCAGGCCCGTGCCGGTCGCCTTGGTCGTGAAAAAGGGATCGAAAATCTTCCGGAGGTTTTCCGGGGAAATGCCGCTCCCGGTGTCGGCCAGGCTCACCTGCACCACCCGCGACCCGGCGGGCAGGGTGCCCCGGCCCTCGGCCAGCAGCAGGTTGCCCGCGGTGACCTGCAGGGTGCCCTGCTGGTCCATGGCCTGCACCGCGTTGAGCGCGAGGTTGTTGATCACCTGGCCCAGCTGGCTCGCGTCCGCCTCAACCTCCCAAAGATCCGGCGCCGTGACGACCGCCACGTGCACCGCCGGGGCCTCCATCACCGCCAGGCCAACGGACTCCCGGATGATTCCGGGCAAGGCCATCCGCTGCTTGGTGAGCAGGCCCCCGCGGGCGAAGGTGAGCAGTTGCTGCGTGAGCCCGCGCGCCCGCCACGTGGCCTTTTCGATGCTCTGGAGCCGCAGGTCGAGCACCGGGGAAAGCCCGGGTTCGGTCTGCGCCAGCGAGAGCTGGCCGATGATGACCGTGAGGATGTTGTTGAAATCGTGGGCGATCCCCCCGGCCAGCAGGCCGAGTGACTCGAGCTTGGCCATGCGCTCCCGTTCCTCGGCCCGGCGCCGGTCCTCCGTGATGTCGCGGAATACGCCGAAGATGCCCACCGGCCGGCCGGCGATATCCCGGATGATATCGGCCCGGACAAACGCCGGGATCCGGCGGCCGTCCTTCGTCTTCACCTCGGTTTCGCCCGCCCACGAGCGGCCGGCCCGGATGCTCCGGTGGATTTCCTGGGCTGTCGCCGGATCGGCAAAGAGCGCCCCCGGTGTTTCCACCGCATTGAGTTCGTCCACGGAATAGCCGAAGAGCGCTTGGTGTGCCCGGTTGTGATAGAGCGACGTGGACTCCATGTCGCCGATGCCAATGGCCTCCGAGGCACTTTCCACCGCCTGGCTGATGCGCCGCAGGGTTTGCTCCGTCCGCCGCAACTCGGCCGCCACCCCCTCCTGGGCGCGCACGACCGCCTCGTGGCGGCGCCGCAGCCGGAAGCCGAGCCCCAGGCCCGCAGCGAGGAGGAACCAGGGCAGGTACAGCAGGACGGTCATGAACCCGTTCATGGTTGCGGCCGGCCGGTCACGGGCCGGGGGGCCGCTGAGACTACGCGCGCCGGGGCCCGGCGGATGCTTTCGCCCTTGTTTCGCCTACCGCCTGCCGGCAACTTTGCCGGGTCTATCCCATGAAAATCGACGCCACGCTCACTCCGGCCCAGCTCCTGCAGAAGGTTTCCCGCGTGTTTGAACTCGCGGGCCAGAAAATCCGCGCGATCGACGCGTCCTGGGACTCCGCCCGGGGCACGCCGGTTTTCACCGTCAAGGGCAAGTACACCTCGCGCGGCTGGACGGAGTGGACGCAGGGTTTCCAGTTCGGCCTGGCTTTCCTGCACTTTGACGCCACCGGCGACCAGGGCTCGTTGAAGCTGGGCCGGGAAAAGACCCTGAAGTACATGGCGTCGCATGTTTCCCACATCGGCGTGCATGACCACGGCTTCAATAATATCTCCACCTACGGCAACCTCCGCCGCCTGATGCTCGAGGGGAGGATCCCCTTCAACCAGGACGAGCTGAACTACGCCGAGCTCGCGCTCAAGGTGTCCGGGGCCGTGCAGGCCGCCCGCTGGTCCACCACCGCCTACGGCACCGGTTATGTCTACTCCTTTAACGGCCCGCACTCGCTCTTTTCGGACACCATCCGCTCGATGCGCTCGCTCGTCGTCGCCGACCAGCTCGGCCATGTCCTGATGGGCGAGGGGGACAAGCCCGCCAACCTGCTTCTCCGGGCCCTGGAGCACGCGAAGACCACCGCGCGCTTCAACGTCTACTTCGGCGAGGGCCGCGATCATTACGATGTCCGGGGCCGCGTCGTCCATGAGTCGATCTTCAACCGCAATGACGGCAATTACCGCTGCCCGTCGAGCCAGCAGGGCTTCTCGCCGTTCACCACGTGGACGCGCGGCGCCGCCTGGATCATCGCCGGCTACGCCGAACAGCTGGAGTTTCTCGACACCGTGAAGGGCTCCGCGCTGGACGCGGCCGGCGGACGCCGCGCCGTCACCGACCTCTTCCTCAAGACTGCCCGTGCGACCAGCGACTACTACATCGACGGCTATACCGCGAAGGACGGCATTCCCTACTGGGATACCGGCGCGCTGCACACCCACGCGCTGGGCGACTACCAGCAGCGCGCCGCGGACCCGTTCAATGCCTTCGAGCCCGTCGACAGCTCCGCCGCCGCCATCGCCGCGCAGGGTCTCATCCGCCTCGGCAATTACCTCGCGGCCCACGGGGAAAAGGCCGCGGGGAAAAAATACCTGCAGGCCGGGCTCACCGTCGCCCACACGCTCTTCGCCGAGCCATACCTCTCGACCGATAAGAAACACCAGGGCCTGATCCTCCATAGTGTTTATCACCGCCCGAACGGCTGGGATTACATCCCGAAGGGTCAAAAGGTGCCGTGCGGCGAGTCCTCGATGTGGGGCGACTACCACGCGATGGAACTCGCGCTGCTCATTTCGCGGATGGCCGCCGGAAAGTACTACACGTTCTTCTGAGCGCCGTGCCAGACGGCAGGGAGTTGAGCGCCCAGACGCTTAGAGGCAAAGGCCTGAGCCAAGAACTGAGGGAGGTTTGCTTCAGATCGAACTTTGCGCCTTGGCGTCTTTGCGCTTAATAAAATTCACGGAATGTCCGCCACGCTCCTCAACCTCTACGACCTCACCCATGAGGAGCTGCGCGTGCAGCTGGTGCGCTGGGGGTTCAATCCGTTTCACACGGCCCGGCTCTGGAACTACCTCTACATCGAGCTCGCGGACTCGTTCGACGCCATGCCGGAGCTGCCGGCCAAGGTGCGCGCGCGGCTCGCCACGGACGCCCGGCTGGGCGTGCTGGCCACGGCGCTCGAGACCGATTCAAGCGATGGTTTCACCCGCAAATACCTGCTGTCTCTGGCCGATCAGGAGCGCATTGAGACCGTGCTCATGCGCTACACCGGCCGGGTGACGGCCTGCATCTCCAGCCAAGTCGGCTGTGCGATGGGCTGCGTCTTCTGCGCGACCGGCCAGATGGGCTACACCCGGCACCTCACGCCCGGCGAGATCGTTGCGCAGGCCGTCCACGTCGCCCGCGCCCTGCGACAATCCACCCAGCCGCCCCACCGCCAGTGTCACGTAATACGTGACACTTCCGGACCCCGCCTCCGCAACGTCGTGCTGATGGGCATGGGCGAGCCGCTACACAACTACGACGCCGTCATGCAGGCCGTGGACATCCTGCGGGACGAGCGCGGCCTCGCCCTCGGCTCCGAGCGGATCACGCTCAGCACCGTCGGTGTCGTCCCCGGCATCCTTCGGCTGGCAAAGGAAAAGCGTCCCCTCCATCTCGCCGTCTCGCTGCACGCCGCCACCCAGGCCGGCCGCGCCGCCCTTGTGCCCGCCGCGAAGAAATGGCCGCTGGACGAACTCATGGCCGCGTGCCGGACCTACAGCGAGACGACCGGCCGGCGGATTTTCTACGAGTGGACGCTGATCGAGGGACAGAACGATTCCGCTGACCACGCCCGGGCCGTCGGCCGGCTGCTGCACGGCCTGCCCGCGCAGGTGAACCTGATCCCGCTCAATCCCACCGCGGGTTACGCTGGCAGCCCGACGCGCACGGATGCCGCCCGGCACTTCCAGCACATCCTCAAGGAGGAATTCAAACTCCCCAGCACGGTGCGCCAGCGCCGCGGCATCGACATCGCCGCCGGCTGCGGCCAGCTGGCGGTGGCGGAGAAATAATTTAACCATGAAGGACACGAAGCCAAGCCTCCGAACTTCGTGTCCTTCGTGACTAAATCCTGGTCAGCTCCCGCAACGCATCTGCCGCGATCCAGCGGGCGGAACGTGAGTCGATTTTCCTGATCCTCTTGGCCTCGGCAATAGCGGCGCGCCGCAGGCGCGGGTTGCGCTTGCCGATCTGCCGCAGCGCCCAGTTAACCGCCTTCTTCACATAGTGCCGCTCATCCGTCGCTTCGCGGCGGAGGACCGGCAGGAAGGCGAGGAAGATGGGGTCCGGCAGTTCCTTCCGATGCACGGCCATGCCCGCCATCAGCACAAAACCCGCGCGCTTGATGAATTCCGGCCGGCGCCTGCTCCAGGCGTAGGCCTTTTCCTCCGCAAAGGGCGTGCGGTTGAAGAGCGTACAGCACACCCCATCCACGATCGCCCAGGTGTCAAAATCCCGCGCCCACGCCTCCATCTGGCCGCGCGTGACCTGCTTCGGATCGTCCGCCAAGGCCGCAATCAGGCGCGCGTCGTGCACCGCCGTGTCCCACAGCGCGAGCGCGAGCGCATGATCGCGCCGGTGCTCCCGGGCGATGCTACGCAGCAACGGCACAGGCAGCCCGAACTGCTCGGACTTCGGCGTGATCCCGAACCGGCGCTGGCCCTCGATATCGTGCGGGCTGCAGTGCGCGCGCAACCCGGCCACTATGGCGGCGGCCGTGGTCATTTTCCCTTCCGCCGCGCCTGCACCGCGGCCGCCAGTTGGCCGAAGAGCGGCGGGGTCTTTTCCCAGGCAAGGCAGCCGTCGGTGATGCTGCGGCCATAGACCAGTGGCTTCGCCTGGTAGTCCTGCGCACCGCCGAGGAGATTGCTCTCGATCATCACGGCGGCGATCGCGGTTTCGCCGCCGGCGATCTGCGCGGCGACGTCGGCCACGACGGCCGCCTGCTTCTCCGGGTCCTTGCCGCTGTTCGCGTGGCTGCAGTCCACCATAAGATGGGGCGGCAGCTGGTTTTTCTTCAACAGCGCCGCGGCGCCCTGGACGTGTGCCGAGGAATAATTCGGCCCCTGGCTGCCGCCACGCAGGACCAGGTGCCCGTGCTCGTTGCCCGCCGTGCCCATCACGGCCGGCGCGCCTTCGCGCGTCAGCGAGGGAAACCAGTGCGGGTGGCGCGCCGAGTGGATCGCGTCCACCGCCACCTGGATGTCGCCGTCCGTGCGATTCTTGAATCCCACCGGCATGGAAAGCCCCGAAGCCAGCTCCCGGTGCACCTGGCTCTCGACGGTGCGCGCACCGATCGCGCCCCACGAAACGAGGTCGGCGTAATACTGGCCCAGCGTGGTGTCGAGAAACTCGGTCGCCACCGGCACGCCGAGCCCGGTGACGTCGATCATCAGCTTCCGCGCGATGCGCAGGCCGGCGTTGATCTGGAAACTGCCATCGAGGAACGGGTCGTTGATCAGGCCCTTCCAGCCCAGCACCGTCCGCGGCTTCTCAAAATAGACGCGCATGAGCAGCAGCAGATCCTGCGCATAGATCGGCGCCACCTCCCGCAGCCGCTGGGCATACTCGACCGCTGCCGCCGGGTCGTGAATCGAGCACGGGCCCACCACCACGAGCAGCCGGGAGTCCGCCCCGGTGACAATCGCCTCCACCTCGCGGCGGCTGCGCGCCACGAGGGTGGCGCGGGCATCGTCGAGCGGCAGGTCGTCCTCCAGCACGGCCGGGGCGATGAGCGGCTTGGTGGCGCGGATGCGCAGGTCGGAAGTGGAGGGATGCATGGAAGGTGAACCCTATGGGCCGGCTGGCCGGCCGCCATCTTTTCCGCGCGCCTATGGGCGCAATGGAGGCCCCTTCGCAGCCGCAATGACCTTGTGCCTATTTGCGGCCAATTCCTATCCGAGCAACTGCTGCGCCTGCTTCACCGCCGCCGTCGGCCGGACCTGCACCTCGGCCAGGTTGCCCACCAAGCCGTGGCGCCGGCCCGCATGGATCAATGTCAGCCAGCCAAGCGACGCAGCTTCCGTGGTCGAGGCCTGCTCGGCCGCGGCATCAATCACCGCGTTCGGCAGCACCACCTGCTCCTTCGGCAGCAGACCCTTGTCGCCCAGGAAAAGCGACAGCGAGGACCCGAGCAGCCCGAGCCAGGCCGTCGGCCGGGCCGGCGGGGCATAGATGACGCCGGTCTTTTCCGGCGACCATTCCATGAACATGCGGACCTGCTCGTGCAGCTGGGTGAGTTCGGAGTCCGCCGTGGTGGAATTCCAGCGCACGTTGAAGACTTTCCGTTCGCGCAGCTTTTTGACCTCCCAGACCCGCAGCACGAGTTCGTAGTCGTCCGCGACCTGGCGCAGCGCCCCGGTGAAAATATAATCCAGTCCGCCCGAAGTGGTTTCGATGAGCTGCCGGAGATTATCGGTGGTCCACTCGTTCCCAAGCAGGGCGTAGTGCCGCTGGTTCATCACCCCGATGGCCGCAATCGGCGCATAATGAGGGGAAAAATAAAAGGTCTCCGCCAGCCACAGCGGCAGCGCGCGGGTCAGCCGGCCCGCCTCGGTTTCCGGCTTCCGCATCACATCCGCGAGATCGCTGGCGCCCATCAGCGCCAGCTGGGTAAACGCCACGCGCCGCAGCCGTTCCCCCTTGGCCGGCAGGATCTGCCCCGCCAGCGCCTCGAGTCCGTAGAACCACATCGGCTTGCTGATGGACACAAAGTTGACCTGCGGTGGCGCCGCCGCTGCCTCCGGCGCCCCGGGCGCGGCCTCCAGCGGCGGCAGGTCCGCGTTGATCAGTTCGGCGATCGCATTCGAAAACCCGTGGAGCCGCTCCTCCAACTCCGCCCGCTGGAGGGCAAACAGGATGTCGAGCACATGCTGCGCGGCATCGGCCTGGCGCAGCGCGAGGTAGGCCTGGAGCAGGTTCAGCCCGGTCGCGGGGCCGTGGCGCTCGGCGTCGTAGCGTGGCGCCACCAGTTCCACGATTTCCCGGACGTGTCCGTTGACCCCAAGGTCGGCCGAGACCGTCACCAGCACATCGGCGCGGTCGCCCGCCACGGCCAGCACCTGTTCGTAAACGGCGAGGGCACCCGGCAGGTCCTTCGCCTCGAGCCGTTCACGGGCGGTGATCAGCTGGGGCAGCACCCCCCCGGCGGCGGCCGTGGCGCTCTCGGCGGATGCCGGCGCCGGGTCCGGCTTCTTGCCTGCAAGTCGGTCGAAAAATCCCATGGCCCCCGAGAAAAGCAGCGCGTCCGCGGCTGGCGACGCTAAATCCGGCGGCGCCAGAGATAAACCCCGCGCGCACAGACCACGCCCGCCACTGCGGCCAGCGGCTCCGGACGCACGCCGGGATCGGCCAGCGGCGCGAACAGCGGCCGGCCCGAATAAAGCTCGATGAGGATCTTCAGGACCAGCAGCCCGAGCAGAACCCACCAAAACCAGGCGTCGCTTTGCCGCCGGGAGCCCTGTTCGAAGGCCAGGAATGCCACCATTCCCGCCGTCAGCCCGGACAATCCGCCGTAGCGCAGCAGGGTGGGCTGCAGCATCAGCAGAAGCGCTCCGATCAGGGCCGGGGCCAGCGCCAGCAGCCAGCGGGTGCGGCCGGGTGCGATCCGTTCCGCCCAGATTCCCGCCGGCACGAGCACGGCCAGGTTCCACCACAGCTGGCGCGCGCCAAACGGGACGAAGCTTCCCGTCCACAACCGCCAGGCTTCGCCCCGCAGGATCGCCGCGCGGTCAAAAACCAGCGCCGACTCCCGGCCGCGGCTGATCGGCACAATCAGCGCCAGCAGCACAACCAGCACCGTCGCCCACGGGGTGACCGGGCGGGAAGTTTCAGAACGGTCCGGCGGCATCGGTGAAGGGGTGGCAGCCGAGGTGACGGGGCTGGGTTCGGTTCATGAAATAGGATTCAAACGCAAAGACACAAAGGACGCAAAGATCGATCGAAAGAAAGACAACCTGGCGCCGACCTTCGAGTCTTGGCGTTTATCCGGTTCACGCCCCGGGCGCCGGAATGTCCCCGGGCGCCACACCCGTGCGCACCGCAATGGTGGCGCAGACTTTCGGGACATACATGCGGGTCTCTGCCGAGAGCGCATCGGCGACTTCGGCAAAGCTGTGCGCGTTGCGCGCCGCCAGCAACCGCCGCACCCGGCCCTCGCCGGCATTGTAGGCTGCAAGGGCCAGCGGCCAGTCGCCAAATTTCTCGCGCAGACCGCGCAGGTAGTGCGCGGCGGCGCGCGCCGATTTTTCCGCGTCGGCCCGCTCATCCGGCAGGAAGGTGCTGAGCCCCAGCGCGCGCGCCGTGTCCGGCATGAGCTGGAAAAGTCCCTTGGCCCCCGCCGGGCTGCGGGCCGCGGGATCGAGCGTGGATTCCGCCTCGGCCAGCCAGGCCAGCTCGGGCGGCACGCCTTCGGCGGCAAACGCCGTGCGGAGGATCGGGATCAGCTCGTCCGCCCGCGCCGGCCTCGGCCGGGTGCGGACGCGGGCAAGCCAGAGATCGTAGTAGGGAATGTTGACGACGGCCTGACCAGGCCGGTTGACCGGAGGCCGAATCCCCGTCCGCCGGACGGCTTCCTTGGCCGCCTCGATGTAGTCGAGGCGCACGCCCAGCCAGTCGGCATAATCCTCGTAGCCCGGCAGCACCCGCAGGGCGGTCAGCGCCGCCCTCGCCTCATTTTCATATGCGGCCAGCGCAGCGAGATCGTTGTTGTCCAGCGCCTGCTGCAGCCGGGCGGCAAAGTCGTTCCACCGCTCGCGAGAGGGGAACTCGTACTGCGCCTTCACCTCGGGTGGCGCGTACACGTCGAACAGGGACTTGCCCGCGTCGTAAAGCTCATCGGAGGACGGCAGGTCGGGCGGCTTTGCCGCCGGCGATGGTTCCGCCGCGGCCAGGACGGTGGCCATGGCCAGGACGGGTAGGATAACACGGAAACGCATGGTAAGGCAGACCTCGGCGAACCCAACAGGTTGCCGTCCACTAGGCCAGCCCGGGAGTTTACCGTTTGACCCTCCCCGGGCGGGCTTTAGTCAGGACCGCTCCCGCCGTGAACCGCGTCCACATCAAGACCTATGGGTGCCAGATGAACGAGCGCGACAGCGAGGCTGTCGCGGCCATGCTGCGCGCCCGGGGTTACCGCATTGTGGGCCGGGAGGACGACTGCGACATCCTGCTGCTTAACACCTGCTCCGTGCGGGACGCCGCCGAGCAGAAGGCGATCGGCAAGGCCGGCAACGTGCTCGCCCGCAAAAAAAAGAACCCGGACCTCGTCCTCGGGATCCTCGGCTGCATGGCGCAGAACCGCGGCGCGGCGCTGCTCGATCAGCTGCCGGATGTCGACCTGATCGTCGGCACCCAGAAATTCCACCAGGTTCCGGATTACCTCGACAACCTCCGTGCCGCCCGCGACGCCGGTGTGCCGCTCGGCGCGACGATCGTCGACTTGGCTGAAGAGGCCGGCTCGCAGAACACCATCCGCGACCACGAGCTGGCCGAGCACCAGGTCGGCGCCTTTGTCTCGATCCAGCAGGGCTGCAACATGGATTGCGCCTTCTGCATCGTCCCGAAAACTCGCGGTGATGAACGCTCACGGCCCATGGATGAGATCGTCGCCGAATGCCGGGCCCTGGCCACCCGCGGGGTGAAGGAGGTCACGCTGCTCGGCCAGATCGTGACCAGCTACGGCCGGCGCGATTACGTCCACACCGGCGGCGTGACACCGTTCGTGCAGCTCCTCGAGCAGGTGCATGCCGTGGACGGCATCGAGCGCATCCGCTTCACCTCGCCGCATCCGCGCGGGTTCAAGCAGGACCTGGTCGAGGCCTATGGCCGGCTGCCAAAGCTCTGCGGCTATGTTCACCTGCCCATGCAGTCCGGCAGCAACCGGATCCTCCGCGCCATGAACCGGCCCTACACGCGCGAACGCTACCGCGAAATTGTGGACGCCCTGCGCGCCGTGCGGCCCGACATGTATTTCTCGACCGATGTGATCGTCGGTTTTCCCGGCGAGACCGAGGAGGATTTCGCCCAGACGCGCGAACTCTTCGAGGCCTGCAATTACGACATGGCCTACGTGTTCAAGTATTCGATCCGCACCGGCACGCCCGCCGCGACCATGGAGGGGCAGGTGTCCGAGGAGCAAAAGGAGGCCCGCAACCAAGTGCTGCTGGAGGTACTGGCCCGCAATTCCGGGCGCCGCAACGCCACCCTGGTGAACACGGTCGAGGAGGTCCTGGTCGAGGGCCCGGACAAGACCGGCCGGCGTTTCACCGGCCGCACGCGCGGGAACCGCGTGTGCATTTTCGAGGCGGAACCCCGGCTCATCGGCTCGCTGGTGCCGCTGAAAATCACCCGCGCCAGCGTGAGCACGCTGTACGGCGAGCTGGTGCTGGCAGGTGCGTAGGAAAAATCGTTCTCGTTCTCTCCATCGTTCTCCCTTTCCGTCTTCCCTGATGTCCGCCCCATTCGACCACGAGGATCCCGCGCCGTATGGCGAGGCGGTGGTTTTTTCGATGGGCAAGCTCGAGAACGATTAGGATAACGAGAACGATCAAACCATGTCCCTCACCCTCGCCACACTCATCCCCGGCCTGTTCCTCGCCGTGCTGGGCGGGTTGCTGGTCGCCAACCTGCCGCTGGTGAAGTCCTCGCTCCAGGCCTTCCCCCGTTCGGCAACGGCCACGGTCCTGCTTTTTGGCGGCGGCGCCCTGTGGTTCCTCTGGATCGTCTGGAATTCGTCGATGGCGGACAACTTCGAGCACCCGGTGCTGCTGACCGCGGCCTTCGCCGCCGTGGCCGGATTGTCGTTCAAGTGTGTGCCTGACTTCCTCGCGGTGCGCGGGCTCTGCATCCTGGTGCTGCTCGGCTCCGCCCCACTGCTCAAGGCCGCCTACATGGAGTACGACAAGCCGCTGCGCCTGCTGATGGTGACCCCCCTTTACCTGTTGATCGCCGCCGCACTCTGGCTCGGCGTGCAGCCCTACCGGCTGCGGGATTTTTTCAGCTGGCTCTTTCTGCGGTCCGGACGGGCCCGGGCCCTCGGGGCTGTGCTGCTGGCCTACGGACTGCTGCTGGCGGGCGTGGCCTTCACCTACTGACCCCGGCACCGTGACCAGCGAAACGCCCGTCCTCCTGATCCTTGCCGGTCCCGCCGGCTCCGGCAAAAGCACGCTCTGCGACCGGCTGGTGGCCGAGGTGCCGGGGTTTTCCCGCGTCGTCACCACGACCACGCGCACACCGCGGACCGGGGAAGTGGACGGCGTCCATTATCATTTCCTCACGCCGGAGCAGTTCGACGCCAAGGTCACCGCCGGTGCCTTCCTCGAGTGGGCGTGGGTGCACGGCCGCAAGCGCTACGGCACGCTGGCTTCCAGCGTGCTCGATCCCATGGCCCAAGGCCGGAGCCTCGTCCTCAGCGTGGACGTGCAGGGCGTGGAGAGTTTCCGCCGTGCGGCGGCGGCAAATCCCCTGCTCGCCCGGCGCATGACCACGGTGTTCATCGTCGTGGACCACGAACGACTCGTCGCGCGCATGCGCGGGCGAGCGCAGGACGACGAGGAGGAGATCGCCGCCCGGATGAGGACCGCGGAGCGCGAGCTGCGCGAGGCGCCGAAGTTTGACTTCCTGATCGAGAGCCGCACGCGCGACGAGGATTTCGCCGCCCTGCGGGAGATCCTCGAAAAGGCCCGGGCCCGGGCGGCTGGCTAGCCGGTGAACGTCCGGGCGAACTTCGCACGCCCAACTTCGGCCATCCGACCCTGAAGTCCGGTCTTCCGGAACTTCGCCGTGGGAGGTCCGGCGTTGAAGGTTGGACGTTCGCTCCGGTTCTTCGTCAGACTGCCGACTGCGGCCGGGTCGGCTGCGGCCAGTCGAGGTGGAAGAACTTCCCGCGCGGCTGGTCGGTGCGCTCGTAGGTGTGGGCGCCAAAGTAGTCGCGCTGCGCCTGGAGCAGGTTGGCGGGCAGCCGGGCCGACCGGTAGCTGTCGTAGTAGGCGAGGGCGGAGCTGAAAGTCGGCGCAGCCACGCCGCACTCGGCGGCGAGCGAGACGACCTTGCGCCAGTTGGCCTGGGCCGACCGGACCGTCTTCGCGAAATACGGGTCGAGCAGCAGGTTCGCGAGATCGGGTTTCCGCGCGTAGGCCTCGGTGATCTTCTGCAGGAACGCCGCGCGGATGATGCAGCCGCCCCGCCAGATCTGGGCGATCTCGCCGAAGTTAAGCGTCCAGCCGAACTCCTGCTGCGCCGTGCGCATGAGCTGGAAGCCCTGGGCGTAGGAGCAGATCTTGGAGCAGTAGAGCGCGTCGTGGATCGCGGCGAGCAGCGCCTTGCGGGAACCGCGGTACTTTTTGCCCGGACCCTTCAGGATCTTGGAGGCGGCGACCCGCTCCTCCTTGATGGCGGAGATGCAGCGCGCGAACACCGCCTCGGCGACTGTCGGCGCGGGCACGCCCATGTCGAGGGCGTTGGTCGAGGTCCATTTGCCGGTGCCCTTCTGGCCGGCGGTGTCGAGGACGATGTCGACAAAGGGTTTCTTCGTGACCGGATCCTTCTGCTTGAGGATGTCCGCCGTGATCTCAATCAGGAAGCTGTCGAGGATCCCGGTGTTCCATTCCGAAAAGATTGCGCCCATCTCGGCGGGCTTCAGGCCGAGCAGGCCCTTCAGCAGGGCGTAGGCCTCACAGATCATCTGCATGTCGCCATACTCGATGCCGTTGTGGACCATCTTCACGTAGTGGCCGGCGCCGTTGGCGCCGATGTACGTCGTGCAGGGCACGCCGCCGGTGACGGGCTTGCCCGGTGCGGCGCCGGGGATGGGCTTGCCGGTCTTCGCATCGACCTTGGCCGCGATCGCCTCCCAGATCGGCTTCAATTCCAGCCAGGCGGCGAACTCGCCGCCGGGCATCAGCGACGGGCCAAAGCGCGCACCTTCCTCGCCGCCGGACACGCCGGAGCCGATGAACCGGAGATTCTTTTCCCGCAGCACTTTCTCCCGGCGGATCGTGTCGGTCCAGAGGGCGTTGCCGCCGTCGATGACGATGTCCCCCGGCTCCAACAGCGGCACGAGGCTGTCGATGACGGCGTCCGTCGCCTTGCCGGCCTGCACGAGGATCACCATCTTCCGCGGCTTCGCGAGCGAGGCGACGAACTGCTGGATGGTCTGGGTGCCGATCACTCCGCCGGGCGTGGACGGATTTTCGGCGACGAACTTGTCGGTCTTTTCGGTCGTGCGGTTGAAGACGGAAATTTGAAAGCCGTGGTCGGCGATGTTGAGGGCGAGATTTTGACCCATTACGGCGAGACCGATGAGTCCGATGTCAGAAAGGGCTTTGGGCATAGGGAGAAGCGTTTCTATGTCCCTGCCCGCGCAAAAACCACTCTGTTTTTCGCGGCCCTGTCATAATCCGGTGACGGCCTGCGGGCGTCCCGTGCCGGCCGGTCGCGGCTATTTTCCCCCGGGGGTCTGCTGCTGCTTGGCGCCGTAGCTGCCCTTGCTGGGAAGGAAGGGCGCGATCTTGTCGACCAGCGGGGTCAGGAATTTCGGCTCGTTGCGTTCGTAGATCCAGTTGAAGCCGACGACGGTCACAACCACGAAGACGATGATCGCCAGCACGATTTTGTTCATGTGGGCCACCTTCTGCAGGATGATCACCAGCAGAATGAGGCCGAGCACCACCAGACCGACCTTCCACCAGAACTCCGGTGGGACGCGCTTCAGTTTGTCGATTGTGGTCTCGGCCGTGGCAAGAAACAGCATGCCCGATGACTAACAGCCGCCCGGACCGAGACCAGACGAAATCCGCCGGCCGGGGCGGGTTCAGCCTTTCTTTACCCTACCTGAATTCAGGTCCAGGCGCGGAACGACGCCACGAAACCAGCGGGAAACTCCCCCGGGTCCGCCGGCAGCTCAACAAACCCGTCCGTGCCGACCAGCCCGGCAAAATCACCCGACGTATTGCCGGGTTCGGGCACGGCCAGCCGGGCGGCACCTGGCCCGCCCGCCAGCCGGACCGGCAGGAAATAGGCGAGCTTGGGCCGGAACGTGACCGGCGCGGCCAGCGCCGCCGTGACCGGCGCGGCCAGCGTCTGTCCGCTGGCCTGCGCCAGGGCGGGCAGCACGTAGCGGTGCAGGCAGGTGTAGGCGGACACGGGATTGCCGGGCAGGGCGAACACCGGCTTGCCGTCCGGGTTGACGCCAAACCAGAACGGCTTGCCCGGCCGCTGCGCGACGCCGTGGAAGATTTTCTGCACGCCCTGGGCGGCCAGCTCGTCCGGCAGGAAATCGAATTTCCCCTTTGAAACCCCGCCGGTGATCAGCACCACGTCGAATTCCGCGATGATGTGCCAGAGCATGTGCTCGATCTCGTGCCGCATGTCGTGGAGATGAAACCGCTCCACCCGCGGATAGCCCGCCATGATCAGCGCCGCCCGAAGGGCGTGGTCGTTGCTGCGGCGGATCTGGTGGGGCGCCACCGGATCCCCGACCTCCACCAGCTCGTCCCCGGTCGACACCACGGCGATCTTCGGCAAGCGGCTCACCGTGAGCCGCGTGGCCCCGATGGCCGCCGCCACCGCCACTTCCCGGCCGGTGATGCGGGTGCCCGCGCGCACGATCACTCCGCCGACCCGGTGGTCGCTGCCCCGGCGGTGCACGGCCTGGCCGGGCTTCACGGCCGGCACTGCAGGCCGCACCGTCATGCGTCCGTCGGCGCTTTCCGCATCCTCGTAGGGGATCACGCTGTCGGCGCCTTCCGGCAGCACCGCCCCGGTCATGACTTCGATGCAGGCATCAGCCGCGGCACCCAACTGGAAGGGCCGCATGCCCGCCGCCTGGGTGGCCTCGATCCGGAAGGTCCGCTGGCCGCCCGCGAACGCGGCCGCGCGCACGGCGTAGCCATCCATGGTCACCCGGTCATAGGGCGGCAGATCCCGGTCGCCCCGCAGGTCCTGGTGCAGCACCCGGCCGGTCGCCGCGGCCAGCGGGCATTCCTCGCTGGAAAACACCGGGAGGTTTTCCCGGATGTGACGTTCGGCTTCAGCCGGGGTCATGCGGACGGGTGGAACGCAGGGTCGGCCCTGCGTCGGTTGGCTCCGTTGGCGATCAAACCCGGAGGGCGCGGCTCAGCGCGTCGGGGACAACGCGCTCCACCCTTCAATCCTCGGTCCGGCACCATGGACTTGGGGGTCAAAGGCCGGGCCATGGTTCAGTAGAACAGGACGTTGATCACGGAATTCGCGATGCCGGTGAGCGCCCAGCCGGCGATCAGGCCCGCGCAGATCGGCTCGCAGCCCTCGACCCAGAAGACGTTGCCGGGGGTGCCGGGCACCGGGTTCCGCCGGCCCTTCCACCAAAACAGCAGGGCCCCGAGCCACATCGTGAGGACGTACTCCGGCGGCAGTACGACCCCGAGCCCGATCGAGACCGCGCTCAGCGGAAACCGGCCCTTGGTGGCGATCCGGGCGAGCTCGATGGCCGCAGCGCAGACGGCGGCGACGATCATCGCGGCCACCGCGGAGACGGGCAGCGACTTCAGCCCGTGGGCAATCAGGTCCGCCACACCGCGCCACTGCACCGCCGCGGGCATGGCGAACTGGTCGGACACGATGGTCGAGGCCGAGCGCAGCCCATCCTTTGCGGGCGGGAGGAACAGCAGGTAAAACAGCGGCACGGCGACCAGCGCGCCGGCGAAGATGCCGATCACATGGCCGATGGCCTGCTGGCGCGGCTTGGCCCCGAGCATGTAGCCGGGCTTGATGTCGGAGAGCAGGTTCGCCGCGTTGGCGGAAATCTCGGCGGTCATGCCGCCGGGGATGAGGTTGCTCGCCGGATTCGTGCGGTCGAACGCCGCCATGGTGAACTGCGTGATCTTCGCCAGCGAACCGGTGGGCGTCCACGACGTCAGCGCCATGGAGTTCGTGCAGATCACCGCCAGCACGAAGATCAGCGGGAAGGAGATGAAGGCCAGGAACCACGGCACGCCGAAGAAGGCGTGCGACACGGCCGCGCCCAGCACCGCGAGGACCGGCACCGCGACCGCCGACATCCACAGCGGCAGCTCGATGGACTTGAGCACGTCGGGCTCGCCCGTGCCGGCCGCCGGGGTCTTCCGTTTGAAGAGGCCCCGGAAAAGCTCGGGCTTGCCGGCCAGGCTGACGAGCGAACCGACCACCATCATCGCCACGGCCCACCAGAGGGACCACTGGTTGACAATCTCGGCGCGGGAGATTGCGACGACGGCGCCGTTGGCCGCCACGCGCGGCGCGATGTCGCCATGCCGGATCATGAGCGGCGCCAGGATGACGAAGTTGATGAACGCCCCGAGCAGGCAGCTCGTGGCCACCCGGATGCCCATCAGGCCGCCAACACCCACCATTGACAGGTCCAGCGTGAGCCGCAGCCCGAGCTGGCGGAAGTCGGTGCCCAGGATGGACGGCGTCCAGAGGTGAAACCTCGTCGCGAGGTTGTAATAATAGGAATCGAGGCGCTCGGGCCAGGTCCACGGCTCCTTCATCCCCAGCCAGGAATTCATCCGCAGCAGGGAGAACTGCACGAGGCGCATCCAGCCGTCGCCGGTCAGAAAATTGACGAAGGCCGCCAGCGCCGCGGTCCAGCCCAGCTGGCGGGCCTTGAACAGGCCGGCCTCCGCCTTGCCGTGGTACAGCGCATCGAGCACGACGCCCGCGGCCCGGCCCTCCGGAAACGGCAGCTGCTCCTCATTGATGAACCGGCGCTTCATCGGAAACGCGAGGAAGACCCCCAGCACCGCGACCACGAGCATCCACGCCAGCATGTGCCACCACGGGATGATCTTGCCCGTGACGATCATGTACGCCGCCAGCGCCGAGATGAGCGGCGAGGTCATGTAACCCGCCGCCGTGGCGATCGACTGCGTGCAGTTGTTCTCGAGGATGGTGAAGTCCTGCGCGAATCCGCTCCGGGCCAGCGCGCGGTAAAACGCGAAGGCCAGGATCACCGAGGTGAGGCCGACGCCGGTCGTGATGCCGGTCTTGCCGCCGATGTAGAGGTTGGTCGCCGCGAGGATGCCGCCGAGCAGGAACCCGGTCAGGGCCGACCGCAGGGTCAGCTGCGGCATGTCGCCGCGATAGACATTTTCAAACCACCAGCGGTCCTTTTGCGCCCGGGTCCAGGTGCGGATCTGCTCGTCGGTCAGTTGGGGTAGAGCCATGGGGATTTTTTGGGCAGCGTGGCGCGCACCGGATAAAACACGAGGCTTTCATGGCGGTTTGGCCCGCGTTCCTCCTGAAAAGCACCTCAGACCCCAACCCACTGCCCCGGTGGTTAAAATCCGGTCCGCCTACTCGTAGCGCGCGGCGCGGCCGAAGTAGTTCAGCGTCCAGATTTCCTTCCACACGCGGTAGCGGCCCTCGTGCGTGATCTTGCCGAGGTCCTCGCGGTCCTGCTGCGAATGGAGAAAACCCAGCTCCGTGTTCAGCCGGTCCAGCTCACCCTGGGTCGAATTCAGGTCCGTGAGGGGATCCGTGGTGAAGGGCACGGCCGTTTCCCCGGCCCGGGCCAGACGCTGGTGGTGGCGCTCCAGCAGGCGCGGCAGGGACCGGCAGAGCGGCAGGCGTTCCACGGACCAGGGCTCGGGATAGAAGCCGCCGAAGGGGACATACAGGTTGTCCGTCACAAACCGCCGGCCGCCGGCCGTCAGCGATGCCACCGCAAAACACGCGGTCACGGCGCCGCTGGACTGGGGAATGAAAGTCACCTGGATCCGGGTCGCGGCCCCGGCGTCCTGGTAGATCGAAACCCGCAGGTAAACGCCCCCGCCGATCTCGGCCTTCATCGCCTGGGCCTGCTTGAATCCCTGCAGCCGCAGCCAGTCGCGCAGCCGCAGCATCCGCCGCTGGGTCGGCCATTCGTCGCCGCCCTGGTTGGCAACGTAGCGCGGGAACAGCGGCAGCGGGCTCACGCTGAGGGCGTAGATGCTGAGCCAGTTCAGCAGGGTCTCGCCCAGGAACCAGAGGAGGAAAAAGACCGTCACGAGCGCCCAGTAGGGGCGGTCAATGAACTGGAAATCGAGGCAGACCTGCGCCGCGCCGAAGGCGAAGACGCCCCACCGGAGCCAGCGGTCGGCAATGGACAGCACGGGCGAGGCCACGCGCTGGTTGACCTGGGCCAGCACGAGCGAGAGCAGGATGGCGGCGAGGATGAGATAGGGGATTTCCACGAGGGGTCGGGAGCAGCAGGGAGAGTCGGACGACGGGTTCGGGCGGATTATCCCTCATCCGCCCCGGCGCGTTAGGGACAACGCGCCCTACCATCGTCACCGGCGGCAAAAAATCAACTGAGCCGGACGGGCATGATCACGCAGATGAAGCTGTCGAGGGTCTTGAACACCCCGGGGCTCACCTCGTCCTTCAGCTCGAAGAAAATTTCGTCCTTGGTCAGCGCCCGGAGCGGATCCATGACAAACACCGGGTTGAACGCGACCTGCAGTTCCGGTCCGCTGTAGCCGATCGCCATCGATTCGTGCGCCTCGCCGAAATCCGGGCTCTGCGCGGTGATCTCGAGCAGGTTGCTTGAGAGCTTGATCTTGACCGAGTTCGACTTCTCCGAGCACACGAGCGCGGCGCGGTGCACGCACTGCAGGAAAAGCTCGCGCTCCAGCTTGATGCGCTGGTGGGTCTCCTTCGGGATGACCTGGTTATAATTCGGATAGTTGCCCTCGACGACCTTCGAGTAGAGGTAAACGTGGTCGATGAGCCCGCTGGTGTCCTTGTCCGTCGCGATCTGGAACGCCGCGCGGCGCTCGTTGAAGTTGATCTTCAGCTTTTCCCCCTTGTCGAGGAGGCGCGTCAGCTCACCCACGGTCTTGGCCGGCAGGATGATGGCGCCCGCGGACGCCGCGGGCACGTCAAGTTCCTTCGAGACCAGGGCCAGACGCCGGCCATCGGTCGCGACGAGCGAGAGCTTGGCGTCCTTGAAGTTGAAATAGACGCCGTTGAGGATGTAGCGCGTCTCGTCGCTCGACTGGGCGTAGGCCACGCTCTTGAGCATTGCCGTGAGCTCAGCCTGTTCCAGCGTGTAGGCCTTTTCGTCGCCGAATTCCGGCAGCGGGGGAAACTCCTCCTTGCCGATGCCCATGATGCGGAAATTGGAGCCGCCGGAGGTCAGCTTGACCTGGTGGTTCGGAGAGGCGTCAAAGGTGACATCAACATTGGGCAGCTCGCGCACGATGGTGGCGAGGCGCTTGACCGGCAGCGTAACCGAACCGGTCTCCTTCACCTCGGCCTTGATCTTGCAACGGATGCCGAGGTCGAGGTTCGTGGTGGTCAGTGAAATCTGGTCCTTCTCGGCCTCGATCAGCACGTTGCTCAGGATCGGCATCGTGGCCTTGGAGCCGACCACGTTGAGCACTTGGGCGAGGCCGTTGGCGAAATGGTCGCGGTTGATTTTAAATTTCATGAGGCAGGGTGGGAGAACCGGCTGTGGGATGCTAACAAAGTCTATTAGGATAAGGGATCAATAAGTAATTAAAGCAGTATTATTATAGGCGGCCAGCAACTCCAACAACCAGCCGTTTTACCTCTGAAAATGGGGTGGTTTTGTCCGGTGAAGAACCGCCGCGGGCTGGCCGGCAACCCCGGGGTTATTAGCCAGCCGGGAATTGCTGGCAAGTCATGGGCAGCTTGTTCACACGGGATTCGCCGGCAAGGGCGGACGCGGCCGGCCCGGCCGGCGCCATTGGCGGATCAACCCGTAGAAAATATAGCCCAGGCAGGCGCAGAGCAGGGCCACTTCCTTGAAGAGCACCACCAGACCGGCAAAGGCCAGGAACAGCACGAAGGGCTGTAGCCGCGTCCGGGTCTGGAGATCCACGCCCTTGCCGCTCGGGTAGCGCACCGTGCTCACCATCAGGATCGCGATGAGCAGCATCAGCGGCGGCAGCGCGAGGGCCCAGAGCCGCAGGGATTTGTCCGTGGCCGCCAGGTGCAGCAGGAAAAGCACGAGCGACGCCACCGTGGCCGCCGCGGCCGGCACCGGCAGGCCGACGAAGTCCTTGTTCGTGTCCTTCTTGTTCCCATGGAGCAGGGGATTCGTGATCACATTGAACCGCGCCAGCCGGACCGCCGCGCAGAGCAGGTAGATGAAGCCCAGAAACCAACCGATGCTGCGGAAGCTCTCGTACCCCTGCGTCGGCGAGAGGATCAAAAAGAACACCATCAGGGCCGGGGCGATACCGAACGAGATGACGTCCGCGAGGGAATCGAACTCGGCGCCAAACAGGGACTCGCGTCCGCCCATCCGGGCCAGCCGGCCGTCCAGCGTATCGAACGCCGCCGCCCCGAAGATGAACCACACCGCCTGCGTATAGTGACCGGAGGTGGTTTGGTTCAGGTATTCCCCGGTGGGAAGCGTTTCCGCCAGGCGGGCCTGGATGCAGTGGATCACCGCGACAAAGCCGCAGAACAGGTTGCCCGCGGTCATCAGGTTCGGCAGGAAGTAGATCCGGCTGGCCTGCGTGACATTGTACGGGTCCTCGCGCGCGGCGAGGTCGTCGGAACCGGAGCGGCGGAAGTTCATTTCGTGAGGCTCTCCAGGTATTTCCAGAACTTGGAATGCTGCTCGACCAGCTGCTGCTCGGACACCGGCAGCTTGTTGCGGAGCAGGAAGTCCTCGAGCGAGTTTTTGTGCAGGATGTAGTGCGTGTGCAGGGTCTCGCCCTTGACCTCGAAATAGAACCGGTAGTCGCCTGCGCGGAGCCGGTAGTATTCGCGTTCGCCGCGGTGAAACCGCCCGAGCGGCTCACGCGGATGGGCAAGGTCCGCTGGTTTCAGGCCGCTGATGGGCTCGATCAGCTCGAGCTGGGCCAGCTTGTCCAACCGGTTCAGCTCGTGCATGCTCTGCTCCGAAAACGTGACCTGGTACATGGCGGTCGGGTCACACGCCACCAAGGCGGGCTCCCGGCATCATGCCCGGAGCCGGTCGCAGGTGGGAAATTTGGCAGGGGTCGCCCATGAAAAAAACGGTTCTATCTCCGGCCCCTTGCTCGGCAACGCTATTCCATGACGCGGCTCCGCACCAGGGGTTTAGCGCCCGGGCCGGGAGACCGACTGGAAGGTGGAACGGGTTGTCCCCGACGCGTTGGATTGGCTCCGGCCGTGCGATTAAATTCGGGTGGAGAGGCTCAGCGCGTTGGGGACAACCCGTTCCGCCTTTGTCCGTCCCATCTTTCTGGTTTCCACCCGGCGGCGGGCGGGCTAGACCGTCGTCATGCCTGTTACCTTGTCCGACATCCGTGCCGCGCAACGCCGCATCGCGGGTGGTGTCATCGTCTCGCCCTGTCCTGAGTCCATCCCGCTTTCCGAGATCACGGGCGCGCGCATCGTCTGCAAGCTCGACAATTTCCAGCGGACGGGCTCGTTCAAGGAACGCGGTGCGCGCAACGCCCTGCTGCGGCTCTCGCCCGCGGCCCAACGGCGCGGCGTCATCGCCGCCAGCGCCGGCAACCACGCGCTCGGGCTCGCCTATCACGGCCGGCTGCTGGGCATCCCGGTCACGGTGGTCATGCCGGATTATGCCCCGCTCATCAAGATCACCACCTGCCAGCGGCTCGGCGCCACCGTGCTTGTGCGCGGAAAGGATTTTGCCGAGGCCCGTGCGGAGGCCGACCTCCTCGTCGCCGACCGGAACTTCACCTACATCCACGGGTTTGATGCGCCCGACATCATCGCCGGCCAGGGCACCATCGGGCTGGAAATCCTGAAGCAGGTGCCGGACGTCGACGCCATCGTTTGCCCGGTCGGGGGCGGCGGCCTCATCGCCGGCCTGTCGCTCGCGGTGAAGTCCCTGCGCCCGCGCGTGAAGGTCATCGGCGTCGAGAGCGTTTCCACCGGGAATTTCGCCGCCGCCCTGCGCGCGGGCAAACCGGTCACGGTCGCCCGCCGGCCCACGCTGGCCGACGGCCTGGCCACGCTCACGGTGGGTGCCAACGCCTTTGCCCTGGCCCGCCGTCACGTGGACGAGGTGGTGAGCGTGACCGAGGACTGGATCTCCCTGGCCATCCTGCGGATGGTTGAGCTGGAGAAAACGGTCGTCGAGGGCGCTGCGGCCACGCCACTCGCGGCGATGATGGCCGGCCGGCTGCCCAGGCTGCGGGGGAAGAAGGTCGTGCTGGTCGTCTGCGGCGGCAACATCGATCCGGCCATCCTCAGCCGGGTGATCGAGAAGGGCCTGGTCCACGACGGCCGACTGGCGCGTTTTACCGCGAAGATCAGCGACCGGCCCGGCGGGCTCGCCACGCTGTGCCGCGTGATCGCCGACGCCGGCGCCAGCATCAAGGATATTGCGCACGACCGCGCCTTCAGCGGCCCCGATGTCTACGCGGTGCATGCCGTCTGCACGGTTGAGACCCGCGACCACGCCCACATCGCGGCGCTGCACCGCGCCCTGAAGAAGCACGGCTTCCCGCTCGTCGTGGAGCAATGACGCCGCCGCCGCACGTCCGCCGCCGCCTGGGGGTCGGGATTTTCCTGCTGGTGGCGCTCCGGCTGCACGCGGTCACGGAGATCGACATCCCGATCTTCACCGGCGGATTCGGCATCGGTTTCTACGAGCAGACCGCGCGCAAGTTCGAGGCGCTGCGTCCCGGCGTGAAGGTCAGGGTGTACGGCGACCCGCGCATCTGGGACAAGGTCCGCGTGCGCGTGCTCAGCGGGGATTATCCGGACGCCACCACCGCCACACTGTACTGGCCCAATCTCATCCGGGCGGGAAAACTGCTGGACCTCACGCCGTACCTCGACGGGCCGAACTGGGAGGGTGACGCCCGCTGGAGCGACACGTTCATCCCCGGCGTGCTGGGCAAATGGCGCCGGGATGACCGCTATTACGGGATTCCCCTGATGAACGCGGCCTGGGTGCTGTACTATAACAAGGCCCTCTTCCGCGCCCACCGTTGGAGTTCGCCCCGGACGTGGGAGGAGTTTTTCACGCTGGCGGAGAAGATGCGCCATGCCGGAGTCGCCCCGCTGAGCCTGCCCGGCGTCTACATGAAGTACGGCGACTCCATCATCAATGCCGCGTACTACAACCTGGCCGGCCCCGGCGGCTGGCTTTTGTTCAACACGTACGCGCCCGGGGCGCGCGCCAATCCCCGGTTCTACCGCGCGGCGGAGGTCGCCCGGCGCATCACGAACGAATGCATGATCCCCGGCTGGGAGGGCATGACCCACACCTCGGCCCAGCTCGCCTTCCTTGAGGGCCGTTCTGCCATGAATATCGCAGGGACCTGGTTCGTCAGCGAGATGGCGGGAAAAATTCCCGCCGATTTTGAACTTGGGGTGGTGAACCTGCCGGTGTTTGCCGACGGCATCGGCGATCCCACCGCGACCCAGACGGGCAGCAATTTTTTCTTCGTGTTTGCCAACGGCGACCCGCAGCGCGAACGGCTCACGGTGGATTTTCTCCGCTACCTCACCTCGCGCGAACGGGCGGACGCCGCCGTACGGGCCATCGACTCGCCGGTGGCGATCGCCGGTGTGCCGCCGGACCGGTTTTCCCCGCGGATGCGCGAGTCGGCGCGGATTGTGAATGGGGCGCGGGAGACCTACAACGCCACGGATGACATGCTCGTGCCGCCCGGTTACGCGCAGGCGTTCATTGATGCACGCCAGCAATTGTTCACCGGGCGGATGACCGCGCAGGAGTTTGGCGACCGCCTGGAGGCCGCGGCCGCCGCCGACCAGGCCCGCGAGGCCCACCCGGACCAGGTGAAGCGGGTGCATCCCTGGGCGGCGGCCGGCCTGCTCGCCGGGCTGACCGCGACGTGTCTCTGGCTCGGCTGGCAGTGGCGGCAGCGCAGGGTACGGAGGGAGGAAAAAATGGAAGGGGTGTATTTTGCCCCGCTGCGAGCCCCGCTGGCCCTGGGCTTTGTCGGGCCGGCGCTGGCGTTGTTCGGCGTCTTCGTGGTCCTGCCGGGGATCACGTCGCTCGCCTGGGCCTTCACGCACTGGGACGGCATCGGGGAGCGCACCTGGGCGGGCTGGTTCAACTTCAAGGTGCTGCTGCTCGAAAGCGACGGGTTCTGGGCCGCCTTGAAGAACAACCTTTATCTCATGGTCGTGCCGGCGCTGGTCGTGGTGCCGCTTTCGCTCCTGTTCGCCAGCCTGATCCACCGCGGAGTCTGGGGCGCGAAGACCTTCCGCGCGCTGTTCCTCTTTCCCAACCTGCTCGGTGGCATCGCGGCCACGCTGCTCTGGATGAGCGCGTACGATCCGCACAACGGCATCGTCAACGCCGCGCTGGTGGCGTTGGGCAACCGGCTCGATGCGGACTGGCTCCGCGGATTTGCCGCGCATCCCTGGCTGTCGCCGGACCACCTCTATGGCTCGCTGATCCCGATCTATATCTGGATGGCCTGCGGGTTTAACCTGATCCTCTACCTCGCCGCAATGGAGGGGATTGATCCGCAACTCTACGAGGCCGCGGAAATGGACGGCGCCCCGGCCTGGCGGCAATTTTTTTCCATCACGGTGCCGATGATCTGGGAGGTGCTGGTCGTCTCCGCGGTCTTCATCGTCATCGGCGGGCTCAATGCCTTCGAGCTCGTCTGGCTGCTGACCTCGCAGGAACCCGGCACCGGCTCGCACACGCTGAGCACGCTGATGGTCTCCACGATGTTCAAGGACTTCCAGGTGGGACGGGCCACCGCGATCGCGGTCATGATGTTTGTCTTCGTGCTCGTCGGCAGCGCCTCGGTCATGCGCGGACTCAAACGGGAGCCGGTGGAGACATGAAAACGGCACGGCGCATCCCCAACGGTCTGATCCTCGCGGTGCTCCTCGGCTATGCGCTCTGGGTGGTGTATCCCATGGTGTGGATGGTGTATTCGTCGCTCAAGACCGACGCCGCCATCGCGCACGAGCCGTTTGCGCTGCCGCCGTTTGCCGACCTGCGCTTTGACAACTACGGGCACGCCTGGCGGGAAGCGCATTTCAGCGATTATTTTTTCAACTCCGCGGTCGTGACCGTGGTCTCGGTCGGCGCCATCCTGGCGCTGGGATCCATGGCAGCCTACGCGCTGGCACGGTTTTACCATCCGCTGGGCAAGGCGGTGTTCTGGCTGTTCCTGTCCGGCCTGATGATTCCCGTGCAACTCTCGATCATCCCGCTGTTTTTTGAGATGCGCACGCTCGGCCTGCTCAATTCCAAGCTGGGCCTCATCCTCGTTTACACAGCCAACGGCCTGCCGTTCGCGATCTTCATCCTCGCCGGTTTTTTCCGGTCGCTCCCGCGCTCGCTCTACGAGGCGGCGGTGATCGACGGGTGCGGCGAATTCGCCGCGTTCTGGCGCGTGCTGCTCCCGCTGGCCAAGCCGGGGCTCATGACCGTCGCGATCTTCCAGTTCATCGGCGTGTGGAAGGAATATTTCTTCGCCTTCATGCTGACGGGCGGCGACACGACCAACGGCGCCCGCACGCTGCCACTCGGCCTCGCGAACCTTTCCATCACCGCCCAATACAACACCGACTATGGCATGCTCTTCGCCGGCCTGGTGCTGGTGACGCTGCCGATCCTCGCGCTCTACCTGCTGCTCCAGCGGCACATCGTGAAGGGTGTGTCGGCCGGCGCACTGAAGGGGTAGGGCGGATTGGCCCTCATCCGCTGCGGTTCATTAGGGATAACTCGCCCCACCCCAACCCGGCACCTTCTACGGCTTGGGCGTGGTGGAGGGCGCGTCAGTCTCGACATACGTCGTCGTGCGGCTCGTCGTCGTGCCGTTGGGTTTCGTGATGTCGACCACGCGCGTGTCCGTCCCGCCCGGACCAAAGGTGTTCGTGACATTCTTGTCCACGGTCTGGCCGTTGGGCCCCGTGATCGTGCCGGTGGTCGAACTGCCGGTGGCGGTCCGGACGGTGTTATTGGCGTAGGTGGAGGTTTTGCCTTGGGGTCCGGTGATCGTACCCTGGCCGGAAACCGAGCCGTCGGCGTTCTTCGTCAGCGTACCCTGGCGCGAGGAGGTGTTCCCGTTGAATCCCGTCGTGGAGGAAGAAACGGTGCCCGTGCCGGCGGCCCGGTTCCACGTGCGGGTCGCGGACTGGTTGGCAGTCTGGCCGTTCTGGTTGGTCACCGTCGAGAGACGGGTCCGGGTACCCGCACCGCGCGTGATGGTGGAGTTGACGGTCCCGCTGTTGCCGTTGCTGGATTGATAGGTGCCGGAGCGGGTCTTGGCGGGGGTTTTCGGCGGGGTGGTGTCATCCGCGGCGCGCGCCGGGGTGAAGAGGGCGAGGAAAACGCCGGTCAGGATGACCGCGGCAACGACTTTGAAGGAGTGATCATTTTTCATGGCAAGGGTAGGGCGGGGTTATGGCCGGTAGACGCCACGGACCTCCGGCGGTTTCAAGCTCCCCCCGGTGAAAGGCCGCGATATCATGGGCCCTGATGTAACCGAAAGGCCCCGGACTCGTCCCGCGGCCGGGCTATTTCACCTTCGCACAGACGATGCAGTCGCGCGGTTCCGGGCCGAGGTTGGGGCAGACATGCCACCGTCGCAGCAGGCCTTCCCGCTGCATCCCGGCCTTTTCCATCACGCGGGCGGAGGCCGGATTTTCGGCGTCGCAAAATGCCCAGGCCCGGTGGATTTCCGGCTGGGATAGGGACCAGTCGACCACGTGGCGGAGCGCTTCGGCCATCAGGCCCTGCCGCCAGAATTTTTGCCCGAGCACATAGCCGAAGAGCGCATCACGGGCCTGCAGTGTGACTCCGATGGACCCGGCCAACTCGCCGGTTTCGCGCCGGTGCAGCAGCCAGCCGAATTGGCCGGCGCCCGTGCGCCACGTCTCCGCCCGCGCCGCAAGAAATTCTTCCAGCGGCGGCACCGTCGCGTAGAACCGCCACGAAAGATAGCGCGTCACCACCGGGTCGCTCGCATACGCCGCGAAGACCGCCGGGGCGTCGCTGGCCGCCGGTGGGCGTGCGGTCAGGCGCGCCGTGGTGAAGGTTTCCGGGGGACGCAGCATGCCTTCTTAAACGGCAACGCTCGTCTGTGCGTCAAGGGCAGGGCGGAAGTTCCCGGGCCTTTTTACAGGAGGCAACGGAGAGAACGGAGAAGGGAGGATCAGTTTGCTCCGTTACCTCCTGTGAAAAGTCCGCCCGAACTATTTTGCACCGGGGTCTTGATTTCGGGCCGGGTTGGGCCGTATCTCCCTTTGTTCCCGCTCCCATGATGATCACGTCCACGCCCAATTTCGACCGCGCTTGCGCGGAATCGCTTGGCGCGTCCATGCCCGTCGATCGCCCGGCCGTCATTCAGGTCCGTTACACCGGCCTGGATTTTGCCCTTGGAAGTGGTGTCACCTGATCGGATCACGAATTCCGGTCCATCGCCGACCCACTTCCGCCCGGAAGTGGGTTTTTTGCTTTTCAGCCGAGGCCGCTTCCGGGAACCCCCGCCCCCTGTTCCCCATGACCTCTTCACCTCCCCTCTCCCAGCTCGTTGACACGCTCTCCGTCGTGGAGTCCGTGTTGCAGCACCTCGGCCGGCGCCTGCCGGTCCATGTCTCGCGCGAGGATCTCGCGAGCGCCGGCAAGGTCGCGCTCGTCGAGGCCCTGCTGCGCTTCACCGGTCCGCCCGCCGAGGCCCGCGCCTTCTGCTACGCGCGGGTGCGCGGCGCCATGCTCGATGAACTCCGCCGGCTCGATCCGCTCTCCCGCCGGACGCGCGCCCGCGTCCGCCTGGTGGCGCGCGCCACCACGGAGCTCACGGGCGAACTCGGCCGCGAGCCGGCTGACTTCGAGGTCGCCGCGGTGACCGGACTGAGCGTTGGCGCCATCCGCGAGGCCGGCCGCATCGCCGTCACCGAGATCTGCCCGATCGACGGCATGGACCGGGAGCTGCGCGACCGCGCTGCGCCGTGTCCGGCGGAAAGCGCGGCTGACGGCGATGCCGCCACCTCGGTGCGGGCGGCGCTCGCGCGCCTGCCAGCCAACCAGTCGCTGGCCCTCCGGCGTTACTATCTCGAGGACGCCACGCTTGACGACATCGCCGGCGAACTCGGCGTGTCGCGCGAGCGCGCCCGCCAGGTGCGCGAGGCCGGCGAGAAAAAACTCCGCGCCGACTTCGTCGTGCTCGCCCTGTGGCAGTCGTTCCTCGTCCGCCGCTAAACCCACCAACCCAAGCCCGCTCCTCCGGCCCGTCCGGAAACGGAACCCATCGTCATGAAACTGTTTCCCCTGATTCGCTTCGTACCCAAACCGCTGCGTTTGACCCTACTCTTCCGCCGCCCGGCCAAGCCCGGGGCCGGGCCACCACCGGTCGTGCCGGCTGAGCCCTTGCCGGATCCGGTTCGGTTCACACCGGTCTGGTTTGGCGGCCAGGTTCTCCCATTCATCATTGATACGCGGAACCGGGACCGCCGGCGGGATCCCTATGAATGAGACTAATGTAGGTCGGGGTCGGCGCCCCGCCCTGCAATCTTGCGGACATCAGGAGATTTTCTCCCACGCCCCTGAGTTCATCGAATCCAGGATCGCGCCCAGCACGCGCTGCGCCTTGAGGCCGTCCGCGAAGGTGGGGAACTCCACCTTTTCCCCGCGGATGGCCGGCACGATTGCGCCCGGCGAGGGCGGACCGCCCCGGTGGATGAAATCCGTCGGCAGCTTCTGCAGCGGGAGGTCGGTCTTCCACGAGGCATAGCGCGTGAGCGTGGCGCCGGTGCGCAGCCAGATTTCCTCCGGGTGGTCCGAATCCACCGCCAGCGTCCCGCGCTCGCCCGAGATCTCGATCCGGAAGAGATTGCCGAAGCCCGGGGCCACCTGCGTCGTTTCGAAGGTCGCGACCACCCCGCCCGTCAGCTCCGCGAGAAAGGCCGCGTTGGTGTCGGTGGTGATGCGCTGCATCCGGCCCGCCGCGTCCGCCTTTTCCGGGACGAGCGTCTGCGCAACTCCAACCACCCGGCGGTAGTCGAGGCCCGTGACAAAGCGGACGCCGTCGATCATGTGCACGCCCAGGTCGCCGAGCGCCCCGAAGCCGGCGAGCGTGACATCGTTGCGCCACGAATACGGGGTCGCGGCGGCGCCCAGGAAGCTCTGCAGGTAAACCGTGTTGATGCGTGTAAGCCGGCCGAGCTCGCCCGCGGCGATGAGTTCGCGCGCAAAGCGGAAGGCCGCGACGTTGCGGTAGGTAAAGTTGACCCCGCCCAGCCGGCCCGCGGCGGCGCGCGCCGCCTCCATCGACTCGGCCTCGGCGATGGTCATGGCCAGCGGCTTCTCGCACGCGACGTGCGCGCCGTGCTTGAGCGCGAGCAGCGTGAGCTCGCAGTGGAAGCGGTTGGGCGTGCAGATCGACACAAGGTCGGGCCGGGTTTCCCGGAGCATCTTCTCCGCGTCCTGAAACCGCGGCACGGCGGCCTGTGCGGCGGGCACGCGCCAGCCCTTCGGGTCGGCGGTGTCGGACAGGCCGACGACCGTGACGCCCGGTTGCGCGGCGATGCCGCTGAGGTGATAGCTGGCGATGCCACCCATCCCGATCACGGCATAACGGAGCGCAGGGGTTTCCATAGGGCGGGCAGGATGGGAAAAGGGCGCGGTCGTGTAACGCGAAATCACGCCGACGGGCTATCTGGCACCGAGGCGGTCCTGCACCGATTCCGCCCACTGGCAGAGTGCGGCCACCTGCGTGTCGGTCAGCCGGGCCTCGCGATGAATGACAGTGTAGGATTTCAAGGGCATGGTCCGGTCGCGGACCTCGTCGCACATGGCGTCGAGTTTCTTCACCTGTCGCTTGGCGGGATAGGAGCCGAACACAGAGAAATTCAATTCCCGGCGGGCGTCCTTGATATGGTCCGCCAGCCACCAGCCGACCGGCTGGATCTCGGCATACCAGGGGTAGCGGGTGTGGTCCGAGTGACAGTCATAGCAGGCCGTCGCGAGGATCTGCCGGACCTCCGGCGGGGGCGGATAAAGCGCGGTGATGTCCCCCTTGCCGGAAAAAGGCCCCGCGGCCGACAGGTTTTTTGCCGGGCGAAAGGCCTGGATCACCAGAAAAACCGCCGCGAGCCCGAGGAGGATCCTGGTTTTCATGAAGCGGCAATACGGTGCATGGCTCGAAGTTGGGACACGCGGGGATTAAGGGGTTCGTGGTGTCGCGGGCAACCGAAACGATTGCGCGCAGCGTGATACACGGCCAGCGTCCGGAGCGCACGTGATCCCCGTGAAACCGCCGACCGACTGCCTCCGCTGTGGCGCCTGCTGTTTTTCCCGGGCGGAGGCGTTTGTCCGCGTGACCGGCCCCGATTGGACGCGGCTGGGTGACACGGCGGAGCGGCTCGCGCATTTCATCGGGCATCGCGCCTACATGAAAATGACGGACGGCCACTGCGCGGCGCTGAGCCTCCGGGCCACGCCGGCCGGAGAGCCGGAGTATTTCTGCACGGTTTACGAAAACCGGCCGCAGATCTGCCGCGACCTGGCCCGCGGCTCGCCCGAGTGCGAGGGCGAGCGGAGCCGGCTCGGATAAACGCAAGGACGCCAAGCAAGCAAAGGACGGAGCAAAGGCCTGACTCGACTGGCATAAATTGCTTTTCTTCCGATCGACCCTCGCTCCTTTGCGTCTTCGCGTTTCAAGATCCGGCAATCCGCCGCTGGTAAATCCGCCGCACCTGTACAGTTTGTCCGATGGTTCCGCTTTCCATCCTCGATCTCTCGCCGATCAACCAGGGCGGCACAGCCGCCGACGCGCTGCACCGCTCGCTCGACCTGGCGCGCCATGCCGAGCAGCTGGGCTATCGCCGGTACTGGGTGGCGGAGCATCACAACATGCCCGGCATCGCCAGCGCGGCCACGGCCGTGGTGATCGGGCACGTGGCGGCGGGTACGTCCACGATCCGGGTCGGCTCTGGGGGGATCATGCTGCCGAATCACTCGCCCCTCGTGATCGCCGAGCAGTTTGGCACGCTGGCCGCCCTGTTTCCCGGCCGGATCGATCTCGGCCTCGGCCGGGCGCCCGGCACGGATCCGGTCACGGCGCGGGCCCTGCGCCGCGGCGGCCCAAACAGCGCCGACACGTTTCCGCAGGACGTGATCGAGCTGCAGAATTATTTTCATCCCGCCGTGCCCGGCCAGGCCGTGCAGGCGGTGCCCGGTGCGGGACTCGAGGTGCCGATCTGGCTGCTGGGCTCGAGCCTGTTCAGCGCGCAGGTCGCGGCGGCGCTGGGCCTGCCGTTTGCCTTCGCCTCGCACTTTGCGCCGGACCAGCTCGGCGAGGCGCTGGACACCTACCGGCGCGAGTACACGCCTTCCCCGCCATGGCCCAAGCCATACTCCATGGCGGCCATCGCCGTCATTGCGGCGCCCACCGACGAGGAAGCCGCCTACCTGTTTACTTCCCAGCAGCAAAGTTTCATGAGCCTCCGGCGCGGCCGGCCGGGTCCGCTGCCGCCGCCGGTGAAGGATCTCAACCCGCTGAGCTCCGCGCTCGAGCAAGCCATGGTCAACCGCACATTCCGCGAGTCCGTGGTGGGGTCGCCGGACACGGTGAAGCGCGGCATCGAGGCGTTCCTTGGGCGCACCCAGGTGGACGAACTGATGATCACCGGAGCGATCTTCGACCACGCCGCGCGCCGGCGTTCGCTGGAGATCGTCGCGGGGCTCCGGCCCGTTGCGGCCGCGATAGCCTAGAGTGGGACAAACCGGGTTCTCCGGATGGTCATTTTTCGCTGCGCTCAGAATGACCAGGGCGTTGGGAAACGCCCGCCCTTAGGCCGCGGTCGCGGCGGCCTTCAGCGCGCGGCGCTCATCCTGCAGCGCCTTGATCTGGCTGCCTTGGGTCGGCGGCGGGTTCGGGTTCCGATAAAACACCCCGGTGAAAAGCTCCTGGCCGTAGTCCTGGGCCAGCTCCATCGCCCGCAGCCGGTTGCTGGGATCATGTCCCTCGGCGGCGAGCTTGCGCATGCGGGTCCGCTGGACCTTCACCTGGTTCTCCGGGTCGCCGAAGCTGACGCAGGGCGACTGGACGTTGATGAAGGCGAATCCGGGATAGCGGATTCCCTCCTCGATCATGGCGGCGAGTCCATCCATGTCGCCCGGGATGCCCTGGGCGACGAACCCCGCGCCATAGGCGAGCGTGTAGAGCAGGGGATTCACCGGGCCCTCCATGCTGCCGTACACGGCTGAGCGCGCCCGGGTGCCGCGGGGAGACGTGGGCGAGACCTGGCCCTTCGTCAGGCCATACACCTGGTTGTCCATCACGATGTAGGTCAGGTCGGGATTGCGGCGGATGGCATGCGGCACGTGGCCGCCGCCGATCGAGAAACCGTCGCCGTCGCCCCCGGCCGCGAGCACGAGCAGATCGGGGTTCGCCAATTTGATGCCCTGGGCGATGGGCAGCGCGCGGCCGTGCACGGTGTTGAACCCGTAGGCCGTGGTATAGCCGGGGATCCGGCTCGAGCAGCCGATGCCGGAGACGAACGCGATCTCATGCGGCGGCCGGCCGATCGCCGCGAGGGCGCGGTAGAGGGCGTTGAGCACGCCGTAGTCGCCGCAGCCCGGACACCAGATGGGCTTCAGGGGACTCCGAAAATCCTTGGGAGTGGGGGCGGGGCCCGCGGCCGGGGTTCCGCCGGAGGTGTCGTCCGTGGAGATCATATGGGATTGAGGAGATCCGCCCCGACCGGGCGGGACTTGCGCGTGCCGGAGCGCGAGAGCGTCCGGATCTGCGTCACGATGTCCTCGGGCGTGATGGGATTGGCGCCGCTGCGGGCGTAGGACTCGAACTGCTTCGGCACGTCGACCCACATCCGGATGAGCCGGTGCAGCTGCCCCTGGTGCGACTGCTCGAAGACGATGCAGCGCGAGAGCGGGGCGAAGAATTCCGCGAAGACCTCCTCGGCGATGGGATAAAGCAGCTTCGGGATCAGCAGCCGCGCATCCAGGCCCTCCGCCCGGACGGTGCGGAGCGCCTCGAGCGCGAGGCCGGCGACGCTGCCCCAGGCGATGATGCCGAGCTTGGAATCCGGGTCGCCCTCCAGCACGAAGAGATCGTGGCGCCGGCGCAGCGGTTGGAATTTCACCAGGCGCTTGTTGTTCATTTGGCCGTGAACTTCGCCGTTGGCGGTCGGCGCGCCATGCTCGTCGTGCTCGATCCCCGCGGCGAGATAGTTGCCGCCCTTCAGGCCGGGATGGCTGAGCGGGCTGATGCCGGAGGGGGTGAAGCGGAACCGGGTGTAGTTTTCCAGCTCGGCCGCGTTCGGCTCGAGGCGGTTGACGACCCGCACGCGGGACGCATCCACGGGTGCGATGATCTCCTTGCGTTGCGCCAGTTCCTGGTCGGAGAGCAGGATCACGGGCGTCTGGTACTGCTCGGCCAGGTTGAAGGCCTCCACGGTCAGGCTGAAGGTGTCCGCGACGCTGGACGGCGCCAGGACCGGCCGGACCGTGTCGCCGTGGGCCGAGAAGACCGCGGCAAACAAGTCGGCTTGCTCGCACTTCGTTGGCATGCCGGTCGAGGGACCGCCCCGCTGCACGTCCACGCAGACGAGCGGCAGCTCGGTGACGCTCGCGAGGCCGAGCATCTCGGTCTTGAGGGAAAGACCCGGGCCGGAGGTGGCCGTCATCGCCTTCTTGCCGGCGAACGAGGCGCCAAGGGCGGCGCCGACCCCGGCAATCTCATCCTCGGCCTGCAGCACCACGCCGCCGTGCTCCCAGATGTCGCGCTGGAGATGCTGCATGATCTCCGTTGCCGGTGTGATCGGGTAGCCGCCGAAGAAGGTGCAGCCGGCCGCAATCGCACCCCGGGCGCACAGTTCATTGCCGTCGGCGATGATCCGCTTCTTCGCGGGAGCCGTCGGGCGGTCCAGCCGCAAGTTGCGGCCGAGGGGTGTGCGGCGCGCGTGCTCGAGTCCTGCGGCGAACGCGCGCTCGTTGCCTTGGAGGATCTCGTCACCCTTCCGCGCAAATTTTTTCCGGAGCCCCGCAAGCAGGCTGTCAGGAGAGAGACCAAGCCAGCCGGCGAGGAGCCCGAGCACGACGCTGTTCTTCGCCTGCTGGGCGCCGGCGGTCTTCATCGCCATGTCTTCCATCGGCACACCGCACATCACCTTCGGCCACAGGCCGTTGAGGGGCAGGGTCGTGCGGTCCACGCCGGACTTAGGTTCGAAGATGATGACGGTGTCCGCGGTTACCGGCAGCTCGCTGCCGAAACGGAGAAAATCGTCCCAGTCCAGGACCACCGCCACGTCGAGCGCCCCGCCGGGATTGAGCACGGGGAGGGTGGCGACGCGCAGGCGGCAGGACGACTCGCCGCCGCGGATCTGGGGGCCGAAGCTCTTGGTGAGCATGCCATAGTAGCCCTCCTGGGCCACGGCGCCGATCAGCGACTCGCCAGCCGACACGATGCCGTCGCCGCCCGAGCCGGCCATGCCGATGATGAGGTCGTTCATGACTCAGGTCCCGTCGTTGCCGATGGAACTGGTGGCGCAACCGGAGAGGATGTCCTCGACCTGGGCGATCTCCTCGGCGGTCGTGGGCTGGCGGGTGACGAAGGAGAGACCCTTGTCGTCGTTCCGGGAGAAGATCTGGGGCGCGAGGGCCCGGCATTGGTCGCAGTCGATGCAGCTGGCATCAACGTAATAGCGGCCCGGGATGTTCTCGGGCAGACGTTCGCTGAGAGTGGCCATGCCGCCACGCTAGCACTCCGGTCCGGGCCGCGCGCTGCGTCCTTTGGGGTTCACTGGTCATTTTTTGGCTATCGGTTTCCGGGTGCGAGCGGGACCTTGCGGGCCCGAAACCAAGGAAACGACCTGCTGGGCAGGGCTTGGGATGACGGCATACCTCCAGTCACTGCGGTCGCGTCACGCTGGCGGACAATCCAGCTTGGTTCACTCAGGCCACTTCGGCATTCGACTCGCCTCGTACAGTCCGCTCGCGCTGGTGCGGCCTCGCGCTGTCTGTTGTTGGGTAATGACCCGTCGGTCGGACCCGTTGAACGGGACCAAGGCTCGCCGCGAAATCCCGCTGGATTCTTCGCTTCGCTCAGAATGACAGGGAACGAGCCCTGTGGCCGTGTCGCGCGAAGACTCTTTGCCGCCCGAGGGACCGTCGGGATGAATCCTGATTCACGCGCCCAAGCCATTCAGCACCACAGGCAACAGACTTCTGCGGCCGCGTGACTTCAAACCACGCGCAGCCTTTGCCAAGAAACAGCGCGTGTTGGCGATTGGCCGGGGACAGGGGGTCCGTTTGCCTTTAGTCGTACCGATGAGCGATCACCCGTACGCTTTTCTCGTCCTCTTCCTCGCAGTCGCCGTGGCCTTCCCCCTGGTCCTGCTGACGGTGGCGCGTCTGTGGTTCCGTTGCTTCCAGCCGCCCAAGCCAAACGCCGCCAAGCAGGCGCCCTACGAGTGCGGCGTCGCCGCCACGGACGACGCCTGGATCCAGTTCAAGGCGCACTACTACCTCTACGCGATCCTGTTCCTGATCTTCGACGTCGAGCTGCTCTTCCTCCTGCCGTTCGCCGCCGCCTTCACCGGCCTCCCGGCCGGCGCGATCGTCACGATGCTGCTTTTCCTCCTGCTGCTGGTGGAGGGCCTGGTCTGGGCCTGGGGCCGGGGACACCTTGAGTGGCACTGACATGAACACCGCCACTCCCACGGACCCCGGGATCACCGAGACGGAGCGCGCCGAGCTCCGGCGCCATGGCATTCTGCTCACCGGGTTGGAGGAGCTGTACAACTGGGGCCGCAGCCACTCGGTCTGGCCGCTGAACTTCGGCCTCGCCTGCTGCGCCATCGAGATGATCGCGGCCTCGATGGCGAAATTCGACATCGCCCGCTTCGGGTCCGAGGTCTTCCGGCCGTCCCCGCGGCAGGCCGACCTGCTGATCGTGTCGGGCACCGTGACCAAGAAGATGGCCCCCCAGGTCGTGCGGCTGTGGAACCAGATGCCTGAGCCGAAATACTGCATCGCGATGGGTGCCTGCGCGATTTCCGGCGGGCCGTTCAAGCAGGGCTACAATGTCCTGAAGGGCATCGACCGCTACATCCCGGTGGACATCTACATTCCGGGCTGCCCGCCGCGGCCCGAGGCCCTGCTGCACGGGCTCGTGCAGCTGCAGGAAAAAATCCGCCGCCAGGCGATCTCCGGTCCCGAGGCCCCGCGGCATCTCCGGGCGGAAGGCGATTGCAACTGCCCCATCCCGGAATGCGGCGCGCACGATCTCGAACCCCCGCAGAACGCGGCCCTCTGGCCGGTGCCGCCGGCGCTGGTGCGGCCCACCCGGACCTGACCGACCCGCCATGGAAACCCTCGCCCAGCTTCGCGACCGGCTCCTCGCCCGCTTCCCGGCGGCGGAGGTGACGGTCGTCACGAATCCATCTCCCTCCGCGCAGCACGCGCTGCGGGTGGACGCGCACCACGCCCGGGAGATCGCCGGTTTCCTCCGCGACGACCCGGCGCTGCAACTGGACCAGTGCACCAACGTGACCGGGATCGACTGGCCGGAGAAGGAGGTCGTCGACGCGGTTCGGACCACCGTGCCCGATCCGGCCGGCGGCACCCCGCGCGTGGTGGAGGAAAAGATCAAGCGCCTCGAGCCCGGCCGCCTCGAGGTCGTGTACCACCTTTATTCCATCGCGCTCCGCCACGGTCCCGTGGTGCTGCGGCTGGTCACCGGCAACCGCACCGACGCCGTGACGCTCCCGTCGCTCACCCCGGTCTGGCGCAGCTGTGAATTCCAGGAGCGCGAGGTGTTCGACCTCTTTGGCGTCGCCTTCGAGGGCCATCCCGACCTGCGCCGCATCCTGATGTGGGACGGATTCCAGGATCACCCGATGCGCCGCGACTACCGCGAGCCCGACGACTACGAGTGGGAACCCACGCCGCACGGCGATGTGCTGGCCAAGGCGAAACGGCATTACCCGGCCCCTGCGCCCTCCGCCCCATGAACGCCGCCGCCACCCTTGCCGCCCCGCCGACCGGCGCCCACATCCGGGCCGTCCGCGGCGAATTGTCCGGCGACCTGCTGGAGGTTTCCATGGGGCCGCACCATCCCTCCACGCACGGCGTGTTCCGGATGATCGTCACGCTCGACGGCGAGACGATCGTGCGGCTCAAGCCCGTGTTCGGCTACCTGCACCGCAACCACGAAAAACTGGCGGAAAACACCAGCTACCTGGGCTCGATGCCGTACACCGACCGGCTCGATTACCTGAACGCGATGACGAACAACTGGGCCTACGCCCGCGCCGTCGAGCAGCTGGCCGGGATCGCGGTGCCGGAGCGCGCGGAGTACGTGCGGGTCATCCTTGCCGAACTCACGCGCCTGTTGAACCACACCTGCCTCGCCGGGTTCCTGATGCAGGACTGCGGCTGCAGCGGCACGCCGCTGATGTATGCGTTCCGTGAGCGCGAGAAGATCCTCGACCTCTTCGAGTCGCTCAGCGGGTCCCGCATGATGTGCAACTACCAGCGCTTCGGCGGCTGCCGCGTGGATCCCACGGCCGACTGGCTGGCCGGCGCGAAGAAGCTCGTCGGCGGCTACGGGGCCTTCCTCGACGAGTTCGAGGCCCTGCTCACGGGCAACGAGATCCTCCTCGCGCGCACCCAGGGCGTGGGCCGTCTCGGTGCCGCGCTGGCGATCAACGCCGGCGTCACCGGCCCGATGCTCCGCGCCGCCGGCGTCAACCACGACCTCCGCAAGGTGGACGGCTACGGGGTGTACCCGCGTTTCCAGTTCCGCGTCCCGCTTGGGGCGCACGGCGACGTCTATGACCGCTACATGATCCGCATCCTCGAGATGCGGGAGTCCCTCGCGATCCTGCGGCAGTCCCTCGCCGGCCTGCCGGCCGGACCGGTCATGAACCCGCAGGCCAAGCTCCGCGGCTTCCGGCCGAAGCCCGGCGAGGCCTACGGCCGCATCGAGGGCCCCAAGGGCGAGATCGGCTTCCACCTCGTCAGCGACGGCGGCCCCAACCCGTGGCGCTACCACGTGCGCGCACCCTCGTTCATCAACCTCACGCTCCTCGAGGACCTCTGCCTCGGCCACACGGTGGCCGATGCGGTGATCATCCTCGGGAGCATCGACATTGTGCTCGGCGAAGTGGACCGCTGAACCTCCGCACCCTCCCATGCTCGGCACCGGCATCCTCCAAGGTCTCCTGGTCACGGCGAAAAATTTCGCCGGGAGCTTCCACGACCCTGCGCGCTACACCACGCTCGAGTACCCCGAGGCGAAGCCCGTGCTGCCCGAGGCGTACCGGAACTTTCCCTTCCTTGTCTGCGACAATCCTGACGACCCGATGGGTACGCTCCGCTGCGTGGCCTGCCAGATCTGCGAGAAGGAGTGCCCGCCGCAGTGCATCTATATCGAGAAGAGCCGGGACAAGAAACCCGACGCCAGCGGAAAGCCGCAGATCTATCCCGCGGTCTTCGCCATCGACACCTCCGTCTGCATGGGCTGCCAGATCTGCGTCGAGGTCTGCCCGTTCGACGCGATCAAGATGGACCAGGTGTACGAGATCGCGACGGCCGACCGGTACGGCGCCCTCGTGCTCGACCGCGCGCAGCTCGCCAAGCCCAACACCTATTTCCACGCGATCCACCCCACCGAGGCGGCCGAGGTGGATGCGCGGTTGGCCGCCGACCGCCAGGCCGCCGAGGAAAAAGCCCGGGCGGCCGCGCTCGCGAAAGCCGCCGCTCCTGCGGTCCCCGGCAACGTCAAATCCGCCGTCGCGCCCGTGGCGAAGGCGGCCCAAGCCCCTGAAGCCGCCCCATGATTCCCGCCGCCCTGCCGCCCGAGTCCTGGCTGGAACAGGCGCCGCTGCTCGCGCGTGACGCGGTCACCGGCCTGCTGCCTCAGTCCTGGCGCTGGCTGGCCGGCAGCCTGCTGGAGATCGCCGCGCTGCTCGCCGGCTTCGGCCTGCTGTTCGCCTACCTCACCCTGGCCGAGCGCAAGATCCTCGGGCGGATCCAGAACCGCCCGGGGCCCAACCGCACGGGCTGGTTCGGCCTGCTCCAGCCGTTTGCCGACGGCGTCAAGGCGCTGACCAAGGAGGACCTCATTCCGGACGGAGCCGACCGGGTGCTGCACTTCCTCGCCCCGGTCGTGCTGGTCGCGGTCTCGCTGCTGGGCTTCGCGGTCCTGCCCTTCGGCCGGCATCTCGTGGCGGTCGAGCTCGACGCGGCCGTGCTGTATTTCTTCGCCGCGGGCACGGCGACCGAGCTCGCCGTTTTCATGGCGGGGTGGGCGAGCCGCAACAAGTACTCGCTGCTCGCCGCCATGCGCGCGCTGGCCCAGCTCATCAGCTACGAGCTGCCGCTGCTGCTGGCCGTCGTGCCGGTGGTGCTCGTCACCGGCACGCTCTCGACCACGCGCATTGTCGCGGCGCAGGCCGGCTGGGCGCACGGGTTCATCCCCCGCTGGCATGTGTTCACCCCGTGGGGTGCGGCGGGCTTCTGCCTCTTCATGGTGGCTGCGCTCGCCGAGTCGAACCGCTCGCCCTTCGACCTGCCGGAGGCGGAGAGCGAGCTCATCGCGGGCCACCTCACGGAATACTCGGGCTTCAAGTACGCGCTGTTCTTCATGGCGGAGTATTTCGGCATGTGCGCGCTCAGCGGCATGGCCGTCACGCTTTTCCTCGGGGGCTGGGGCGCGCCGGCCGCGTTCCTCGGCTGGATTCCGTCCTACGCCTGGTTCACGGCAAAGCTGCTGGTGCTCCTGCTCGGGTTCATCTGGATCCGCGCGACGCTGCCGCGGCTGCGCCTCGACCAGCTCATGCGGTTCGCGTGGAAGTTCCTCGTGCCGCTGACCGTGCTCAACCTGGCCAACGCCGCCGGCTGGGCCCTCACCGCCGGCTGGACCGGCCCGCTTCAGCTCGTCCGCTGGGCCGTCGCCCTCGCCGCGGTCGTCGGGCCCTTTGTGGTCCTTGGCCGCACGCTAAGCGCCGGCACGGCCCCGCGGATCTACCGCTACGCGTGAATCCGCCATGACCTTCACGCTCCTGCTTCTGGCGGTCCTCATCCTCGGCAGCGCCGCCGCGGCTGCACTGCGGCCGAATCTGATCCACAGCGCGCTTCTGCTGGTCGTGAGCTGGCTGGGCGTGGCCGGGTTTTACCTCTGGGCCGGGGCCGAGTTCGTCGCCTTCGCGCAGGTGCTGGTCTACGTCGGCGCGCTGTCGATGGTGGTCCTCTTCGCGGTGCTGCTGACGCGGCAGTCGCGCGCCGAGCTCCGGGTGGACGCACCGGCCGCGCGCCGGGTGGTCTGGGCCGTGCTGGCCGGCGCCGCGGTCGGCGGCGTGATCGGGGCGGCGGTGCTGGGGACAAACTGGGGACCGGTTGCGCCGTCCGCCCCGGAGGTGACGGTGCGCGGGCTCGGCCTGCAGCTGATGGGTGCGCATGGCGCCGCCCTGCTCGTGCTCGGCGCCCTGCTCACGTCGGCGCTGCTCGGGGCCGTCGTGCTGGCGGCCCCCGACCGGCCGCGGAAGGAGGAGGGATCATGAACCCACTCCAGGCCTGCCTGCTGCTCTCGGCCGCGCTGTTCAGCGCCGGGCTGGTCATCGCCCTCGCGCGCAGCAATGCGATCCTCGTCCTGCTGGGCATCGAGCTGATGCTGAACGCGGCGAACCTCAATTTCATCGCGTTCTGGCGCTTCCGCGCCGGCGCGGCGCCGGCCACGGGCGTGCTCTTCGTGCTCTTTGCCATCGCGGTCGCCGCCGCCGAGGCCGCGGTCGGCCTCGCCCTGGTGATCGCGCTCTACCGGCACCAGAAAAGCCTCCGGCTCCAGGAGGCCACCCGGCTCCGGGGCTGAGCCACCGCCGACCATGAGCTTGTCCGTCACCCACCTCTGGCTCATCCCCGCGCTGCCCCTGCTCGCGGCCGCGGTCGGCTCGCTCACGCCGCGCGGCGGACGCAAGCTCGCCGCCGGTGCGGCGATTGTCGCGCTGCTCGGGGCCTTCGGCCTCGCGTGCGCGGCGCTGGCCACCGCCCTTGGCCAGCCCGCGGTGCATGCTTCCGCCAACTTCGCCTGGTTCACCCTCGGCCGCGACGTCGTGCGGCTGGGCTGGCTGCTCGATCCGCTGACGGCGTTCATGGCGGTGATGGTGACGTTTGTCGGCGCGCTGATCTTCATCTTCAGCCTCGGGTACATGAAGGAGGACCGGAACTTCACGCGCTTCTTCTGCTTCCTCAGCCTCTTCGCCGCCGCGATGCTCGGCCTGCTCGTCGCCAACAGCCTCCTGCTGCTGTTCGTGTGCTGGGAGCTGGTCGGCCTCGCCTCCTATCTGCTCATCGGCTTCTGGTTCCACCGGCCCGCGGCCGCGGCGGCCGCGAAGAAGGCGTTCCTCACCACCCGCATCGGCGACCTCGGCCTGCTGCTCGGGCTGCTGTGGCTGTACCGCGCCCGCGGCACGCTGCTGTGCTACGACGGTGGCGCCGGGGTACTGGAGAACGGCTCGCTCGCCGCGCTGGCCGGCACCACGGTCGCCGGCGGTTTCGCCCTTTCGACCGCGATCGGGCTCCTGATCTTCTGCGGCGCCATCGGCAAGTCGGGCCAGTTCCCGCTGCATGTCTGGCTGCCCGACGCCATGGAGGGACCGACCCCGGTCAGCGCGCTGATCCATGCCGCCACGATGGTGGCGGCCGGCGTGTTTCTCGTCGCGCGGGTGTATCCCCTGATGCTGGCCGACCAGGCGCTCACCGCCGTCCCGGTGCACGCCCTCACGGTCGTGGCGGGCATCGGCGCGATCACGGCCCTGCTCGGGGCGGCGATCGCGGTCGCGCAGCAGGACATCAAGCGGGTCCTCGCGTTTTCCACCGTCTCCCAGCTCGGCTACATGATGCTTGCGCTGGGCGTGGGCTCCTGGGTGGCGGCGATTTTCCACCTCCTGATGCACGCCTTCTTCAAGGCCCTGCTGTTCCTCGGCGCCGGCTCGGTCATCCATGCGGCCCACCACGAGCAGGACCTGCGGCGGCTCGGCGGGCTGGGCCGGCGGATGAAGGCGACCTTCGCCACCTTTGCCGTCGGCACCCTGGCCCTTGCCGGCGTCCCGTTCCTCTTCTCCGGCTTCTGGAGCAAGGAGGCCATCCTCCATGCCGCGCACGCCTGGCCGGTCTCGCCGCTGCCGCTCGCCGCCGGGCTCACGGCGGTGGTGCTGACCACCTTCTACATGACCCGGCTGGTCACGGGCATCTTCCTCGGCGCGCCGCGCAGTGACGCGGCGGCCGACGCCCACGAGAGTTCCGCGGTCATGACCGGCCCGCTGCTGATCCTCGCCGCGTGCGCCATCGGGCTCGGCTTCCTCGGCACGCCGGCCTGGCCCTGGCTGCAGTCGAACCTGGGCGGCGTGACCGTCCCGGCGGAATCCCTCTGGGAAGCCCCGGGGCTGATGCTGCTTTCGATCGGGCTCGTCCTGGCCGGGCTCGGCGCGGGCTGGGCGGTCTATGGCCGCCGCCGGCGGTCCAACGCCAGTTCCCCGGATCCGCTGGCACAGGCGGTGCCGGGACTCTTTGCCGCGCTCGCGGCGCGGCTGAAGTTTGATGAATTCTACGCGGCGACCTTCGGTCGCGCGAACGCGTGGGGCGCGGCGCTGGCGGACGGCCTCGACCGGTGGGTCTGGGGCGGCCTGGTGACGCAGCTGGCGCGGCTCGGGGAATTTACCGGCCTGATGAACCGGGAGGCGGACGAGGGCGGCCTCAACCGCGGCTTCGACCGAACGAGCGCGGCTCTGCGTGGCGCGGGCCGGACCTACTCGCGGGCCCAGACCGGGGAGGCGCACGGCTACCTGCGCACCGTGGTCCTCGCCTTCGTGGTGTTTGCGCTGGTGCTGCTGCTGGGAGGCGTCCGATGAATCTCCCGCTGCTCTCGCTGCTCGTGTTCACGCCCTGGCTGGGCGCGGGTCTGCTTGCACTGCTGCGCGACGCCCGTCCGGCGGCGGTGCGGGCGCTGGCGCTCGGGTTCAGCCTTTCCACCCTGGTGCTCGGCGGTGCGGCGCTCGCGCGCTTCGACCCGGCGGCGCCGGGATTCCAACTCGTGGAGCGCCACCCCTGGATCGGCGCGCTCAACATCCATTACCACCTCGGTCTTGACGGCCTGAGCCTGCTGCTGGTGCTGCTCACCGGCCTGATCGCGCCGGCGGGCCTGCTCGCCGCATGGCGCGACGCCCGCGCGCCGCGCCTGTTCGGGGCGCTGTTCCTCGTGCTGCAGGGCAGTGCGCTGGGGGTGTTCCTCGCGCTCGATTTCTTCCACTGGTTCCTGTTCTGGGAGCTGAGCCTCGTGCCCGTGTTTTTCCTGATCAAACTCTGGGGCGGGGAGGCCGCGGGGCGGGCCGCCTACCGGTTCGTCATCTACACGCTGGGCGGCAGCGCGTTCCTGCTGCTCGGGTTTGCGGCGGTGTTTGCGGCGACGGGCAGCCTCGACTTCGGGCAACTCGCGGCGCTGGCCGCGGACGGCACGCTCACCGCCCGGCTGGCGCACCTCGGCGGATTCTGGCCCCAGGTGGTCTTCGTGGGCGTGCTGCTCGGCGTCGCGGTCAAGGTGCCGCTGTACCCGTTTCACACCTGGCTGCCGCCGGCGTACGCCGAGGCGCCCACCGGGGTGTCGATGTTCCTCACCGGGGTGATGTCGAAGATGGGCGTCTATGCCTTCCTGCGGATCCTCTGGCCGATCTTCCCCGCGCCGCTGCACGCCGCGGCCCCGTGCCTCCTGGTCCTGGCGCTCGCCGGGGTGGTGCTCGGCGCGTTCGCGGCGATGCGGCAGACTGATCTCAAGCGGATGGTCGCCTACTCGTCGGTCAACCACGTGAGCTACTGCCTGCTCGCGCTCTTCGCGGTCAGCGCCGCTTCCGGTCCCGGCGGTCCCGCGGCCGGGGCCGCCTCGGCGGCGCTGGGTGGCGCGCTGCTGCAGCTGTTCAACCACGGCCTGTCGGCGGCGGCCCTGTTCTGCTGCGTCGGCGTGCTTGAGGCGCGGTCCGGCGGACGGCGCGACCTCGATGACTTTGGCGGCGTGCGGACGGCCGCGCCGGTCTTTGCCGGGCTGTGCGGGATCGCGATGTTTTCGTCGCTCGGCCTGCCGGGCCTGAATGGCTTTGTCGGCGAGTTCTTCATCTTCCGCGGCGTCTTCGGCCTGGTCCCGTGGGTGGCGGCCGTCGCGTGCCTCGGCCTGTTCGCCACCGCCTTTTTCCTGCTTACGTTCTGGCAGCGCGTCTTCCACGGCCCGCGCGCCGGGGCCGCGCTGGGCGACTGGCCGGACCTGCAGGGCGTGGAGTTCGCGCCACTGGTGCCGCTCGCGACACTCATGCTTGTCCTTGGTGTGCTGCCCCAGCTCCTGACCGGACTGTTCAACCCGCTGGTCGCCCGCTGGGCCGCCGCGCTCGTCCTGCCATGAACGCGCTGCCCTGCACTATCTACGTTTCGTTCACCGGCGCCCTGCTGGCGCTGGTGGCCGGGTCGCGCTCGGCGGCGCTCGCGCGGGCCGTGGCGCTTGTGACCGCGGTGACGGCGCTGGCGCTGACCCTGGTGGCGGCGTCCCATTTCGTCCCGGCGCCCGGACTGCAGACCCTCGTTGACCGGCCCTGGGTGGACAGCCTGGGCGTCCATTACCACCTCGCGGTGGATGGCATCAGCCTGACGCTGCTCGTCCTGACCGGAATCGCGGCCACGGCCGGCGTCCTCTTTTCCTGGAACGTGCAGGAGCGGACCGGCGAGTTCTTTGCGCTGTTCCTCGCGCTGATCGGCGGCGTGTACGGCGTGTTTCTCAGCGCGGACGCGTTTGTGTTCTTCGTCTTCTATGAGATCGCGATCGTGCCGAAGTATTTCCTCGTGGCGCGCTGGGGCTCGACGAACCGGGAGTACGGGGCGATGAAGCTCGTGCTCTATTCCTTCGCCGGCAGCGCGCTCGTGCTCGCCGGGCTGCTGTGGGCCTATGTGGCGGGCGGGGGACAGAGTTTTGCGCTGGGCGACCTGGCGGCGGCGGCCGTGCATTTCCCGCGGATCGAGCAGCTGGGCATGTTCGCGCTGGTCTTCCTCGGCTTCGCGGTACTGGCCGGCTTGTTTCCCTTCCACACCTGGGCGCCGACGGGCCACGTGGCGGCGCCGACCGCCGCCTCGATGCTGCTGGCGGGCGTCGTGATGAAGCTCGGCGCCTACGGCTGCCTGCGGATCGCGCTGCCGCTCTTTCCGGTCGGCTTCGCTTTCTGGCAGCCGGCGATCGGCTGGCTGGCGGTGGCCGGGATCGTCTACGCCGGCGCCATCGCGCTCGTGCAGGACGACTTCAAGTTCGTGATCGGCTACTCCAGCGTGAGCCACATGGGCTTCGTGCTGCTGGGCCTGGCCGCGGCCAACGTCCGGGCCGTCAGCGGCGCGGTGCTGCAGATGTTCTCCCACGGCATCATCGCCGGCCTGCTCTTCGCGGTCGTCGGGCGGATGGTTTACGACCGGACCCATACGCGGAAGCTGGCGGACCTGCGGACGATGGCGCTGTACCGGCGGCTGCCCTTCGCGGCCGGCTCGTTCGTCGTCGCCGGCCTGGCCTCGATGGGCCTGCCGGGTTTTAGCGGCTTTCCCGCGGAGTTCGCGATCCTCATCGGTACCTGGAAAACGTCGCCCCTCTGGGCGGCGATCGCCGCGCTCGGCGTGCTGGTGGCGGCCGCGTTCACGCTGCGGGTGATCCAGGTCTCATTCTTCGGCACCGCGCCGGCGAAGCCCGGCGCCCCGGAGTTGGCGCCGCTGCCCCCGATCACGCGCGCCGAGCGCGCGGGGGCGCTGCTGCTGATCGCGACGACGGTCCTGATCGGCTTGAAGCCGGACCTGCTGCTCAACTGGATCATCCCGAGCCTGCAGTCCCCGCTTTTCCAGACGGTCCTGAAGGGAGGCACCCCATGACGCCGCTCACCCACGCCCTCGCCGGTGAGGCGGCGCTCGTGGCCGGTGTGCTCGCCGTGCTCGGCTTCGACCTCACGCGGGCCCGGCATTGGTCCAATGGCGCGCGCTGGCGCGCGGCCACCGCGCTGGGGCTCGCGGCGGTCCTGGTCGCGCTGACGCTGGTGCTGAGCGTGGGCGCGGCTGGTCCGGCCGCCGCCGGCAGCTTCCTGCTCGATGGGCTCGGGACCGCTTCCCGGGTGGGAATCCTGGTGTTGGCGGGGCTCGCTTTGCTGCTGGCCGGCGGCACCGCTCGGCTGCGGCATCCGGCGGAGTTTGTCGCGATCCTACTGCTCGCGACGACGGGCTTTTTGGTGATGGCCGTGGCGCAGCAGCTCCTGCTGGCGTTTCTCGCGCTCGAGCTGGCGAGCCTCTCGCTGTACGTGCTCGCGGGCTTCGACCGGACACGGCCGGAGTCGGCGGAGGCGGCGCTGAAGTATTTCCTGCTCGGGGGACTGTCGGCCGCGTTCCTGCTGTTCGGCTTCAGCCTGCTGTACGGGCTGACGGGCGCGATCGGATTTGCCGGGATTGCGGAGGGACTGGCGCGGCCGGGGCTCACGCCGCTGCTGGCCGTGGCGCTCGTGATGGTGCTGGTGGCGTTCGGCTTCAAGGTCGCCGCCGCACCGTTTCATCTCTGGGCGCCCGACGTGTACCAGGGTGCCCCGCCCGTGGCCGCCGCCCTGGTGGCGTCAGCCTCGAAGCTCGCGGGCTTCACCCTGCTGGTCCGCCTCCTGTGGCCGGGACTCGGGGCCGCGGCGGCGGGACCGGGACTGCCCGGCTGGCTGCCAGTGGTGGCGCTGATCTCGGCGGCGTCGCTGCTGCTCGGCAATCTCGGGGCGCTCGCGCAGGCCAACCTGCGCCGCCTGCTGGCCTACTCGGCCATCGCGCACACGGGGGCGCTGCTGCTCGGCGTGATGGCGGCCGGGGTCGCGGGACCGGCGCCGCTGCTCTACTATGCGGCGACCTACGGGCTCGCCACGGTCGGAGCGTTCGGCGTGGTGGCCGTGCTCGACGGCGCGGGCGTGGGCCCGCGGATCGAGGACCTCGCGGGGCTGCACCGCCGTTCGCCGCTGCTCGCGGGCTGCCTGTTCGTGTTTGTCCTTTCGCTCGCCGGCATTCCGCCGCTGGCGGGCTTTGTCGGAAAATTCCTGGTCTTCGCGGCGGCCCTCCGGCTCGGCGGTCTCCACAGCCCGGCGGGAATCCTGGCCTTCGCCGCGATCTTTCTCAGCGCCGTGGCGCTCTACTACTACCTCGGCGTGCTGAAGGCGGCGCTCGTCTCCGCGGCGCCGTCCGACCGCGAGACCCGCATTTCCGTGCCGGGGTCCAGCGCCGTGGCGCTGGTGATGGCGGCCGTCCTGCTGGTGCTGCTCGGCCTGTTTCCCTCAGTGCTGCTCGGGCTGTTTTCCTGAGGAGGGGTCCGCCTGGCGGCGGGCGGACAGGTACCGGTCGATGCCTTCGGCGGCCTTGCGGCCGTCGCGGACGGCGTGGACCACGAGGCTGGGGCCGCGCGCGGAGTCGCCGCCGGCAAAGAAGCCCGGCTCGCTCGTCATCTGGTTGGCGTCCACCTGCAGCGCACCCCAGGCGTCCTTCGCCAGGCCGGCCAGGTCGCTGCCGCGGGGGAACGGAACCGGGTCGAAGCCGTACGCGACCAGCACGATCTCGGCCGGCACGGTGAATTCCGACCCGGGCACGGCGCATGGTTTCCGCCGGCCCGACGCGTCGGCCGCGCCCAGCTCCATGCGCACGCAGCGCACGGCGGCCACCGCGCCGTCCGGGCCGGTCTCCAGGCCGACGGGATTGGTGAGGAACTCGAACCGCGCGCCCTCCTCGAGCGCGTTGGCGTATTCCTTCCGGCTGCCGGGCATGTTCGCGAGGTCGCGCCGGTAGAGGCAGACGGCCTCCCGGGCGCCGCTGCGCAGCGCGGTCCGCAGGCAGTCCATCGCCGTGTCCCCGCCGCCGAGGACGGCCACGCGCTTGCCGCGCACCTCCACCGCCGGCAGGTCGACGAGCGCCGACACCACGTTCTTCTGGATCAGGAAAGGCAGGGCCGGCACGACGCCGGGCAGGTCTGCGCCGGGAATGTCCAGCGCCTTGGGCTGCTGGGCGCCAACGCCGATGAAGATCGCATCGTACCGGTGGCGCAGCTGCGCGGCCGTGAGGTCCCGGCCGACCTTCACACCCAGCTGGAAATGAACCCCGCGCTTGGCCAGCAGGTCGATCCGGCGCGCGACGATGTCCTTTTCAAGCTTGAAGGCGGGGATGCCGTTCACGAGCAGGCCGCCGGGGATCAGCTGCGACTCGTACACCGTGACGCCGTAGCCGCGCTGCACGAGCTCGTCGGCGCAGGCGAGGCCGCCGGGGCCGGAGCCGACGACGGCGACGCGGAGCCCGTTGGACGGCGCGTGCGTGATCTCGACGGCGTGGCGGGCCAGCGCGTAGTCGTTGATGAAGCGCTCGACCGCGCCGATGGCGACGGGCTGGGTCCGGGCCTTCAGGATGCAGGCACCCTCGCACAGCTTCTCCTGCGGGCACACCCGCGAGCAGATTTCCGGCAGATTGCTCGTGCTCCGGGACACGGCGGCGGCCTCGAGGAAGTGGCCCTGCGCGGCGAGCGCGAGCCACTCGGGAATGCGGTTGGCGAGGGGACAGCCCTGCATGCAAAGCGGGTGCGGGCACTGGATGCAGCGGCTCGCCTGGGCGCGCACCGTGGCCTCGTCGTAGTTGTCGTAGATCTCCCCGAAGTCGCCGAGGCGCTCGCCGGCCGGCCGCTTGGGCGGCGCTTCGCGTGCGATCGCCGACCAGGCGTACTTGGCGAGGGGAGCCGGCAACTCGGGGGCGGACATGGCGCGGAGCGTCAGATCCGCCAGCTCTGCAGGATCCGCTGGTAATTGGCGCGTTCGAACGCCGCGGGGTTGGGGCAATGCCGGAGATTCATCGCCCCGCGCACCTCGCCAATGCTCTCGTAGCCATGCTCGTTCATCCAGTGGCGCAGGCCGGCGATGAGGATGCTGAGGAACTTCGGGCCGTTCTTGAGCAGGGCCGAGACGACCTGGACCGTGTCGGCCCCGGCGAGGAGGGCCTTTACCACGTCCTCCGCCTGGTGCACGCCGCCGCTGGCGGCGAGCGAGCAGCGGACCCGGGGCGAGAGGATCGCCAGCCAGCGGAGCCGCAGAAGGAGCTCGCTGGAGTCCGAGAGCCGCAACTGCGGCTGCACCTCAAGCTCCTCGAGGTTGAAGTCCGGCTGGTAAAACCGGTTGAACAGCACGATCCCCGCGACGCCGGTGCCCTCGAGCGCCTTGGCGAAGTGCACCGGCGCGGTGTGAAAGGACGAGATCTTGACCGCGAGCGGGATGCGCACGGCCTCCACCGCGTTGCGCACGGTCTGCAGCAGGTCGGCCTCCACCTCGTCCGCCGCCACGTCGGGGTCGGTCGCGAGCTGGTAGAGGTTGAGCTCGATCGCATCGGCCCCCGCCGACTCGAGGCGGCGGGCGTAGTCGGTCCAGCCGCCGGGCCGGCAGCCGTTGAGCGAGGCGATCACCGGGATGGTCAGCGACGACTTGAGCTGCCCGAGCTGGCGCAGGTACTGGTCGGGCGCCAGCTGGTATTCGTCGAAATTAGGGAAATACGAGGTGCCTTCCGGGTGGCTGTTGGCCGTGGATTCCAGGTGGTGCACGAGGGCCCGCTGCTCGGCGTCCACCTGCTCCTCGAACAGGGAGCGCATGACCAGCGCGCTGGCGCCGGCGTCCTGGAGCTCGAGCGCCATGTAGGTGTTGTCGCCGAAGGGCGAGGCCCCCACGACGAGCGGGTTCTTGAGTTTCAGGCCGAGGTACTGGGTGGTGAGGTTCATGGTCCGGGGGGGGTGGCGTCGGTGGTTAGGGATGAGCGGCCGGGGCCGCCGGGGGTACCGGGGTCGGGACGGGGGCGGGAGCCGCGGCGCCCGCGACCGGCCCCGGCTGGGCGAGCCGCTGGTAGAGGGCGTAGTGCTCGCGCACCTGGGCCTGGGCCTGCTTGGAGAGCGCGGTCGCGCGGGCCGGGTCCACGTTCTTGAGGATCCCGAAGCGCGTCTCGTTCGCCGTGAACTGGGCGAGGTCCGCCTTCGGGGCGGGCGAGTCGAGCTTGAACGCCGCGGCGCCGTGCTCCGCGAGGCGCGGATCGTAGCGGAAGAGCGGCCAGTAGCCGGTGTCCACCGCGAGCTTCTGCTGCTCGAGCCCGAGGTGCAGCGGGAAGCCGTGGGCGATGCAGTGCGAGTAGGCGAGGATGAGCGCCGGGCCGGGATGGGCCTCGGCCTCGCGCAGGGCGGCGACAGTCTGGCTGTCCTTCGCGCCGAAGGCCACGCGCGCCACGTAGACGTGGCCGTACTGCATGGCCATCAGGGCCAGGTCCTTCTTCGCCGTGCCCTTGCCGCCGGAGGCGAATTTCGCGACGGCGCCTATGGGCGTGGACTTCGACGCCTGGCCGCCGGTGTTGGAATAGACCTCGGTGTCGAGCACGAGCACCTTCACGTTGGCGCCGGAGGCGAGGACGTGGTCGAGCCCGCCGTAGCCGATGTCATAGGCCCAGCCGTCGCCGCCGACGATCCAGACCGTCTTTTTCACCAGGTCGTCCGCGAGCGCTTCGAGCCGGCGGGCGTCGGGGCCCGCCACGGCTTGCAGGGCGGTCCGCAGCGACCCGACCCGCGCCCGCTGCGCGGCGATGCCGGCTTCGGTGGACTGGTCCGCGCCGAGCAGGCCGTTCACGAGCTCCGGACCGAGGTTGGGGAAGCGGTCCTGGAGCAGGGCGACGGCGGTGCGGTGGCGCTGCTCCACGGCGAGGAACAGGCCGAGGCCGAACTCGGCGTTGTCCTCGAAGAGCGAGTTAGCCCAGGCCGGGCCGCGCCCGTCGCGGTTGCCGCAGTACGGGGTCGTCGGCAGGTTGCCGCCGTAGATCGAGGAGCAGCCAGTCGCGTTGGCAATCAGCAGGCGGTCGCCGAAGAGCTGGGTCAGCAGCTTCAGGTAGGGGGTCTCGCCGCAGCCGGCGCAGGCGCCGGAAAATTCGAACAGGGGCTGCAGGAACTGCGTGCCCTTCACCGTGGAGAGGTCGAGCCGCGTGCGGTCCGGGTCCGGGAGGTCGAGGAAGAAGTCCCAGTTGACGCGCTCGGCCGCGATACGCGAGGCGTGCGGCACCATGTCGAGCGCCTTGTGCCGCGGGTTGCTCTTGTCCTTCGCCGGGCAGACCTGGGCGCAGAGGGAGCAGCCGGTGCAGTCCTCGGGCGCCACCTGGATGATGTAGCGCTGGTCGGGAAACTCCTTCGCGCGGAACGGCACCGAGGCCAGGGTCGCGGGCGCGCCGGCGAACGCCGCTGCCGGCGCGAACTTCGCGCGGATCGCCGCATGCGGGCAGACCATCACGCACTTGTTGCACTGGATGCAGATCGCGGGATCCCACGCGGGCAGGTCCAGCGCGATGTTCCGCTTCTCGAAGCGCGTGGTGCCGGTGGGCCAGCAGCCGTCGAGCGGCAGCGCGCTCACGGGCATCCGGTCGCCCTGGTTGGCGAGCAGCTGCGCCGTGACGGTGCGCACGAATTCCGGGGCGTCGTCGTAGGCCGGCGGGAGCGAGGCGACGGCCTCCGCGGCGGGCGCCGCCGGGATCGCGACCTCGTGCAGTGCCGCCAGGGCGGCGTCCACGGCCGCGTAGTTCATCTGGACGATCTGCGGGCCCTTCTTCCCATAGGTCTTCTCGATCGCGGCCTTGATCTGGGTGATCGCCTCGTCCTTGGGCAGGACACCGGAGAGGGCGAAGAAGCAGGTCTGCAGCACGGTGTTGGTGCGGCGACCCATTCCGCTGGCCTGCGCCACCGCCGTCGCGTCGATCACGAACAGGCGCAGCCCTTTTCCGATGAGGCCCTGCTGCCACTCGAGCGGCAGCTTGGCCCAGATCTGGTCGGCCGCGTAGGGCGAGTTCAGCAGCACGGTCGCCCCGAGCGCGGCGTAGCCGAGCACATCCGTCCGCCCGACAAACTGGATCTGGCTGCACGCCACGAAGTCCGCCTGGCGGATCAGGTACGGTGCGCGGATCGGCCGCGGGCCGAAGCGCAGGTGCGAGGTCGTCATCGAACCGGATTTCTTCGAATCGTAGACGAAGTAGCCCTGGGCGAAGTTGTCGGTCTGTTCGCCGATGATCTTGATCGAGTTCTTGTTCGCCCCGACGGTGCCGTCCGCGCCCAGGCCGACGAACACGCAGCGCCGCACATCCTTACCCTCGAGGTCAAAGTCGTCGTCCCACTTCAGCGAGGTGTGCGTGACATCGTCGAGGATGCCGATGGTGAAGTGATTGCGGGGCTGGGCGGAGCCCAGGTGCGCGAACACCGCCTGCGCCATCCCGGGCGTGAACTCCTTCGAGCCCAGGCCGTACCGGCCGCCGACGACGCGGGGCGAGCCCGCGAGCGGGGAGCGCCCCTCCGCGAGGGCGGTGATGACGTTGAGGTACAGCGGCTCGCCGAGGGACCCCGGCTCCTTGGTCCGGTCGAGCACCGCGATCGCCTGGGTCGTGCGCGGCAGCGCGGCCAGAAAGGCCTCCACGACGAAGGGCAGGAACAGCCGCACGGCCAGCACGCCGACCTTCTCGCCGCGGGCGCGCAGCCAGTCGACGGTCTCGGCCGTCGTCTCGGTGGCGCTGCCCATGACGACGACGACGCGCTCGGCCGCGGGATCGCCGTAATAATCGAACAGATGGTAGCTGCGGCCGGTGACCTGCGCGAAGCGGTCCATGGTCTGCTGCACGATTCCGGGCAGCCGGGCATAATGGGAGTTCACAGCCTCGCGGCCCTGGAAATAGACGTCGGGGTTCTGGGCTGTGCCGCGGAGGGTGGGGTGGTCGGGCGTCATGGCCCGGGCGCGGAAGGCGGCGAGGTCCGCCCCGTCGATCACGGCGCGCAGGTCGTCGTCGGAGAGCACCGCGAGCTTGGAGACCTCATGCGAGGTGCGGAAGCCGTCGAAGAAATGGATGAACGGCACGCGCGACCGGTAGCTGGCGGCGTGCGCGATGAGGGCGAGGTCGTGGGCCTCCTGGCCGGAGTTGCTGCACAGCAGGGCGCAGCCGGTGGCCCGGCAGGCCATGACATCCTGGTGGTCGCCGAAGATCGAGAGCCCCTGCGCGGCGAGCGCCCGCGCGCTCACATGGATCGTGAGCGGAAGGAGTTCGCCCGCGATCTTGTAGAGGTTGGGGATCATCAGCAGGAGTCCCTGCGAAGCGGTGAACGTCGTGGTGAGCGCCCCGCCCAGCAGGCCGCCGTGCACGGCGCCGGCGACGCCGCCCTCCGACTGGAGCTGGACGACGCGCGGCACCTCGCCCCAGAGATTCAGGCGGCCCTGCGCGGCCCATTCGTCGCAGGACTCGGCCATGGCCGAGGACGGCGTGATCGGGTAGATGGCGATCAGCTCGTTGAGCCGATAGGCCACGGAGGCGACGGCCTCGTTGGCATCGCAGGTGGTGTAGTTCGGGGCGGCGTTCGAGTCGGGCATTGGGGGAAGGTCCGGCCGGGACAGGCCCGGGAGGCGTTCCCCCTAGTCTTTCAGGAACCCCGCCGGCCGACTGCGCAGATTTTGGCGTATGCGCATCACGTCTTGCCGGACGGGGCGGTTTCCGAGGTCAGCGGCCGGTTCCGGCCGGTCACGGGTGCGGGCGTCGGGTGCACAAGGACAAGGCCAATGGCGCCACAACCCCGGACGGGAGGGGTTGACGTGACGCGCGCCCGTTGAAACCTGACGCCATGAACCAAGACCAATGGACCGCGGTGGACCGCTACATCACCGATTTGCTGGTGCCGGCGGACCCGGTGCTGGAGGCCGCGCTGCAGGCCAGCACCGCCGCCGGCCTGCCCGCCATCAACGTGGCGCCGAACCAGGGCAAGCTGCTGCACCTGCTGGCCAGGATCCACGGGGCTCGCACCATCCTGGAGATCGGCACGCTCGGCGGCTACAGCACGATCTGGCTTGCCCGCGCGCTTCCGGCCGGCGGCCGGCTGGTCACGCTGGAGCTCGACCCGAAGCACGCCGAGGTCGCCCGCGCCAATTTTGTCGGGGCCGGCCTGGCGGACCTGATCGAGCTGCGGCTCGGTCGGGCTCTGGACACGCTGCCGGGCCTGGCTGCGGAAAAACGCGGGCCCTTCGACCTCATCTTCATCGACGCCGACAAGGTCAGCATCCCCGAGTACTTTACATGGGCGCTCAAGCTCTCGCGTCCGGGCACCGTGATCATCGTCGACAACGTCGTGCGCAAGGGCGCGGTGGTGGATGCCACCACCAGCGACCCCAGTGTACAGGGCGTGCGGCGCTTCAACCAGCTCCTTGCCGCGGAAAAACGCGTGAGCGCCACGAGTCTCCAGACCGTCGGGAGCAAGGGCTACGACGGCTTCACGCTCGCGGTGGTGAACTGAATTACGGGTAGGGCGGATTATCCCTAATCCGCCACGTTTGGCTCCGGCGGGTTCCAACCGGCGCGTTAAGGATAACGCGCCCTACCGTGACCAGCCCCCTTACGTCGCCTGCTACTATGATCGGGTCGCTTCCTGGACGAGCGCGGCGATGCCCGGCGGGAGGGCGAGGGTGCCGGCCAGCTCCTGGGCGCGCGGGCTGAGCTTGCGCCAGGCCTTGCGGAGGATTTCCACGAATTTTTCCCGCGGATAGTCCGCGTGCTGCGCCGCGAAGGCGCCGATCTCGTTTTCCAAGAACACCAGCACCGCCGCATCCTCCAGCGCCTGTGTGCCGGGATTCGTCTTCAGGCCGGTCTTGGAAACCCAGGTGGCGGCCTCATCGGCCTCGGCGGCGGGCACACCGGCGGCCGTGAGCAACTCGCGGGCCCGGGCGGCCTGTTTCACGTAGAGACTCCGGCGCCAGTTGAGGTAGCCGGCCTTGCCCTCGGGAAAACTCGCGCGCGGCACGGACCAGCGCTCGAGGTGCTGGCAGCGCGCGGCAAGTCGCAGCAGGGGAGTAGCCTCCGGCACGAGCCGCGCGACCCACGCCTCGACGCGGTCGGCGTAGACCAGCTCGGCCGGCTGTCCATCGGGGGTTCGCGCCGGATCGGCCGCGTGCGCGGCGTCGATCAGGGTGCGGGCGTGGGCCGGGGAATCCATGGCGGCGCCAGTTGAGCCGGTGGCCCGGCGGGCGGCAAGCGGCGTCGCGGGTGGCGATTTCGCCCTGTGCAGGGGCCGGCGGACCGGTTAGCCTGAGTCCGGTCGCGCCGTGGGCTGGAACCGGCCCATGACGCGCCCCGTTCAAGCCGCCCATGCAAGACCTCTCCCTGACGCAACTCGTGCCGATCCTTCGGCTCGCGGTCGGCCCGGTCATCCTCATTTCCGGTGTCGGCCTGCTGCTGCTCACGCTGACGAACCGCTTCGGGCGGATGCTGGACCGCTCGCGGATGATCATCCGCGAGATTTCCGTGGGCGGCCAGACCCCCGCGGTCGTGGCCAACCTCAACGACCAGGTGGAGATCCTGCATCGCCGCGCCCGCATCCTGCGGCTGTCCATCACCCTCGCGGCGGTGACGGTGCTCTGCGCGGGGGTGCTGATCCTTGGACTCTTTGTCGCGGCCTTCTGGCAGGTCGAGATGGTGGCGGCGCTGGCGGCGATCTTCTGCGTGGCGGTCCTTGGGCTCATCGGATCCATGGTCGCTTTCATCTTGGACATGAACCTCTCGCTCAAGGCGGCGCAGCTCGACTGGAAACTGATCGGGAAGCCCGCGTCGAAGTGATGCCCGGGTCACCGGGCGCGGCTCAGTAGACCTGCTCCTCGAGCAGCGCGAACAGCTCCGCCTCGGTGAGGCGCTTCTGGGCCATCGAGTCGCGCTCGCGCAGCGTGAAGCTGCCGTCCTTTTCAATCGTCTCGAAGTCGACCGTCACGCACCACGGCGTGCCGATCTCATCCTGCCGGCGGTAGCGGCGGCCGATCGCGCCGGCCTCGTCGTAGAACACGGCGTAGCGGCGCTGGAGTTTCTTGTAGAGTTCCCTGGCGCGGGCGGTGAGCAGCTCCTTGTTCTTGAGCAGGGGCAGCACGGCGACCTTCACGGGCGCGATGCGCGGCGAGAGCCGGAGCACGGTGCGCTTCTCCACGTTGCCCTTCTCGTCGGTCACGTCCTCCTCCGCGTAGCCGGCGCAGAGCACGGCGAGCAGGATGCGGTCCACGCCCACGGCGGGCTCGATGACGTGCGGCACGAATTTCTTCTTCGTGGCCTCGTCGAAGATGTCCTGCGGCTTGCCGCTCGCATTCGCGTGCTGCGTGAGGTCGTAGCTGCCGCGCGCGGCGATGCCCCAGAGCTCCTGTACGCCGAACGGATACCGGAACATGATGTCCACCGTGCCGCGGGAGTAGAACGCCAGCTTCTCCTTCGGATGCGTGTAGCGCGAGAGGTGGCTGTCCGGCAGGCCGATGCTTTTCAGCCAGGCCTCGCACCACGTGATCCACTCCTCGTGGCACTTGGCCCAGTCGGCATCCTCGTGGATGAAGTACTCCATCTCCATCTGCTCGAACTCGCGCGAGCGGAAGATGAAGTTGCGCGGCGTGATCTCGTTGCGGAACGACTTGCCGATTTGGGCGATGCCGAACGGGAGCTTCACGCGGCCGGTGTCCACGACGTTCTTGAAGTCAACGAACATGCCCTGCGCGGTCTCGGGCCGGAGGTAGGCGACGGACGACGCATCGGTCATCGCGCCGACGTTAGTCTGGAACATCATGTTGAACGAGCGGGGAGCCGTCAGGCTGCCAGGCTCGCCGGTGGCGGGAGATGGGATCAGGGAGATTTCGTCAGGCTGCGCCTCGGTCATGTCCTTTGCCACAACGGGGGCCAGGACACCTTGGATCGCCTTCTTGCGCTTGAAACTTTCGGCGGCGGCCTGGAGGTCGGCGGCGGTTTTTTCACTTTCGAGGACGGAGACATAGCCGGCGGTCTTGCCGTCCACGATCACCGCGGCGAAAAACAGCTGGTCCGCCCGGTAGCGCTGCTTGCTCGCCTTGCAGTCCACGAGCGGGTCGGTGAACCCGGCGACGTGGCCGGAGGCCTCCCAGACCTTCGGGTGCATGATGATCGAGGACTCGAGGCCGACGATGTCGTCGCGGCGGCGGACCATGTCGTTCCACCAGCAGTCGCGGATGTTCTTCTTCAGCTCGGAGCCGAGCGGGCCGTAGTCGAAGAAGCCGTTGAAACCGCCGTAGATTTCGGACGACTGGAAAATGAAGCCGCGGCGTTTGGCCAGGGCGACGATGTTGTCCATGGAGACGGCGGCGGGGGCGGGAGTGTCGGACATAGCCTGCCAGAGATGGCGGGCGCGGCGGCGGCGGTCAATTCTGCGGTTGGTCGGCTAACGCGGTCGATCCTCCCGAATTTTTAACCACGACGGGCACAAAGGTCGCGAAGCCTGATCCGGATCGGGGTTTGTTCGTCGTGCGCTTCGTGGTTAATCCAGCATTGCCCGGCTCTGGCGTATGCGCACGCTGGGCCACCGATGCAGCTACGCCCCCTCGGCCGCACCGGGCTTCAGGTTTCCACCGTTGGATTTGGCGGTTCGCCGTTGGGCGGGGTGTTCGGTCCGATGACGCCGGCCCTGGCCAACGCCACGGTCCGCGCCGCGTTGGACGCCGGGATCAACTATTTCGACACGGCACCCTTTTACGGCGCCACCGCGGCGGAGACCGCACTCGGGCAGGCGCTGCAGGGCGTGCCGCGCGACCGGTACGTGCTGGCGACCAAGGTGGCGCGCTACGGGCCGGAGCGCCGGGATTTCGATTTCTCCGCCGCGCGGGTGGAGCGCAGCGTGGACGAAAGCCTCGCACGCCTGCGCTGCGGGCACATTGACCTGATCCAGGTGCACGACCTCGAATTCGGTTCGCTGGACCAGGTGGTGAACGAAACCCTGCCGGCACTCGACCGGCTGCGCGCCACGGGCAAGGTGCGGTTTCTCGGGATCACCGGCCTGCCGCTGGCCGCGCTCCGCACGGTGCGGGACCGCGCGCGGCCCCTCGTCGACACCGTGCTCAGCTACTGCCATGGCACGTTGAACGACGCGACCTTCCTGCCCGACGCCGCGGACCTGCGTCGCTCCGGGGTCGGCGTGCTGAACGCCGCGCCGCTCGCAATGGGCCTGCTCACGCAGGCCGGTCCGCCGGCGTGGCATCCGGCGCCGCCGGCCCTGCGCGCGGCCTGCGCGGCGGCCGCGGATTATTGCGCCCAACACGGCGCCGACTTGGCCGACCTCGCCCTGCAGTACGCGCTGAGCCTGTCCGAGATCGACGCCACCATCCTCGGGCTCGCGAACGTCGGGGAAGTCCGGCGCGCGGCCGCCTGCGCCGGGCGGGCCCCGGATCCGGCGCTGCTCGCCGGCGTGCGGGCCCTGCTCGCGCCCGTGGCGGGCGTCACTTGGCTGAGCGGCCGGCCGGAGAACAATTAGGGCGTGTCTTCAAACCGGATGGTCATGCTGAACGCAGCGAAGAATCCAGTTGGACGGGATCGAAGCCTGTGGCGAAATCTCACGGGATGCTTCGCTCCCCTCAGAATGACAAATTTCGGAGTCGCAGGTTTGACGCCACGCCCAAGGGCGATTCACCCGACCAACGATTGCCCCGGGATTTTTCCATGCAGACCCTCATCCTCAACCAACCCGGCGAACTGATCGCCACCGCCACGCCGCCGCCCTCCGCCCCCGGGCCGGGCGAGGCGCGCGTGCGGGTGCACTGCAGCGGGGTGTGCGGCACGGACCTGCACGCGTTCGCGGGCAACCAGCCGTATTTCACCTATCCGCGCATTCCCGGCCATGAGCTGGGCGTGAGCGTGGTGGCCGTGGGCGCGGGGGTCACAAACGTGCGGGCCGGCGACCGCTGCGCCGTCGAACCTTACCTGAGCTGCGGGCACTGCATCGCGTGCCGCCGCGGCCGGACGAACTGCTGCGAGACCCTGAAGGTGCTCGGCGTACATGTGGACGGCGGCTGGCGTGACGAGATCGTCGTGCCCGCGGCCAAGCTGCATCCGTCGGGGAAGCTCAGCTACGAGCAGCTCGCCCTGGTGGAGACGCTCGGCATCGGCGCGCATGCGGTGGCGCGCGGCGCGCCGGAGTGCGGCGAGGCCACGGTGGTGGTCGGCGCGGGCCCGATCGGGCTGGCGGTGGCGCAGTTCGCCGTGGAAGCCGGCGCCAAGGTCACGATCCTCGACGTGAACGACACCCGCCGGGCCTTCGCCGCCCGCTGGCTCGGGGTCGGCACGCTGGAGGCGCGCGGGTTGACCCCCGATGCGCTGCGCGCCGCGCTGGGCGGCGACCTGCCGACGCTGGTGTTCGACGCGACGGGCAGTCCGGCGTCAATGCGGCAGGCGTTCAACTGGCCGGCGCAGGGCGGGCGGATCGTGTTCGCCAGCCTGGTGCAGGGGGAAATCGGCTTCGACGACCCGAACTTCCACCGCCGCGAACTCACGGTGCTGGCGACGCGCAACAGCACGGCGGCGGAATTCCGGCGGATCATCGCGCTGATCGAGTCCGGCCGCATCGACACGGCGCCCTGGGTGACGCACCGCGCGAAACTCGCGGACGTGCCCGCGGTCTTCGCCAGCTGGACCCGCCCCGAGACCGGCGTGATCAAGGCGATGATCGAGCTCTGATTATTTTACAGGAGGAAACGGAGACCACGAAGAGCAGAATCGGATCGCCAGGCTTTTAAACCGGAATTCGGAACGTGCGCGCGGCGTTCCCTCCTTCGTTCCCTCCGTTTCCTCTTGTAAGACAGGTTTGGATTTTCGGGATTGGTGCCTGAAAGAAGGCTCGCGGGTGGGTGCGGAGGTGTGCGACACAGGTTGCCTTTCCCCACCATGCCGAAGCTTCCCGCCGTGCCCCGCCCCGAATATCCCCGGCCGCAGTTCGTGCGCCCGGACTGGCTCTGCCTCAACGGCCGCTGGCAGTTCGAGATTGACCAGGGCGACAGCGGCCTCGACCGCGGGCTGCTGGATCGGCCGCTGCAGGATTCCATTCTCGTGCCGTTCTGCCCGGAGTCGAAGCTCTCCGGCATCGGCAACACCGACTACCTCAATGCCGTGTGGTACCGCCGCGAGGTGAAGATCCCGGCGGCGTGGAAGGGACGGCGGATCCTGCTGCATTTCCAGGCGAGCGACTACGACACGTTTGTGTGGGCCGGCGGCCGGGAAGCCGGCCGGCATCGCGGCGGGATGACGCCGTTCTCGTGCGACCTGACGGACGTCGCCGTGCCCGGGAAAAAAGTGACGCTGGTCGTCCGGGCGCGGGACAACGCCCGCGAATCCAAGCCCGCCGGCAAGCAGTCCTGGGTGTTCGAAAATTCCGGCTGCCACTACACGCGGACCACGGGCATCTGGCAGACGGTCTGGCTCGAGCCGGTGCCGCGCCGCGCGCACCTGCTGCGGCCGAAGATCGTGCCGGATGTGACGGACGGGAAATTCTCCATCGAGCAGCCGGTGCACGGCGCGCAGGCCGGGCTGACCTACCGCGCGCGGCTGAAGCAGGCCGGGCGCGTGGTCAGCGAGGCGACCTGCGCCTGCGGTCCGGATTTTTATCCGCGGCTGGACCTGCCCGTGCCGGCCGCCGGCCGCCGGCTCTGGTCGCCGGAGGACCCTTATCTTTACGACCTCGACCTCGCGCTGCTCGACCAAGCCGGCCGGGTGGTGGACGCGGCGGAGAGTTATGCCGGGCTGCGCAGCGTGAGCATCGACGGGTTCGCGGTGAAGCTCAACGGCCGGGCTGTGTTTCAGCGGCTGGTGCTCGACCAGGGTTACTACCCGGATGGGATCCTCACCGCGCCCAGCGAGGCGGCACTGGTCCGCGACATCACCCTTTCAAGGGAGGCGGGCTTCAACGGCGCGCGGCTGCACCAGAAGGTTTTCGAGGAGCGGTTCCTTTATCATGCCGACCGGCTGGGTTACCTCGTCTGGGGCGAGTTCAGCGACTGGGGCCTCAACGGCGGGCCGCCCGTCCGCCGCTGGCAGCAGGAGGCCGGCGGGAAAATCGTCCGCGCGGGCAACCACAGCGGCCCGGAGCTTGCGCCCGGCCATGTCACCCAGTGGCTCGAGGCCGTGCAGCGGGACTTCAACCACCCGAGCATCGTCGGCTGGTGCCCGCTCAATGAGACGGAGAACCGCGTCCACGAGCACATCACGGCGCACGACGATGTGATGCGCGCGATGTTCCTCGCGACGAAGCTCTGCGATCCCACGCGTCCCGTGCTCGACACCTCCGGCTACGCGCACCGCGTGCCGGAAAGCGACATCTACGACAGCCACGATTACGACCAGAACCCCGCGACCTTCGCGCAGCGCCATGCCGGGCTGATGGAAGGAAAGCCCTACCGCAACGAAACCACGCTGCAGGACAGCATCCCGTGGCGCGGCCAGCCGTATTTCGTGAGCGAGTTCGGCGGCATCTGGTGGAATCCGCGCGCGAAGCCCACCGACGCCTCATGGGGCTACGGCGACCGGCCGAAAAGCCTCGAGGAATTCTACCGCCGCTTCGAAGGCCTGTGCGCCGTGCTGCTGGACCACCCGCGGATGTTCGGCTACTGCTACACGCAGCTCACCGATGTCTACCAGGAGCAGAACGGGATCTTCTTCTTCGACCGGAAGAGGAAATACGACCTGAAGCGCGTGCGGGCGGCGCAGCAGCGCCGCGCCGCGATCGAAGGCCAGGCGGCGGGGTAGTTAACCACGAAGCGCCCGCAGGTCACGAAGGCCAAACCGTGGTAGCGGCCCTGTTTGTCATTGCGAGGCGCCCGCGCAGCGGGCGACGAAGCAATCCATCCAGCCGGATCGCCGCGCCCGGCTACGCCGGACTCGCGATGACAAGGCAAACGGGGCCGCGACCGGCTTCGCGTTCTTCGTGGTGAAGCTTCAGGCGGCCTGGGGCCTGGTCACGCGGGCCCGCGCCATGACGAGCGCGAAGACACCGGTGAAGAGCAGGTCGCCCATCAGCGTGTTGCGGAAAAACCACAGGGTCGGCGGGTACTCGGGATGGCCGACCGTCATGGCCTGCCACCAGCCGGCCAGGGTCTTGGCGTAATAGGCGTCGCCGAGCCAGGAGGCGGAATTGCTGACGAGGTAGAACAGGACGGAGCAGCCGAGGACGCCGCTGATGACATTGAGCGCGGTGCGGCGGCGGGCGACCAGGGCGCCGATGCCAAGGGCGGCGGCGAAGCAGGCGATGCGCAGCAGGGCGCCGCGCAGTTCCCACGCATAGCCGTAGTTGGCCGCATAGTAGCGGTCGATCCAGAGGTCGCTCGCGACCAGCGCCACGAACGGCACCAGCCACAGGCTGCGGCGCCCGAAGTAGGCCGCGCCGCAGAAGGCGAGCGCCATGATCGGCGAGAGGTTGGACAGGTCGGGGACAAACACCGCGACCACCCGGTAGGCGGCGGCGGCGACAATCAGCGCGAGGGCGAGGATGAGGTGCGAGGTTTTCATGAGGTGGAATAGGTTGGGTTGACGGAAAAAGGCGGGTCAGCGCGTGGCGTGGTGCGCGGCGCACAGCTCCATGATCTTGTCGGTCTGGCGGTAGCCGGCATCCTCGGTGGATTCGCCGGGGCCGGCGCGGCCGGCGGCGAGCACGGCGGCGAGCTCGGCCACGAGCGGATCCTCGGGCGGAAGCGGCTCGGCGTTGAGCTCGACATTGGCCAGCGCGTAGTCGAGCCCGGCGGCGCCGGCGAGGGTCAGGTAGGCGCGCTCCAGCGGGGCGCGGATGCTCTTCGGCAGGCCGAAGGCGAAGTTCGAGAGCCCGACGGAAAAGTGCAGGCCCTGCAGCTGCGGGTCGGCGCGGCAGAGACGCATGGTGTCGAGGCCGAGGTTGATCAGGCCGTACATGTCGGCGGCGACGGGCGCGAGGCCGGGGTCCACGATGAGGTCGTCGAGCGAGCGGCCGCCCTGCGAGACCAGCATGTCGGCGAAAATGCGCACCGTCTCGTGGGCTTCCTCGGGCTTGAAGGTCATCTCGGAACCGCCGCCGGCGCCGAAGCGCTCGGACGCCATCACGATGCACCGCATGTCGTGCTCCTTGATGAAGGCGATCATCTCGGGGAGCCGCTGGCGCGAGGCGGCGAGGGAGTTGTACACCGGCTTGCCGCGGGACTTGGCGCGGTCGTAGTGCGCCATCGCGGTGTGCTGGTAGTCGAGGTTGGGATTGTCGAAGCTGAGGGCGGTGTCGGTCGCGGCCTGGAGCGCCGGCACGAGCTGCGGGAGGAAGGCGAGCATCTCCTCCATGGTCACGGCCAGGCGCTGGGTGCCGTCGACGTTGACGTTGAGGATGACGGCGCCCCGCTCCGCCTGGAGGCGGGCGAGGTGCTGGTAGCCCGCGACGTCGCGCTTCTCCCACGCGGTGCGCGCGCGGGCGTAGGCATTGTTCATCAGTTCACCGATGATGTTGATCCGGGGAGCAGGCATGGGGAGGCGGGGGTTGGATTCAGTCAAAGCGGATGGACTTGGCCTCCTCGACGAGGGCCAGGAGGTTGTCGAACGGCACGTCGGGCTCAAGCACGTGGGTGGGCGCCAGCATGACCCGGGCGCCGTGGTCGAGGTGCAGGGCGGCGATTTCCCGGACCCGGCGGCGGACGTCGTCGGGCGTGCCGAACGGCATCGTGGTCTGCGTGCCGACCATGCCGCTGAGCCCGAGTTCCCGGCCGTGGTGGCGGACGAGGGCGGCGGCATCCATGCACTCCGGCTGGACCGGGTTGAGGATGTCCACGCCCAGCTCGATCAGCTCGGGCACGATGGCCCGGATGTCGCCGTCGGAGTGATAGTGCACCCAGACGCGCCGGTCGCCGGCCTCGTCGCGGATGGCGGCGATGACCCGGGCGAGGCGCGGCTTGAGATGCCGGCGCCATGTTTCCACGGACAGCAGCATGCCGGTCTGCATCCCGACATCGTCGCCGAGGCCGATGAGGTCCGCCCCGGCGCGCACGAAGGCGCGGCCCGCGTCAACCGAGCGCTGGGTGAAGTAGTCGAGCAGCCAGTCGGAGATGCCGTTGCCGTCGGCCAGGTCCTGGAACAGGTTGTCCATGCCGCGGACGTACCAGGCAATCTCGAAGAGGGTGCACTCGAGGCCGGCGTAGGCGACCTTGCCCCGGGTGTGGATCTGGCCGAAGTGGCGTGCGAGGGCGGCGTAGTGGACGGGGTCGGAGGTGTCGGGCCAGGGGAGGCGCTCGAGTTGCGCGACGCAGGTCACGGTTTCAAGCGGATGCAGCATCGTGCGGAAGTGGTACGCCCGGCCCACCGTGCCGGCGGGCGGCGCGACGTGCGCCACGCAGAACGGTCCCAGCTCCGCCGCCGGGGAGAGGTCGCAGCCGAGGTCGGCCAGTGCCCCCCGCCAGCGGACCGAATCCTCCCGGTAGGAGGCCCACGCGTAGCCAAAGTCGGTCTCGAACGCCAGGTCCGCATCGCGCACGCCGGTGCGTTCCTCGATGAGGTCGGCCACGGGCGGCGTGACCGGCAGGCTGAACGGCAGCCAGGCGGGGGAACCGCCCGACATCATCGCGTGGAAATTCTCGCGGGCGTTCATCGGGGGAAATGGACGGCCATGGCGGCCAGATGCGCGGGGGTGCTGCCGCAGCAGCCGCCGATCACGCGGGCGCCGGCGGCGAGCAGGCCGGGAACGGCGGCGGCGAACTGCGCGGGATGGACGTCGTAGACGATCCGGCCGTCCTCCAGGCGGGGCGAGCCGGCGTTGGGCTGGACCATGACGGGCCGGCCGGCGGCGGCGGCGGCGAGTTCGGCCGTGAGGCGCACATAGGCCTCAAGCGAGAGCTCGGTGCCGCAGTTGGCTCCGACGACGTCGGCCCCGGCCGCGACGACCGCCGCCATCGCCTCCGCCACGGTGCTGCCCATCATGGTGCGGAAGCCGGCCGCGGCGGGTTGGAAACTGTAGGTGGCGAAGATGAACTCCGCGCCCGCGGCCCGCGCCGACCGCACCGCGAGCGCCGCTTCGGCGGGGTCGGACATCGTCTCGACCAGGATGGCATCCGCGCCGCCTTCCAGCAGCGCGGCGGCCTGCGCCTGGAAGGCGAGGGCCACCTCCTGCGGCACGCCGTCGCCGAGCGGCTCGAGCATGCCGCCGAACGGGCCGATGTCACCGAGCACCCAGGCCCGGTCGCCGGCAATCTCGCGGGCGAGGCGGGCGCCGGCGACGTTGAGCTCGCGGACGCGGGCGCCCGCGCCATGGCCGGCGAGCACGTAGGAGGAGCCGCCAAAGGTGTTGGTCGTGAGCAGGTCGGAACCGGCGGCGAAGTAGCTGCGGTGCACGAGCCGCACGCTGCCGGGCTGCGCGACGTTCCAGGCTTCCCCGCAGGCGCCGGGGGCCAGGCCGAGCTGCTGGAGCTGGGTACCGGTGGCGCCGTCGCCGAGCAGGGGCCGGCGGGCGAGGGCCTCGCTCAGGGAGTGGGAGCGCGGGTTCATGCGGAGAGGGCGTGGACTTCGTCGAGAAACTCCGTGGCGAGGCCGGCGTTCCGGAACGGGCTGTAGACGGTGAGCCACACGCCCTCGGGGCCGAGGGCGCGCAGGACCGCAAGGGCGTCGGCGGCATCGTCCGCCAGGACCTGCACCGCTTTCCCGGCGCGGAGGCACCGCCGGTAGAGGTCGATCCAGTTGGCCGCCGGGCCGTGGCCGGCCCCGGCGACCCACTGCACGGCAGTGAGGCCCGGCAGTCGCAGCATGGTGTCCACGTGCTGCAGGGCCTGCGGACCGTCGAGGTGGAAAATGGACCGCTCCAGGGGCGCCATCTCCATTTCGATGGAGGGAGTGATGAGTTCCTCCCCGATCTCCCGCGAGACGAGGCACCAGAAGTCGCAGCTGGGGATGTATGCCGGGCCCTCGTGCAGGTAGGAGCACCATGTCGTGCTGGGCTGCCCGAGGGCGGTCAGTTGCGCGTAAAGCCGGCGGTAGGCCTCCACGAACGCGCGCGCCGCGTGGAGACTGGCGCGCCGCACGAGGTCCGGCGCGTCCACGATATCCAGGCAGAGGTTCTCGGGTCCGCGCAGGCCGGCCAGCATGTCGAAGCTGCCGTGCAGGTCCGGGAGGGCGACGTAGAAGCGCCCGGCAAACCGGTCGGCGGCGAGCGCGATCATCTGCTCGATCGTCCGCCAGTAGGGATTGGAAAAATCGGGCGGCGTGGCGATGAAGCGCTCGAGGTCGGCGGTTTCCGGCAGCGTGTGCTGGCACCAACTCGTATTTTCGCCGAAGACGAGCTCCGCCCCGAAAAGCGTGGAGGTGAGGTCGGGCCCCACGTTGGGCATCCAGCACGGCACGCTGTCGCCGAGGGCGGGCGAGGCCGCGAGGCCGGCGAAGGCCGACTCCACCTGGAATTCCGGATCCAGCCAGCGCTCGCGGAGCGTGGCGTGGGTGGAGCGCGGCCCGACGGACCCCGGGCGCTCGACGTAGAGCGTGACCGGCGGCCGGTCCAGCCGGCCGCCCCGCCACCAGGCTTCGTAGCGCGCGCGGGCGCTGGCGTAGTGGAAGGCATGGTCGCGGGGTTTCATGGGCGGGGTGGGTCAGGTGGCGCGGCCGTTGAAATCGCGGATGGCGTCGACCATCGCCACGATGTTGGCCACCGGGGTGCGCGCCTGGACGTTGTGGATGGTGTTGAACACGAAGCCGCCGCCGGGCGAAAAGGCGCGCAGGCGGTCCGTGACCTGCGCCCGCACTTCCGCCGGCGTGCCGAACGGCAGCGTGTGCTGCGTATCCACGCCGCCGCCCCAGAAGACGATGCGGTCCCCGAAATCGGCCTTGAGCCGCCCGGGATCCATGTCCTTCGCGGAGCATTGCACCGGATTGAGGATGTCGAACCCGACCCCGATGAACCGGTCGATGAGCGGGCGGACGGCGCCGCAGGAGTGCTTGAAGGTCCGCCAGCCGGTGTGCCGGTGCACCCAGTCGTTGATCCGCCGGTAGTAGGGGGCGAACAGCTCGTCGAAGGTCTCCGGCGAGCAGAACTGCGAGCTCTGCGTGCCGAAGTCCGTGCCGCAGACGCAGAGGACGTCGACGGTGTCGCCGGCCAGCGCGGCAAACACGGCGAGATTCTCCAGCGCGACCTCGCACTGCCGGGCGAAGACCGCGTGGACATACGGGCGGCGCTCCACCAGGGAAATGTACCACTCCCCGACGTCGCGGATGCCGCGGGGCCGCCGGAGGAAGGGCGCGGGGACCAGGGCGATGTCGCCGAACGCCGTGCCGCCAAGGCAGGCGTGGACCGCGCGGCCGCTGCCGCGCACGCGGTCCAGCTCCGCGGCCCAATGGACCAGGTCCGCCGGCGCCAGCGGCTGGAACTCCTCGCAATTCTCCGCGGGGTCGAGCCGGGCCTCGTCGAGGGGCGGCTGGCGCACAATGGCGTCGAAAAAATAGCCGCCGGCCGGCAGGTGGCCGCTCGCCGGCGCCGCCGTGTCGCCGGCGGGAAACAGGTACACGTCCCCGGACGGCAGTTCGCGGGGGCGGAAGCCCTCCGGTACCAGCACGACCTGGCCCCAGGGCGCGCGCCATTCCCGCCAGCCCTCGTTGGCGAAGCCGAACATCGTGCTGCGGCCGCTGATGCCGGCGCAGTCGGAACCGAGCGCGGCCAGCAGGTCCTCCTCCAGTTCGCCGAGCATTTGGAACGGCTCGCAGACCTTCACGGGGTGGTCGGGCAGGCCGTAGTGCCGGCGCAGGGCGGCCACGCAGCTCACGTGCAGGCTCGTCACCCCCGTGCTGCCGAAATCCACCGGCACGGGGCCGGCCTCATGCCGGAGCGCGCGGCGGACTTTTTCGCGGGAGGTCATGGGAACGGGGGCCGGGCGGGCACGGTTCAACCGGGCAGGCCGAGCAGCTCCTCCTTCAGCCGGAGATAATACAGGTAGTCGTCGGGATTGACGTTGGGCGGGCAACGGTGGTCGCAGAAGGGGATGAATCCGCCGCGGCGGACGTAGGGCACGAGCGACTCGAGCCACTCGCGGATCGCCGGGCGGCCGCGGCCGAGGGCCATCTTGTCCATGCCGCCCAGGATGCGCAGCTCCGGGCCCCAGCGCTCGAGGGCCTCGCCCGGATGGCCCGAGCCGTTGACCTCCCAGGGAAACATCGTGTTCACGCCGCCGGCGAGGAAGTGCGGGATGAGCGGGCGCACGTCGCCGTCGCAGTCGATCCACCAGATGTCCACCCCGTGGGCGCGGAGCTTGCGGCTGATGCGCTGGTAGCGCGGGACGACGACATCGCGGAAGAAGCCCACCGAGACCAGCGGGCCGTTCTTGTAGCAGATGTCCTCCCAGCCGGCGGCGTAGTCGAACGCCACGTGCGGCAGCACGGCGTCGAGGAAGTCCTCCACCAGCACGCAGGAGGTCTCGACGATGTCCTCCACCATTTCCGGATGATCAAAGACCGCGTAGGCGAGCCCCTCGACGGTGAGCAGGTCGCGGGCCTTGCCGATCATGGACCCGGCCCAGATCCCGAGCGGGTAGTCGCGGCCGGCGGGATGCTCGCGCCGGATGGCGGCGAGATCCGGCCGGCGGACCGGATCGCGGCGGACGAAGCGCTCGGCCTTCACGCGGGCCCAGTCGTCGGGGGTCTTGACCGTGGCCTCGAGGTAGTGGGGGATCGTGTCGTGGCCGTCGAGCGGCACCTCGGCGATGAGCCCGTCGCCATTGCGCAGGATGCGGCTGTGGGCGGTGCGGGAGATTTCCTCCTCCGGAAACACGGGATGCATCCACGGCTGCCACACGGTCCCGGTGCGGTCGAAGTTCAGGAAGAGGTCCGCGTCGTTGTTGTTGGTGATGCCGTGGTCACGGAACATCGGCCAGAGCTTGAAGTTGTCGTCCCAGTAGCCGAATTCCATGTTGAAGCAGCGGTCCACCGGCTCGTGGTGCAGCTGCCGGCGGAAGCGCTCGCGGTCGGTGAGCGTGCCGGGCCACTTGGGCAGGAAGGGGGTGATGACGGGGGGAGGCATGGCCGGGTTCAATAGGTGCCGTAGCGTTCGACGAAGCCGATGATGGCCCGGTAAGTGTCCCAGCTCACCTGCGGCGGCACCGAGTGGTCGGAGTGGTACGCATAGCCGCGCGTGGCCATGCCCGCGGCGAATTTGGTGCGCATTTCCTCCTCGATGAGGCCGAGGTCGTTGGTCGCCATTTTCATGACATCAATGTTGCCGAACATGGCCAGGCGGGCGCCGTAGGCGGGGGCGAACTCGCGGATGTCCATGCCGGCCTTGGCCTCGATGGGCTGCAGGCACTCGAAGCCGGCGGCGATGTAAAGGTCGAGCACCTGGCGGACATGTCCGTCGGTGTGGTAGATGACGCGCTGGCCGCGGGAGTGGGCCCACTCCGCCATGCGCTTGTGCGCCGGCCAGACCAGGTCGCGGTACATCGCCGGCGAGCACATGGTGGCGTGGTTGTACGCCATGTCGCCGTAGATCCAGAGGCCCTCCGGCTCCAGCCCGCCGGCCATCAGGGCCTCGAAGGTGCGGAGGACAATGTCCGTGTGCACGTCCACAATGTCGCGGACCCACTCGGGGTCCTCGATCATGGCCACCAGGCAGGCCTCGTCGCCGATCAGCCGGCGCAGCGCCTCGAAGCCCTCGACGCCGGTCAGGTGGGTCCAGCGGCCCAGGGCGCGGCCCTCCGCCGCGCAGCGCCGGGCGTCCGGGAGGTTGGCCGCCAGGGGGGCGGCGAGCAGCGCCGGGCGGTAGGTGGTTTCCCAGGCCGCGCGGCTGTCGCAGCCGAAGCTGATATGCTCCGGCGTGCCGGAGCGCCCCTTCCAGAACCGGGCCACGCCGCCCCAGGCGTCGCGCACCGTCTCGGTCTCGGCGTCCTGCGACAGGACCTCCCGGCGGCCGGGGAACGGCGCCGGCCAGCACCAGCAGAGCGACTGAAAATCGGCGCCGAGCCGGCGCATCACCTCGTCATAGTCGCCCGTGAGGCCCTCGCGCTGCCAGCGGGTGATCGTCTCCGGCCAGAAGGAGTCGCACCGCGGCACCCGGTCCTGCTCCCGCCGGGCGAACATGCGGCTGACGCGCTCGCATCCGGTCATGGACGGGGATTTCATGTCCGCACCTCATCGAGGCCCGCGGCGGCGGCGCCTCAGGCCGCCTGTTCCACCAGTTTCTTGGCAATGTCGACGGCGGTGCCGGCGTCGGCGGCATAGCCGTCGGCCCCGATCTCGTCCGCGAACGCCTGCGTGATCGGCGCGCCGCCGATCATGATCTTGGTGCCGGTGAGGCCGGCGGCCTTGATGATGCGCACGGTGTCCTTCATCGCGGGCATGGTGGTCGTGAGCAGGGCGGAGAGGCCGACGAGGTTGGCCTTGTGCTCCTTGGCGGCGGCGAGGTAGCGCTCCGGGCTCACGTTGGTGCCGAGGTCGACGACGGCGAAGTTCGCGCCGCGCCACATCATTGAGATCAGGTTCTTGCCGATGTCGTGGAGGTCGCCCTGTACGGTGCCGATGATCGCGGTGTACTTCGGCTTGATGCCCGCGCTCGCGAGCAGCGGCTCGAGCAGCTTCAGCGCCTCCTTCATGGCGCGCGCGGCCACGAGCATCTCGGGGACGAAGATTTCGTTGCGCTTGAATTGCTCGCCGACGATCGCCATGCCGGGCACGAGGCCGCGCTCGACGATGTCCTGCGGGGAGATGCCGGCCGCAAGGAGTTCCTGGGTAATCCGCACGGTGTCGATCCGCTTCCCTGCGGCCACGGCGGCAGTCAAATCGGTTAGTTGGGGCATGGCAGGCTTATAGGACGGGTGGGAACCGGAAGTAAATGCGAACACCGCCCGGAACCCGCGGAATACACAAGAATTCCCAAAATCTACATGAGCGGTGCTTTGTCAGCGCCGGCAGCGGCTGGTTTACAATCATGACGGGGTGGCTGACACCCGGCTGGACCCCACGACCCCATGTCCAATTCATACAAATTATCCGTCATCGCCTGCGAGGTGATCGAGCCGGAGGTCCGGCATTTCATCCGCGACAATCCGCAGGTCCGGGAGCTGATCATCATCCCGCTGGCGCTGCATGAGGATCCCTCCCGGCTGCAGCAGGAGCTGCAGCGGGCGGTGCACCGCGCCGAGACGAACCCCGAGGTCGAGGCCATCGTGCTCGTCTTTGGGCTCTGCGGGCGCGGGGTGGAGAACCTCCGGCACGAGCGCTGCCCGATCATCCTGGCCCGGGCGCACGACTGCGTGACGCTGTTCCTCGGGGACAAGGAACGCTACGCCGCGTACGTTAAGGAGAATCCCGGCACCTACTGGTACAACCCGGGGTTCATCCGCGGCCGCACGATTCCGGGCCCGGAGCGGGAGGCCCGGCTGCGCGAGGAGTACAGCCGGAAGTTCGACGCGGAGGACGTCGAGTTCCTGATCGAGCAGGACCGGGCGGGGCTCGCGCATTACAACCGCGCCGCCTACGTGAGCCTGGACCTGGCCGATCCGAAGCGGGATGAGGACTACACCCGCAGCTGCGCCGCCTGCCGCAACTGGGGCTTTGACCGGGTCCCGGGCGACCCCGCGCTGCTGCAGGCCCTGCTGCGCGGCGACTGGGACGAAAAGCGCTTTCTCATCGTGCCGCCCCGGCATGTGATCCGCCTCACGGCGGACGACACCATCATCCGGGCCGAGCCGGAGTCCGGTCCCCATGTGCCCCCGCCTCCAGCTTGAAACCCCCGAGGGCCCCCGGGAGATCGGCCTGGCGCCCGGCGATGACCGGCTGCCGCTGACGGAGCTGCTGGCCCGCCGCGGGCACCCGCTGAACACCCGCTGCGGCGGCCGCGGCCTGTGCGGCGGCTGCGAGGTCGGCCTGCGCGCGGGCGCGCTCCAGCGCCTGCCGGACGGCGCCACCGTCGCGCCGGCGGCGGGGGAACGCCTGCGCGCCTGCCAGCTGCGGCCGGCGGGGGAGGCGGAGATCACGCTGACCGTGCCGGCGCGCTCGCTGCTGAAGCACGAGCCGTCCATCGTCGCGGAGTTCAAGATCAACGTTCCCTGGGCCCGGGATCCGCTCGATCCATCGGCGCGGGCCGGTGCGGCGGTGGACATCGGCACCACGACGGTCGCCCTGCTGCTGTGCGACCTGGCCACGGGCCGGGTGCTGGCGGAGGCGGCGGCCTTCAATGCGCAGATCCGGTTTGGCGAGGACGTGCTCACGCGCATCCAGCGGTGTTACCAGAGCCCCGCCGCGGTGCGGGAGCTGCAGCGCGCGGTGACGGTGGAAACCATCCAGCCCCTGCTGGCCGAGGCGTGCCGGGCGGCCGGGATCGGACGGGAGGAGGTGGGTGTGATGACCGTGGCGGCCAACACGACCATGCAGCATCTGCTGGCGGGCGTGGACCCGAGTCCGCTCGGGGTGCACCCGTTCAAGCCGGAGTTTCTCGAGCATCGCAGTTACCCGCCGGCGGAGCTTGGCCTGGCCTTTGGCGGGCCGGAGGCGCGGGTCCATCTGCTCCCCGGACCGGCGGCCTATGTCGGGGCCGACCTCGCCGCGGGCCTTGTGGCCACGGGCATGCTCTACGACGAGGGCCCCGTGCTGCTGGTGGACGTCGGCACGAACGGCGAGATCATCGCCAAGGTGGGCGACCGCCTGGTGGGGTGCGCCACGGCGGCGGGCCCGGCCTTCGAGGGCGCCGGCCTGACCAGCGGCACCCGTGGCGTCCGGGGTGCGATCGAGCGCATCACCCTGCACGGCGATCCCTTCAAAGTGGAACTGGGCGTGATCGGCGGCGGGACGCGCCCGATCGGCATCTGCGGTTCGGCCTACGTGGACTTCCTGTGGGAGGGGCGGCGCCGCGGACTCGTGCGGGACAACGGCCGGTTTGCGGAGGACTTTGTCGCCCGCGCCGGACCGCTGGTCGGGGCCGACGAGTTCGGCCGGCGGCTGAAGCTGCACGGCGCCGGCGCCTCGGGTCCGGTCTGGATCTCGGAGGTGGACATTGCGCGGCTGCTGCAGGCCAAGGCCGCCATCGCCGCCGGCATCACCACCCTGCTCGGCCTGCTGGGCCGGACCGCCGCCGATGTGAAGACGCTGTATCTCGCGGGCGGCTTCGGGCTGCACCTCTCGCTGGAGCACGCCATCGGCTGCGGCCTGCTGCCGGGGTTTACCCCCGCGCAGATCCAGGTGGTCGGCAATACCTCGCTGGGCGGCGCCTTCCTCGCGCTCAACGACCGCAGTTTCCTCGCGGAGATGACGTCCGCCTGTGCCCGGATGGAATCCATCGAGCTCAACCTTCAGCCCGGCTTCGAGGACGCCTACATCGACCAACTCATGCTCCCCTGATCCGGTCCAACCCCCCGCCAACCATGAGCGCCACCCCGCGTGAGATTGTGCAGCAAACCCTGGCCTTTGCCGGCCCGCCCCGCGCGCCCCGCGACCTCTGGGTGCTGCCTATCGCGGCGGAGCAGCATCCCGCTGCACTGGCGGAGCTGGCGCGGGATTTCCCCGCCGACTTCACGGCCGTTTCCGGCCATGAACGCGTGACCGCGCCGACCGCGGGCAACCCGCATGCCGTCGGCCGGTTCACCGACGAGTGGGGCTGCACGTTCGAGAACATCCAGCGCGGCGTCATCGGCGAGGTGAAGGATCCGCTGGTGCGCGAGTGGGCCGCCGACCGCGGGCGGATCCATGTGCCGCGCGAGTGGCTCACGCTGGACCGGGACGCGGTGAACCGCGACTGCGCGGCGACCGACCGGTACGCCTTTGCCGCGGCCTGTCCGCGGCCCTTCGAGCAGCTCCAGTTCATCCGCGGCTCGGAGGACCTCTACCTTGACCTGCTGGACCCGCCGGCGGAGCTGCCCGCGTTCATGCGCGAGATGCACGCGTTCTACTGCGAGCTGCTCGAGGCGTGGGCGCGGACCGACGTGGACGCCCTGCGCTTCATGGACGACTGGGGCTCGCAGCGCGCGCTGCTCATTGCGCCGGCGCTCTGGCGCGCCCTGTTCAAGCCCATGTACCGCGACTACGCCCAGATCGCGCACGCCCACGGCAAACGGCTGTTCATGCACTCGGACGGCCACATCGCCGCCATCTACCCGGACCTCGTGGAAATCGGGATTGATGCGGTCAACTCCCAGCTCTTTTGCATGGGCGTCTCCACCCTGGCGCCGTACGCCGGCCGCATCACGTTTTGGGGCGAGATCGACCGCCAGCACCTGCTGTCGCACGGCACGCCGGACGAGGTCGCGCGCGCCGTCCGCGACGTGCACCATCACCTGTGGCGCAACGGCGGCTGCATCGGCCAGTGCGAGTTTGGCGCCGCGGCGCGGCCGGAGAATGTCCGGCAGGTCTACGCCACCTGGAATTCCCTCGTGCCCTGAAACCCCGGAACCCGTCCCCCATGCCCGCCGCCCTGATCGAACTCCTGCCGCACGACCGCGACGTCCTGCGGCCCCTGGCTGAGCAGTACGCGGCGATCGCCGCGCTACCCGTGCACCGCGAGAAGGCGCGGCTCTGGAGCCGGATGAACGGGCTGCGCAGCGAGCGGCCCATGGTGTGGATCACCGAGGTGCCCTGGCACGAGTTCAACAAGGGCTCGGCCGAGCTGACGGTGCAGTGCCGCGCACCCTGGGCGCGCAACGTGGAATTGGAGCTGCGCCGGCAGCTTTACCAGTGGCGGCACCTGCCGGTGGACATGATCTTCAGCGACCACGTGCCGTGCCCGGTCGCCTACCGGAGCACGGGCTTCGGGCTGATGCGGCAGGGGGAGCTGCTCGCGATCACCGGCGGCGCCGGCATCTCCTCCCAGCATTTCGAACCCCAGATTTCGTCGCTCGCGGATATCGGCAAGATCAAGGACCCGGTGGTGACGGTGGACCGGGCCGACACCGCCGCGCGGCTGGCAGCGATGCGCGCCGCGTTCGGCGACATCATTCCCGTGCGCGAACGGGGCTGTGACAACCTGTGGTTCACGCCGTGGGACAACCTCGTGATGTGGTACGGCGTGCAGGAGGCGCTGCTCGACCTCATCGAGCAGCCCGAGGTCATCAACGCGGCGGTCGAGCGCATCGTCGCGTGCTGCCTGAAGGAGCTCGACCAGATGACCGCGCTGAACCTGCTGACCCTGAACACGTGCAACTGCCGCATCGGCTCCGGGGCGTACGGCTACTCGGACGAACTACCGGGGCCCGGCTTCGATCCCGCGCACCCGACCCCGGAGCACCTGTGGGGCTGCTCCAACGCGCAAATCTTCACGGAAGTCTCGCCCGAGATGCACTGGGAGTTCGCGCTGCGGCACGACCTGCCCTGGTTCAAGCGCTGGGGCCTGGTCTATTACGGCTGCTGCGAAGTGCTCGACACCAAGATGGATCTCCTGCGACGCATCCCAAACCTGCGCAAGATCTCGATGAACTACCGCATCAACGTCGCCCGCGCGGCCGCCGCGACCGGTGCGGACTATGTCTTCAGCTACAAGCCCAACCCGGCGGTCTTCGCCACCGACCGCTGGGACGTGGGCCAGGCCCGCGCCGAACTCCGGCACATGCTCGACTGCACCCGGGGCGGGCACGTCGAGATCGTCCTGAAGGACATTTCCACCGTCGCCGGCCAGCCGCACCGGCTGTGGGAGTGGGCCGCCATGGCGATGCAACTCGTGGAGGGCCGCGGATGACCCGCCCGGCAACACTATTCCGCGTCCTCCGGCCGGTGGTCCCGGGCGTAGGCCAGCATCGCGCGGACGTTCTCGGGCGGGGTGAGGGGCGAGATCTCGCAGCCCGCCCCGACAATGTAATAGCGGCCGCAGATCTCATGGCAGCGCCGGCAGGCCGCGTACACCCGCTCGGGCGTGCCCTCGAGCAGGTCGGTGATGGTGGAGACATTGCCGGCGAGCACGCGGGTGGGGCCGAGCTGATCGCGCGCCTTCTGCAGGTTGGCCGGAAAATCGATCTCGTAGATGTCCACCGGCAGCTGGGCCATCCGCGGATAAAGCCGGTCGATCAGCCCGCACATGTGCTGCCGCAGCAGCACGTCCGGATGATTCCGCCGGAGCGTTTCCAGCACGCGCTTCTGCTGCGGCCAGAGGAACTCCTCATAGAGCGCCGGCCCGATCAGGCCGGCCGCCGCGTCGCTCATGCCGATGGTGTCGGCACCGGCGGCGATCTGCGCCGGGGCGTAGGCGATGGCGACGTCCGCGCAGAAGGCCAGCAGGTCGTGGGCGAACTGCGGGTCGTCCCCGAAATCCAGCATGATGGTGTTGAGGCCGCGCAGCTCGGCCGCGAGCGCCAGCGGGCCCTCGATCCAGCCGACGATGGACATGTCCGGGCCGGCCATGCGGCGCATCAGCCCGATGCTTTTCACCCGGTCGTGCATGCGGCCGCCGCCCAGCGGGTCGGGCACGCGCAGGATCCGCAGCCGGAGCTTGTCGGCCAGCGCCGCGCGCTCCTCGTTGATCGCCGGCCCCTGGTCCGTGAACCAGTCCACGCTCCCCTCGCCGGCGATGTCGATGACCTCGCGCGCGGGGTCCGAGCAGGTGAGCAGGCAGTCGAGCCCGAAGTCCGCCACGAGCTTGAGCTGGGCCTCCGCCATCTTCCGCCCGTCCTTGGTGTAGTCGATGAAGGGGATCCCCGCGTGCTTCGCGGAGAACATCATCGCCATCGGCTGCGCCGGCAGGCGGTCCACGGCTTCGCCACGGATGACGCGGCGTACGCGTTCGATCGAGGTCATGCCAGCGTGATGCTGGGCGCCGCCCGCGAAATCAACCCCGCGCTGCCGCGAAAGCTGCGCATTTCTTGCCCATGACCGCCATGTCCCCGCGCCAGCGCCTCACGGCCGCGCTCGACCGCCGGCCGACCGACCGGCTGCCGGTGACCACCCATCACCTGATGCGCTCGTACCTGCGGAAATACCTGCCGGGAAAGACGGACGACGAGTTTTTCGCGACCTTCGGGCTCGACCCGGTCTGCTGGCTGCAGGCCCACCGGCCCGACCGGGCGGCGGGCGCGGAGTACGAGGCGGGCCACGTGCCGGGATTCCTCGAGGCCCAGCGGATTGTCTCGCCGACCTGGCGGTTCGAGCATCAGGACGTGCCCGGCCGCGAGTACGCGACCACGCGCCACGCCATCATCACGCCGCGCAAGACCCTGACCCTGGAGCTGCAGAGCAACGAGTTCACCGCGTGGGTCTCGGAGCGGCTCATCAAGGAAAAGTCCGACATCGACCTCATCGCCGAGTTCGCCCCGCAGCCGCTGTGCGACGTGGCGGCGGTCAACCGGTGCGCCGACGCCTACGGCGACACCGCGCTGATCCGCGGTAACATCAACTGCTTCGACCTCTACGGCCAGCCCGGCTGCTGGCAGGACGCCTGCGTGCTCCACGGCGTCGAGGAGATGATCCTCGCGACCTACGACGACCCGGCATGGGTGCACGCCTTCCTCGGCATCCTGCGGGACCGGAAGGTGCGCTTCGCCGACTCGATGCAGGACGCGCGCTACGACCTCATCGAGCACGGCGGCGGCGATGCCTCCTCCACCGTCATCTCCCCGAAGGTCTTCGACGAATTCGTCGCGCCCTACGACCGCGCGGTCATCGCGCACGCCCGCGCCGCCGGCCAGCGCGTGGTCTACCACACCTGCGGCGGCATGATGCCGATCCTGGAGCGGCTGGTCGGGCTCGGCTCCAACGCGCTGGAGACCTTCACCCCGCCCGCCATGGGCGGCGACGTGGACCTGGCCGAGGCCAAGCGCCGGATCGGCGACCGGGTGTGCTTCATCGGCGGCTTCGACCAGAACCGCTTCTTCACCACCGCCACCCCGGAGGAGACGCGCGCGGAGGTCCGCCGCTGCTTCCGCGAGGCCGGGGCGGGCGGCGGGTTCATCCTCAGCCCCTCCGACCATTTTTTCGAGGCCCGGCCCGAGCTGCTCCATGCCTTCGCCGACGAGGCGCGGCGGTGCACGTACTGACCCGCCCGAATTTTTTCCATGACCCCGCTCGAACGCTTCCATGCCTGCATGAATTACCAGCCGGTTGACCGGGTGCCGAACCACGAGGTCGGCGTCTGGGCCCAGACCAGGCAGCGCTGGCGCGAGGAGGGCCTGGCCACGGCGGACCTGCACTGGGACTGGTTCACGGGCGAGCCCCGCTGGGACCTGGACCCGCGGGAATACATTGAGGTGCGCACGGACATGGTTCCGCCCTACGAGGTCAAGGTCCTCAGCCGCGAGGGCGAGACCGAGATCGTGCAGGGGGCCAACGGCGTGATCTCGAAGGGGCTCATCACCGGCACGACCGATGGCATGCGCATGAGCATGGACGAATACATCAGCTTTCCGGTGAGCACACCCGCGGACTTCCAGGCGCTGAAGCAGCGCTTCCGGCCGTCGTCGCCGGTGCGCCAGCCGCTGCACTGGCGGGAATTCCTGCTGCCCGGCTGGGGCCTGCGCCGGCACCCGCTGATCCTCGGCCGCAACTGCGCCATCCTCGGCTACTACTGGCGCGCCCGCGAATGGATGGGCACCGAAAACGTCAGCTATGCCTGGTACGACGAACCCGCGATGATGCACGAGATGATGGAGTTCATCACCGACTTCACGATCGAGGCGACGCGGCCGATCCTCGAGGCCGGCGTGCGGCCGGACTACATCTTCATCAACGAGGACCTGAGCATGAAGAACGGGCCGCTGCTCAGTCCGGATACGTACCGCACATTCATCCTCCCGGAGCTGAAGCGGCTGGTCGCCTGGTTCAAGTCGCAGGGCGTCCGCTGGGTGGTCATCGACACGGACGGCAACTGCGAGCTCGTGATCCCGCCCTTCCTCGAGGCGGGGGTGGACGGCATCTGGCCGCTGGAGCGCGCGTCCGACATGGACCCCGGGGCGATCCGCCGGAAATTCGGCCGCGACCTGCGGCTGTGGGGCGGGGTGGACAAGCGCGAGCTGGCGAAGGACTTTGCCGCGATCGACGCGCACCTGCGCACGCTGCAGCCGCTCATCGCCGAGGGCGGGTTCATCCCCACGGTGGACCACCTCGTGCCGCCGGACGTCTCGCTGGCCAACTTCGAGCACTACATGCGGCGCAAGCACCAGCTCCTGCGCGGCGAGGCGTTTTGAGCCGCGCCCGTTCCCAAATTCCCCATGAGCCGCCAGCTCGCCCTCGACACCCTCGCGCTGAAACCCGTGCCGCGCTTCGCCCGCACGGAGTACAGCCTCGAGTACCACCAGGCGGGCCTCCGGCCGGCGACGGGCCCTGCGCCGGACGGGACCGCGGCGTTCCGCGACCTCTATGCGCGCTGGGGCCTCGACTTCCTCTGGACCACGGAGGACGGACTGCACGGCGACTGGTCGCGCTGGGGCCGCTGCACCGACATGGGGCACGCGGAATACGCGGCGGACGGCAGCGACCTGCACCTGCCGGTCCGCTGTCCCTTTGAGACGGCCGAGGACGTCTGGGCGTTTGACGCGGTGGCCGAGTATGGTTTGCCCACGCCGGAGGAGCAGGTCGCGGCGTATGAGGCCTGGCTGCAGGCAAAGCGCCGCGATTTTCCGGACCAGCTCTGCCCGGGCGGCTATTACAAGACGATCGTGTCCGGCGCGATCCAGGCCTTCGGGTGGGACCTGCTGCTGGAAGCCGCGGCGGACCGGAAAAGGATGGAGCGGGTGTTCGACGGCTTTTTCCGGCGGACGCAGTTCCACATGGACGCCTGGGCGCGGACGACGGCGGAGGCCATCATCCAGCACGACGACTTCGTCTGGACCGCGGGCGCCTTCATGCGGCCCGAGATCTACCGCGAGGTGATCATCCCGCGCTACGCCGAGCTGTGGAAGCCGCTGAAGCGGGCCGGCAAAAAGGTTTTGTTCTGCGCCGACGGCGACTTCCGCGAGTTTGCGGCCGACATCGTGGCGGCGGGTGCCGACGGGCTCATCTTCGAGCCGGTGATGGAATTCGGCGGGATGGTGGAGAAGTTTGGCGGGACGACGGTGCTGGTCGGCAGCGCGGTGGACTGCCGCGACCTCACGTTCGGCACCTGGGACACGGTGCGGGCGTCGTTGGACCGCTCGCTGGAGCTGGCCCGCCGGTGCCGCGGCGTGATCCTGGCCACCGGCAACCACCTGCCGGCGAACATCCCGGCGCCGATCCTTGAGCAGTACCGCGCCTACCTGCAGGCGCACCGCGGGCGCTGAACCCGGCCGAACCCATGCGCTGGAACCGCGAACAGTACCTCGACCTGATGACCTTCGGGGACGCCCCCCGGCCGATGTTCACCGAACTCTTCGGTCCGCTGGTCGGGCTCGATGCGGAGTGGCGGGCGCAGGGGGCGGCCGAGGCCGAGATCGCCATGACCGCGTTTGACTGGGATTATGTGCCGACGGTGTTTTGCGGCGGCTACACCCACATGCTGGGCCCGCCGCCAGTTGTGCTGGAGGACAACGCGGAGCGACGGGTGGAGCGCGACTTTCTGGGCCGCACGATGCTGCTGCTCAAGCGGACGGCGACGATCCCCCTGCCGATGGATTTCCCGGTAAAGACGATGGATGATTGGCTGCGGGTGAAGCCGCACCTGGTCTTCCGCCCGGAGCGGATCCACTGGGACGAGGTGGAGGCCGCGCGCCGGGCGCAGGCGGAGGGCGGCCTGGTGGTCGCGCACATGCCGGGGGCGTTCGACATTCCCCGCGAGCTGATGGGCGAGGAGGTCGCCTGCCTCGCCTATTACGAACAGCCCGAGCTCATGGCCGACATCCTGGCGACGATCGCGGACACCACGATGCGCGTGCTCGAGCCGATCAGCGCGAAGCTCCGCATCGACCAGCTCATGGTGCACGAGGATTTCGCGGGCAAGTCCGGCCCGCTGGTCGGCCCGGTGCAGATCCGCGAGTATTTCCAACCCTATTACCGCCGGATCTGGGACCTGGTTGCGTCACGCGGGGCGCGGGTCTTCGAGCAAGACACCGACGGCAACATCAACCCGGTCATCCCCGCGCTCCTCGATTGCGGCCTGACCAGCATCTACCCGATGGAGCCGGCGGCGGGCATGGACATCGTGGCGGTGCGGCGGACCTACGGCCGGCGCCTCGCGATGCGCGGCGGGATCGACAAGCATGTGCTGCGCGAGGATCGCGCCGCGATCCGCCGCGAGCTGGAGTACAAGCTCACGGACCCGGCGCTGCGCGCCGGCGGCTGCGTCTTCGGGCTCGATCACCGCATCCCGAACGGCACGCCGCTGGCTAACTACCGGTACTACGTCACCGTCGGCCGCGAGCTGCTCGGCTTGCCTCCGCTCGACGCGTCGCGCACAGGATGGGCCCGCATGGCGATGTAACCCCGCCCCGATTGCCATCCGCCTTCTTCCTTCCATGAACCCCATCGACCTGCTCGGCCCTGTCGTCCGCCGCCGCGGCTCCCTCGATCGCACCCGCGCGGCGCTGGCCCGCGGCCGGCTCACCGTCGGGTTTCTTGGCGGCTCCATCACGTCGGCCCAGACCGGCACGCGCTGGCCGGAGCCGCTGGCGGCCTGGCTGACCGATGCCTTTCCGGGCGTGCGGCTCACCGTGGAGAACGCCGCGATCGGGGCGACGGGCAGCGACCTGGCGGCGTTCCGGGCGCAGGCCGAGATCATCGCCCGCGGCTGCGACCTCGTCTTCGTGGAGTATGCCACGAACGACTTCGGCGAGCCGACCGCCCGGCGCACGCGCACGCGCGAGGGACTGCTCCGGCAGCTGTTGCGCGATGGCCGGTGCGACGTGGTGCTCGCGTACACCTACTGCCCGGAAATGCAGCCCGACCTGTTCGCCGGCATCGTGCCGTCCACCGTCGCGGAATTTGAGGTCCTCGCGGAGCGCTACCGCCTGAATTCCGTCTGGATGGGCCTGCATGCGCTGCGGGAAGTGCGGCGCGGGCTGCTGACGTGGGAGGAGTGGCTGCCGGACGGGCTGCATCCGGAGAAGCGGGGCAGCCTGAGTTACGCGCAAAGCATGATGGCCTTCATGGCGGAGGCCCTGGTGCCGTCCGCCGGGACCGTGCCGGCCCCGGCCGCGCTGCCGCCGCCCTCGGTCCCGGGGACCTGGGAGCTGGTCCGGCTGCTGCCGTTTTCCATGGTGGCATGGACGGGACCCTGGTCGGTGCAACGGTGGGAAGGCTGCCACGGGCTGGACCGCGCGCTGGTGTGCACCGCGCCCGGGGCGGGGCTCCGGCTGGAGTTTGCGGGCCGCGGGCTGCTGCTCGCCTTCGATTTCGGCCGGACGTCGGGAGAGATCCGCTACCGTCTGGACGGCGGCGAATGGAAGGCGACGCAGCGGGATTGCCCGGCCTGGGCGGGCGAGGCGGGCTGGCTCCGAACCCTGCTGATTGACGAGGCGCTGCCCCCGGGGCCGCACCTGTTCGAGCTTGAGACCCTGCCCGGCCTGGCGACCGCCGGGCGCGGCACGCGGACCGTGATCGGGTTGATCGGCGTGATGGATTGACCGGGGGCCGCGCTCAATACTTCAGCCGGACCCTCCGGTAGATCCGGCTCATCAGCCACGCCGGCCCGATCAGCAGGAACAGCACGTCGTTCAGGAACGACGGCCTTTTGCCCTCGATGCGGTGACCGATGAACTGGCCGATCCAGGCGGTCACGAACACGGCGAGGGAAATTTCCCACACCGGCCAGCGCGCGTAGAAATCCAGCCGGAGCAGCCCGGCATGGCACAGCGACATGAAGCACAGGAGGCCCACCGCGAGCGGCACGGAGAGCCACGCATAAAAACCGAAGGCCGCGGCGATCGCGACAAGCGACCAGTTGAACCACGGCACGACGGGTTCCCACGCCGCGGGGACCGGGGCGGCCCAGGCGAAGCCGAGCACGGAAAAAAAGATCGCGGGCACGCAGATCCAGTGGATCAGCTCGTTGGCGTGATTTTGGTGGCTCTCGCCATACTCGGCGAACCACTGGTCGGCGGACTTGCGGGGCATGGGCTCCACCCTGGCCCGCCGGCGGCCCCGGGCCAAGCGCGGAGTCGGAAACCCCGGCGGGAAGTGCTTGTCAGACGGACGCACCCGGGAATTTTTCCTTCATGAAGCTTTTCCTCCTACCCCGCATCGCCCTGATCTGCCTGGGTGCCGCGCCGGCCCTCCCCGCGCAGGAAGCACCCGCACCGCGCACCTACGACTGGCTGTATGTGGACGCCACGCCCGTGCCGGTGGCGCAGGACCTGCCGGTCTATCCGGCCAAGGAGGTCAAGGCGGGCACGAGCGGCCAGGTCACCGTGGAGTTCGTGGTCAACGAGCAGGGCGGGATCAGGGCCTCGGACATCCTGGTGACGGAAACCACCGACCAGGCCTTCAGCAATGCGGCGGGCGAGGCGGTGCTGCTCTGGAAATTCCGCCCGGGAACCAAGGACGGCCATCCCGTGCGCACGCGGCTGCTGGCGCCTTTCGCCTTCGACGCCGACGGCCGGGTCCGCCTGCTGCTGTCGCGGGAGGCCTACAGCCCCTTCACGGGTGAAATCGCCCACGGCAAGGATGTGGAGCCGGCGAAGCCGCTGGTGCAAACGCGGCCGGATTTTCCCTCCCGGTTCCGTGACCAGGGCCTGGGCGGGGAAGTGGTCCTCCGGCTGGTGATCACGGCGGAAGGGGAGGTCCGGAACATCCGGCTGGTGCAGGCGGCCGATCCGGAGCTGGCGATGGCGGCCGCGAACAGCCTGCTGCGGTGGAAATTCCAGCCGGC
>Ga0164296_1000043_pt1 | contig 158081 bp, 133 predicted proteins | sample GEODES057metaG_FD_113533 | JGI IMG/M metagenome (GOLD analysis project Ga0164296, IMG submission 113533) | Dystrophic lake water microbial communities from Trout Bog Lake, Wisconsin, USA - GEODES057 metaG | ecosystem: Environmental > Aquatic > Freshwater > Lake | place: USA: Trout Bog Lake... | reverse complement strand
GGCGTGCAAACTCACAGCGCGGTAGTTGACTACCTGGAAAGCCACCACCTTTACAACCGCACAATTGGCGCCGGTGGCAACCTCGAGCGCCTGCACCTAACGGACAAAGAAACTGGTTTCCTGAAAGGCCCCGACACATTTAGTCATGTGAGCTGGGACATCAACTCGGCAACAGAATATGCCATATTCGACAACATTGAGACTGACACCAGGAGAGACGCCATACTGAGCGACACTACGTTCAAACTGGTACACCTGATCAACAAAGGTCCGGTGTGGGCGGAGATATACCATAACACCCGCTTTGCCGCTGACACAACCCTGCCGGCGCATTAAAAATAACCAAGGTATTCTTTGGAATGCGTAGCATATTCGATACTCACTTCGTCCCCGTCCGAGTAGCTCAGATAATCGTCGGCGCTCACTTGTATGCTCAGGCGGGTTGGAGAAGAAAGATATAGGTAACAAGTCTGATCAACCTCTACATATACCTTCTTTGTGATGTGGCAGGTTTCAATAGTTTTTGTGCGGAAACGCATGTCCTTTTGCAATCCACGGTGATAAACCCTGTAGGACATGTAGGTAGAGAAAGCAGAAATAAACACAAGGATGCCTGCCGACAAGAAAAATCTGGGATAGGAAAAGGCATTAGGAGCGCCATCATAGGCCCGATACCAGGCGGTGATGAACGGCAATACAAAACTGACTATCATCAGCAACCGGAACACTTTAAAGTACATTGCCCTGTTCCGCAGCTCTGTTGCCTGGATGAATGCAAATTCTTCAGCGGTAAGATGTTCCGTATATAGCTGCAGTTGAGACACAATGCCGGCATTCAGGTCATTTATTAAACGTAGATAGCCCTGTATTTTTCATTAACGTAATTAATAAAGTAATTAGTATCCAGTTTGCTGCCCGTCACCCTTTCGCAAAGCTCTTCCGAAGTATATCTGCGGCCATGCTGATGGATATTCACTCTCAGCCACTTCAGCAAAGTTCCGAACTGACCCGCTTTCACTGATTGCGCAAGATCGGGCAACGCCTGCCTCGCCTTATCATAGAACTGCGCTGCATAAAAGCTGCCAAGGCTATAGGTGGGAAAATAGCCAAAACTGCCATGGCTCCAATGCACGTCCTGCAATACCCCTCTCTTATCATCTTCCGGGGTTATGCCGAGGTACTTTTTATACTGCTCATTCCATGCCGCTGGCAGGTCCTTCGCGTCCAGCTTGCCACTGATCAGTGCCTTTTCTATCTCGTACCGGATCATCACGTGAAAATGATAGGTCACTTCGTCGGCTTCTGTTCGTATAAGCGATGGGCTCACCCTGTTCATTGCGTTATAAAAGGTCTCAAGGCTAACATTGCCAAGTTGAGCAGGAAAAATGCTTTGGAGCTGTAAATAAAAATGCGACCAAAAGTCGCGGCCGCGACCAATGCAATTTTCCCAGAACCGGGACTGCGACTCGTGAATACTTAGCGATGCCGGGGATCCGAGAGGCATTCCATATTGTGCTACCGGCAGCCCTTGTTCGTACAAGGCGTGTCCGGCTTCATGAATGGTGCTCCAGAGCATGAACGCAAAGTTCTGCTCATCCACCCTGGTCGTTATCCGCACATCTTCCGGACTGAATGATGTGGTGAACGGATGCTCCGAATAATCCTGCCTGCCTGCAAACAGATCATATCCCATGGCAGTGATCACTGCGTATGAAAAATCCTCCTGGCCCTGCTTCGGAAAAAACTGATGGAAGCAGTTGTCACTGACCTGCTTTGAATTGCGGATGTGCTCCAGCAGTGGCGGCAACTGCTCGCGGATACGGGCAAACAGCGGGTCGAGCATGGCCACAGTTGCGCCTTTCTCATAGTCGTCAATAAGCGCATCATAAGGATGATCCTTATACCCATACAGCTCAGCCTGTTCACGTTTCAGCTTTACCATATCGCCCAGCAGAGGCGCGAATACCTGGAAATCGTTCTGCTTGCGCGCTGCGATCCAGGCATTGAAACAGTCGCTGGTGAGCCGGGACATCCGTTCCACAAACGAAGATGGAAGTTTTTTATTCTTTTCGAAATCGTCTGCCGCAATACGCACGTTGGCTAGCTGTTCTTCGTCAAGCCCCTCAGCGGCAGAAAGGCCGCCAATCAACTTTTCCAATTCGCCACCGGTAAGCATTTCGTGCGCCAGGGTGGAGAGCGTTGCTAGCTGTTGTCCCCTTATGTCCGCGCTTTTGGGAGGCATATACGTTTCCTGGTCCCACGACAGCAGCGCAGCACTATTATTGAGATCGGCAGCCTTTTGCATCAGCGCCTTAAAGTCGTTATAAAGTTCCTGGGAATTCTTATTTACCATTTTCGTTAATCCTCTTCTGTTTCCAATCTTTCTATCTTGTTAATACCGTCCAGCGATGCCAGGCGGTCGCAAAGCATATTCAATTCCTCACGGTCGTGAACATATACTTTTATTGTGCCTTCAAAAATACCGTCATTGGATTCTATGCTCAATGAACGCATATTGATCTTCAGGTCGCCCGAAATAACGTTCGTGATCTTTTGAATAACCCCAACATCGTCATGACCAATAATGCGAATGCCTGTGAGGAAAGATATCTCCTTGTTCTTTGCCCATTTGATGCGAATGATACGGTGCCCATAATTGGCCAGCAGCATAGCAGCATTGGGGCAATTGGTTCGATGGATAGTAAGACCATCGCCAGATGTAAGAAACCCAAAAACACTGTCGCCGGGAATGGGCTGGCAGCACTGCGCCAGTTTGTAGCGTATCTTATCTTCCTTATCGCCAAAGATCTCCAGCTCACCCTTCCCTGGCTTCGCCTTCAGTGACTCATTTTCCTGGGCCGCTATGCGCGCTTCAGCCTTATTATCTCGGCCGGGATGAGCCAGTTTCTCTCCATGCACCGAAAATGCATCTATTTCCGAAAGGCTAATGCTGCCCACTGCAACGGCATAATATAGATCCAGCGGCGACGACCGCTTGAAAAAAGCCGTCAGTTCATTGATGTTATGCTGAGACAGGGGCACGCTGAGCGTGGCCAGCTTATTTCTGAGCGCTGTTTTGCCATCTTCGCTGATGTTGCGCTTTTCTTCTTTCAGGTAGCTTTTTACTTTCGACTTCGCCTTAGCAGTGATCAAAAATTCCAGCCAATCTTCAGACGGTTTCTGTTTTGAAGAAGTGATCACCTCCACCTGGTCGCCGCTGTTCAGCTCGTGACTAAGGGCTACAAGCTTGTAATTCACTTTGGCGCCAATACACTTCATACCCAGCTCAGAGTGAATATCAAAGGCAAAATCGAGCGCAGTAGCGCCTTTCGGCAGTACCCGCATGTCTCCCTTTGGCGTATAAATGTATATCTCCTCGGTAAAAAGATCCAGCTTAAAATCCTGGATGAAATCAATAGTATCTGTGTCAGGATTGTTGAGTATCTCGCCCAGGTGTTTAAGAAAGCTGTCCAGCTTACTTTCCTGCTGGCCAGACGTTTCTTCCTTATACTTCCAGTGTGCTGCAAGCCCCTTTTCTGCGATTTCATTCATACGCTCGGAGCGTATCTGCACTTCCACCCACCGGCCACCAGGGCCCATCACAGTTGTATGAAGTGCCTCGTAGCCATTCCCTTTGGGCACGCTTATCCAGTCGCGAAGGCGCTCCGTACTCGGACGGTAAATACTGGTCACAATACTATAGGCCTTCCAGCAATCCTCCTTTTCCCGTTCAGGCGATGAGGTGGTGATGATACGGATGGCGAACAGATCATAGACCTCATCGAACGTGACATGCTTTTTGCGCATCTTATTCCAGATGGAATGGATTGCTTTCGGGCGCCCGTATATCTCCACGCTCAGCCCGTTATCCTGCAACTCCTGGCGAAGCGGCTTGATGAACTCATTGATGTAGCGGGAACGTTCCCTCCGGGTCTCTTTCAGATTCCTGGCTATCTCCACGTAAATGTCGGGGTGCGTGTACTTCATCGACAAGTCTTCCATCTCCGACTTTATCTCATACAGACCCAGACGATGGGCCAGCGGCGAATAAATGTAGGTGGTTTCAGACGCTATCTTCAGCTGTTTGTCCCGGTTCATGCTTTCGAGCGTCCGCATGTTATGCAACCTGTCGGCCAGCTTGATGAGTATCACCCGTGGGTCGTCGACAAGCGTAAGCAATATCTTTCTGAAGTTCTCCGCCTGTACAGTACTGTCGCTCTTGATGTCCACCACATTGCTGATCTTGGTGAGGCCATCTATGATCTTGGCGATAGGTTTGTTGAACTCCCGCTCAATGTCTTCGAGGGTGATCTCTGTATCCTCAACCGTATCGTGCAGCAACGCACAGATAGCAGACGTTACGCCCAGTCCAATTTCCTCTACAACTATACGGGCTACTGCAAGCGGATGCAGAATATACGGCTCGCCGGATTTACGCCGCATATGACGATGCGCTTCTACGGCCATTTCGAATGCCTGCCGCAGCAATGCCTTATCACCTTTTTTCAAACTCACCTTAAGCGCGCGCAAAAGCGCACGGTATTCCCGGAGGATGATCTTCTTCTCCTCTTCTTCTGACTTATTATAGACCGTTATAAGTTCTTTATCTTGCATATGTTTAGGTACACAGCCGATACCATATCGGATACGCTAATTTACTGATTTTTGCCGGCTTTGCCCGCAAAACCGCTATAGATACGGCTTATGAGAGTATTTTGTAGCTTTGACGCTCATGCTACGTATTGTATTTGCCTGTTTTCTGGGAGTTTGCCTGTTTTCCTGCCGGCCACAGACCTTTACGCCTAAGCCGGCCGGTTATTATAAAATAGACACCCCGGCCGCACACACCTACCAGTTATTTGACAGACCCGGCTTTCCATATACATTTGAATACCCGGTTTACTGCAGCCCGGAAACCGACAGTACATTTCTGCAGCTGAAGGCAGACAATCCATACTGGCTCAACCTCAGCTTCCCGGGCTTTAACGCCAAAATATTCCTCACCTACAGGCGCATCGCCAATAATGACAGCTTCATGAAGATGGTGCAGGATTCCTACGGGTATTCTTTCTTTCATCACGAGAAAGCAGACTATATACATGATGACGAATATACCAACCGGGGCGGGCTGGGCATCATGCTATACACCATTGGCGGCAACGCGGCATCATCCTACCAGTTCACGATCACAGATACGACAAAAAATTTTATGCGCGGGGCACTTTATTTTGACGTTACCCCCAACGCCGACTCGCTGAAACCAGCTAATGATTTTTTGATCCAGGACATCCGCCACATGCTGGCGACGCTCAGATTCCGGTAAATTCACCAGGAAACTTTTTTTACCTGCCCTTCAACGTCGCTCCTGTACTGACATGCGACTTTGAACAACCGTGAAACCAGCCACCAACAACCGTTTCACGATGAAGACACCCCAAGAACAGCGCTGACATTGAGCTAACTTCCGCACCGCCACCAACTGTATTTTTTTTGAGTTCTGCAAGCAAATTATGAACCAGAAAATGCAATTTCCATTCTGTAGTTTGAAGTAAACTAACAAGAGGAAAATCATTTTTTTTTTACACAAATTGTTAGCAATTTCGTCGCCCCGAGATAGTTAAGGAAAACGGCACGCAAGGAATCAGAAATAATGCGAGGGAGTCTGAAAAAGCAATAACTTTATTAGGAGAACCAAAAGAAGTGACTGACTGAATTTTGAAACCGAGGTTCAGATAAATTGTTGTCCCGTTTACCTTAGTAAGAAACGAAACCATTTATAAAAATTTGTTGAACGCTGTACTGAGACATGAATAAAGACATTTATAGTACAAATATTAGCACACAGGCCGACGCAGAACGCCTGTGGGAAAAATGTCTGGCCATCATTAAAGACAACGTAAACTGGCGAACGTATCAAACCTGGTTTGAGCCGATAAAGGCGGTAGGCCTCAATGATAACATCGTCACATTGCAGGTCCCGAGTCAATTCTTTTACGAATGGCTGGAAGAACATTACGTTGAACTGCTTGGCAAAACCATAAAACGCGTATTGGGTAAATCTCCAAGGCTGGAGTACCGGATACTTATGGAAAGCAGCGCAACACAGCGCACACCTGCTTCAATTAACATGCCCGGCAGCACACATAACCGCCCCCCTAAGGATAGCAACTATGTGAACATGCCGCTGAAAGTTGACGACCCGTATAACATTAAAACGCCTTATGCCATCCCGGGCTTGAAACGCACACAGATCGACCCGCAGCTCAATGCTAATTATACTTTCGACAATTATGTAGAAGGTGATTGCAATCGTGTTGCCAGATCGGCAGGTTTACATGTTGCCCAAAAGCCTGGCGCCACATCATTCAATCCTTTGGTTGTATTTGGTGGTGTAGGATGGGGAAAAACGCACCTGGTTCAGGCCATAGGCAATGAAGTGCGCAGGCAGCACCCTAACAAGACCGTGCTTTATGTAAGTGCCGAAAAATTCATCAACCAGTTCATCGATCACTCGAAGAACAATGAAGTAAACGACTTCATTCATTTCTATCAGCTCATCGATGTGCTCATCATGGACGACATTCATCTGTTCGTTCCGGCTGTTAAGACCCAGGATGTATTCTTCGCCATATTCAATCACCTGCATCAGAGCGGGAAACAGATCATACTGACCAGCGATACTGCTCCGCGCGATATGGAAGGCATGCAGGAACGCCTCTTAAGCAGGTTCCGCTGGGGCCTGAATGCCGACATACAAGCACCTGATTTTGAAACCAGGCAAGCGATACTCCGTGTGAAAATGAAACAGGAGGGGCTTGAAATTCCTGACGAGGTTGTAAAGTATATCGCCTACAACGTGCAAAGCAATGTACGCGAACTGGAAGGCGCACTAATAGCACTGTTTGCTCAGGCCACTCTGAACAAGAAAGAGATAGACATGGATCTTGCCAAGCGCGTGATGAAGAATTTCGTGAAGACCGCTGCCAGGGAAATGACCATTGAAAATATTCAGAAGATGGTATGCGATTACTACCATGTTCCTTATGAGCGGCTGCTTACCAAAACGCGCAAACGTGAGGTAGTGTTGGCAAGGCAGATCACCATGTATTTCGCGAAGAAATTCACTAAACAATCACTGAAGACTATCGGCGACCACTTCGGCGGTTTTGATCACACTACTGTGATCCACTCGTGCCAGACAGTAGAAAACTTGATGGAAACCGACACTGAGTATAAAGAAAACCTGATGGAGCTCCTGCAAAAGGTGCAACTGGCAAGCATTTGATCCTAATGTGATATTATAATTTAAGGGGCCTTTCGGGCCCCTTAAACATTTACACAACTTTCAGTTTCTTCTCTATATGCGGAGCTGGCTTTAGCAACCGGCGCCAGCAGGCGGTCATTTCATCAAACAACGGATAAGTGCCGCTGCCGCCAAAGTCATGAATGCGGGTCACACCCATTTCACCTGCAACTATTTTGATTATTTCTTTCGCCTTACGGCTGTCCCCGGCCATTACCATCTGAACCTTCTTTTTTCCGAAAAGTGGCAGCAACAGCTCGTCATAGCCTACTGTATTAAATACTTTAACTATGTGAGATGCACCCGTGATTGCAGCAATTGCGCTGTGCGTATTACTGAGATCAAAACCGTCTGCAACAATGTTTGACGTAGCGTCCACGATCACTTTTTTCCGAACATCTCCGAGCCAGTAGGCCACTTCGCGCACATCCGACGGGTGACAGGCAACAATGATCAGATCAGCTTCGCGTGCTGCGTCTTCAATTGTGCAGGAAATAACGCTCCCCGTACGTTCCCAAAGCGGATTTATTCCTTCGCCGGAATCACCCTTTGTCGCCAGATAAACTTCGTGACCCGCCAACACAAGCCCTGCTGTATATATATCGCCAACATTACCCCCGCCTACCACGGCTACTTTCAAAGACACAAATTTCTTAAACTCCATTTCTAAAATAGTTTTTGCTAAAGTGAAACAATGCTGGTGATGCAGAGTTTGTTTCAAGTAATGAAGCAAAACCGCGAATAACGCGAATTGCCGTTTTCAATGATAATGGAGAGTAGATGAACCAAATATCGAGAAAAGATAAAGGCTATTGCAAATAAATGGGGCGAGCGAACAACAGATATTTGTTAACGAGATGAAATATTTGATTCTCTATTTCATACACATTAAAAATTAAATTTCTGATTGGGGTGAAAATCAGATCGGGTAAAAATGAGCATCCGTTTACAAATGGAAGAATAATATTATTTGCGCCTAAAGAACACAAAACCATTCATGCGGCCTATTTCCGTGAGCTGGGCATTGGTATCCAGTTTTGCGGCATCCTGTATTTTTCCCACAAAATAGACAGGCTTGTCCACGGCGCCATACATCAGCCAGTGCTCATTTACCTTGCCGTCCGCGTAATAATCTTTTGCAGCGAAGGGCTGTTTGCGTGCGTAGAACAGGTACGCATAACTCTTGAATCCAAGAGGCCGTATGTATACATTCTGGCCTTGAAACCCTTCATAAAACTTGATAGCCGCACGCTGGGAATACGCCTCAATTTTAGGTGTGAAATGAATGACGGTTGCCTGTATGATGATCAGCTGCACCACGCACAAAGCGATGAATGCCCGGCGAAAGTTGCGCCGGAGTAGCGCGATGCAAATGAAGGATGCAACAATATAACCCGCCCCCCACATACATTCAACCGGGCTCCACGACACAGCCGCCTGCAGGTTACCCACCGCAAAGGGATCGTCAATGTAAGGGAGGAGTTTATCCTTATAAAGACCAACCACGGGCAGCGCAGTAATGGCTATGCCAATAAGCCCTACCAGAACAAAGAGCAGGATACGGACACCATTCCGCAGCTTTATTTCACCGGACGCCAGCTTGCTTATCTGCGCAGCAGCCAGGAAAGTAAGCGGAAAATAGCAAAGTGAGGAGTAGTGAACGATCTTGGTTTTTACTATCGAAAAAAGCAGGAGCACTACCCAAAACAGGATCCACATCCAGCGTGTAAAATCTGCAGGAGCCGTTTGATTATAGCCTCGCTTGCGCGAATATTGAAACAGGAATGCCGAAGCCGGAAAACAACCTGCAAGCAGAACTATGAAATGATAAAGGAAAGGACCGCCGTGGTCGGCATCCTCGGTACTAAAGAGGCGCACCTGATACGTGAGAAATTCGCCCATGAACCACTTACCATAATCCAAGCCATAGAATGCTACTGCTGACCCCAGCCACAATAACATGGGCAATGCAGCAAATAAGGCTATCACCAAAAGGTGCCCGGGCTTTATTCCGTTGAGGCCCCTGTTTACCACAAAATAAACCATTAACGACAGGCCTGCCACAAGAACAGCAACAGGCCCCTTTGTAAGCACTGCTATACCCAGGAAGAGCCCGGCGAAGATGGCATGGCGGACACGTCCAGTTGCGTTACGCAACAAGTGAACCTGGAACACCGCCAGGAAAATAAAATAATTGAATGTAGGATCGATAATACCTGACTTAAAGTAAAAATGTGGCAACCACGTAGCTGCATAGAGCAGGGTCCACCAGGTGGCCATGCGCTCGTTCATTACTTTGCGTCCTACATAAAATAATGTAACGAGTGTGACCACACCCATGAAGGCATTAGGAAAGCGGGCAGCGTAGTCGCCTACACCAAATAGCTTCATTGCTATTACCTGCATCCAGATAAATACCGGGGGTTTTTCCCAAAAGGGCATAAAGTCTATCTGCGCGCGCAGGTAGTCTTTAGAAACGATCATTTCGCGCGCACATTCCGCAAAATTTATCTCATCCCAATCAAACAAATGAACATGCCCCAGCAGCGGAAAAAAAAGCAGGCAGGCCACCAGCGTTATGATAACATATTTGACGTACGTTGGCATCAGCGTTGTAGTTTTTTTACGCCTGCGAGCCGGGGACGGTTGCGCGAGCCATGCATGACCAAATAGGTGAACAATGTGAACGACCCACCAATCAGACTCCCCGCATACACATCTTCAAAAAAGTGAGCAGCAAGGTACATCCGCGAATAGCCTACAGCCAGGGCCAGAAAGAAGAACAATAGCCCATAGCGCTGCTTATCTGCCGGCAGCAGCAAGGACAAAAAGCAAAACAAACTGAAAGCACCCTCGCTGTGACCGGAGGGGAAACTACGCTCCATAAGCAACGGCCATGACGGACTGACGTGTATCCACGAGGCCCTGTGAAAATAGTTGAGTGGCCTTGGCAAAAAGAATGCAGTCTTTAAAAACTGCTGCGCAAAAAATGGAACAAGACTGCATGCCAGCGCGGTGCGAAAGTACCACCAGTTGCGCAACGATGGCATGAATAATAGCGCCAGCAGAATGATCGTAACTGTCAGGCCCTCTCCCATTATGGTAACATAATACATGACCACATCTGTCGCGGCTGAATAGTGACCATTAACGGCCGCAAAAAGCTGCTGCTGCGTGAAACAGATCTGCAGCAATGCCCCTACCACTATCCAGACAAGGAATGGCACCACGAAGTACTTGTTATATGGTATATATGGTTTAGCCGGCAATCTCCTGGTGCTTTTTTTGAGGCAGGGCTCGCTTTATGGCCCGCCATATTTTCAGATACAGTTCTTTGGTGAATAACCGCGAATCGTTACGGGCAGCCGCAATGAACCAGATGGCTATTGGCATGAGCAGAATAGTGGACATCCACATGCCACCCCACGGAGGTAACGATTCAGCCTTGGCAAGCTTCTCTCCGGTGATGTTGAGCATATGGAAAGTAATAAAAAACACCACCGCAAAAACGAGCGGCAACCCAAGCCCCCCTTTGCGGATGATAGCACCCAATGGAGCCCCGATCAGGTAGAGCAGAATGCAGGCAAAACTAAGTGCGAACTTGCGATGAAATTCTATCCCGAACTTAAGGTAATTCTCAGTTTGCAGTTTATTGAGCGTCGTCGTATTGTCGAGCTGGGATTTGAAACTGCGCAGGCTATTACCGGCGTTGCCGGTCAGTTCTACTCTCCGCGACGGAGGAACGAGATCAAGAAATGTGCCCTTATAGCCACCAGGCAGTGCAGCAAGCGTTTTTTTAGCAACCGCATGTGCCAGCAATGTATCGCTGCGCGTGCGGCTATACATGGTAATGTAGGGCGCTATATATGCATTCACCATTACCGTTGCACTGGTCCGGGTCTTCTTCATGCTGTCCATCGACTCCGATAGCTGCTTCACATCCATCATCTGGTAGGCATTCTTGAACAGGTCTTCGTTAGAGCGCGTGAGCTTGAATTCGGACAGATCAAATACCTTGTCCCAGCTACCAAAGTGCATGCGCGTCTGGGTCAGGTCTTTGTCATGCATACCATGCTCATAGCCCTCCTCATATCGCCAGCCATCCTTCAGCCTGAAGATCAAAGCCTGCTTATCGGGCGTAGCCACCATTTCGCCTTTCTTTGCCACGATCACCTTCGGTGTGGCCATCCCGTCTGTCTGGTCATAAATGAGAATGTCGTGTATCGTGTTGCCATCCGGGTCTTTGCTGCCCACTCTTATCGAATAACCCTTGATCTCATTGTTGAACTGATCGGGCTTTATGTTGAGCGTTGGTTTAGCATTGCGCACATCATACAGCAACGAAAGCGCCTTTAGATTGGCAACGGGTATCACGTTGTTATTGAACAGGAATGCAAGCCCGCTGACCAAAACAATAAAAATGAACAGTGGCCGCATGAATCGCAGCAATGAAATACCTGAAGACTTGATGGCTACCAGTTCGAAACTTTCGCCCATGTCGCCGAACGTCATGATGGAAGAAAGCAGGACGCTTAACGGCAATGCAAGCGGCACCAGCGTAGTGGACATGTACACCAGCAACTGAATGATGACCCATATATTAAGGCCTTTCCCGATAAGCTCATCCATATACAGCCAGAAAAACTGCATGACCAGTACGAAGAGCGCAACGAAAAAAGTAACAATGAACGGCCCGATGAAACTACGGATGATCAGTATGTCGAGCTTCTTAATCAAAAGCGGTTGGATTAGGTTGCAAACCTACAAATTATGAATTTATTATTGGCAGAAGACGCCCGTTTATAATGGGCGGTTTTGGTAAATTATTGTGAAAACAAATGCAGTATTATTTCTTGCGCTCGTCTGCAATACATTTCACGTATTGTTCCAGCGCCTGGGCCTGGTCTGCAGGCAGATCTGAAGATACTTTCGCCAGGTGGAACTTAGTGATCTTATGCCCCGAAAACGACTTTAAATTTTGCGGAGTTACCGGGAAATAACCTACCCTGGCATACGCCCCATCTCCGCCCGACTGATGCACTATTTTAATAGTATCATCGGTCAGCCTGGAGTTATCATCAAATTCAACGACAATTTTGGTCTCTTCCATCTCTACTTCATTCCCGTCTTTGTCTTTGCCCAGCAGGTCGCCAAACTCACAGGGGATGGAAAAGATGATATTAAAATTATCATATTGAAATTCCGGATTCGTGCTGTAGCTGCGGGCCACGCGGGCCAGCGGCGGCGTATCTTCGGAATAAGGCGATTCGAAACTAAAATTGGTGTTGTTATCCGTAATTTCCTTTTTTATGTCCTTACAATAGTCCTGTGCCGATGCTGCAGATGCAAGGCTGGCGAACACCAGTGTATATAGCATTTTCATACTCATATTTTATTCGATGTATGTTGAGTCATAAAAATATAAATATAAAATCAATTTTACATCATTCCTTCGAAATTGTTGTTAGTGCATGCGATCGCCACGGGGTTGCATTTGCTGCAATACATCGGTTTCAATTTGTAGCCACAAGCGCCAGGCTTCCCTTACGCGCTCTTCAGGATAATAATTCTCTGCCAGGTCTATGAACATCCGGTAATGCCCCGCCTCGGAAACCATGAACTTGTGATAAAAGGTCCGCAGCGATTCGTCCTCCAGGTTTTCAGAGAGCAGGCGAAACCGCTCGCAACTGCGGGCCTCGATGAGTGCACATAGCATGAGCTTATGCAGCAGCTTTTCGTTCCCGCTATTTTTAGGTTCCCGTTGAATGAGCATATTTACATACTCGTCCTTACGCTGGCGCCCCAGCTTAAAACCACGCTTCTTCATCTCTGAAAGCACCATGCGAAAGTGCCCCCACTCTTCTGTTACCACTGGCGCCAATGCATTCACAATGTCCAGCTTATCCGGGTGTTGCTGTATCAGGCTGATGCATTGCGTAGTGGCCTTTTGCTCACAAAACGCGTGGTCGGTAAGTACCTCCTCAAGTGACAGCGAAGCCATATCGGCCCAGCGTGGTTCTGTAGGCATCCGGAGGCCAAGAATACTATTATCGGCAGTGCTCATAGTGCAAATATAATCAGCGCGCGTTGCAGCAAAATTGATACTGGTTAGCAGCAAACATCAGAATGCCACGCCGGCGCCTATAACAAATTTTCCGTTGTCGCCGGTGCTGCCGGGCGCTATATGGTAGAAATAGCCCGCATTGATAGTGAAATAATACAGATCAAGATAGTTAATACGAATGAGGTCTGTGAGCATTGCGCCAGCCTCGTGATAACCGTTATCGGGCACAGAGAACGCAACACCCTGCTGCGCCCGGACATTGGCCAGCTTTCCATAAAGCACTCCGTATTGCAAACTTATAAAAGGAGCAGAACTGAAAGAAGATCCGTCAAAATTGACACAGTAAAGCTTCCAGTCAAAATCGTGGCGGTAGATGAACATACCGAAGCGATCTGAATAATATTCATAGGGCGTCATGGTCATTATGCCACCAAAGGTGTAGAGGCTGAGTGGGCTGTTGTAGCGAAAACCGCTGCCGGCAAACAATTTACTGAGCGGTAACGGGCCATCGCTCCACGAGCGGCCACCCTCCAGTAGCATATGCTCAAAGCCGATCCGGTTGATGTGCTTGTGCCAAAGACCCGCTCCCAGCAACTGCGTGTAAGGCGTGTTCAGCGGGCCATCCCACAACTGGCCGGCAATGGCCTTCATGTAAAACACCGGAAACCGTGTGCCTACCGAATAATAATGCCCAAAATAGGGCGCATAACGTTCGGCAAATGCATAGCGCAGGCCCAACGACACTTCTGCAGCCTGGTAGCTTGCATGACCGATCCCATCTGCCACAAAAGTGTATGGATACAATGGAGTGATCTGCTGCTCCTTTCCTGAAACGGTCACGTTCCAGTAGCCCAGCTTCTTGCGGATGTCCAACCCATAAGTTTTCGTATGGTCCACACGTTGCAGCAAATAAGTGCTCAGATAGTTCTTGTCAAGGTCTGGATCTATATGGATGCGCCCCGGGTCGTTGATGTCGTTGTTATAATATGCTTTAAAAACAAAACTCTTTTCTTTGTCTGCATATAGCTCCCCAAATACGCCGTATTTCCAGTGAGCATCTTTAAAACCATACCCTGCCCAGCCACCAAGAGAACCATCCTTGCAAATGCGGTCATTGGTCTGTGCACCCAGGCCAAGCCTGCTGCTCTCATATGTATTTGAGTTATACAGCCGCTTCAGATCAATATCTACCGGGCCTACCGGAACCTTCCATTCGGGCAGATGCGCCATATACGACATGATCTTGTCGAAATGATTCTCCTCGCCAAAGCTGTCAATAATGTGGTACGACCTCGCCTCCCGCTTATCGAGCGCTAAGGGCCGCAATGCCCGCCAGGAACTATCGGTGAGCGACCCTGCAGCATCGCCCTGCCGGATGGTATGTGCTTTATCGAAAACAAAAGTTGGGTCTTCCCGGAATGATACGGAGTCTATGATAGAATTACCCCGAAGCATATAGTGCACTTCTGAAGTCTTCAACTTCTGATCCCAATCGATGATATAGTTCAATTGAGCAGGGAACCAGCGGCCTACGCCGTCTTTTACTGTAAACTGATACTGTTGTTCCACACGCACCTCGCGCTTCAAAATGGTGTCGTAGGCGACTGCAATAAGGTCGGATATGGCATACCCATTGGAATTGATGTAGACCGAACCCCGCAGTTCCCCGTTTACGCCACTTTTGGGACGAAAACTCAATACCCACAGTGTATCTCGCTCATTGATGATCTCATCTTCCAGGTTAAAGGAATAATATTGACCGTATCCCCTACTTACCGGATTGTGGTAGTCTTTTCCGTTGAGCGAGATATAATCAGCATAGCTGTGGAAGGGAAGCACATCCGTGATCAACCCGGTGAACATTGGCTTTTTGAAACCCGATATACGCGTACCAACCACGTCTTCCTGCAGTTGCTGGGGCCGGCGCCAGGTGCGCCTGCTGTAAGTTTCTGACAGAAACAGGTCGTTATTGTGAACAAATCTGACAAAATCCCTGCGGCTGGCATCTGTATCGTGCCGGTAACTGGTGTCTGGCAACTGCATATCTATTTTCATCTTATAATAGATCTTGCATTGGTACCAATCGTATTTGTCCGGGTTGTTGCGGTTCTTATTGGCTACCGCGCGGTTAAGGATATAGCGGATTCTGTCATATGCAGGTTTAACTACTACCTCGGTGAGGCTGTGAGGGGCAGGTGCCAGCAAGACGGTCATGTCACCGGCGCCAGGCGATATCTGCTTAGGCGTGTAGCCGATGTAGGAGCACTCCACCTGTTTTGCGCCATGAAGGTCTGGCTCTGATAGCAGAAAACGTCCGTTCAGGTCGGCTACGGTACCATTATGGGTATCGAACTTGATGGTTGCAAACGGTAGCGGCTGATGAGTAACTGAGTCGCAAATGACCCCTTTGAATGTGCGCTGGCCGTAGCCGGCAACGCTGTTAATAAACAGTAAAAGGACGGTGGTCCATTTGATCATGGCAGGTAAAACTAAAGCAAGTTGATAACGGGGTTTCAAAAATAATATTTTGTATTATAGCCGCTGTTAGTATCTTTATAAAACAAAAACCCAATAATGAGAAGGACGTTTGCCTCTATCATAGCTTTATCTGCTATTATTTATTTTTCCGGGTGCGGTAAAGATTACAGCAATGGTTCGGCGGTTGAGAATAACAGTGCCAATCCGCTTAATCTACTGGATTCGGCCGGATTCAACTGGAGCGGTACCGATCCGTTCAGCGCAACCATAAACGGAGTCAACTTCGTTGGCGATTCCACGCTTACATCTTATTGGTTTTCAATGGGCTTCAACAATATTTCTACTGCTCATGGCACCACGGGCTTTCTTGTTAATTTAAAGGACGTTTATAGCGGCAACCTGTATAATATAGGCTACCATCAATACAACACAACCATTCAATATGAGGACAGTATTGGAGCGCCAGCCAAACAGTACTACAGCTATCTCGGCAATGTTGGTGAGGTGCTGATACTGCAGAATGACAACAGTCGTTTCCGCGGCATGTTCTATTTCCAGGGGGTGAATAATGCCGGTGAGATCGTCAACATCACCAATGGCTACTTCAATGTGAAGAAGCCTTAGCCAACCTTCCATCCCAATCCTCGATCGGTCACCTTTACCGGCAACTTCCATTTACTGCCTGACCAACACCAGCGGCAATGTTGTGGAATAGCCTTGTGCATTGATGCGCACAAAATAGCTGCCTGCCTGCAAACCGGCGGTTTCGGATGCTGAAAAAGAGCAGCTATTTGCTCCTGAAAGTGCGCTTACGTTTCTGACCGGTAGTACCAACCTCCCCTGAAGATCGAAGACTGCCACCGTTACAGCAAGCGGCTGAGCGACGGTGAAGCGCACCTCAAACGGACCTTGAGACGGCACTGGCTGTATGGTGGGCTGAACCAATGGCAGCTGAGCAGTGGCAGGAACCGTTAAAGGCAGGCCGCTGGTATCGCACAGGCAGGCAGTGCGGCGTTCGTCGTGGCGAAACATGAGCCAATCCGGACCCTTGCCTTCGCCCCAGGACAGGCATAGCGCATAACCGTAGTCATTGTACGTGGTGCTGTCGCTGCGGCCTTTACCGCCAATAATGAACAGATCCAGTATGCCATCATTATCGAAATCGGCAATTACCGGCGCATTGTCCACCTCATAAATAGAACTGGTATCGCCCAGACTATCTACTGCATAGGCATGGGTATCGAATGAGCGAATGACGCTGCCTGTAAGGCCATCGAGCGAAATGACCGTTCCGTAATTAGTGCAAAATGTTACGTCCTTTATGTTGTCGTTATTGACATCGGCCACAACGGCCCCGCGGAAGTTGGTGAAGTCGCCCGGTGGGGTGTAGGTCCATAAAGCTGAATCGTTCCTGTTGACCGCGCGAATGCTGTTGCCATCGCTGCAAATAATATCGAGATACCCGTCGCTATTAAGGTCTGCCAGCGTGACCGGCGCGCCGATGTAGCCAGACGACATTTTAGACACAGAGTCTTTCCAGACCAGAGATCCGTCTGATGCGCGCAGGCAATAGAGATAGCCGTCATAATCACCTATCACTACTTCCTTCTGGCCATCCCGAAACAGGTCGCCCGTAGCGGGACCGTGATAGAGCAGGTTATGCACATAATATTTCCACCGCAGGCTGTGGTCGCTTACACTGTAGCAGGCGATGCGGTTGCTGTCGTAAGTGAAATCCCAGGTGGCGCAAACGAAATCCATTTCGCCGCCATTATTAACGATGGTTGGCTCACTTTCAATAGCGGCGTTGCCATCTACTGCCAGGGAATATGCCAGTGCGCCTGTGCGGCCATCGAGATATGCAATATTGCCGTAGAAAGTGCCGTGCAGCGCATCAAGAAAGCCATCCCCATTAAAGTCGACAGCAGAAGGAGGAGAATCGCCGCCACCGGTAACCGTTTTCCACTGGGTGTAACCGGAGTCGGCATCGACGCAGAAAGTAGTATCGAGGCAGGAGCCGGGAATGATGACCTTGTAATTGCCATTATTGAACGGATCGAAAATGAGCGGGCCGGCATCGTTGCAACCGCCTGCGCTACTTTTTTGCAGATGTTTCCACTTCAGGGAGCCATCCTCCGCGTTCAGGCAATAGACGTTGCTATCATTCCAGTAGGTGCTGAATATCAACTCCAGGCGACCATCCCCGTCAATATCCCGCGCATTGGTTTGTCCGAAACTTACATCTTTGAGGGTGTAGTGCCATTTTACGGACTGAGCTGTTGCATGCAGTGATGCGAAGATGAGCAGGAGTAATGAACAGCGTTTCATATAAAAAATATTAACTTAAAGGTAAACATTGTAGGGTTAATTGGTTAATAGGTTTTTGGGGGCCTATCCCCGGCCCTCTCCGAAAGAGAGGATGATCCATGTCTGCGCTATCGCGGAGGTGGGTTGTACCCGTTTGCTTCATTGCCCGGCGCTGTAAAAACAACTAATCGGGCAATGGTTTTCCACAGAACCCGTGTTACCTGATGGGTTTCAATGGGTTGCTTTCCACATGGCGATCGCCCGCATTGCCCGGTTTGGCCCGGCTGTTTGGGAGGGCCTCTCCCCGGCCCTCTCAGAAAGAGAGGATGATCCATGTCTGCGCTGTCGCGCAGGTGGGTTGTACCCGTTTACTTCATTGCCCGATGCGGTAAAAACAAGTAATCGGGCAATGGTTTTCCACAGAACCCATGTTACCTGATGGGTTTCAATGGGTTGCTTTCCACATGGCGATCGCCCGCATTGCCCGGTTTGGCCCGGCGGTTTGGTGCCTCCCCCCTCCCTCTCCAACGGTAGCGAGTGACCCATGTCTGCACTGTCGCGGAGGTGGCCTTTAAGCATCGACTGCGCCCCACGCACCGTTAGCTGATACATTTAACCGCGAAGACGCGAATGCGCGAAGTCCATCCGATCGAGCTAAAGTTAATTGTTACAGATAATGCCGTTTGAACGGATCTGCATGATGACGCTTATTATCGTCATGATGACGAAAGATATGGTCATCATGCATTTTTGCCAGCACCCTTAGCTGCACTGGGGCGGCTCGATTCTGAACATACCCGCCTGCCACAGAATCTTTTGTTAATTCGAATAAATTAAATGCCTATTACCATTAAACATTTCGATTTTTGGAAATTCTAACGTCTTTTTGCCCAAAATAGTTGCAACGTATGTATAAAGCTGGCGTAGTCATATTGTTAGTCGCGGGTTTGCTTGCAGGTTCTTCCTGTAGGTCGTCCAAACAGGTGAAAAAGAAGCTGCCCGGCCTGTGGCAGGTGACGCCTGTTACGATTGACGGCAGCAATAAAGACTGGCCATCGCCCTACCCCTACTATGACGACAAGGCACAACTGGGATATGCGGTATCTAATGACAAGGAGAACCTGTACATAACCGTGGAGACGGGAGACCCGGCTACACAGTTGAAGATCATGAAAAAGGGCCTGACCGTATGGATAGATAAGGAGGGCGGCACTGAGCTGAAAACTGCCATCAACTACCCTATTCCCACGTTTGATGACAATAAGAAGAGTGAGGATAATTCACTTGCACAGGGTGGTCACTTCCAGCAATCAGCGGATGCTGAACAACAGTTGAAACAACGCCTGTCCATTTCAGACAAGGTGCGGCAGTTATTGCTGAATGCCACGGAATTTTCGTTAGAGGGATTTAAGTTCTGTAATTACCAGTTCCCTGTGCAACGCGGAGATTCGTGCGGCATTGTTGTGCATATGGGTATGGATGATGATAATGAGTTGGTTTGGGAAGCTGTGGTGCCGTTCAAGACATTTTACCCGAAAGCGACCGTTGACAAACGGGATATGGGCAGGCAACTGAGTATCTGTATAGAAACTACCGAACTGCCAAGGCCAGCGGGCCAGCACAGCGGCGGCGGCGGAAACAGGGGCGGTGGATTTCGCCCATCGGTGGGCATGGGCGGTGGAATGGGTATGGGCTTCGGGGGAGGCATGCATCGCGGAGGCGGAGGCGGCAACCGGCAAAGCAGCACACAAGGCCCTAATATGATGGAGCCAGCCTATAAAAGCACCAAAACCTGGAAACACTTTGGCATAGCATATGAAGATGCACCGGGAACGCATTAGTCAGGCCGGGCTGCTGACCACTGCAACTACAACCTTTCTATGATCTGCTGCAATTGGCTGGCAGGCACTACGCCCGACTGTCGCCACTTGATGGCTCCGTTCTGAAACAATATGAGGGTGGGCACACCTGATATTGAATACTGACGGGCTGCAGCGGGATTGCGATCAACATCTATCTTTACTATAGTTGCTTTGTCGCCGATCTTTTTTTTCAGTTCGGACAATATTGGCGCCATCATTTTGCATGGCCCGCACCACTCGGCGGAGAAATCGACCAGAACGGGTTTTTCGTCGTTGATCAGTTCTGCAAATCCTTTGTTTTCCATATCATTCCACAATTTCGTAATCGATAGGTTCAGCAGCTTCGCCGGTTGCCGGTGCATTGCGTTGCGGCCGCGGCCTGCAACCGGCAGAAGAACAGCAACCGGTATCTGTGACCGCCTGGTAGAGGAAGAATACCGCTAACAAGCCGGTGATCCAATCGAGTTCCTTAACAGCCACTACGGCGATCCAGATACCCAGCGCGAGGCGCATAATGCGCATTGCATGCCAGTTATACAATAGTCTCTCTTTCATTTTGTATGATCGTTGTTCCGGCGCATCAGGCAAGTGCCAATTGTTGCGCCAGGGCGTCTTCTTTATTGCAAATATCCCACAGGTAGAATCCCCCGCGCAGGTTGAACACCTTGCTAAAACCATGCTGCACCAGTATTCTTTGTGCAAGGTAGCCTCTTTGACCCACCTGGCAATAGATGTAGATGTCCCTGTCCAGCGGCAGTTCATTCAATCTTGAGCGCAGATCGTCCACCGGAATATTCACAGAACCGGGAATGTTACTCTGCGTATGTTCTTTTTCGCTTCTTACGTCCAGCACCAGTCCATCACCGGCGCCCATGTCTTCGCGGCTAATGGAGACCAATTTACCATCCAGCATATTACCCGCCACGAAGCCAGCCATATTCACGGGATCTTTTGCAGATGAATAAGGCGGTGCATAAGCATGCTCAAATTCCTGCAGGTCATAGATCGTTCCGCCGTTCTGTATCACCCCTGCCAGCACGTCGAGCCGTTTGTCAACGCCATCGAGCCCGGCCACCTGCGCGCCCAGCAGCCTGCCGTCCTCCTTCCTGAATGCAAGCTGCATGCTGAGCAATTTGCCGCCGGGATAGTAGCTGGCATGCGACTGGCTATGTGTCACCGTTACCAGGTGTTCGATACCCGCACGTTTCAGGTGTTTGGAAGCCATACCTGCCGATCCGGCAGTCATATCAAATACCTTTAAAATGGCCGTATTGATGGCGCCTTTGTACTGCTCTTTATTTCCCTGTGCGATATTATTGGCACAGATGCGTCCCTGTTTGTTTGCCGGACCGGCCAGGTAGGTGTTCATTGAAACTCCTGTAATGGGGTTGGTAAATTCAATGGCATCGCCTACCGCATAAATATCCGCGTCTGATGTCTGCAGGTATTCATTGACCTTGATACCACCCGCAGGACCTGTCTCCAACCCGGCGGCCACAGCCAGTTGCGTATCCGGACGCACCCCTATGGACAAGATCACAATATCGGCGGCCATACTTCTGCCGTCCTTTACATCCACCATCAATTGGCGCTCTTCCAGCCTGAAACCCGCCACTGAAGTATTGAGCATTATGTTTACACCATGCTCACGCATATGCTGCTGAATAATTGCGGCCATAGGCTTGTCCAGCGGCGCCAGCAACTGATCGCCCATTTCCACTACGGTCACATCCATGCCGGTATGCTTCAGGTTCTCGGCCATTTCCAGCCCGATGAAGCCGCCCCCTATAACTACTGCCCTGCCGTTAGGCGTGTTGCCTGCAAACGCCTTTATAGTATCGGTGTCGGCAACATTGCGCAGCGTGAAGATGCCGGGAAGCGTAAGGCCTGGCAGCTTTGGTCTTACAGGTTCTGCGCCGGGAGAAAGCACCAGCTTGTCATACTGCTCTTCGTACTGTGCACCCGTAAGCAGGTTGTGGGCTGTTATCACTTTTCTTTTTGCATCAATTGCGGTCACCATCGTGTTCACCCGTACGTCCACATTGAACCGCTCATGAAACGCAGCCGCAGTCTGCACAAACAGCTTATTCCTGTCCCTGATCACATCGCCTATATAGTACGGCAAGCCGCAATTGGCATAAGAAATGTATGCACCCTTCTCGAAAATGACGATCTCCGCATGTTCGTCCAGTCTCCTCAACCTTGCCGCTGTGCTGGCTCCGCCGGCCACAGCACCTATAATAATATACTTCATTGGTTATTTTTCAAAACGTTTCAGATTGTACCAGCTACCGCCGTTGTACACTTCACTGAACCCGTTGGCCAGCAGCACGCTGCGGGCTGATGCACTCCTCATGCCCGAGGCACAGCAGGTGATGACCGGCTTATCTTTTTTCAGCTTCGACAATTGCCCCTGCAAGATGTTCACAGGAATATTCACTGATCCCTTTATGTGTCCACCTGCATACTCGCCCTGGCTGCGAACATCGAGTATCACGGCTCCGCGCGACATAACTTCGGCCAGATCTGTTTTTGGGCCCATGCCCAGCATTTTCTTTAGTGCGTCCAGCATTTTCTTTCTATTGATTGTTGATATAATAATTCACGTTGGTCCATGCGCCGCCATCGACGCAGTCTATACCCTGCTGTTTAAGGAACATGCTGGCATTCATACTTCTGCCACCTGATGCGCAGCACAATACCAGGTTTTTCCGGTCCCGCAATTCTTCCAGCCTGCCGGGCAATTCGTTCAGCGGAATGTTGATGCTTCCGGCTACATGCCCACCTGCGAATTCGCCGGGTGTGCGCACGTCCACGATCATTTTTTCATTTGCCATCAAGGCTTCTTTGATATTCATTTTGATACTATTTTTTAGCTGGTTTCAGAAAACTGAATGATAATGCACCCATTACGGCACCATACAGTGTGCTGTTCAGCGGCCTGGAGGTAATCAAACATTGGCCGGATCCACATCCCACAAATTTCCAGTACAACCATCCGGCCAATGCTCCCACAACCATTACAATTCCCTCCAGTTTATATCGCTTCACTATGGTGCTCATTTTCTCTGCAAATTTCCCGCTCGTTTTATCGTCAGTCAGTAACATTTGTTGGATAGCGGAAAATTATTTTTTCCCTTTGGTGCTGATCCGAAACGGTGCGTAAAGCGGACAAAAGCTGACCAGGCTGGTGAGGACAAAAATGATGGCCACCGCCAACAAAACCATGCCCAGGGTGCCCGTAACCTTGCCCGAGAAATACAAGCCGACGGCTACTACTGCTACAAGCAGGCGAATGCCCCTGTCGGCTGTTCCCATATTGCTTTTCATATTGCTGAATTTTTTACAAAGCTAAATACCGCTTTGCGCCTGTTCCGGAACAAATGTTACTTATCGCGACCTATTGCAGGTGTGTTTATGGCAAATAGTATATATCCCATTATCTTTACTTAAAACTGTACTATGCCTAAGAAGACAAAGAAGCATGACAATAGCGGCAACAGGCAGTCCCTTACGGGTAAGCTGGAGATAACCAGGAACGGTTCAGGATTTGTGGTGATAGAAGGAAGGGACAAGGACATTTTCATACGCAAGGAAAACCTGGGGAACGCCCTGAATGGCGACCTGGTGACCGTGGAAACGCGCGGATACAGCGACAACAATAAGCGCGTGGAAGGCTATGTGACGGGCGTAAAGCAGCGCAAGCAATCTGAATTCAGCGGAACAGTGGAAGTGCACCCGCATTTTGCCTTCCTGATCACAGACAGTGACCGCATCAATGTAGATGTTTATGTACCCTTGCACCTGCTGAACGGGGCAAAGAATGGAGACAGGGCTGTGGCCAAGATAGTGGAGTGGACGGGCAAGACAAAGAACCCAATTGGCGAGATCACCAGCATACTGACCCACGAGTCGATCAATGAGATAGCGATGCAGGGCATATTGATGGAAAACGGATTCCCGCTCAGTTTCCCTGATGAAGTGCTGGAAGAGGCGGCCCGCTACCCGGATGGCATTGACAAAAACGAAGTGAAGCACAGGCGCGACATGCGGGAAACGCTGACCATGACCATAGACCCGGTGGATGCCAAGGATTTTGATGATGCGATCTCCTTCAAACCGCTGAAAGGCGGGCTTTATGAGGTGGGCGTACACATTGCCGATGTGGCACACTTTATAGAACGCGAAAGCGCGCTGGATAAAGAGGCATATCGCAGGGCTACCAGTGTTTACCTGCCCGACCGCGTGCTACCCATGCTACCAGAACGCTTATCGAATGAACTGTGCTCGCTGCGGCCGCATGAAGATAAATACACATTCTCGGCCATCTTCACCATCAACAAAGCCGGGAAGGTAAAGGATTATTGGCTGGGCAAGACATTGATGCATTCCGACAGGCGCTTTACCTATGAGGAGGTGCAGGAAATAATAGAAGGTGCGCCGGGCGATCATGACAAGGTGATACATGTGCTCAATGAGATGGCACAAAGCATCAGGAAGGAGCGATTCAAGAAGGGAGCCATTAATTTCTCGTCGCAGGAAGTGCGATTCAAGCTGGACCCAACGGGCAAGCCGATAGGCATAGTGGTGAAGGAAAGCAAGGAAGCCCATCAGCTTATTGAAGAATTTATGCTGCTTGCCAACCGCACTGTGGCAGAGCATGTGGGCAAAATAGAGTTCAAGGAAAAGCCCGTGCCGTTCCCCTACCGTGTGCACGACCTGCCGGATGAGGATAAGCTAAAAATGTTCTCGCTCTTTGCGATGCATTATGGCATCAAAATGGATGTTTCCTCGCCTGAGCATATTGCAGGCTCGTTCAACACTATGCTGGCATCCGTGCAAGGCAAGCCGGAGCAGCATGTGCTGGAGCAATTGGGCATCCGCACTATGTCGAAAGCGGTTTATACCACAGAAAATATTGGCCACTATGGCCTTGGATTCGACCACTATTGTCACTTTACATCACCTATACGCCGCTACCCGGATGTGCTGGTGCACCGCATATTGCAGGAATGCCTGAGCAACGACATACACCCCATAAAAGGGCTTGAGGCACAATGCCGCCACTGCTCAGACCAGGAACGGCGTGCCATGGAAGCCGAACGCGCAGCCAATAAATACAAGCAGGTGGAGTATATGCAGGACTTTGTAGGCGATGAATTTGAGGCGGTGATCAGTGGTGTGGCCACATTTGGTTTCTGGGCCGAGACCGTTGCGCATAAGTGCGAAGGAATGGTATCAGTGACGGACCTGTCCGAATTTGATGACTTTGAGTTTGTGGAAAGCGAGTATGCCCTGGTGGGCCGGGGCACAGGCCTGCGTTTTGCGATGGGCGATAAAGTGATGGTGCGCGTAGTATCGGCCAACCTGGATAAGCGCCGTATAGACTATTCGCTGGTTGAAGTGCCGGTGCAGCCACTGGCAAGAAGGGTGAGGGGCGGAAAAAAGAACGAAGCACCGAAATACAAAAAAACAAATCCTAAAAAGAAAAGAAGATAATTGATGCATTCATTTGCTGAGCTGACGACCCTGTTCGAAGAACGTTTTAAAAAGGAAATGCCGTTCCCGGCTGACCCTGCTACACTATACGACCCTTGCAGGTATATGATGCAATTAGGCGGCAAGCGCGTGCGCCCCATATTGTGCCTGATGGCCAGCGAACTTTTCGATGAGATAGGCGAAGACGCGTGGCAGGGCGCATTTGCTGTGGAATTGTTCCACAATTTTACCCTTGTGCATGACGACATTATGGACAAGGCGCCGCTGCGGCGGGGCATGCCCACTATCCATGCAAAATACGGGCTTACTACCGGCATCCTCTCCGGCGACGTGATCAATATTTTTGCCTACCAGAGCCTGGGAAAAATAAAGAGATCACTACCACAAGTGCTGGAGGTGTTCAATAAAACCGCTATAGAGGTTTGCGAAGGGCAGCAACTGGATATGGATTTTGAGCAGCGCGATGATGTGACGATGGATGAGTATATCCACATGATAACACTAAAGACATCGGTATTGCTGGCCTGCAGCCTGAAGATGGGCGCGCTTGCCGGTGGCGCCATGGGCGACAGTGCGACGAGGCTATACGAATTTGGCAAGAACCTGGGTATCGCCTTCCAATTGCAGGACGACTATCTGGATGCATTCGGCGACCCTGCGAAAACAGGGAAACAAGCAGGTGGCGACATAATAGCCAATAAGAAAACATTCCTGCTGGTAAAAGCATTGCAGGACGCGAACGACGCACAGCGGGCGCAGATAAGGCAACTGCTGATTGCCGACAGCGAAAATAAGGTTCAGGATATGCTTTCGTTATTTACTGCAACAGGGGCTGCCACGCAATGCAGGCAAGCCGTAGCAACCTACTCGCAGAAAGCCTTTGATAGCCTGGAGGAACTTGCCATACCCGCGAAAAGAAAGCAGCCGTTATCCGACCTGGCTCAATTCCTGTTGATGCGCGATAAATAGAAAACTAAAGCCGGTACAATTACCTCCTGCTTTTCTTCAGCCCCGGAAATTTCATGTTCAAACCTTTCAGCAGCTTTTGCAAAGCTGTTGCTACTACATAGTCTTTATACCAGTTCTCATCAGCCGGCACTATATGCCAGGGCACATCACTGCAGTGCTCAAATACATCTTCGTAGCACTTCATGTACTTGTCCCACATTTCGGTCTCTATAAGGTCTTCCTTGTTGTATTTGTACATTTTCCGCGGGTCGCTTAACCGCTCATCGAGCCGTTTTCGCTGCTCCTTGTGCGACACATGCAGGTAGAATTTAAGGATGTGCGTATTGTTGTGCTCCACCAGCAGGCGCTCAAAATCGTTCATAGCCTTCATTCTGCTCATTGCTGTGTTGTCATCTATCTCCTTGTGCACGCGCGTGATGAGCACATTCTCGTAATGCGAGCGATTGAATACCCCGATCATGCCTTTAGCGGGGGCATGCTGGTGAATGCGCCATAAAAAATCGTGCGACAATTCTTCGGCGGTCGGTTCTTTAAATGAGGTAACGTTGACACCCTGCGGGTTCATGCTGGTGAATACATCGCGCGTCAGCCCATCCTTTCCGGCGGCATCCATTCCTTGAATCACCAACAATATGCTGTGCTTCCGTTCCGCATACAGCAGGTTTTGCAGTTCGTCCAGGTCGGCGAGTACTTTTTTCATTTCTTTCTTCACATGGTGTTTTGTCACCCCTTCTGGCGCGCCGGTATCTATTTTGTTCAGCCGTATCTTCTTCATGCAGTCACTTTCATTTAATAGGATACAACAATCTTGCCATTGACCACAGCCGGTTCACTTTCCGGCATCCACCTGTAAGCATATATCCCGGGCAGTAATTGCATCGGGAGCGAATGCAACACCTCGGCATCTACCAGCTTTCGCCCCTGCATGTCCCACAAAGAGAGGTGGCCTGGCGTAGCGGCATCAAATATTGTAACACCGTTGCATTGACTTACGGACAGGTGTGTAGCATTTATGATCGTGCTTATGCCGGTCGTTGTAACATGAACGGTATCTGTGAGCGTTTCTGTAAAACAGTTGTTGCTTACTATATGAGCAACTACGTATGTGCCTGCGGAAACATAGCTGTGCATGGGCGAAGCAGCGGTATCTGTAGCGCCATCGCCAAAGTTCCACGTATTGCCGGATGCAACCGGGTTCTGTGACATAAATGAGATCGTGCTGCCAGCCGCGCTATAACTGAATCCTGCATAAGGGTAATGCCCATACTGCTGCCACAGAGAGAGGCTGTCGAAAACCACTTTTGCGCCTACCCGCTGTAGAGTAGCCCCATCAGCGGCCGCGAGGCCATCAACATAACTGCAGCCCAGGGGGCTTCTATGAAATATGGACGCATACAATGCACATGCTTCCAGGTAGGAGCCGGCAACAACAGGATGAGAACTGTCTGCGCTATACAGCCAGGGCACATAGGCGCTGTCCATCAATATTTTGAAGGCCATACCAACCGGGGCCACGTCAGCATGGTTGACAATGCCCATCTGCAAGTAACTTCCCCTTAGCCGCTCCTGCATGCCATCGTAGGTGCAGATGACCGGGTAGGAAGCACAGTTTGGAGCGTCGCCGTTGGCGTGTCCCCAGGTCATCATGAACATAGTTTGCGTGCAACTGTCGTTGGCATGCACCATACTATCGAGTATGTGGGCGTAAGGATAAACACCGGTATCCACCTGATCTGGGGGAAAAGCGGGCTCTTCGCTCTGATCCTGTATCACGACAAGGTCCCATTGCTGCGAGAATATTTTGCTGATGGTGGGCGCATAGACGCAATGCTGTGCCAATGTGTAGCCGCCGGGATCTGATTGATCGTAAACAAGGCTATCACCCATAACTGATGCCAAACTTGCGAGTATAGCGGGCATAGTGTTGGTGTAGGTGTAGCTATTGCCGATGAATAGCACCTTGCGGGTGGTGGCAGTTGCCGCGTTTAAAACAACGCATGTCATCATTATTGCAAACAGAGCCCTTTTCATATTCTATTGCTGACCGTTTTTCATCATCTCCGCGATATACTTGACCGGAGCACTGCCATAGCTCAGAAATCTTTCATGAAAGCGCTTCAGATCGAAATCCTGACCCTGACGCGCCGCTTTCAATTCTTCGCGGAGGTCATATATTTCGCTGAAGCCGGAGAAGTAGCAGCACAACTGGACCTGGGTGACCGACACCCGGTTCCATTTACCCATAGCCTCAGTTTTTTCCTGAAACGCCTCCTTCATCAACAGATCCATTGCTGCGGGCTGGGCCATATTGTTGGTGTGCACAGAAATATCGAGTATGGTATTGCACGTGCTGCGCAGATTCCACTTATAATACATCAGCCACATTTCGGGAGATGCTTGCCTGCTATCCGGACCATTATCTCCGTCATAGCCATTCTCCAGCATCATCAGCTCCGAATACACGGCCCAGCCTTCAATCATGGCATTGTTGCCCAGGATGGATTTTATGATGCTGGGCGACTGGTTGGCATATACCAGTTGCGTATAATGCCCAGGTATTGCCTCGTGAATGTTCAGTATCTGCAGGATGTAGTGGTTATATTCGCGCAGATAGCTTTCCGCTTTTTCAGGAGCCCACCCGGCCAGGCTGCCTACGTTGTAGTAAGTGTTACCGTTCTTGTCGTAGGGGCCCGGTGCGTTGATAGAAGCACCGGCCACACCAGCCATATAATCCGGCTCGCGCCTCACTACCAAAGGTTTTGACGGATCTATGTAAATGAGCTTCTTTCTCTTGATGAATTCTATAAGCTCCGGAATCTGCTTTTCTATAGCAGGCTGAAAATCTGCAGCGGCAACGTGGTTTGCAGACAGCGTGTCTATCATCATACGAATGGCGTCGAGCATCATTGGCGGCATTTGTGTGTTGCCGAAATATTTGGGCCACAACTGGCGGGTGATCTCCAGCATTTTCATGTGCAGCTCAGTTTTATGCTGCATTGCTTTTGCCAGCAATTCCTCCGGCTTGTTGGCCGCCTGTAGTTCAAAGGCAAATTTTTCCTCGTACAATTCCTTGCCCAGGCGGAAATCGCGCGGAGCAGGATTCGGCATTTTCTCCAGCCATGTGGCAAAAGCCCGCACTGCATCCGCACTTTTTCTGGCGCGGGCCACTATCTGTGCCTTTTCTGCAGCAGGCAAGGTGCTTTTAATCAACGCTTCTTTTAAGTCGCCCTCAAATACGGATGCGCCTCCCCTATTCTGATCAATAGCCAGGCGCGTATGTTCCTTTGTTGGGTTTTTAATATTCTTTTTAGCGGCCTCGTAATAAGCCGGCACCTTGCCCATGCGTTTATAGAAATCGCGAAGACGCGTATTTACAGGCGCATAGTCGTTACCCAGCATATCGGCAAAGCTGCCGCATACATTATAGCCGCTTGGATCCCATTCATATGCTTTCAGCTTGTTCACGTTCCACGCGGCATACTTTAGCTGATTCTCTATGAGATGATAGTCTATTTTATTCGCGTCGTTCAGATCTGCAACGTTGTACTCGGCAAGCTTCTTTGACTCGTCGGCACAGAAAGCCAGCTCCTTTTTGCGGCTCGCTTCGTCAGGTACTACCAGCACACTATCGTATTTATGGTACCCGACACTACTCGCCCACCCGGGATATACCTTCCACATATTCTCAATGAACTGCTCTTTGAATTTATTGAACTTATCGTCAATTGTCTGAGCCTGCACCATGCCTGCAGTAGTTAAAAAGATGAAGATGAACAGATTTAATTTCCTCATTATTAGTAATTATTATTACAAACATACTCCAAATAACAGAGGTTTGGCATATAGCTGTCATGCACTGCTCACCTTTTATGCATCCCGCTTTATATTTGCCGTTCAATTTTACCGAAAAGCAAACATATGCTCGACATCCTGGCGATAGCTGCCCACCCCGACGATATAGAACTTGGCTGTGCCGGAACCCTTATCAAACATGCTGCTGCGGGTGAGGCGGTTGGCATACTGGACCTTACCGAAGGTGAGCTGGGCACGCGTGGCACACCGGAACTCCGCTACCAGGAAGCAGCTAAAGCAGCAGCGGTTATGGGCCTGAATATGCGGGAGAATGCCCGCATGGCCGATGGCTTTTTCCGCAACGACAAGGAGCACCAGTTGAAGCTGATCAGCTATATCCGGAGGCTGCGGCCCCGCATTGTTATTGCCAATGCGCTTGAAGACCGGCACCCGGACCACGGGCGCGGCGGCAGGCTGATAGCAGATGCCTGTTTTTATGCAGGGCTTCGAAAAATAGAGACCACCTGGGATGGTGTGCCACAGGAACCCTGGCGCCCAGGGCGGGTTTTCCATATGCTGCAGGACAGGCTATCGGAGCCTTCTTTTATCGTTGATATTTCAGACGTGTTTGAGCGTAAAATGGAGGCCATCCGCTGCTATGGCAGCCAGTTCTTCAATGCCGGCGATACATCCGGTGAGCCCAAAACCTATATTTCGGCAGAGAATTTCCTGGACCTGATCATGTACCGGGATGCGCTGTTTGGCAAGCGTATAGGGGTGAAATATGCGGAGGCTTTTGTGAGCGAAAATACACCGGGCATAGCCGACCTGAATGCGCTGGTGATACCTGACCTCCCTTAGCTTAGCGGCTTTCCATTGCTTTTACTGCGGCCAGGGCCTGTTGCAGCCGCTGCTCCGCCGATCCGTGAACGATGGTGAATGGCACACCGCTCTGCTCCACAATATTGTGGTATATTTCGTAGAAATAGCGGCGCTGCCCGGGTGCCGGGTGTTCGCGCAACGGGTCGTCCTGCCAGGGAATGTCGATATCAGTAAGCAGGTACAGATCGTAGCGGCGGTGAGCTATTTGTTGCAGAATGGCGTCATCGCAATGGCCGTATTTGTGCTCGCTCCACACTTTTATCACATACAGATCTGTGTCGCACACCAGGTAGTTGGTTGCCCTTGCGGCCAGGGCATCCTCTGCGGCCAGTTGCCCCATAGCTATCATTTTCAGATCGTCCCTGGTGTAGGGCCTACTTAAGGCCTCCAGGTATTCACGCGCATATTCGGGCACCCAAAGGGCACCCAACGCCGCAGCTAGCGCCTCGCTGAGGGTGCTTTTGCCGGTTGACTCAGGGCCTATGACCACTATTTTCTTCAGTTGACTCAATGTTTGTGCTTCCGGTATTGATGTAACCATTTATTACCCTGGAATGCCAGCCAGGATGTGCCCATTCCTACTACCGCACCAGCCAGCACATCGCTGGGATAGTGCATACCGAGATCCAAGCGGGAGAAGGCCACACCTGCAGCCCAAACGTAGGCGGGTACGGCAACATACCATTTAGGGAAGGAAAGGTAAAGAGATGTGGCTGTATTGAATGCGAAAGAGCTGTGCCCGGAAGGAAACGACGGGTCTTTATCATGCTGGTAGGGCTGCAGATCCGGGTAGGTAACATAGGGCCGGGTCCTGTTCACTGCATACTTCAATCCGAAAGCCACGATGAAATTGCAGCCCAGGCCGGCTATTGTGGAGTATCCTTTGCCGATAAGCGCGGAGTCGTGGCGGGCATAGCCTGCCACTAATTCGGTAACGGGCACCACTGCCGAAACCGCATAGGCGGAATTGGTGAGCGCGATCATGCTGCCGTCCAGGCTGCGGGACCTGTTCAGGTTGATGTCGCGCAGCCAGCGGATGTCGGCATTTTGTGCCGAGCAGGTAACGGACAGCAGCATCAGCGCTGCAACGATCTTTGATATTGCTTTCGCCATTCTATGTAACCAAATATAGCCACAACAAAAAGAAACAAGGTAAGCAATGCCGTGAACGGCATGCCTTTGTACAGGTAAACAGGTATGGCGATGGCGTTGGAAATATTCAGCAGCAGCCAGTTCTCCGTTCTGCGTTTGGCCAGCAGCCACATGCCGGCCCAGGCGGTTGACGACAGCACTGCATCCCACACAGCCACATCTGAAACCGTGTAGTATGGAACGAATAACGGGAAGATACGAGTAAGCAGCACATACAATACCGCCCAGCCGCCAAGGCTTATGGCGAGGGTAACCAGCCAATCGCGACGGTCAGCGGGCCCTACTGCCAATACCTTGCCCTCCCTTCTCTGAGCCCACAGCACCCAGCCATACACGCTCATTACCAGGTAATAGATATTCAGTATAGCATCGGCATAGAGGTGCGCTTTGGGCTGCAGGAAGAGATAGATATAAATGACCGTGCTGATAATGCCCGCCGGATAAAGAAGCACTTTATTGGCTTTGGCCAGCAGCACCTCGGCCACGGCAGTGGCAATGGCTGTCCATTCCAGGGCCGATGTAGCTGTAATTTCGGTAAGGGTCTCTGCCCACCAGTGTGGTATCACGGGTGCAAATGTAAAAAATGAAAATGCAGGAATTGTTTTGGTTTATTGGAGGTAATGTCTATTTTTGCAGTCCCAAATGCGAAAAAGAGTAATTGTTTTCGCAGGCGGCAAGGATGGTGCGGTAGCTCAGTCGGTAGAGCAAAGGACTGAAAATCCTTGTGTCGGCGGTTCGATCCCGTCCCACACCACAGCAAAGAACGGGTGCACAGAGCGAGAGCGATGGCACCCGTTTTTGTTTTTAGGGGCGCTCTGAAGATGGGTGGCTGGTATGAGGTAGTCGGAGACTACGCCAAACGGGGAGCAATGGGCGTTGCAAACGCCCTGCCGGTGCATCCACAATACAATCGCGGACGAGTAAGGGATAATACTTTCCGCACTCTGCATAGCTTAACTGCGATTTTTGTATATTACCACAATTTTTAGTGCTTGATACTATCGTATCAAGCAATTCTATTTTATATGGAAAATTTTGACATTGAAATAAATGAGGAAGGGCAAATAGTTGACTTTCTATCTTCAACGCTATTGGAGCCGAAGCCCGAAGAACTTGTCAGGCAAAGATTCCTTCGAATTCTTCATTACGAATATCAATATCCCAAAAACGTATTGAGCCGTGAAGTTCCAGTTTATTATGGTAGTAAAGAATTAAGGGATAAAGAAGGTGTACCGGTACGTGCGGATATTATCGTTTATACGAGTAGCAAAGCCTGCTTGGAAAAGGACCAGGGAAAAATTTCGTTTGTTGTGGAATGTAAAGCGCCGAATGAGACAAAAGGATACAACCAGCTCGTTTCCTATATCTACAACACAAGCGCGAATGGTGGCGTGTGGTTCAATGGCGATTCAATTAAATATTTTAGAAGGTTAATTAACCCATCCAACGATTTAGTTGAATGGACTGGAATCCCGAGGCAAGGTGAAGCCTGGGACGTTCTTGGGAGAAGAAAGAAGAGCGACCTGAGGCGACCAAAGGACATTAAAGGCCTTCTTCGTAGATGTCATAACAAATTACATGGGAGAGGTGTAGATGGAGAGGAAGATGATTTGACTATGGACATGGTGAGATTGATTTTGGCAAAAGCCATGGATGAGGAAAGAACGGGCGACATGCCTGACTTTTATTGTACACCGGAAGAGTATCTAGATTATGATGGAAGGAAGCGAGCAGCTGACAGAGTACAAAATTTGTTTGCTGAAGTTGTGAAGAACAACCCAGATGTTTTTTCAGAGTATGAAAAGATCACAGTTGGAGAACGCGCAATTTGCGACGTTGTTATCGAACTACAGGGTTATCGAATGCTTAGCGATCTTCATGAATCAGATGATTGGGATATTATGGGCTATGCGTACGAGCAGTATACTGCTACGTATCTTAAACGCACGCGAGGACAGTTTTTTACCAACCGTTTAGTTATCGATTTACTCGTCAAAATAATTGACCCTGGATATCAAGATATTATTTTGGATCCGGCTGGAGGATCCGGCGGTTTCCTGACTGGAGCTATGAGATATGTCCGCAAGAAAATTTTGGATAGTAGTGCCACGGACATTTCTAAGCAGCGCCAATTGGACCGCCATCGAACAAATTTATTCATGGTCGAGATCAGTAAACGACTAGTGAAAATTGCCAAAACTGCCATGATCCTAAATGGTGATGGTCATACGGGAATGACACAAGGAGATAGCCTCGGTGTTATTGAAGATCTAAATGATAATGTTCGTGCAAAAGCGGGATTAGGTAAGCCTCAAGTAATTTTAACCAATCCTCCCTTTGCAGGTGTCGGAGAAGGCAGAATTTCTGACCCGAAAGTACTTGATTCATTTTCATCTGGTATAAAGTGGACAACTAGGAACGGGGAATATCTGCCTACTGGCGAAAGAGTCAAAGAGGGTGTTCCTCCTGAAATGCTATTTTTTGAAAGATGCTTACAATGGATCGCGCCTGGCGGTAGAATCGGAATAGTCATGCCCAAGAGTTTTTTGGATACACAAACGTATTTTCCCGTCAGAAAATTGCTAATAGAACAATTTAAACTATTAGCCGTAGTCAACTGCCACAAAGACACTTTCCAACCACATACAGGAGTTAGGACCTGCCTTGTTATTGTAGAGAAGCCCACTAACTCGAAAATCATAAATGAGGACTATGATATTTACATGGCGATTTCTAAGAAGATTGGACAAGACAGCGAAGGATTCCCAATTTTTAAACGGGACAAGGATAACAACTTGACCGAGAACATAGATCATGACCTGGATGAAATCTACGGTGATTATCAGCTTTTCACCCAAGGCAAGCTGGTGAACTCAGAATATAGGTTTAGCATTAAAAAATCAGATATCGAATCCGATTTGCGAATCAACCCGCAGGTATACCTGCCGAACATTAACGCAACTATTAAACAAATTGAATCAATTGATGGTAAGGACGGTTGGAGTGTTACTACTTTGGGACAAATAACTAATGACGTAAGAATATTCAAAGGACCTAGACTAAAAACTGAGAATATTATTGTAGAAAGGCCATCAAGAAACACTGAGCCCTATTATACTCCGTCTGCAGTTCTGCAAGAAAGGGGGGAAAGCGTAAAGAACTTTGATCTCTCGAAAGCAACGAAAAATCAGATGAGAGCAATAAACGCGGTGCGTGTAAATAGAGGTGACATTGTAATAACCAGATCGGGAACAATAGGTAGAGTAGCTTATATAACTCAACGATTACACAAAGCAATTGCGTCAGATGACTTAATTAGAGTGGTAATAAAGGACGAATTCATTCGGCATTATGTTTATTCGTTCTTACAATCTAAAGCCGCATATGACCAAATGGTAAGGAACGAATACGGGGCGGTTCAGCAGCACTTAGAACCTGCTCATGTTAAAGACATACTCATACCAATTCCTGATGACTGGCAGGTGATTAAACAAATAGTTGACAAGATCACTGAAACTATTAAAGTGAAAGAACGTCTCGAAGTCGCTTATTCACTTGCGGATCAGAAGTTAAATGAACTACTTTCCGAATTACTTCATATTGAAATATAGTAACCAATATTTTTAGATTTGTCAATTTTGAGCGTTAATATCCTTGCGCGTGTTGCCTATCAAAAAAATCAATCTACAAGCGCATTAGTCTGGGAATGACATTGTACCACATGTTTGGCAGCGATTGCCATCCCAGGGGCCATAATGGTGGCACGTACCACAAAACCAGCTGATGTCGGGAGAATCGGCATTCGGAGCATAACCGAATCTACCATCTTTAGTTACCTCATCGTAACCATCTAAACTCCGTACTACAGTCCAACCATCTTGCTGCGGCAAAATAAATATATGATTTTGTATAGCACTTGCTGTTAACCCTATATACGGGTTTTGTATAGGTCTCGCCGCCAAAATAATCTCTCCGATTTCATCTTCGCTTACAATCCCATCAACAATAGCTTGTTCTAATCTTGCAAGAACTTTAGCGGCTTTAGGTTCTTTTTTCCAATTATCATGTATAGCCTTTGTTTCATCGAATTGTTCACCTATTCGTTGTAATAACTGTCCGATAAATGGTGCTCCTCTAAAAACATCATTACTTTTACTTTGGTTACAGTCTGGGTGAATAGGTATCCAATTATAAAATGTGTTAATGCCGAAATTTTCAGTCAGACCATACAATGCAATAAGTTCATTAAGCTGAGCTTGCCCACCAGGAACAACTTCTGGTATTATATGATCAATTTGACAATGACGATAACGTACTGGCTCATTGCACCATCTACAATTGGGGCCATGCACTTTATAGACAGCGTACTTTTCAGCTACCGTAAACCTGTAATTGCTCATAACATTTTACTTCATTGATTGTCGAAATAAAATTACAATAGAACCGCTTTATAGTGATAAATAACACCAAAAAAAATCTCTTATTTGGTTCGAAGTTTTGTCAGTTAGGGGCACCAAAAATTAGAGCGGAGAAACAGAGCGAGAGCGGTTTCTCCGCTTTTTTATTTTCGTCAGTGTCTGGGTTGGGAGTAACGAAATAAAAAAAGGCAACCATTTCTGATTGCCTTTTGTAGCGAGGACAGGGATCGAACCTATGATTCCGAATGCTTTCGGAAGTACTGAGCCCGACGCCTTCCCACAACAAAAAAGCCAGTCAATATGACTGGCTTTTTTGCCGGTGTAGCGAGGACAGGGATCGAACCTATGATCCCGAATGCTTTCGGGAGTAATGAGCCTGACGCCTTCGCACAACAAAAAAGCCAGTCGATATGACTGGCTTTTCTGGCGGTGTAGCGAGGACAGGGATCGAACCTATGACCTTCGGGTTATGAGCCCGACGAGCTACCGCTGCTCTACCTCGCGATGTGGAGTGCAAAAGTACAGCATCGGAAGTTACCAGCCAAACGATTTCTTTTTTTCGTCACAATTTTTCCGTTCCCATATAAGGCGGCCGGTATTTAACCTGTTTGGAAAGTTTTGTACTATTGCAAGGCATCGATTTGCGCTTTAATATTCGCTATGTATTTCAGACAACTTTTGTTATTGGCTGCGTCTGTACTGGGCCTGCTGATACTGTATAAGACCGAGTTCATCACCACCTGGCTGGATACGCACATTGTGAACCCGTCCACCACCGAGCAATTCGACCATACCAGCATTGAAGAGCGGCGGGAAATGCGCTATGCAACTACCTGGAGTATCTGCAAGTACATGGAAAAGACGCTGGCGGATGCAAAGGTTGATCCATCGCAGGTGATAGTGCTGCAGGCGCCAAACGACTATTTTAAAGCACAGCACAGCCAGATACACCTGGCAGAGCCCGCTGAATTTTACTACCACTGCGGCATACACACCATCTGGACCACCGCACCCAATGTGAACAAGGCTACCTGGGTGCTGATGCCGGACCCAAAAGTGGGCCTCATTTTTGCGCCCGTTGACCAACAGCACCTTCAAGCCTTATTAGATACATTTAAAAATTACAAGCCTGCTCTATGAACATGATCGGACTCATCACGCTGCTTATTTGCCACTACATTGCCGGCAGGGGGCTCATTTCATTGTTCAAACTGAAGCTGAGGCCGATCATTACCTTGCCGCTGTCTATGATCTGCGGTGTGGCGCTGGCTTCCTTTGTTCCATTTTTCATGGAGCTGCTTCACATTACTTTTACTGCGGGCAGCATGACAGCCGGCATGGCCATACTCACTGCCATTTTCCTGGTGCCGCTGATACTCGACCGTAAGAACATCTACATCCCCAAATTGAGCGACATCAAAATGACGCCGATCTATGAATGGCCGTTCTATATCGTATTCGGACTATTATTGTTCGTGAGTGTCTGGCGCTGCTACTACTACCCTCCCAATGCCCGCGATATGCTGAGCGGTCCTGAAGTAATGGCAGAATATACACTGAAGGAGCACCACATGATCAATAGCGTGTTCACTGTGGACCTTCAATCTACCAACAACTACCTGAAACCGCCTTACATCACCAGCCTGCAGATCATTTACAAGTACTTTGTGCAGCCTATAGGCCAGGTATGGCTTAGCGTGCTGGTGCTGAGTTTCCTGCTCATCATGTTCACGCTGATGAAGGAAAAGCTGCATGCCGTGATCGCCTACTTCATCATGGTGTTTTTTATTTCCATGCCTGAGCTTTTCGGCTACACCTACCTTATGCTGTTCGACTACAGCAATATGATCTTCCTGTTCCTCGGCTTCTGGTTCATCGCGCGGTACATTGATGGCAAGCAGGCCAACGACTTCTACTTCTCTATATTCCTTTTCAGTATTGCCACTTATGTGCGTACGGAAACGCTCATCCTGGTGGGTATGGTAGTGCCATTGGCGATCCTGTATTTCATCAGGGAAAAGCTGCCGGCTGCGAAGCAGGTCATTCGTCTTGCCCTATTCCTTGGTGCGCCGTTCGTGGTTTATTTCCTGTGCATGAATGTGTTCGTGAAGCACTACATACCGGTTCACTATGATGTAAGCTCAGATGTCAACAAGAACCTGTCTGACCTTTCGCAGTTCACGGGCCGCATGTATGATATCTACGATAAGCTGATGACCGGCGAGAACTCTGTGTTCTATTATGGCAAGTTCTTCCCGCTGTTCTTTGTGATCGTTGTTGTTGACGTTTTTTACGTATTTGCCGTGAAACGGTCTTCCAGCCTTTATGACAGGCAGGCTATTGTTGGGCTCTATGGCACACTGGTGGTATTCGTTGGCCTGGCGTTTATAGGCTACTTACTGCCGCTGGCCGACCTGATGCACACTACCAAGCGCGGATTGTTCAAAATGTTCCCGCTGATGCTGCTGTACATGGCCAACAGCCCGTCGCTGGTGAAGCTTACCAGTATCATCCGCAACTGGGAACTCGGCACGCCATCAAAGCCATCTGTGAAGCCTCCCGCAAAGGCGCAACCTGCTGTTGCCAACAACCGCAAGAAGTAATAACTAATTAGCAAAGTAAAAACTACCGGGGCCTATGCCTACCTGGAAGGTATGCAGTGCAGTTCCCTCATTACTGTAAACAGTCACCGTACCCTTTTGGTTAAAACCGTGCGGGTCGCCTACGTAGATCAGCCCGGAAACGGGATCGACGCCCAGTGCCCAGTAATACTGCAGCGCCCCTGCGGCTATAAATGGCGATGAAGGCAGCACCGCACTTGTGATGGGCATGCGAAAAACACCACTGCTGGCGCTGGCGGTTCCGGCAAGGTCTGCATCTATATAATAGAGCGTATCGGCGGCGCCGTTCATGGTGAGCTTTATAGGATCGGCAGTGGCGCCAAAAGTATAAGTGCCCAGCACCTCACCGGTTGCCGGAAAGATATGCGTGAGTGTGGCCGTATAGCCATAGGGCTCATCGCCGGAAAGCACCCAAAGTGTATTGTTTTTGTCCACTACTATGTCGTGCGAGGCACGCCCTGCCAACGGTATGGTCTGCACAACAGAATTATCGGTCGTGTTCACCTTATAGATACATGCGGCGGCAGTATCCCACGAGCAGAGGTAGGCAAACCCATCTACCATGCACATGCGTTCGGCATTGCCCGTAGGCAATACGAATGAATCAGCGATCGCGTAGCTGCCGGTATTGATCACATAGACCTTGTTACTGAAGAGGGTAGAAACGTAGGCCCGGCTGCCATCAACCGGTAATATGTAACGGGGCTGCCGTATGCCTATAGTATTCGTCACCTGCAATGTGGCCGTGTCTATGACCGTTATCTTATCGGAATTGTTGACGGCGAGGAAGTACCGGCTTCCCATGTGGGTGATGCTCTGCAACACCTCGCCCAGTTGCGCCCCGCCATTTGCCGCAGCATATAGCTCTCCGAAAACGCTGTCTGTGGCCGGTTTGTACAAATAAAGGCCGGCATCGGGTAAGGGATATTGCCCCTCGCACAGCACGTACACACCCTGTGTGATGCCGGGCACGGAGCTGTGAGCGACAGGTGGCTTATCCTTGACGCAGGATGCCGCAAGGCACAGCACTACTATCAGTATTTGATGACCTTTTCCTGCCATTGGTAGCCTTTATCATCCTGTATGCTTACGAAATATGTGCCTGCCGGCAACATCGAGACATCTATCGTATTGAGCCCTGGCTGCAAACTCCATTGCAGGGCAACAGCCCCTGTCACGGTGGTTAACACCCCTTGCATGACCTTTCCATTTTGCCCCGTTCGCACAAAGAGTGTACCGCTTGCGGGCACGGGGTATACGGTCACTTCATCTGCTTTGTTTATCCCTTCAACCCCTGAGTTGTGCACGTGATAGATGGCCCCAACAGCATCGAGGTCAAAGCCACCACTGTTGAAATTAGTGGGGAAGGGATCGTTGATAACACGGCCGTCTGCATCAAATGAGCTATGGCCATGCACTGCACCGATGACATCCACCACCCGCACGTGAGTGACATTGTTGATGTCGAGCCCGGGGCTATCTGCCAGTTCCTGCAGATCGAACGGAGTGCCATACAATGCAATATATTTTCCAGCAAGGTTGTTCAGCAGGTTAGCATACATGTACTGCCCTGCCCCTGCTATCTGCGAGGCCGTTTGCGTAAGCGATTGCGCCGGAAACCGGACATACCTGCTACCATCTGAACTCACCTCTACAAAGGCCAGTTCGAGGAAGGCCTGCGAATCATTGGCCGGATTGCCAAAGCCATTTTCAAAAACTGCAAAGTCGGCGCCCGGCCCATTGTAAATGACCGCAGGAAAGGTGACATCTGCTACCCCACTATCGCCGAGGCTCACTGTTATGCCATCTGGGGCACCTATTGCGCAGCTACTGTCTCCGTTGGCCGGGTATCCGAGAGATGGCGTGTCGATGTCCATGTAGCCGCGGTGCACCACACAACCATTCGCCCACATAGTGAACGAAGGATCTGATGCGCTGATAGCGGTACTACCGGGCAGACCCTGCTGGGGCGCAAACTGAGCCATAGCGGGCAGCGCGATGGCAGCAAAAAATATGGTCAGCAGTTTCCGCATATTACTGTTTGGTGAAGCGTATGGTTGCTTTAGTATCAGCACCGGTCAGCGTCAGCAAATATACGCCGGGCAGATAGGTTGCTGTATTGAGCGTTGAATGACCAGCGCTCAACACACCGCTGAATACCAAGCGACCCGCGGCGTCTGTTACCGTAACGGTATTCAGTACATTGCCGGGTACGTTAATGTTCAGTTCGCTGGTAGCGGGGTTCGGATAGACCTTTGCAGCGTAGTCAGCTACTGCAGGAACGCCTACCAGCGTTTCATTGGTGGTAAAATCGTCCATGCAGAAGTAAGCCGGGGTGTTCATGCCGAAGCTGCCGTTGTCGGAAGAGCTGAGTGACAGTTGCAGGCTGTCCACGTGACCCAGCGAGGTGAGCAGCACAGGTTGCCAGGTGTTTACAATATAGTCGCTGTCGTTATCGGCAAAGCGAAAGTCGGCCAGGTAGAAATCGACACTATCGGTTGTGAGCGCTCCGCCGCGGTAGCCACGGACGGTGAGTTTGAACCAATCAGGATCGTTGCCTGTAGGGCCGCCAAATTTCTTGCCCGGGCCGCCGCCAGTAGCAGCATCGCCCAGGTGCATGCTGTTGTAGGCATACGTGCTGTTGGTGATGTAAAAACCATTTACCGGCTTGCCTATGGCTGCACCGCGCAGGTTGAGGTTGATATTGTTGGCATAGGTTACCGGGTTGCTGACCCAAGCCACCACATAGTTAGCGGAACCACTGTGCCCAATGGCCGTTTTAGCGGAATATTGATTCATATAGCCGCTGGTAACGCTGTCGGTCATGTTGGAATAGGCGAATCCAGATTGCCACAGGCCACCGTAAGCAGTATCGTAGATGCAAGGAAAGTGAGCCAGACCATCGTTGAAACCTACATCACTCATAGGGGCTGAGTAGTTTACATAGAATGTATCGGCATGGGCCAGGGAGAGGTCATCGAAAGTGGCCACGGTTTGGGCGGTGGCGGCGCCACAGCCTATGACTGCAGCGGCGAATAAAAGCGTAAAAGTGCGCATATTGACTTATTGGTTTTTTTACAACATCAATAGCAGCAACGGGAATATAAAAAGATGAGCTATGGCCTGCGCCTTAACTTACCATGCCTCTTTTCCCGGAAGCAGCTTAAGTAACAAGTCACAGGCAGGTCTTCTGACTTACTTCTCTTTTTGCGCCTTCCCGTATGCCAGAGGCAGACAGTGGCCAGATATGCAAAAAGTTTTTTATGAAGCTTACAGCATCGGGTAATGTCCGGGATTTGCACCCGGTTCCCTTTTCATCCCGCCCATGGGCAGGAACCTTTGACGGAGCAAAAGTAAAAAATTAAAAATTAAATGTGTGGCTTTTTATTGGGAAGGAAAAATCCTGGGCATTGAAAACGCCCTGCCTGGACATCCGCGAAACATTCGCGGACGAGTGAGGCTGTCGCGCAGCGGCTTGCGGTTGTCTGTACTATGATTTTTAGGATGGGAGGATGACAGGATTAATTACTGGTGGCTAACCTTCTTATACTCCGTGCACGATGGTTACAAATGCCCTTCTGCCGGATCTGCGAAACACTCGCGGACGAGTTGGAAGCTCTATGACTGTTGCGACTTTCGTTTATAACGCATCATCAATACCACGTAAAAGGCCACTGCTGCGGCAATAGCCACTATGACAGAGCCTAATAACTGAGGGATGGGCATTGTGGCCTCCTTGCGACCGTTTATGATTACTATCGGTGGAAAGAGTGTCATCGATATATACAAGGCTATCACCAGTACTATACCTGCGAAAATGCAAGAAAACAGTGGTATGAGGAAACGACGATCCATGGGCTGACAAAATTAGGGCTCAAAAACTAAAAGTAAATAAGCGCCCGGCAACAGAAAGTCGGGCACTGAATAGAAAACCCTAACTTTATGCTTTACACATCTTCTTTATGCAACGCACCCTTCTTTTTGCCCTATTGCTTCTCATATGCCCCTGGGCAAGCACCCTTGCGCAAACTATGTATTACCCGGACAATACGGTGAAAGTGTATGCTTATGGCTACGAGCAAACGATGGCCTGGTGCAGTGGCTTCAATAATCCGCAGTTCACTATGGGCGATCTGAACAATGACGGCAAGCCCGACCTGGTGGTGTTTGAGGCCGGGCTGGGTGTGAAAACGTTCATCAACATGGGTTCGGTTTCCAGTCCCGATTACCGCTACGAGCCCGATTTTGCCCTTAACTTTCCGCCGCTGTTCAACTACCTGATTCTGGCGGATTACAACTGCGACGGCATTCCCGACCTGTTCCACCGCGGCCTGGATGGATTCTCTGTATATAAAGGATATTACAATTCCCGGAACCAGCTTTGCTTCACCTATTACCAGGATCTTTTTTATACCAACGATGCAAGTGCAGGCGGTGCGGCCAATGCCTATGACAACCCGGGCGGCGACATACCGGCCATAGTTGACGTGGATGGCGATGGCGACCTGGATTTTATTTCCTATGACATTAACGGTGGCAACATGAACTTTTATAAGAACATGCGTGTGGAGATGGGCCTGCCGTGCGACAGCATACATGTGGAGCTTAAAGACCGCTGCTGGGGCAAGGTGTATCAGGGTTACTGGCGCACACACGTGCTGCCATACGAATGTGACAACAGCGGCCTGCTGCGGGAAACCGGCGATACAGCCAATAAGAAAACACACTCCGGCAACACCGCATGCCTGTTTGACTGGGATATGGATGGCGACTACGACTATCTTGATGGGAATGTCTCCTTCAATGAGATGACCTTCCTGAAAAACGGCAAGCATGAATATGGCACCAGCATCGATACTATGATCTCGCAGGATACTGTGTGGCAGTCGGGCGGCAAACAGATAGAATTGCTTTCGTGGCCGGCGGCTTTCAATATAGACATTGATGGCGATGGCAAGAAGGACCTGGTGATCTCTCCCACTACGCGCAACGCATCGGAAAACTATAAGTGTGTGTGGTGGTACAAAAACAATACAACACCAGGCTCACCGAACTGGCAGTTCCAGTCGGACAGCCTTTTTGTGGACAAGACCATAGAAGCCGGCTCGGGCACACACCCTGTATTGTTTGACTACAATAAAGATGGCAAACCCGACCTATTTGTGGGATCGGACGGTTACCGGCAGGCCAATGGCTCGCTGCGCAGCAAAATATCGCTCTACCTCAATACCAGCACAGCAGGCAGCCCGTCGCTGACGTTCCAGACGCGTGATTTCCTGGGTATTGACAGCTTCGGCTTTGCAGGCGCCGCGCCGGCATTTGGCGATATAGATGGCGACAGCATCTCGGATATGATACTGGGACATTCTGATGGCACACTGTCTTACTTTAAGAATATGGCATCTTCAGATACTGTGCAACCCATCTGGCATTTGCAGCAACTGACGCTTACCGATATGGGCGGCGCCACCATAAACGTGGACGGCAATGCAGCACCTTTCATTTACGACATTGATAAGGATGGGAAGCCCGACCTGGTGATCGGCAATATATATGGCACCATCCGTTACTACCGGAATATGAGCACCACGCCGGGCACCATCAGCCTGAAGCTGGTGAACAATGCGCTGGGACATGTGAAAGTTGACGCAGCGCACAGCCTTGGCTGCTACAGCACACCTTTCATAGGCCGCATAGACAGCAGCGGCCGAGACTACCTGGTGCTGGGCAGTAACTCCGGCAATATCTATGAATATGATAGCGTGGCCAGTGGCGACACTACCCTCACCTACCCATTGCTGACGAGCCAGTATTCCTGGATAGACTCGACCTTCCTGAATTATAACCACCCCGGCACAGCCATAGGCGTATATGACAACCTGGAAAGCACAGTGACGGTGGGCGATATTGCAGGTGATGGCAGCCTTTATATGATCGTGGGCAGTGTGAAAGGCGGGCTGGAACTCTATCGTCGCAAAACCAAGGACGATATGAGCGTGCCGGTCGTAACAGAATCGGGCAGCCTGCAGGTGTTCCCCAACCCGGCTGGCGATGTGCTGAACGTATCGTGGAATGGCATATTGCAGTCAGAAGTACGGCTGAGCATACTGGATATTGAGGGCCGCACCCTGAGTGCGGCTGTATATCCAACCGCTCAGCACAGCGCTGTAGTGAACACGGCAGCTTTGGCCCCCGGCACCTACTTCTGCCTGGTGTATAGCGGCAGCCGTAAATATTACAGTAAATTTTCCGTGATCAGATAACGGGGTGCTGGTTGTAATGCCACGTTACCTGGCCATGCACGTAGTGTGCCAGGCTGCCATCTGCAAGCTGCACCTCCAACAGGCCCTGGGCGGTAACACTCAGTATGCGTGCCTGCCAACTTTGTGCAGCATCGCCAAATAACTGCTGACCGCCGTGTTTATACAAAAGATCGTTGTAGGCTTTTATCTGTGCAGCTTCAGGCAATGGCTGCTCTACAGCCTGCAAGATCTGTTCCCGAAGACGGTCGCGCAACCATGGTTTGTTGAACTCGCTGCCCGAGGCGATGCGCAGCGATGTGGCATGCGGCACCTCATCTGGCAGATGCTGCTGGTTAATATTGAGGCCCAGGCCAATAACACTATGGGCCCAGTCACTGCCACGGAGCACATTCTCTATCAATATGCCGCCTGCCTTTTTGTCATTGACAATTATGTCATTGGGCCATTTGATATGAACCTGCCAGTCTTCGCCCATATTTTGTAAAACATTGGCAATTGCGACGGCAATTGCGGCGCTGAACTGGAATTGGTGCCTGAGTGAGTGCCTGGGAATGGCAATAATACTCATCAGGAGGCTTTGGCCCGGCGTATCGAGCCAAGTGCGGCCGCGCTGGCCTTTGCCGCCGGTCTGGCTATCGGCAGTAATTGTCAGTCCATGCTGTGCCTTATCGGCATCTATCAACTGCATGGCATAGTTATTGGTGCTGTCAATACTATCCAGCTCAATAAGTAGTGAGGATGATGACATAGGTTAAGTGCAAAATAATTTATAATTTTGAATAACCATCAAATTATTGCCAACCAATAAAACGGGACCAACAGATTTGGAGAAAGTGATAACAGCCTTGCAGGAACGAAAGAAACCTGCCGCGAGGCTTGCGAAGAACAGTAAGCTATTCAAAACCATCATTGAGGCCATCAAGGATAAGAAAGGTGAAGAAATAGTAGTGCTGGACCTTAGAAAGATAGATGAAGCTGTTGCCGACTACTTTGTACTCTGCGAGGGCAAATCCAACATTCAGATCAAGGCGATAGCCGACAATATCAAAGATGAGGTGGAAAAAAAATGCGACGAGCGCCCCTACCATATGGAGCTCGGCGACAACTGGACACTTATCGATTACGTAAACATCGTGGTACATATATTCCGGAACGAATCGAGGCAATTCTACAGCCTCGAGAGCCTTTGGGCAGATGCGGAGCGGGTTGAGTACTAAAGGCATTATATACAAGCAATACAAGGAATAACAACAAATGGAAGATAATAATAATAACAGGATGACACCCGGCCAAAAACCAGGTGCGAACGACCCTAACCAGAAAAAAGGCCCGCGGTTCAACGTTTATTGGATCTACGGTCTTATTGTGATCGTAGTACTGGGCGTGCAGATGCTGGGCGGGAATATGGGGCCAATGGGCACCGAGTTTAGTTTCCAGGATTTTCAAAACTATGCGCTGAAGGGCCAGGTAGCCAAGATAAGAGTGATCAACAACGATCATGTGGACGTTTACCTGCACAATGGCGTGCCTTTACCGGTACCTGCCAGTTCCAAATTTCCGGGCGGGGCGACGTTGGCTGACGAGAAATCGAAGTCTTTTGAGTTCAAGATCGGTACGGTGGAGCAGTTTGCCAAGGACATGGAAGATGTGAAAAAGAGCCTGCCGGCCGGCACCACCTTACCTGTTTACTACGACACAGAGGGCGACTATGTGCATATTTTCTTCACCTTCCTGCTGCCAATAGTTATTGCGGTTGCCATGTACTTCCTCATCTTCCGCAAGATGGGCGGCGGCGGCGGCGCAGGCGGTGCGGGCATCTTCAACATTGGCAAATCGAAAGCACAATTGTTTGAAAAAGGCACACGTGTGAACATCACCTTTAATGATGTTGCCGGCCTGGATGAAGCTAAGGTGGAAGTGATGGAGATCGTTGACTTCCTGAAGAACCCTAAGAAATATACGGCCCTGGGCGGTAAGATACCGAAAGGAGCCCTGCTGGTTGGCCCTCCGGGAACAGGTAAAACCCTGCTGGCAAAGGCTATGGCAGGTGAGGCGCAGGTTCCTTTCTTCTCTATGTCCGGTTCTGACTTTGTGGAACTGTTCGTAGGTGTGGGTGCGAGCCGCGTGCGTGACCTGTTCAAGCAGGCGCGCGAAAAAGCACCTTGTATCGTATTCATCGATGAAATTGATGCTATAGGCCGTGCACGTGGCAAGAATGTGGTGATGAGCAACGACGAGCGTGAAAACACCCTGAACCAGTTGCTGGTGGAAATGGATGGTTTCAGCGGCGATACCGGCATTATTGTGCTGGCGGCCACCAACCGCCCGGATGTGCTGGATACGGCCCTGCTGCGCCCCGGTCGCTTTGACAGGCAGATATCTATTGACATTCCCGATGTGAAGGGTCGCGAAAAGATATTTGACGTGCACCTGAAGCCGATCAAGCGTTCGAAGGACCTGAACATAAAGAAACTGGCCGTGCAAACACCGGGTTTTGCGGGTGCTGATATAGCCAATATATGTAACGAAGCAGCGCTGATAGCTGCCCGCAAAGGCAAGAGCGAGGTAGACATGAGCGACTTTAACGACGCCATAGACCGCGTAATAGGTGGCCTTGAGAAAAAGAACAAGATCATACTGCCGGAAGAAAAGCGCATCATTGCTTACCACGAAGCCGGCCATGCCGTTGCCGGCTGGTACCTGGAGCATGCACACCCACTGGTAAAGGTGACCATAGTGCCACGCGGGGTAGCTGCACTGGGTTATGCGCAGTACCTGCCTAAGGAAATGTACATACGCACTACCGACCATTTGCTGGACGATATGTGTATGTCGCTGGGCGGCCGTGCAGTGGAAGACCTGGTGTTCGGCAAAATATCTACCGGCGCACTCAGCGACCTGCAGCATGTGACCCGCTCGGCTTATGCCATGGTGTCCATGTATGGCATGAACGAAGCTGTAGGCAATATCTCTTTCTACGATCCGCAGAATGAGAACAGTTTTTCGAAGCCATACTCAGAAGAGACCGGTAAGATCGTAGACAGCGAAGTGCGCAAACTGGTGGACAATGCCTACCAGCGCACCAAACAACTGCTGAATGAAAAGATAGAATCGGTAAAACTGATTGCGGAGGAATTGCTGAAGAAAGAAGTACTGTTCAAAGACGATATGGAGCGCCTGCTGGGCAAACGCACTTACGAAGATCCTATCGCGTATGACGAAGCGCCGGTAGAACCTCAGAACCTGGTATAAGTGAGTAGTAAGTAAAAAGTAATTTCCAGATAGAAATAAAGCAATGGCCTCCGATGTTCGGAGGCCATTGCTTTTGGCTTTTGAGTCGGGCAATGCCGATACGTTGTCCTGAAAAAATAAACAATCTATTCGCTCACTTCTGCCTGACGCTTACCGGCCTCAATATCCTCATGGTAAGCATCGGAGAGATACATATCTTTCAGCCTGTCGTAGAGGCTGTGTGGATCTATGACCATAGCAGCGATACTGGCTATCATGCCCGCGAGCATGAGATGAAAGATCACATTGTGGCGGTCGGTCATCTCGAGTACCAGGATGGCGGAGGTGAACGGGGAACGGGTGACACCGGTGAGAAACGCAACCATGCCCGCCAGTATCAAAATATTGACATCTACACCGGACAAGCGGGTCAGCTCGCCAACCATGCCGCCGACAACAGCGCCTGCACTGAGGGCAGGTGCAAAAACACCACCTGCACCACCGGTAGTAAAGCAAATAGCAGGACCTGCGAGACGCAGCAAAGGTAATGACCATGCCACGTGCTTGTCTGGCCGGAACAACAGATCGGCCATCTGCTCTTTACCGGAGCCGAGTATGCCGTGACCGATGAAAAATGCGATGGTCGCGAATATGAGCCCGGATATCAGCACATAGAACACGTGCATGCGGGTATGTTTAAATGTGCGTTTCCACTTCATAAGGCGCATGATGATGACGCTGAGGAAACTACCCAGCGCACCGGCGATAATGGCCACCAGAACAACATACAGAAACACAATGAGTGTGGTATTGGACACGTCCGGATAACCGAGATACAGGTATGGGCCAAGGATGCCCTGTGCGGTGAGACCGGCTATAATGACGGCGGTGAAGATGGCTGTTTTAAAGTAGCTGATGTGTGAGCGGGCCAACTCCTCTACCGCGAATACGATACCGCCAAGCGGCGTATTGAAAGCAGCTGCGAGGCCGGCTGCCGCGCCGGTGATGATCATGTTCTTCTTGGATACTTTGGGCCATGAAGCCGGCAGCAACTGGTTGACCATACGGAAAATGCTGCCTGCGATCTGCACTGTGGGGCCTTCCCGGCCAATGGCGCCGCCACCTATGACCATGAACAAGCTGGAGACAATTTTTACAAGAATGATGCGGAAACTCAGAAACTTGTCGACCAGGTGATTGTATTTTGGCGTGGCCAGTTCTATCGACGCCATGACCTGCGGAATGCCGCTACCGGCAGCCTTCTTCTCGAAATGGCTAACGAGCCACCATGCTGTAACGAAACAAGCAGGCGTCAGAAAGAACAGTATCCAATCGTGACCATGAACAAGGAGCAGTGAGTAATTCTCGCAGACGGCAAACATTTTTGCATAAAGCACCGCAACCAGCCCCGTTATAAGAGAGGCGATCCAAAAAGGCATTGCCTGTAAAATCTGGGGCTTCATTTTTTGCCTGTAGAGATCAACGACTATGTCTGCCTGCTTCATGACTTTCCGGGAAAAAATTTGAGCAAAGAAACTGCATATAAACAGCGCAGGTTAAAATTAATTCGTAAAATGTAAAAATATTTTTTTACTATATATTCGGCGATATATTACATCTGGTAGTGCATACTACAATACGGCGAATTGTTGATTATTGCATTGCTAATGGTAGTTTGTTATTATTGCCACATCATCCTTATCTATCATGAACGAGGCTTTATTTCAATTTATCTGGGCCAATAGCCTGTACCAGGGCACCGGACTGAAAACCACAACGGGAGAGCCCGTTACAGTGATGCATTGCGGGATGCACAATAAGGATGCAGGACCCGACTTTCTGGAAACGCGTGTGCGCATAGGCAACACGGTGCTTGCCGGAAACGCCGAACTGCACCTGAAAAGCAGCGACTGGATGCGACATGGACACAGCAACAACGCCGCCTACAAAAACCTGGTGCTCCACGTAGTGTATGACGATGATATGCCTGGTGTGGCGGGCAATGTGCCTGTGCTGGAGCTGAAGGGCCATATTCCGGAAAATATTCTGCCGCATTATTACAAGCTGATGAATATGCCGGGCAAACTGCCCTGCACCGGCCAGCACGAACAGGTGCGTGACATAACTAAAGAAGGTTGGCTGACACGCATGCTGGCCGAAAGGTGGGAGCAGAAATTGCAGGAGTGGGACGTTTTACTTGAAAACTCGGCCGACGATTGGCGCAACCTGCTCTACTGGCGCATGGCCGCCAATTTCGGATTCAAAACCAATGCAACTCCCTTCCTGATGCTGGCGAGGAGCCTGCCATTGAACATACTAGCGAGGCATAAAGACAACATCGTGCAACTTGAGGCGCTGCTGTTTGGCCAGGCGGGCATGCTGGGAGAAATGTTTACCGATGAATACCCGGCAATGCTGCAGAACGAGTATGGCTACCTGCGCAAAAAATATAGCCTGGAGCCGATAGCGGTGCACCTGTGGAAATTTCTGCGGATGCGGCCGGCCAACTTCCCTACTGTGCGCATTGCGCAGTTTGCTGCACTGCTACAGCGCTCGGTGCATCTTTTTTCGCAGATAGTAGAGAGCCATGCGGTGAAGGAACTTGAGCCATTGTTTGATGTAACTGCCAGCAGCTACTGGGATACACACTTCCGTTTTGATGACGCCCAGGAAAAAGGCACTCCGAAAGCAGTTGGTAAAGCGTCTATACAGAATATCATCATCAATACGGTTGCACCGATCCAGTTTCTTTATGCAACACATCATGGTGATGACCGACTGCGGGAACAGGCCCTGCAGCTTCTGGAGGCGGTGCCGGCTGAAAAAAACAATATCACTACCCTATGGCAGGAGAACGGCTGGGATGCAGCGAATGCTGCGCAATCGCAGGCGCTGATACAATTATATAACCAATACTGCAGCAAGCGACGTTGCTTAGAGTGTACTATCGGGCTGAATATTATTCGGCGGGCCAATTGAAAGTAATACGCTTGCGGCAATCGGGGTGGAGGCTTTCCATAACGGGGCAGGTTGTTGCTGCTATTTCCAGTATCTGCTTCTCTTTTTCGTTGTAGTGTGCACTAGCAGGAAAATCGAGTACCACCTTCAGTTCGCTGATACGCCTTGGGTTGGGCGCCATTATCTTCTCCACATCGCATTTGGTGCCGTCGATATTGATCTTGTGGGTGTTGGCGGCTATGCCCATTGTGGTGAGGATGCACGATGCCAATGCAGTGGCTACCAGGTCTGTAGGCGAAAATCGCTCGCCTTTTCCATGATTATCAACGGGTGCATCGGTCTCGATAGTGCTGCCGGAACGAAGATGTGTAGCCTCTGTGCGCAGATGTCCGCTGTATATTACTGATGCTGTCATGTGCTTCTTTTTGTGTTAAATTTACGCAGAGGCTAAGTATTTAGGAAGTATATCGTAACTTAGTTTAGGCAAATTTTATGAAACAAGTACTGGCCGGATTACTGGTGATGGCAGTCTGTAGCTTTGAGAGCTATGGCCAGCAAGCCGTGTCCTCGTCTGACAGTACAAAAGTGATCACAGCGCCGATAGTGCATCTGTCGAAACCCAAGCCTCCAAAACCTTTAAGGAAAGAAATGAGTGTGGGCGTGCGGCTGAATACAGACGGATGGAGCGCGTTCACGCAATATGGGTGGCTGGAAACTAAGGACAAGCGGAAGGTGGACATGTTTCATAACGTATTGTACCTGGAAATAGAGCTTGCTGAAAAAAAGGATGCAAGAGAAGTAAAGACACCAAGTGAGAATACCAACAGTTTAGGCGGATCGAACAGCTACATTTATGGCAAGATCAATAACCTGTACACCGTTAAGATCGGAGGTGTAGGTTACAGGTGGCAGTTAGCCGGGAAGCCTGATGTGGGCGCTGTATCTATACACTGGACGAATACGGCTGGCATGGTAGCCGGATTATTAAAACCCTATTACCTGAACGTGACCACTGAGTCTGCCCCCATCAAATATTCTACCAATACGGAACAAGAGTTTCTGACCCCGAGCGTAATAGAAGGCGGAGCGGGATTCAGCAAGGGCTGGAACGAATTGAAGGTAATACCGGGAGGCTATCTCAGATCTGCGCTTCATTTTGATTTTTCGACCAACAGAAAGAACGTGCTTGGCGTGGAAGCCGGCGGAAGCCTTGAATTTTATAGCCAGAAAATGCAACTGATGCTTTTCCAGGATCCGAAGGCTTTTTATGCGAATCTTTTTGTTTCCTTTCAGTATGGCCGCAGGTGGTAAATAATAGCTTTGGGCAATCTGCCTATTGCCTGGCGTGCGACTTTCTCCGTATTCATTTTTGATTTTTAGCCTAAATTTGCTGCCTATGCAAGAACTGCCACTGATCAGCGCGAATGCAAATAGTGAAGCCCCAAGAGTAAAAAAACCGGACTGGCTGCGTGTGAAGTTGCCCATTGGCGAGAACTACAGGCACGTTCGTGGCCTGGTGGATACCCATAAGCTGCATACGATATGCGAAAGCGGCAATTGCCCGAATATGGGTGAATGCTGGGGCGAAGGCACTGCAACATTCATGATCCTTGGCAATATCTGCACCCGCTCCTGCGGCTTTTGTGCAGTGGCAACCGGACGCCCTGAGCCGGTGGACTGGGATGAGCCGCAGCGTGTGGCAGAAGCCATGCACCTGATGAAGGTGAAACATGCGGTGATCACGTCTGTGGACCGCGATGAACTGAAAGATGGCGGCTCCATAATATGGGCAAACACGATAAAGGCCGTGCGGGCGCTGAACCCCGGCACTACGCTGGAAACGCTGATCCCGGATTTTAAGGGAGAATGGGATAACCTGCAGCGGATAATAGATGTGGCGCCGGAAGTTGTTTCCCATAACCTGGAAACAGTGGAAAGGCTGACAAAACGGGTTCGTATCCAGGCGAAGTATCACAGGAGCCTGGAAGTGTTGCGCCGGCTGAAGGACGGAGGCATGCGCACCAAAAGCGGTATTATGCTGGGCATTGGTGAAGAAAAGGATGAAGTGCTGCAAACCCTCCGTGACCTTGCCGACAACGGGATAGACGTGGTGACTCTTGGACAGTATCTGCAGCCCACGCCGAAGCACCTGCCGGTAGTACGTTTTGTACATCCTGATGAATTTGCTTTTTATCGCGACGAGGGATATAAAATGGGCATAGACTATGTGGAAAGCGGCCCATTAGTAAGGTCGTCGTACCACAGCGAGCGACATGTGCATGCAGGCATTGGCCGCGCTAAGTGGACTTCTTCTCACTCCTGATAATCACTGTAACGTGATTTGCGTCTCAAATTTTGAGGCGATATTTTTGTTTAAGTATTGTTTAGGTAATTCTAACGATATTTTAAACAAAAATAGCATTATGCGTTCATTTATTGCCGTTTTTTACAGTAAAACATATGACCACTCAGCTATTGCACATATACTGTAGGATAAAAATAATGTAAAAAAAATTGGTCATATTGGGGCAGTAAATAGATAAATTTTAAAATACATAACCACACTTATTGTATTTCCCGGTTGAGTAAGTGAGAAAAATGCGCATCTAAATATCATTAGTAGAGAAAAATACACAGTATTTATATTTTTAATTATATTAATTTTACAAATTGAATATATAGAAAATATATTACCCACATAAAAATTTGTTTTGGAGTTGTTATATTATTATTGTTATTTTTACGGCCATGAATCATATCACAAATCCGGTGTCCATATTAAAGGAGGAATGGGTTTCCCTGATCAGAGCGGAAGCGAGAACGGCCGAATTGCAAAAGAAACTGACAAATAGGCAACTGGAGTTGATCTATGAACAGCAATGGTTTAAGATACTTGTACCCAATATTTATGGCGGAAAGCAAATGCCGCTGCCAGACGTGCTGCAACTTGAGGAATCGCTTGCATATGCAGATGGCAGCCTGGGCTGGGTGGTTACCTTATGTGCGGGGGCCGGTTGGTTTGGCGGACACATAGCGCAAGATACTGCCCATAAATTATTAGCTGACAACAAAATTTGCCTTGCGGGAAGTGGCGCGCCGGGCGGCAAAGCGGAGAGAACAGACAAGGGCTACGTGGTGAACGGAACCTGGCAATATGCGACGGGCGCAAATGATGCCACTGCGTTTACTGCAAACTGCATCATTACCAGCAAAGGCGAGCCGGTGCGAACCGCTACTGGCGAACCAGAGGTACTGTCATTTATTTTTCTGAAAACAGAAGTGACGATAGAAGACACCTGGAACGCAATGGGCATGCTGGCTACTGCAACCAATTCGTTTACTGTTACCAACCTTGCCGTAGCATCCGACAGAACATTTTCGGCGGCTGCGCCACTTATTAAAACGCCACTATATCAATTCCCATTCAAGCAACTGGCGGAGTGTACGCTTTCGATCAATCTATCGGGAATGGCGCTCTATTTTATTGAATTGTGCGAACAGATATTCGGTGGAAGCAAGCGTGCAGGAACGACGACCTATGCTTTGCGCCCGATGCTGAAAGACAACGTAGACAGCCACCTGCAAAAGCTGCATATGGCGAGGCAAAAGTTATTCTATGCAGTAGATATGTCGTGGCAGATATGCATGGCCAATAAAGCAATAAGCCCATCGGTGCTTTATAAAGTAAGCGCGGCATCATTTACCCTTACAAGGGTTGTGCGCGAAAGTGTGAGCGCATTATATCAATACTGTGGCCTGGATGCCGCTGACACAGATAGCGAAATAAACAGGGTTTTGCGCAATATACTTACCTGCGGCCAGCACAGCATGCTGACGGGCGACGGTAGCGCATAGTCAAATGGCTCAATGACTCAATCTCGCAATGTTGCCCGGCGCCTCTTCGTGTCGTACTATATTTTGCAGGTGTCATCAGTTGCCGGGCCATGGTAAAATACCTAAACGGTAACACCAACAAAAGATCAATCAGCAGTTAATAGGAAACAGGCCGGGCAAGTAGCCGGCCTTTTTTTTTGCCATTTTTCCGGCAATCCTAACGCAGCCACCAGTTCGCGCGTCATAATGAATGGAACAAAACCATTTGTCATGAAAAAACTCTTCTCTTTTGCTGCACTGAGCATAGCTGCCCTGGCAGCACGCGGCCAGACGGTTACCGCGACAGTGACCACTACACCCTGCCACGCGGACGGCGTGCTTATGGCAACAGCGAGTGGCCTGACGCCACCGCTTACGTTCACCTATTACGAGGGCGTAGGCACTGTGACGCACACCGGCGTCCTGACAATGACCGATAACCTGACCGCATATGCAGGCGAGGCAGTAGATGTTGAAGTGACTGACGGAACAGGATTTGCATACACCTATTTTACAGGAGCCCCACCGTTTACCTATACTGTTACCAACACGCCTGCTACCTGTCCCACGCTCAGCAGCGCTACCATTGCTGTAACCGGCGGCACCTCGCCATATACCTATCAGTGGTACACGATACCCGGAGGTACACTGGCGTCAACAACCAACCCTGCTTCGCTGCCTGACGGACAATATAATGTGATGATCACCGATGCAGCGGGCTGCAACTATGGCTCGTTATACACGCCTGATTCCATATACATTTATTCGCTGCCCGCCTTCAGCTACAGCGTTACCACAACCGATGCAAACTGTACCAACGGCACGGCAAGCGTTGGCACAATATCTGGCGGCACGGCTCCATACAGCTACTCCTGGTCCACCCTGGCAACTACATCGGCCATCACCAGCCTGACAACCGGTTATTATTACGTCAACGTAACCGATGCCAGCGGGTGCAGCGTGAACAACTATGCCTATGTGAACCAGGCAATAGCCATAACAGCCAGCATTACACCTACCCCAGCCACCTGCATGGCCACTGATGGTGCCGTAATTGCGTTTGGAGCAGGCGGCATGCCTCCGTACAGCTACCTGTGGAGCAATGGCGCCACAACACAATCACAGACCGGCCTTGCCTCCGGATCCTACAGTGTGCACGTAACAGATGCCAACGGATGCGTCGGAGACGGATACACCTACGTAAGCGCATCGACTCCAATAACCGTAACCTATACATCTACACCCAGTTCCTGTACCAGTGCCACGGGCACAGCCACTGTAGCCATTTCCGGCGGCACCACACCTTACACGACCAACTGGTATAGCTATCCACCGCAGACAGGAGTGACCGCAACATCCCTGGCACCGGGCAACTATAGCTTTCATATCACAGACGCTGCCGGCTGCGTGCAAAGCGGCACGGTGAACGTACCTCCAATTGACATGATGTCGCTTGGCCTGAGCAGTACCTCAGCAACCTGCACCCTGGCAAACGGGAGCGCAAGTGTCAGCGTGAGCGGCGGCGCGACTCCCCTCACCTACCTGTGGAATACCGGCGGCACAGCCTCATCGCTCAGCAGCATTGCCTCGGGCTATTACAGTGTAACAGTGACCGATGTAAACGGCTGCACGGCCAGTGGCTATACGGACGTTGGCATCTATTCGCCCGTTGGCGTGGCACTGGCTACAACACCGGCCAGTTGCATCTTCTCGTCAGACGGCAGCATCGCTGCGTCCGTGTGGGGTGGCACTTCGCCTTACAGCTATAGCTGGAGCACGGGCGGCACCGGAAGTTCCATAGGCAGCCTTGGAGCCGGCTACTACTCGGTATATGTAACGGATGCAACAGGATGCAGCCGCAGCAGCTATGCCTACCTGAGCGCCGACCCAAGCGGAACTGCCTGTTACTGCACCATTTCAGGAACAGTATATTATGACATTAACGGCAACTGCGTGCAAGATGCCGGAGAGCCTGGCATCAGTGGCATACAAATGCATTGCAGCGGCATGGGATATACTTATACCGATGCATCGGGCCACTACTCATTTATAGTGCCTACCGGGTCTTATACGGTTTCTGAGACTGTACTTGCCTACTACCCGCTTTCTGCATGCCAGGTGAACAATATTCCGGTATCAGTGACCGCATCTGCCGGATGCACAACAGCAGTTGACTTCGCCAATTCTATGGCCACAATACACGATATTCATGTGAGCACGTGGGATTACAACTTCCCGGTTCCGGGCAACAGCTATTCCCAGGCTGTTATTGTAAAGAACATGGGTACTGTCAGCGAAAGTGCGATACTTGCCGGATATAATACAGATGGCCAGTTGGGTATGCCTTCGTTTGCCCCATCCGGAATTTTTGCCGGCACAGGCGACTGGTATAATACTGCCGCAGGTTTCACTACGCTCGCACCGGGCGGTGCGCAGCCGTTCATTGCGAGCTATGGCGTGCCTACCGACATACCGATGAGCACCAGTGTTGTATTCAAGGATAGTGCGGCTTATATGGCACCAATATCCAACTGGCTGACCGACTATTCGCCATGGAACAACGTGAACTATTTCACGACAACTGTGGTATCGTCATACGACCCTAATTTCAAAGAAGTATCGCCTAAGGGTACAGGCGCTGCAGGCTACATCAGCACAAACGACTCCGTGCTTGAATACATGGTACACTTCCAGAATACCGGAACTTACTATGCTGAAAACATTACTGTAAAAGACACTCTGGATCCGAACCTGGACTGGACCACTTTAAAGCCCATCTTCTCATCGGCAAACTGCACAGTGGACCTGAGCGAGAATGGCGTGGCCACATTTACATTCCACGACATCAACCTTCCACCATCCAGCATGTCTGCCATGAACAGCAACGGCATGTTCACCTATACAGTAAGACAGCGCCCAGGATTGACCGAGGGGACACAGATCAGGAACAAGGCATCGATCTATTTTGATTATAATGAGCCGATAGTGACCAACAGCACGCTGAATACCATAGGATCCCCTGTTGCGGTTGCGGGTATTGAAGGTCCTGAATCTTCATTCAACCTTTATCCGAACCCGGCGGGAAGCACCTGTTACATCACCATCAACAGTGTGGCCGCAGGCGAAGCTGACCTCAGGATCACTGACATTACCGGCAAAATGGTGCGCGACATAAAAATGAACCTGTTGCAAGGCAAGCAAACATCACAGATCGATGTAAGCGCATTGTCTTCCGGGATCTATTTTGTGACGCTGAGCAATGGCGGCAAAGTGGAAACACACAAGCTGTCCATTATCCGGTAATACCGGCATAATACGCTCTTCCTTTTACAGGAGGCTGCTCCCCGTGGGCAGCCTCTTTCATTTGCATCTGGACGACCGGAAGGGACACATGAAACGCACTGCCCTTGCCTACTTCGCTCTCGAACCAGATAGCGCCGCCCATGTATTCAACAAATTCTTTGCACAGCATGAGGCCGATGCCCATACCTTTCTCATCGTTGGTGCCGTAGGTGGCAGAGGTAGCGCTCAGCGCAAAAATGTCCTTTTGTTTTTCTGCGGGAATACCCACGCCGCTATCGAAAATGGAAATGATCGCCTTATTATTTTTTACCCCGGCAACGATCCTGATCTCACCATTTTCGGGCGTGAACTTGATGGCGTTATTGACCAGGTTGCGCAGCACAATTCTGAGCATCTCTTTATCGGCGACCACCTCGATGTCGTTATCCACAGAGTAAGTGAGCTTGATGCCCTTCCGGGCTGCCATGCCTACCCGGTAATTGCGGGCCTCGTCCACCATGATGCGCAGTGACAAGGGCCTGAGATCGGGCACCACACCACTCAACTGGGTCTTTGACCAGTAAAGGAGATTCATCAGCAGATCGGAAGTATAGCGCGTCTGGCTGAGCAACTCGGCTTCTATCTCCTCCCGTTCGTTGTCTTCGATCAGGTTCTTGGTCAACAGCTCGAGATAGCCGTTCACCGAATCGAGCGGTGCGCGCACATCATGAGAGATGATGGAGAACAATTTGGTTTTTTCGAGATTCAGTTTTTCGAGCTGTTCATTCTGCAATCTTATTTGCTCTGCCTGTTGTTCGATAGAGCGCGCCCGTGAATCGGCCAGCTTTTTTTCCCGTTCGTAGTAAGACCTGAGGTAGTTGGTGAGCAGAAAAACAAAGATGATGGTGGCGATGTAAGTAGTTATAACATCGATAAAATAACCGGATCTGTCCAGGTACGTAAAAGGCACCCATTCGGGATGGGCATATTCGGTGGCGACAAGAATAGTGGCCAGAATGATGTGCAATGAGATCCAGAATATGGCCAGCCGGCGGGCAGAAATTGTGACCAGCAGGTAGAACGTAAGGAAGAACGTAAACAGCGACGGGCCTTTGATACCCGAGTTGTAATAATAGTTGATGGTAATGACCGAATAGCAGCACACGGCATATATGGCCGTGCCCAGCCGGTACTTGCTTTTTACCCTGGAGAAATAATAAAGGACACTCTGAATGACGATGAGCAATGCCAGGATGCCCGACATGAAATACTGATGAAGGTACATGTCGAAGCACAGACAATAGATCAAAACAAGCAGGGAAATGACGCCCACATAATTGAACGCGCGGTTTTCCATAGAGAACAGGTCGCGGTTGCCCGTTACCTTATCCCATATTTTCCGACTTACCCATTCTATTTCTTGCATACAAATCATTATTTGTTAAGCAATTGCAAACATAATTATTTGTCAGATCGAAACCTAAATAAATATTTTGGGTTGGAATCTGTGCATAACACAATATGGCAGATAAATAAACGTTATCTTCATATAACACACCAAAATAGCCCCATGACGCCTTTGATGAGAAAATTGCAGCGTAGTGCAGCAATGTTTCTGTTTGCCATATTGTTTATAGCAGGTTGCAGGAAAGACACCACCGTGCTTACAGGCAATTATCAAAAGTACCCGAACATCGTTTACGGCACAGATACGGCGCAGCAGAAAATGGACATTTTTGTGAACAGGAACAACAAGGGCAATTGCCCGGTGGTGGTGCTGATACACGGCGGCGCGTGGATACAAGGATCGAAAGATGATTTTACCGGGCTGGGGATAGATACTTTTTTTGCAGCAAATGGCTTTGCCGTTGTTACCATGAACTATCGCCTGGATGGAAATTACCCTTATCCTTCGGCGCTGGACGATGTAGGTCTTGCACTGGCCAGCCTGGCGCAGCATGCCGGAGACTGGCAGATAGACCCGCACAGGGTATGTCTTTTTGGAAGGAGCTCGGGATCGCAGCTGGCGCTGATGTATGCTTATACCCGCAACAGCAGTGGCGACGTGAAAGTGGTAGTGGATGGATTTGGCCCGACCGACCTGTCGGACAGCTCAGTGGTGAACGGGCCATTGGGCCCGAATGTTGCCGCCATGCTGGGCGCCTATGCCACCAATGCCACACAGTGGCATGATGCCAGCCCGCTATTTTATACGCAGAGTGCGATACCAACGGTGATCTTCCAGGGAACTGCGGACAACCTTGTGCCTCCCATACAAAGTCAACTGCTGCAGGACTCGCTGGCCAACAAAAATGTGCCTTACCTATATGAACCGTGGCAGGGATACAACCACGGATGGGTGCAGCAGGAATGGCTGCAGGACAGGCAAGTGACGCTGGCATGGATACAACAATTCATGTAGCAGTTTGCGGTAACAGGCCTATTTAAAAGAACAATAAATATCGTCTTTTTTACTTGGCTAAATGCGCCTACCTTGCCCGCAAAAACTCGCAATGAAAAAGATAGGTATCATAGGTTCCGGGATAGTGGCCAGGACACTGGGAAACGGATTTCTGAAACATGGACATGAAGTGATGCTGGGTACCCGCCATGCGGACAAGCTGGCTGAGTGGAAAGCACAGTCTGGCCCTCATGGACACGTAGGAACTACTGCGGAGGCCGCTAAATTCGGTGAAATAATTGTGCTTGCTGTAAAAGGCTCATCAGCTGCCGTGGTAATTGAGGAGGCTGGCCCACAGAACATGAGGATAAAAACCGTTATAGACGCCACCAACCCGATAGCAGATGCACCGCCGGAAAACGGTGTGCTGAAATTCTTCACTACTCACGATGAAAGCCTGATGGAAGCATTGCAGACCCAATTTCCGGAAATACATTTTGTGAAGGCATTCAGTAGCGTCGGCAGCCACTTTATGGTAAATCCAGACTTTGGCGAAAAACCGACCATGTTCATTTGCGGCAATAATGATAATGCGAAGAAGGAAGTGCAGGACGTACTGGATCAGTTCGGCTGGGAAACCGCTGATATGGGCAAAGCGACGGGGGCTCGGGCAATAGAGCCGCTTTGTATGCTGTGGTGCATACCGGGAATGCTGAACGGACAATGGAGCCATGCTTTCCGGCTGCTCAAAAAGTAGATCGCGCTATTACGTTAATTATTCAAGATGCCTGATGGGCATCTTTTTTTATGCCCTGAAGGGCGTCGTAAAAGATTTTGTGCAATTCTGTAACATTTCCGGCAGTTGCTCGTCTTTACAATATACATGACCGCAGACGACTTCAAAAGGGAGGTATTCCCACTGAAAGATAAAATATACCGCTTTGCGAAGCGACTGCTGGGCATGAACGCCGATGCCGAAGATGCGACGCAGGATGTATTTGTGAAGCTATGGAACAATAAGCAGCAGTTGACGGCAATAGGCAGTGTGGAGGCGTTTGCGATGACCGTAACCAAAAATACCTGCCTGGACAAAATGAAAACGAAGCGTGTGCGGATAGTGGAATTGCCTACCGACGGAATAAACGGAAAACTGCATACGCAATATGAACCCGAACTGGCGAACCGGAAAAAGATAGTGGAGCAGATAATCGGCAGATTGCCCGAGCTGCAGAAGATGATCGTGCAACTGCGGGAGATAGAGGGGTTTGAATTTACACAGATAGCGGCAGTGACCGGCGCGACCGAAAACACGATACGCGTGAACCTGTCGCGGGCACGGAAGACAATAAAAGAAGAATTGGGAAAAATAGACGGATATGGACTTAAAAGAGGCACAGCAGTTACTGGAGAAGTACTATAACGGAGACACATCCTTGCAAGAGGAAGCGCAACTGCGGACATTTTTCGGCGAGGGGGGTATACCCGAGGTAATGCCCGAAGAGCAGATGCTATTCGGTTATTATGCTGCCGCCAGCAAGGAGCAGCCTGCAAAACGACTGAACGACCTGCTGGAAAAATCAATTGCCGACAAGCGTATTGTGCCATTTTCTGCAAACTATTTGTCACGGGCGGCGGCGGCAATTGTCGCATGCATTTTTATCCTGGCGGGTTTTTGGATAGTGAACACAGGCAGCACAAAAAGGCAGCCTGATCAAAAATCGCTGATAGCTTATGTGCAGGCAAGGAAGTCGCTGATGACCTTATCTATGGCGCTGAATAAGGGCGGGGACAAGGTGAAACGAATATCAAAACTGAACGAGATACAAGAACACATTTCAAAACAAAAATAAAAACAGAGCATATGAAAAAGATAATAGCAGCAATAGCTGTGATCCTGTTCCCGATGATGCTGTATGCGCAGAGCAGCCCGCTGGAAAAGCTGTTCAACAAGTATAACGGACGTGAGGGCTACACCACGGTATCCATCAACCAGGGGATGTTCGATCTTTTCTCGTCGATAGCGAACGACAAAGATGACAAAGACTTCAAAGACATTACCAGCAAACTGACTGCCTTCAGGATACTGACCTGTGAGGCCAAGGTATGTGATGACCTGTATAAAGAAGCCTGCACCTACTTTACCGCACCCGAATACCAGGACCTGATGACCGTGAACGACGGCGATGAGAGCGTTCGCTTTCTGGTGCATAAACATGGCGACCGCATCAGCGAACTGGTAATGGCCGTGGGTGGCAAGGAGCCCTGCATTATGTGGTTGCAGGGCGATATAGACCTGAAACAGATATCGAAGCTTTCAAAGTCCATGAATATAGGCGGAATAGATAAGCTGGGCGACCTTTCTGCGAAATCTAAGTAATTGTAAACCCTCAACTGAAATAAAATGAGCTTCCGGATCATTGCAACCATATTATTAGCGTCAAGTTTGCTGGCATTGCAGGCCGGCGCTCACAGCAAAAAGCGCTCGCTGTACCAGGAATACAAACACAAGAAAGACGTCATGCACCTTTCGTTTTCAACCGAAATGGCCAGGATAGTGCTGACCGGCAAAGAAAACAGAGATACCAGGAAACTGCTGCGGCACGTGAAAAAGTTGAGGTTGCTGATCTATGACGGACAAGACGCTGCAGACAGCCTGCAGCACGCGCTCGCCTGCAGCTTCACGCAGCGGAACTACACTGATTTGATGACCGTAAATGACGGTGGCGACAAGGTGGATTTCAAGATGCAACAAGAGAAGGGCTACATCCGGGAGATAGCCATGATAGTAACCGACCACGACTCCGTAGTAGTAGTGCTCTTTGATGGAAAGATACCTTTAGAGGACGCACGCGATATAGCGAAGAATATCAGGAGCAGGGATCTAAAGATGTGAGTTTCTGGCGATCTCTGTCTAAATTCAGCAATTTTGCGTGTGTTATCAGTTGACTTCAAGTCATTTTATTACGTTATAGGCCTACAAAATGTGCCATAAACAAGCGTTATAGGATAATAGCCCGGAATGTCCTTGTAGTGTTTACCTTTGTTGAAAACACAGACACTAATGAAACGCTTATTATTTTGCGCTGCACTATTTGTTGCTGCCACAACCGGCAGCTATGCACAAAACCAGTTAAAGCTTCCGGCATTAAGTCCGACCACAAAAGTCACCCAGGAGTTTTCCACTTCGAGCATTGAGCTCACCTACAGCCGCCCATCTATGCGCAACCGCAAGATATTTGGCGAGGTTGTACCTTATGGCAAGGTATGGCGCACCGGAGCCAATGCGCCTACCAAGATCAAGTTTGGCGAAGATGTGGAAGTGAACGGAGTGAAGGTGCGTGCTGGCGAATATGTATTGTACACCATTCCCGGAAAAGAAGAGTGGGAAGTGATCATCAATACCGGTCAGGGAGAAAGGGGCCCGGATGGTTTCCCGAGAGAGAACGACGTGCTTCGCTTTAAAGTAAAACCAAGCCGTATCGATGGCGTTTGCCAAACCTTTACAATGGAATTCACTGACCTTACCTACAATAGCTGCAAGCTGGAAATGTGCTGGGACCATACCTCTGTGACCTTCCCTATAAAAGCACGCAACGAAGAAAAAATAGAGGCTAACATAGACGCCACGCTCAACCACCCTACCCTGCCTTACTTCCAGGTGGCCAACTATTATTATGAGACCAACCAGAAGACAGATGTGGCACTGGTTTACGTGAACAAATCGCTCGACCAGGATCCGAAAGCCTTTTATGCATGGCTGCTGAAAGCCCGCCTGGAACTTAGGGCCGGCGATTATGACAAGGCGGTAGAATCAGCCAAAAAATCAATGGAAACTGCCAAGGGCGGTGCATTTGAAGATGAATACATCCGCAATGGCAACAAGATCATTGACGAGATACACAAAGGCGGAGATGCATCCAGCCAAAAGAAGACCTATTAATTATTAAAGAACAAAAATACAGAGGCACATAGCAACAGTAATAAGTGCTATGTGCCTTTTTGCATCAACGAGCCAGCTCATAAGAACCTATTTATGCTGAAAAGAACACTCCTGTCTTTGGCGATGCTGCCAATAACTTTTGCAGTGAATGCACAGCAGCTAAGACCTGCCACGTCCGATAAGATATACCACGAGATACAGCAGTCGCGGCACCTGGTGAACGTACTGTATTTTGCTGCACACCCCGACGACGAAAATACGCGCCTGCTGGCCTACCTGGTCAACGACAGGAATATAAGAACAGCGTACATGTCGCTGACAAGGGGCGATGGCGGACAAAACATACTGGGCAGCGAGCAGGGCGAGGCACTCGGACTGATAAGGACACATGAACTGCTGGAAGCGCGGAAAATTGACGGTGCAGAGCAATTCTTCAGCAGCGCCGTAGACTTTGGCTTTTCTAAGAATTACCAGGAAACATTCAAACACTGGAACGAATACCTGTTGACCTACGATGCTGTTTGGGTAATGCGCAAATTCAGGCCGGACGTGGTTATCTGCCGTTTCCCACCGGATACTATGGCTGGTCATGGCCAGCATGCAGCATCGGCTATCGTTGCAGCCGATGCGTTTAAGAAAGCAGGTAGTAAGATGCAGTTCACCGAACAACTGCACTACTACGGCCCATGGCAGCCAAAGCGGCTACTGCAGAACACCTACAGATTCGGGGACCGCAATACAACGTCTGAAGACCAGTTCAAGCTGCCGGTGGGACAATACGAACCGGGAATGGGAATGGGCGTAGGAGAACTGGCTGGCCTGAGCCGCAGCGTGCACAAAAGCCAGGGAGCAGGCACCCCAAGTGTGCCGGGTGTGCAAACAGAATATTTTAAACTCATTGACGGCGATTCGCTTTCCCAATCGCTTTTTGATGGCATAGACATTACCTGGGGACGCGTGGGGCGCAAGGATATAGGACAAGATCTGAAGAACATAGCTGATGGCTATGATTTTCGCCATCCGGATGCCAGCATACCCGCTTTGCTGGAAGTGCGCAAGAAGATAGAAACCGTGACCGATGATTACTGGCGCAATGAAAAACTGAAAGAGGTGGACAAGATCATACTGGATTGCACGGGGCTGGAAGCCGAACTGGTGGCAAAGCAGCCGCAGGCTGTCGCCGGCAGCCGGTTGCCGTTCAGCCTGCACATCATAGCCCGTTCGGCAACGCCGGTGACGCTGCAAAGCATTACCTGGCTGAAGGACGACTCGCTGATGCACCTTGCTTTACCGTATGATACGCTGGTATCGGCGGAACATTCTATCCTGATACCGGAAAACACCCCTGTGACGCAACCTTACTGGCTGGAGCACCCACACGTTAACCCGGCGATATTTTCCATTTCACCGGACTCGCTGATAGGCCTGCCGGAAACGCCTGACATGCTGACGGCAACTTTGAAGTTGAAAATTGGCGGGCAATACTTTGAGGTTCCGCTACCGCTCTCTTACAAGAAGTTGGATCCGGTAAAAGGCGATGTTGTGGAGCAGTTGAGAATAGTGCCCGACGCTTCGGTTGATTTCAATAATCCGCTCCTGATCGTAGCTGCAAATGGCATGCTGGACGCTGACGTGCACGTGCGCAGCTTTAAAGCGATGGACCATGTATCGCTGATCGTATCGGGGAGCAAAACAGATGTGGTAACGATAAAGGGACTGAACCTATCAGCGAGCACAGACACAGTGATACCGGTGCACATTGATGCAGGCATGGTGACGGCACAGGGCACTGGAGACTTTTACCTGACTGCACGACTGGTGGCAGGCGAAAAGACCTATAATAAGTCGTTGAAGCTGATCCAGTACAGCCACCTTCCAACGCTGCAATATTTTGCCGAACCCTTTGCCAAGGTTTTGCGGCCTACATGGAAATGCACCGTCAAACGCATAGGATATGTGGAGGGTGCTGGTGATTATATTCCGACACTTTTGCGCCAGGCGGGGCTGCAGGTAGACGTGCTGAAAGAAAATGACTTTACAAGTGCTGCCAAACTGAAAAAATATGATGCGATCATTACTGGTATCAGGGCAGTAAATGTAGAGAAGCGCATGAGTGCGTGGCTGCCTGTGCTGCTGAAATATGCACATGATGGCGGAACGCTGGTGATGCAATACAACACCACCCAGGACCTGGCTACCACCTACCTTGGCCCATATCCTTTCACGCTTTCATCCTCAGCGCGAGTGACAGAAGAAGACGCGAAGATCACCTTTGTGAAACCAGATGCACGCGTGCTCAACTATCCCAACAAGATAACTGATGCCGACTTTGCCGGGTGGGTGCAGGAGCGCGGGCTCTACTTTGCTTCCAAGTGGGACGATAGCTACCAGCCTATTTTCAGCATGCACGATACCGGCGAACAACCATTGCTGGGCGGAACACTTTACGCCAAAACAGGCAAGGGCAATTACATTTATACATCCCTTTCGTTTTCAAGGCAGCTACCCGCCGGCAACGATGGGGCGATAAGACTTTTGATGAACATGCTAAGCATTGGCAAATAATTGATTATATTGTGTTGACGTATCAACACGATAATTAATGAACCTACGGATATTCTTCGTTGCGCTGTTCTTGCTGGCAGCAGTTCGATCGGCACACGCGGCGTTCCCTGTTAAGAAACTGGGTGCGTCAACGACAACCAGCGTAGCCGTAATTAATGCAGCCACCCAACATCCTGTGCTGCGGCATCCTGGCTTTATGCCGGAAACGAGGAGCAAACTGCGGATGCTGTTCAACCCAACAGGGCCCCGTCCCGTTAGCGGCTGGCCGGGTATTACGTCTTTCGTATGTGGCGTCCTGGGGCTGGCGTTGCCTGTTATTTTCTGCTTACCTGCTATAGTATTCGGCATCATAGGACTTGGCCGGAGATACAGCGATCACGGGCTTGCCATCGCCGGGTTGGTGCTGGGGCTTTTAGAGCTTCTTGCCGTGATCATTTTATTAATCATTATTGCCTCTATTGTAGCCTTCATTTAGAACCAAATGTGAACGAGCATGCACTCTATATATACAGCGATACAGCGGACAATTTTACTGGCATTGCTGACGACGATGGTCTTCTTGCTTCCAATGCCCGCCAGGGCTGCGTTCCCCATCACTCCCGCAAACAGCTCGGTTGCAGCTCACCCGGTTGCAGCTAAACACGGCAGCTTACGCACTATGTTTGCTCATCACCCAAGTGACGGGAAACCGCATCGTGATCCGCGGAAAGGGATATACGGATTGTTGTCGCTTATTTTCGGCTGTGCTGTATTTCTATTCCCGCTTAATGCATTAGCGGCAATTGTACTGGGTATTATTGGCCTGAACAAGCGCTATAAGAATCACGGAATGGCCACCGCAGGTCTCATTTTAGGCTGCCTGGAAATTATTGCATTTGTCAGCCTGATCATCCTGATAGCAAATGCCTTCAAGGGCCTTACCCTGGACGTCATGTAAACGTTAAAACCATGCGGGCCTGCTTCTGCTTGCCGGCGGCCACCTAACTTTGGTCCTCACAACACTATCTTCCCATGAGCACTGCAGACTGGATAGTTCTGTTGCTTACTCTTGCACTGATGATCGCTTACGGCCTGCACAAGGGCCGCAAGCAGGATGGCGCCCGGTCGTACCTGCTGGCAGACCGGCAGATGCCCTGGTACACAGTGCTGCTGGGCGTTATGGCCACACAAGCCAGTGCCATCACCTTCCTTTCTGCCCCCGGGCAGGCATACACCGACGGTATGCGTTTCGTACAGTATTACTTCGGCCTTCCGCTGGCCATGATCGTTATTTCAGTGACATTTATTCCCATCTTCAGAAAGCTCAACGTTTACACAGCTTATGAATACCTGGAGCAACGATTTGACCGTAAAACCCGGAAACTAACATCGCTGCTGTTCTTAGTTTCCAGGGGTTTGTCCACGGGCATCAGCATTTATGCGCCTGCAATAATCATATCGTCCTTACTCGGTATCAATATCTACTTATCCAATATCGTCACCGGCGGTCTGCTGATCATTTACACTTACATAGGTGGTGCAAAAGCAGTGGCACACACCCAAAAGCTGCAGTTCCTTATCATTCTTTCCGGAATGGCCCTGGCAGGTTTCATAATAGTGTCCCGGTTGCCGCCTGGAGTGAAAGCTGGTGACGCATTGTTCCTGGCGGGCAAAGCCGGGAAGCTAAACGTGATCACGACCGGGTTTTCGTGGCACGACAAGTACAATATCTGGAGTGGAGTGATAGGCGGTTTTTTTCTTGCGCTGTCCTATTTCGGAACGGATCAAAGCCAGGTGGGGCGCTACATCACCGCGAAAGATGACCAAAGTAGCAAAGCTGGCTTGCTGCTGAATGGGCTCGTGAAAATACCCATGCAATTCCTGATACTGCTGATCGGCGCAATGCTGTTCGCATTCTACAGCTACTACCCCGCCCCGGTAAATTTTGATGTAGCGGCCTACCAGAAGTTCGTGAATAAGGAACCAGAAAAAGCCGCCGGGGTAAATATGCGCTATGCGATGCTGCAACGGGAAAGTATAGAGCAATCGCAATTGACCACTTATTACCGGCACCACGGAGATAGCCTGAATACCGAAATATCTGCTGCCGCCTACGAGAAAACAGAGAAAGACATAGCCGCAATGAGAGCTGATGTCTCCCAATCTCTGAACAACGGGCATTATACAGACGACAAGAACGACAGCAACTATATCTTCCTCTACTTTGTGAAATATGCACTGCCCAGGGGAATTGTCGGGCTGCTTTTTGCGGTCATCATATTAGCTTCCTGGGGGTCTATTTCAGCGGCATTGAATGCGCTGGCTGCCAGTTCCATGGTTGATATACAGCTACCGGGAAAGGCGCCCCTTAACGAACGACAGCAGGTAACAACCTGCAGGATACACACCCTGGCATGGGGGATATTTTGTATAGCTATTGCTATGTTTGCTGCGCGGCTGGGATCGTTGATAGAAGCGGTAAATATTCTGGGATCGTTGTTCTACGGCACCATATTAGGTGTCTTTCTCGTCGCTTTCTATCTGCGAAAGATCGGTGGAAACGCCGTGTTTTATGCTTCGGTAGTGGCGGAGCTCGCTGTTATTACCATCTACTGTCTCGACATCGTCTCGTTCCTGTGGCTGAATGTAGCAGGCGCTCTGCTGGTAGTGCTACTGAGTATGGCGATCGAAAAGCTCGGTCCGAAAAACAGGTCTATCGCAGCAGCGTGATATCTCCCTTCAGGTAGATGGGCTTCTCCGAGTTCACACAATTTGCTGTGAGCGTGTAATAATATGAGCCAATATCGCAAGGCTGGCCATTGTAAGTGCCATCCCACGACACATTAGCACCTGAGCCATGGAACACCAAATTACCCCAGCGATTGTAAATGTCGAACTCGTTGATGACATACTCCTGCGAATTCACAACGTGCAACTCATCATTGCGGCCATCATTATTAGGCGTAAATGCATCGGGAACGAACAAAGTACCATTGCAGCAAGGAATGACGTTCACATCAATTTCCTGTACAGGACCAATACAGTTATCCTGCAGGTTGATCTGCGCAGCCCAGAATTGCTGAATGCCGAGTATGCCAGTATTCGGCAACGGGGCGAACACGGTAGATGTACTATCGGATGGTGAAGGATACCAGACCAGGTTATTGTAATGAGGTATTTCTACCGGCAGCGCTGCCGAGTATTGGCAGATATTCATTGCAGGGTACAGTATCTGGTCGCTCGGAGTAGGATACAGCAGCACTGTTTCATAACCCTTTTTAGAGCATAAACCCTGGTTGGTAACTGTAACTGTGTAAGTTCCGGCGAAGTTTGGATTGGACGTTGTTACCACTGCGTTCTGCAAAGGAGAGTAGTAGCCGTTAGGCCCGGTCCACGAATATGAATAGGAAGCTGAGGGAGGTGTCACATTCGGATCCAGACCGAGGATGGCGCCCTCACATATTGCCGTATCATGAACATTGATGGCAAAGTCGAGAGAAATAACCGTTACATGCACACTCGCCGAAACCGAGCAACCGGCCCCGGGCAGCGTTGCGGTGACCACATATGTGGTGGAGCTGTCTGCTGCAAGCGTAGGGTTTTGAGCAGTGACGTCGCTAAGGCCGTTGGAGGGCGTCCACATGTAGGTGTAAGTACTACTGCCGTTAACGTGCAGGGTAAATACATCACCTTCACAAACCGTAGTGTCGGGCGTCAGTATGCTGGCTATGATACTTGAAACGTTGATGCTGATCGTGTCCACTATAGCCGGGCAACCACTGCCAGGTAGCGTTGCTGACATTGTGTAGCTGGTAGTTACTGTAGGGGTTGCAACTGGCTCAGCAATTGCAGCGCCGCTGAGTGTTGCGGCAGGCGACCATGAGTAAGTCAATCCGGCCGTACCTGTTGTGATGATATTGACGGAAGCTCCGGTGCAGATAGACGTATCCGGTGTAATGATATCCGCAGCGGGATGATCGAGTATATTCAACGAAATACTGTCTATTGTTCCGCATGCTGATGATGCGCTCAAAGCGATGCCCAGAGTAAGCGGGCCAACAGGCGTCGTTGTCAGCGGGTTGATGATAATATAAGCAGTAGTATCTCCGGCTGGAATGGTGACGGTTGACGGCAGCGTAGTGTAGTCCACACCTGCAGTTGCGGTGCCGGAAAAATTCAGGTTAAGTGTGGTGGGAACCGCGACAGGATAAGCGCTGACGATCTGGATCGTATCCGCGCGACATCCCTTTACCAGAGTACCAGGAGTGCCCATGACCGTGTACCCGATGGAGTCATTCCGGTTAAAATGATACGTATTGGTTTTAAGGCTACCCGCTTCAATAAAAACGCCCGAATCGTACAGTCCGTTACCGGCATCAACGATCGACATTTTGATACGATATGTATCGCAAGGCACTACCCAATGTTGGGCCGTGAATACGTCCGTGTATCCGCGATAAGAAACAGTGGTGCCGCCCGCATTGTTGATGTAATACGCCGTGAACGGTGACCCCGGACCCATAGACGTACAATTGGACAGGTTGCAACCGGGCGTGGTGCCAATGATGCCACTGTTCACGCTATTCACCGCAACAGGAATGGTGGTGCCGGGAACCAGCGCCATGTTTACACCCGGGAGTGAAGCCGAGACGCCGGGGCCGGAAATAAAGAATGCAAATGCGTCGTTATAAACACCACAGGTGGACTGACGATACTCTTCTGAGCCAAATTGATAACGAAAGCTTACTGTATCGCCATGAGGTACGAAATTGATGATCAGTGCACACGCATCGTAAGTAGTAGTTGTTGAGCCCACGTAAGGAAGAAGATCCGCATCGCCTGCTCCGCCAAAGTTGGTTGAAGTAAGCGCAGGTTCTGTACCAGACGCCTGGATGGCCTTCCCGGTACAAAGTATGATGCCGCTATCAATGGCAATCGGTGTTGATACTGAAGTAAAGGTTCCGTTAGCCTGAGTATTACAGGTAAGCGTGTCGCTGACGATGGTGATACCCGGGCCAGTGAGCTTGGCAGCCAGCAAAGCAGCAGTGCTGGATGGCGTGACAGTGAGTTGTGCCAACGCACCCTGGGGCAGTGTGAAAACCAATAAAATGAAAAACAAAAAGTACTTAAACTTGACCCCTGAATATCTGAGCATGATTATGACGCGCAAAATGTTGAGCGAAATAAAAAATCAGACATTACCAAATTGTGAACACAGTATTAAGTCTGCCATTTTAATAACCAAAAGTTATTGAACAACAACAAAATACGCGCGGCAACAATCTTAAATCCCGGAAAAACTGCGGGGAACCTATAATGCATAACTAACCGAAAATGTACCTGTCTGCGGCCGCTTGCAGTCTTACAAAGCGGTCAGAAAGCGCATCACATCAACGCCATCGGCATAATCGCTGAGCATCGGCGACTGAGCCTGGCCAAACGGAGTGAGCCCATGCCCAACCAGCACCTGAATATCGGTGCTCTGCTGAAGGCTACCGATGAGGGTTTGCCGGTCGTTGTAATACCGGTAGTGCAGTACACTTACCGCCGAAAAAGGCAACTCGTTCTCCACCAGCAACACCACTTCATTGGTCATGTAAGGCACCCTATTCAGCAGGTAGATGGCCAGGTGGTAATCATAGTTATTTTTGTATTTGTGCTGATTGACAAGGTCCTCATAGCTTCTGAAAGCATTCAGCAATATGGTAAAATCATAGCCATCGGGCACGCAAACCTGCGTCACATTGCGGCACCCCAGCCCGTAATACAGGAAAACGTCGGCGGCAAGTGCCTGTAATTCTTCATCCGTTTCGGTACCATCGAGCACAGCCACTGAAGTGCGGTTGCGGCGAATGATGTGCGGATATTTGGAGAAGTATTGTTCAAAATAACGCGATGTATTGTTGCTGCCCGTAGCAATGTAAGCGTCGCAATTCTTCAATTGTTCGGCAAAGCTCACTTGCTCAAGTACTTCAGGCTCCCATTCAGCCAACTTGCGCACCAGGTAAGGTAACAGCACTTCATCTTTCGACGACAATTTTATCCGCAATTTATGCCCGCTGATAAAGCCGCATAAAAAGTCATGAAAACCAACGAGGGGAATGTTTCCCGCCATGACGATGCCAATTGTTCTGACCTGGGAGGGTGACGGATATTTTTCTACCCAGGTACGAAGGTCAGCTTCATTCAGAAAATTCCTGGCAATGTTATCGGCGGCCAGGCGCACCTGCGCCACCGTGAACCATGCATTCTTGTGGGTGGCTCTTTCCCATGCCTGCTGCCAGTCTGCGTCTTCCAGTTTCATCCATTCGCCCAGGTTGGCCAGCAGCTCTATTCTCCGGTTTATGTTCATCCAACTGCAAACCTAAGGAGGAAAGACGACATGCAAAAGCAATAGATGGTGCTATCTCACCATTTCCCACAGCACCACGCCTGCGGCTACTGATATATTGAGCGAGTGTTTACTGCCCCATTGCGGGATCTCTATACAGCCATCAGCAAGCGAGAGCGCCTGGTCTGACACTCCTGCTACTTCGTTACCAAATACGAAAGCCACTTTGCTAGCTCCTGCGCTCCATTCGTTCAGCGGCACGCTACCGTGTGCCTGTTCTACTGCCAGTATCCTGCAGCCTTCTTCGCGCGCGTGTGCAATTGCCTCACCGGCATTTTGAAAATAGCGCCACGCCACTGTTTCAGTAGCGCCCAACGCGGTCTTGTGTATATCGCGGTGCGGCGGCTGGGGCGTGTACCCGCACAGATAAATTGCTTCAACTGCAAATGCATCGCAGGTACGAAAGACAGAGCCTACATTGTGCATGCTGCGCACATCATCGAGTATCACGATAACGGGATGCTTTACGGCATTTTTCATTTCACCGGCACTCATACGGCCAAGGTCATCCATTGTTTTGCGTTGCATAACGGCACTAAATTAGTCATAAAGAAAGATCCCCGGTTTGTAGCCGGGGATCTTGTTATCTGATGGCAGCATAGCTGCACTATACTACTCGAGTTTGAAGTTGATAGGCAGTGTGAAGTAACACTTTACAGCCTTACCATTCTGCTTACCTGGCTTCCATTTAGGCAGCGATGATACTACGCGTTTTGCTTCTTCATCGCAACCTGCGCCGATGCCACGGAGCACCTTTACGTCGCTCACAGAGCCATCTTCGCTTACTACGAACTGAACGATAACACGGCCGGTAACGCCAGCTTCGCGGGCGGCATCAGGATAGTGTACATTGTCGCCGAGATACTTGTAGATATCATAGCTTGGGGCCGGTGGTTGTTCCACGAACTGGTAGATCTGCGGAGGAGCCACTGGCTGAACAACACCCGTACCTGGCGTGCTCACAATACCCGGGTCAATACCATTCGGATCACCCTTTTCGTCCTTAGGACCTGCAGCAGTGATCTTATCCTGTGGCGGCGGAACTTCATTCTCCTTCACTTCTTCGTCCTTCTTGATAACAGGAGGCGTGAATTTTACCGTTGGCTTCACCGGAGGAGGTGGTGGCGGTGGCGGTGGCGGAGGTGGCTTTTTCGGATCAATAGGAGGCGGCTCAGCCAAAGTCACTTGCTTGGTCATTGCCAATGGCTTTTTCTCCAACTTATTGTTCATGTTCACAATAGCATAAGCGCCGGCAAACGCACCTATGAACGCCAGCACCAGCAATGACTTCAGTGCGCGTTTAGGGTAGTTTTTGCGGAGCTCGTAGCCACCGTATTTTTTGTTACGGCCTTCAAACACGATATCGATGTAGTCGGCCGATAAAATTTTGTTTATATCCATTTTATAGATTTTTTATCATAAGCTGCAGTTGGTCAGACAAAACAATTGTAGGGTTGGTTTGAATGTTTTTGTAACCTTTCTGCCGGATCATTATTTGATACCATTGGCTTGTTCGGTGGCCGAAATGAAGCCCCTTTCCACGTCCGTGATATCTATTATCGCATACACTTTGATGTCGTTGATGTTCATCTCGTCCAGCATATTCACCAGGTCATTATAGGTGCTGGTGGTATCTGGCTTAATGAGCACTGTCATTTCATCTTTGCCTGTAAGGGCGCCGCTGCGCTTCATATCATCCACCATTTTCTTTTTGGCAATGATCTCGTCGCGGATACCATTCTTCTGCGCAAAGGTGGTTGCTTTCAGATCGGGGGCCTTGTTCGGATCATCGCCTATACCTTCGTAATAGTACACACGGTGATTCTTGCTGAGCAATACTGTAAGGGCCACGCTGTTCTTGATCTTATTCTTGTCCTCGTCCTGCAGGTTCTTATCCTTGTAAGGCATGTTGATCTCCATGGTCTTCGGTTTGGCCAGTGTAGTGGTAAACATGAAGAACGTGATCAACAGGAACCCAAGGTCCACCATTGGGGTAAGGTCAATACGGGTGCTGAGCTTTTTACCTTTTTTGACGCCGGGGCCCTTTTTATGCCCCCCGCCCGACGAGGTATCCATTTCTGCCATATCGCAAGTATTTTTTTACTGTTCTCTAATATTGTTTCCGTCTGCCGCTTACTTGCTGGTTACCCCTGCGTTAGCATCTTTATATGCTGCCGTACCGGTAGGGATGGCCTTCAAGTTAGTGATCAGGTTAAATTTAAATATCTTCCATCCTTCCAGCGTCTTGATGATCTTCTGGATATCCGGGTAAGATGCATCACCATCGGCCTTGATACAAATCCTCAACTGAGGGTTAGAATTGCGGGCGTTGCGGATCCAGACAGCCAATTCGTTGTTGGGGGCTTCGGCAGCAGTATCTGCAGGAATCCCGGGCGCTTTCTCGCCCATGTCTTTCTGCTGATCGGGCGTTGCATCGAGGTAAGCCTTCAACTGACTGAAAGGCACGCCAATAGACGGCACCAGGTCAAACGACTTTTTCTCGGTCTCGGTAAGGTTCAGACCCTTGTCGGAGTTGATGTATTCGAAAAGCGCATCACGCATCTTCGCATTATTATCTATGGAAAAGAATATGCGGCCTTTTGCATCAAGCGTCAGCAGCATAACGTTCTTATCGGGTAAGATAATAGATGAAATAGATGAAGGCGTCTTTACAACAACAGGCTCCTGCGGCTTGAACTTGGTAGCCAACATAAAGAATGTCAGCAGCAGGAAAGCCACGTCACACATCGCCGTCATGTCGATGTTCGTGCTTTTTCGCGGTAGTTTAGCGTGAGGCATTGTTATGATTCTTCTTCTAGTTAAAACTATAAGACGCGGGATGGGAAAAATTCCATAAGCCCGCGCTTATTTTACGATCACCAATTATTTATAGTTAGCAACGAAGCTCTGAGTCAGCGTGAAGCCGCTCTCGTCGATACCATAAGTAATGCCATCGATAATGGTAGTGAAGAAGTTATAAGCAATGATAGACAGGAATGAAGTGCTGATACCGAGTGCCGTGTTGATGAGGGCCTCAGAGATACCACTTGCCAGCGCACCAGCGTCAGGTGCACCTGCATTTGCCATCGCAGCAAATGAACGGATCATACCCATTACCGTACCGAACAGACCAAGGAGTGTGGCGCAGGATGCGATAGTAGAAAGGAACACCAGGTTCTTTTCCAGCATAGGCAGTTCCAGTGCCGTAGCTTCTTCGATCTCTTTCTGTATGCCGGCGATCTTCTGGTCAGTGTCCAGTTCGCGGCTGTTCACCATTTCGTCATACTTAACGAGACCTGCACGCATTACGTTACCAACAGAACCCGCCTGCTTGTCGCACTCAGCGATAGCAGCCTGCACATTCTTATTAGCCAGGTGGTACTGAACTTTGCGAACGAATTCGCCTGAATCCATACGGCCTTTTGCCTTAACAATGGTCAGCGCACGCTCTACGATGAAAGACAACAGGGTGAGGAGTGTAGCCAGGAGGATAGGCACAACAAAACCACCGGAGTACATGGTACCCATGAAATTACTTGGTTTGTCCCTGGTGGCGCCATCATGGAAGTTGTTAGCGTTGCCCAGAACGAAATTAAAAACGATGATACCAGCGGCGACACACGCAGCAACAATGATCAGGTTAGTTAAGAAATTGCTGGAGTTTTTCGGTTTTCCTGCACGATTGCCCTGAGCAGCTGGTTTTGGCGTTGCCATTTTTACATCTGACATAATTCTGATTTTAGTTTTGTGTTCTGAAATTTGTGATTTGCTAATATAATTTTCGTGAGATTGCAAAGATAAAAGTAGCGTTCAAAAAAACAATTTTCCTTGCAAATATTTTACTTGTTGCGGGCCATTTACCGTTGCACGCGGGTAACAATTGGCCGGCAGGCACTTGTAACGCGGCATGAGCGCTAATATTGCCCTGTCAGCCGCTGTCTAAAAAGCGATTTAACATTTAGTTCTGGACGTTGTTTGAAATCTTGAATAATACTGCATTCGTGGAAAATCCGGTAAACAAAAAGAGTTGAGATCAGTCCGATAATTATCCTTTATTGGTTGGAAAAAGATGCAGTTCAATGGTATAGACGTGATATTCGGATAAAACCTTGGGTACTGAGACAAAAAAATAATACCCGGGTTTAATGCTTTTTGTCAGCTACCCCACTCCAGTATATATCGCTGTGAGAAACATCTTTGAACGATAAGTCGAAGGAAGCTTTAAATATACGCCGCTGCCACAGATGCCTGTCAGCCGCTATTGAGCCACCAGTGCAGTGAAAGATAGCCGACGCGCCATGACTTATGCCCGCCAGGTTGATGCAGGCCCGGCAACTATCACCGGCAATAAGTAGGTGCAGACTGCAATGCATAAACAAAACAAAACGCCACCCTCATATACCGCCAAATTACGAAATATGCACCTAAGCACAGGCGGAAAGGGGCTGCCAAAGCATACACAACAAGACGGCACAGACGCGCAAAACCCAGGCTATTTATTAACGATCCTTATCCCTACCCTGCGGTTCATGGCCTGGTCTGCGGGGGTTACCTCGGGAATGGCAAAAGGGTCTAGCTGCCCCACTCCTTTATAAGTAATCCGGTGCGGATCTATCTTATTCCGCACGAGAAAATTGCCCACTGCCAAAGCCCGCTTGTAGGAAAGGCTATAGACACCGGTATCAGGTAGCGTTGTAAAACCCGGCTTCCAGGGAATACAGCAAATGTGGCCTTCAATGCAAATTTTTGTGGTTTTGCCGGATCCCATGAAATCCAGCAGTTGCTTCAACTCCTCGTGTGAGTCCACTCTTATGGAATCGGTACCGGGCTCAAAAAGTATGTTTAGCGCAACCACATCATTCACACCAACGTCCCGGGTAAGCTTTGTGACCACCTTGTTTGCAGGCGTACTGAAAGTAATTGGCGGCGACGAAGTTGCCACCGGTTCGCTGTGATCTATTATTATCAATACTTTTCTATCATCAGCGCGGCCGTCCTTACTCTGGATACCTGTATGGCTTATCTTGCCTTTACCGATACAAATCTTAATGTCACCTGCAGTAAATCCCTGTTGCGCCAGGTAATTGCGCACATTTTGTGCCCGCGAATAAGAAAGTTTTTTATTGTACCGGTCTGCGCCCAGGTAATCCGCATAACCCAGTATGATAAATTTTTGCCCGTGTATCAACGTATCCAGAAAAATAAGCCTGTCAATATGATCGTACTGATCTTTCTCAGCCCGGTCGCTATTGAGCGGAAAGTAAACCTGGAAAGTATCCTGCGCATGCGATATGGCGCAAAAGGTACACAGAAAGACAGTGATCAGAAAGATTCTCATACATTAACCAACGTAAATATAAATGTTTTATTGGTCCGACATTCCCGGCCTGTGGAGTTTATTACGGGCCGGATAATTTCATTTCCGTTAATTTGCGCCATTATTCCGGAATCAGAGAATGGCAGACCTTTTGAATCAATATAACGAAGAGAGTATCCGGTCGCTGGACTGGCGTGAGCACATCCGCCTGCGGCCTGGTATGTATATAGGCAAGCTGGGCGATGGCAGCAGCATGGATGATGGTATATACGTGCTGGTGAAAGAAGTGGTGGACAACTGTATAGATGAGTATACCATGGGCTTCGGCAAGCGCGTAGAGCTAAAAGTGGCAGAAGGCTCTGTAACGGTGCGCGACTTTGGCCGCGGTATCCCGCTGGGCAAGGTGGTTGACGTGGTGAGCAAGATCAATACCGGGGCTAAATACGACAGCAAAGCATTCCAGAAGTCGGTGGGTTTGAATGGTGTGGGTACCAAGGCGGTGAATGCGCTGAGCAAATATTTTAAGGTAACATCCTTTCGCGAGGGCAGGAACAAGCAGGCTGAGTTTGAAAAAGGTGTGCTGCTAAAGGAACATAAAGAACAGGCAACGACTGAAGCCAATGGTACACTGGTGGAATTTACGCCGGATGATACCGTGTTCCGGCACTACCATTTTTTGCATGAATACCTGGAGAACCAGGTATGGAACTATTGCTTTCTGAATGCAGGCCTGCAGTTCAATTTTAATGGCCGCAACTACGTGTCGAAAAACGGCCTGCTGGATCTGCTGACCCGCAAGACGAACGCCGAATCGCTGCGCTACCCCATCATACACCTGAAGGGTGAAGACATTGAGGTGGCCGTTACCCACACCGGCGACTACGGTGAGGACATTTACTCATTTGTAAACGGGCAGCATACCACCCAGGGCGGCACGCACCAGGCAGCCTTCAGGGAGGCGTTTGTAAAGACCATCCGCGATTTTTATAAGAAAGACTACGACGCCTCCGATGTCAGGCAGAGCATATGTGCTGCAATATCGGTAAGGGTACAGGAGCCTGTATTTGAATCGCAGACCAAGACCAAGCTGGGCTCGCAGTATGTGGCTGAGGGTGGCCAGTCGATGAAGGCATTTGTGGCCGACTTTCTGAATAAGGAACTGGACAACTACCTGCACAAAAATCCGGCAATTGCCGATGCGCTGAAGAAACGCATAGAGCAAAGCGAACGCGAGCGCAAGGAATTGAGCGGCATTCGCAAACTGGCCAACGAGCGCGCCAAAAAAGCCAACCTGCACAATAAAAAACTGCGCGACTGCCGTGTGCACCTGAACGATGATCCCCCATCGAAAAACAAGGAAGAATTCAGCCTGAAACAACAGGAGTCCACCATATTCATCACCGAGGGCGACTCGGCCAGCGGGTCTATTACCAAGAGCCGCGATGTGGAAACACAGGCGGTGTTCAGCCTGCGTGGTAAGCCGCTTAACTGCTATGGCCTTACCAAAAAAGTGGTTTACGAGAACGAAGAATTCAACTTGCTGCAGCATGCGCTGAATATTGAAGAAGGACTGGACGGACTGCGCTACAACAACATAGTGATCGCCACCGATGCCGATGTGGACGGTATGCACATCCGGCTGCTCATTATGACATTCTTCCTGCAGTTCTTCCCCGACCTGGTGCGCGGTAACCACATTTACATCCTGCAAACACCATTGTTCCGCGTGCGCAACAAGCAAAAGACCATCTATTGCTACAGCGACGAGGAACGCCAACTGGCCATCCGCGAGATAGGCGCCAAAGCAGAGATAACCCGATTCAAGGGTCTTGGCGAGATCAGCCCGGAAGAGTTTGCCCGTTTCATAGGCGATGATATGCGCAAAGACCCTGTGCTGCTGAGCCAGGATGCGCAGATACAGAAACTGCTGGAATACTATATGGGCAAGAATACCCCTCAGCGACAAACTTTCATCATAGACAACCTGCGCGTGGAAAAAGATATTGCCGACGAAATTGGAGTGGAAGTTTAATGGCGCAATGGCTTAGTAGCTTAATTACTCAATGCCTGCATATTGTGCAGGCATTTTTTTTCTCCCGTTCAGAGAAGTGACCAGGATCATGTGGTGAACAAATATTACTCAGCACCCGTTTTACCTTATCGAGTCAGCTTCACATGTATATTTAAGTCATGGAGTCTTTTCAGCAATTGAAGTCTATTTTCGAAACGGGGCTTTTCACTGAACTACAGGAGAAGGCGATATTTCTGAGTGCCAGCGAAGGCGATACCATTTTGCGGGCAGGCGAAACAATAAGGGTGGTACCGATCGTGCTCAGCGGAACTGTAAAGGTATCGCGGACCGACGATGACGGGCATGAGCTGTTGCTCTATTACATCTGCAGCGATGAAAGCTGCGCCATGACCCTGGCATCAAGCATGCAGCAAAGTACCAGCGAGATAAAGGCAGTTGCCGACGACGCAGTTGAATTGTTAGCCATTCCTGTTGCCGTTTCGGAAGACTGGTATGTGCGCTATCCATCGTGGCGGCAGTTTGTGATGAAGACCATAAAAGACCGCTTCAACGAAATGCTGAAAGCCATTGACCAGATAGCATTTCAGAAACTGGATGAGCGGCTGATACACTACCTGAAAGAAAAATCCAGGGTCAATCATTCATCGCTCATCAACCTGTCGCATGAGCGCATTGCTGCAGAACTGGCAACATCCCGGGTAGTGATATCGCGGCTGCTGAAAAAACTGGAAAATGACAAAAAGCTGCTGCTTTACCGCAACCAGATAAAGTTGATCGGGGAATTGTAACAAAAGTAGCTGTAGCCACAGTGCATGTTCATCACTTTTGTATGGTCAAACACATTGTTTCACTCAAAACACTTGCAAAATGAAAAAGAACATGGGCACAGCCGACAAGATCATCAGGATACTTGCAGCACTGGCAATAGCATTGCTGTACTTCTTCCGCGTTATCGGCGGCACACTGGCCGTAGTGCTGGGTTTAGTAGCGGTTATCTTCTTATTCACCAGCTTCATTGGCACATGCCCGCTCTACCTGCCATTTGGCCTGTCCACGCGCGGCAAGAAACAGCAATAGACAATATTCGTAATATTGGACAAACTGAGCAAGCATGGATGCCTACAGAATAGCGCCCGAAGAGCCTAATGAATATGCCGAGATCTATGAATTGGTAAGAGTTGCCTTTGAAACTGCGGAGCATGCCGACGGCGACGAGCATGATTATGTGAACCAACTAAGAGAAAGTCCCCGATACATACCACAGCTTGCATTAACCGCCAAAACCGGAGATGAGATCATTGGCCACATAATGCTCACCCGCACCCTTATCACCCGGCCACAGGGCATTGCAGACGCATTGTTGTTGTCGCCCATTTGCGTGAGCCTGGCCTGCCGCAACAAAGGCGTAGGGCTTGTGCTGATAAAAGCATCACTGGAAGCAGCGACCGAGCTGGGGTTCGGCGCTGTATTCCTTATAGGCGAGCCGGGATACTATAGCCGTGCAGGCTTCAGGCCGGTAGCCGAATTTGGCATCACCGACCTGGGCGATGTACCCGGCCACTATGTGCAGGGCATGGAACTGATACCCGGCTATCTGGGTAAAAGAGGGGGAACGATAAAAATATGTTAGGTGATCGTTTGGATCAATTTCCACAAAACAACAAAGCCATCCGTTTCCGGATGGCTTTGTCTATTTTGAAAAAGTGGAGGCTTATTCAGCGCTGCCGCCTTCTTCTGCTTTCTTCAGCTTGTCCTTGATAGATGCCAGAGCGCCCAGATCGCCGAGTGTTGGTTTTTCAACCTTGGCCTGGATGTTCTTAACAGCTTTCTTGGTCTTTTCGTTGTCAGCCGCAGCTTCTTTCTTCACTGCTTCCTTCTCTTCGAACTTGGATTGTTCCCAAACCTTAGTGTGCGAAACGAGGATGCGCTTGTCGTTGCGGTCGAATTCGATGATCATGAACGGCAGTGTTTCTTCTGCTTCTACGGTGCCGCCATCTTCCTTGCGGAGGTGACGTGCAGGTGCATAAGCTTCGAGACCATACTGCAGTTGCACTGTAGCACCCTTCTCGTCCTTGCGGGTTACGCTGCCTTCGTGGATAGAACCGATAGGGAACACGGTTTCGAATGTGTTCCAAGGATCTTCTTCCAGTTGTTTGTGGCCGAGAGAAAGTTTGCGGTTTTCCTTGTCAATACCCAGGATCACAACATCGATGTGTTCACCTGTCTTAACGAACTCGCTTGGGTGGTTGTAGCGCTTGATCCAGCTCAGGTCGCTGATGTGGATCATACCGCCGATGCCTGTTTCCAGCTCAACGAATACGCCATAAGGAGTGATGTTCTTCACGATACCCTTGTGACGGCTGTCCAGCGGATATTTCTGCTCGATGGTCTCCCAAGGGTCAGCACTCAGCTGCTTGATAGAGAGGCTCATCTTGCGTTCTTCCTTGTCCAGGGTTACCACAACGGCTTCATGCTCTTCGCCCAACTTGAAGAATTCCTTCGCATTGATAGGCTGTGAAGACCATGTGATCTCTGATACGTGAACCAGACCTTCTACACCTGGCATGATCTCCAGGAATGCACCGTAGTCTTCAATGTTCACTACTTTACCCTTAACCTTAGCGCCTTCTACTATTTCAGCAGGCAGGTTGTCCCAAGGATGCGGAGTAAGTTGTTTCAGACCCAGGCTGATGCGTTTCTTCTCGTCATCGAAGTCGAGAACAACCACGTTCAGTTTCTGGCCGTTATGCAGCACTTCGCTCGGGTGCGTTACGCGGCCCCAGCTGATGTCTGTAATATAAAGGAGACCATCTACGCCGCCCAGGTCGATGAATGCACCGAAGTCGGTAACATTCTTCACGGTACCTTCCAGTACCTGGCCCTTTTCGAGCTGGCCGATGATCACGCTGCGCTGCTGCTCGATATCGCTCTCGATGAGTGCTTTATGAGAAACCACAGCGTTGCGGATAGTTTCATTGATCTTAACCACTTTGAAGTCCATGGTCTTACCAACATACTGATCGTAGTCGGTAACCGGCTTCACATCTATCTGTGAGCCAGGGAGGAAGGTTTCCAGGCCGTGAACATCCACAATAAGGCCGCCTTTGGTTTTAGAGGTAATGGTACCTGTAACCACTTCGCCTGTTTTGTAGAAGTCAACGATCTGCTGCCATGAGCGGGCTGCACGGGCAGCTTTGCGGCTCAGGTGCAGGTGACCGTCGCGGTCTTCCTTCTCTACCACCATCACTTCTATCACGTCGCCTATGTTTACGTTAGGCATGTCGCGGAATTCGTTGAGGGAGATAAGGCCATCTGATTTGAAGCCGATATTCACGATAACGTCGGTCTTGGTCATACCTTCGATGGTACCGGTCATCAGCTCATTTTCGTTGATCGCCTTGAAAGTAGAATCATACTGCTGGTCGTATTTGGTACGATCTTCCTGCTTGTATGAAGCTACATTGCGCTTGTCAACGCTCCAATCGAAATCATCGAAAGGTGTTGCCGGCGCTTCTTCGTAGTAGCGGCGCGGTGCGCGTGTTGCTTCAGCAACCGGTGCTTCCACCTCTACGGCTTCGGCTGTTGCTTTGGTGTTACGAGCCCTTTTAGGAGCTGCTTCAGATTGCTCTGGTGTTACAGATTGCTCTGCTGCTGCCTCTGTGTGGGCTGCATTTGTTTGTACGGACTCATCCTGTGGTGTTCCGGCTGTTTCTAAATTTTGATTTTCTTCCAAGTTTTTGTTCCTCCTTTTAAGTGATTTTTTTAAGGACGGCAAAGATACGGCTTAATCCTGATAAGACTTCAGATGGATACAAAAATTTCGTAAAATATTTTCTCCACCTGTTTTATGGATCAAAACTGCCCCAAAGGGATCAGCGTACTTGCTTCAGGTAAGCCGGGTCACTAACTGCTCCATGCGGTTCCAGCCCCCTATATTCGGCCGCGCCTGTAGCGGCGTCCACCACTTCAAGCACCGGTAGCTGGCGAGCCGCACCATAAGCGATACCACAACGTAAATAATAACTTTTGCCGGGCTCCAGATCCAGCAAAATCTCTCGTCTCACACCCGTCTGCGCCCATAGAGCTATTTTACCTGGCTTATCGAAACAGAACGAATGAGCCGTTTTTCCATGCATACGGCACAATACCGAATCCTTGCCCAGATGCAGATTATAACCTTCAGAGGGTAAAAGCGTGTCTTTCAGCCGGTAAACATAAAGTGTCGCAAATCGACCAGGAGTGTCGGCCAGCGGCATGGAGCGCAGTTTGGCGAATGGATTTATGTCACCAACATGGTAAACATCGGCTTCTATCGCGTAACAACTGCTGATGAATGTGGGGGACTTCAGACTGGTTATGTGCACGAGGTTGCCGCCGAGCGCTGCTGCCTTACGTTTGGCCGCACTGACGACCGCCACGTAATCGCAGTGGACCGCCGTGCTGTTGTTACCGGCAGAGATATGGCCCAGCAGTTGTGCAGTTGCCGGAACTACTGCAGCTTGCGGAAGAACGATGATAGCATCCGGGACTCTCTGCGAAAAAGAGGTATGACCAAACATCAGCAGACCCAAGATAACAACCAGTAATTTCATGGACCGAAAATACAGCTTTAAGAAAACATGCGTGATCGCATTGGAGCAATGGCATATAGATGTCTCATAACCACAATCAAACCTATCGGGTGCATTTGCAGTCTATTTATATATATTAAGTATGGAGACGAGGCGCCGCTTCGTAAATAGCCGGTTCGTATTTAATTTTAGAATTAAAAAAACAATATTAATTTTCGTTCCAATTAGAATCCACACCTATCATTACATAAAATACTCATATGCAATCACTTTACTCCCCGCCCGACTTGAGAAAATATTCATTATTATTAATAATTTTCTTGATAATATCCTGCCGAAGTACCGCGCAATTCGGCATCATCAATACCATTGCGGGAAATGGCACTGCGGCCTACTCTGGCGACGGAGGCGCAGGCACATCCGCGAGTCTCAACAACCCTGTGGGGCTGAGCATTGATGCAACTGGCAGTAATATTTACATTGCCGATGCGGGCAATAACGTGATCCGCAAACTGAACTTTGCCACAGGCACTATTACAACAGTAGTGGGTACGGGCACAGCGGGTTATACCGGTGATGGCGGATCGGCGCTGGCGGCTACTCTTAATGGGCCAACCGGTGTTTTTGTGGACGCTTCCAACAATATTTATATCGCTGACTTCGGTAATAATGCGATCCGAAAAGTGAGTGGTGGCATCATTACCACTATTGGCGGTACAGGTGTGGCAGGTTTTTCCGGAGATGGCGGACCAGCTACTTCAGCGGAAATGCACAGCCCGTTCGGCATTTGGGTGGAGTCTTCGGGCAATGTATTGTTTACCGACCAGGCAAACGTGCGTGTTCGAAAGATCGACGGTTCAACCGGAACCATTACCACCATTGCAGGCACCGGAACGGTGGGCTATTGCTGCGACGGCAGTCCGGCTACAGCGGCCACATTCTCCCACCCTTCCGGCATTTGTGAAGACCCATCAGGGATCATTTACTTCTGCACACAGGGCGGCAATGCACGTGTGCGCAAAATAGACCTGAGCGGCATCATTCATACTGAAATGGGTAATGGCACCCCCGGTTTCAGCGGTGATTGCGGCCAGGCAACTGATGCAGAGATAAAAGTGCCGCAGGGTGTAGTGTCTGACGTATCGGGTAATATTTACCTCGCCACCACTTCCGACTATCGCATACGTGTGGTTGAGGCAGCGACCGGCATCATACATACCGTGGCGGGCGATGGTGCTACCTCCTACTCAGGTGACGGAGGATCGCCGCTGGCTGCCGGCATGAACCCCAATGCGGTAACGCTGGATGCAGCCAATGACATTTATGTATCAGGAGACAACCGCGTGCGCAAGGTGACATTGACGAAAAACAATGACACTGTAAACTTTTGCCAGGGAGATTCCGTGATGCTGGGCAGCACTACTACGTATGTAGATTCTTTTCAGTGGAGCACTGGCGATACAACGTCATCGATCATGGTGCATACTTCCGGCGTTTACTGGGTGAAAATGTACGTGTGCACCTATGTATCCATTGATACCTATGTAGTTCATTCGCTGGCGCCGGTTGCAACAATTAGGCCGGATACAACCATTTGTGCAGGCGACTCACTGGTGCTGACCTCGCTGGGTACGGACGTCTATCCGTTCACGTACCTCTGGAGCAACGGAGCCACCACACCTGCTATAACCGTAACCAGTGCCGGCACTTACTGGCTTTCGGTCACGGAGATGGGCTGCACCTCTGCCAATGACACAATGAACCTTGCCTTACGACCGCGCCCGGTTATCTCTATTGGAAATGACACATCTATATGTATGGGAGATTCAGTGCTACTGCAATCATCACCCACTTATGCCGGTGAAACCTACCTGTGGAGCACCGGCAGCACAGCCAGTAGTATTTATGCCAGTGCGGCCGGCAACTATTGGCTGCATATATCGGACAGCGGCTGTAACGGCGTAGATACTATGCAGCTTACGGTCAACCCCTATCCGCCTATGCCTGCAACGTCGCCCATCTACCCACCACCCTGCTCTGGCAATAACCTGAGTTTCATTGTTGTGGATACTTTACCGGGCGCTACCTATACTTGGTCGGGGCCTGATGGCTTCAGTTCGACGCAAAAAAATCCGGTCATCAGCAATATTCCGGTTTCCGGCACAGGCGTTTATACCGTGAACGCAGACCTGCTGGGGTGCGTAACCACCTATACAGTTTATGTGACCATCGATTCCACCCCGGCAGTGCCAACTGTTGGCAGCAACAGCCCTGTTTGTTCCGGAAATACCATCTCGCTTACGTCCGACTGTGTGACGCCGGGAGTGTCGTATAGCTGGATAGGCCCGGGATCTTATACTTCAACCGATCAGAATCCGACGGTAATTAATGCGAATACTGCGGAGACGGGCAATTATTCGGTAACCGCGACAAAAGCAGGATGCCATGATACTGCCTTCACATTCGTGCAGGTGAATCAGACCCCGACGATGACTTCGGCCGGCAGCAATTCGCCGGTTTGCGAAGGTGGTCTGCTGATCCTTTCATCCAACGCATCTCCATCGTCCGGAACTTATTACTGGAGCGGCCCCAACTCCTTCACCTCTACGCTCGAAGACCCGCAAATACTGAACGTGACCATGGCTGCATCGGGCATTTACTCGGTGTATGACGTACTGAATGGCTGCACATCTCAGACCATCTACGATACCGTTACCATATCGCCCAGCCCTGCACCGCCAACTATAATCAGCAATGCCCCGGTGTGCATGGGTGGCACCCTGCTTCTGAGTGCAACCGACGATACTGCCGGTGTCACATTCTCGTGGTCCGGGCCCGGAACCTTTGTTGCCATCGGCGACAGTGCCATGCTGGATACTATTCCGCTAACCGCTTCAGGTCTCTATATAGCAACTGCGCAGTTGGGCGCATGTACTACATCGTCCAGCGCGAACATATCCATAACACCACCGCCACCGCTGACGGACAGTAATAGTGGCCCGATATGCGCCGGTGACACACTCAGGCTGTATGCCACCAGCGAAACCGGCGTCTCGTACAGTTGGACAGGTCCATACGGATTTAGCTCTGCAGCACAGAACCCGGTACGCGTGCCCACGGTTGTTGAGGACGGCGGCATCTATACCGTGACTGCAACCACCAGTTCTGCCACCGGTTCGTGCGTATCTGTGGCAACCGATACTGTGGTGATAAATGCCGCCCCTGCCGCCCCATGGGTGCCGTGGGCCACCTATTGCCAGTATTATGGCGCACCGCAACTGGAGGCTGTGGATGCGTCAAATGTGCTATGGTTCACTTCGGCCGCTGCAGGGGGTATCGGTACTCCCGTTGCTCCCATACCATCAACGGATACACCGGGCATCTATTGGTTTTACCTCAATTCAACTGTAAACGGATGCCCCAGCCCTATTGATAGCATACAGATCACCGTCTATCCTAAACCGTCAGCCAGCATCACAGCTGTTGAAGGATTTACGTGCCCGCACGACAGCGTACAGATGACGGCCGTCTGCAGCGACCCGAATATTACCTACACATGGTCTCCCGATGTTTATATTTCATCCACCACCTCGGCGAGCATTGTTTCGCTGCCCATAACGGACGAACAATATACAGTCGTTGCAACCAATCATTTTGGCTGTACGGATACTGCGTTCCATAGCGTACACGTCTATCCTGCGGCCTCTATTTTCCTCGGAGTTGTAGATTCAGTGACGCTGTACGTGGGGCAGAGCTACCACATACAACCTGTGACCAACTGCTACACCTTCGCATGGTTTCCACCAAACGGGCTGAGTGCGGACAGCGTCAGCGATCCGATAGCCACGCCAACCACCAATACCCTTTACACCGTTGAAGGTTTCACGGAATTAGGCTGTATGGTCACCGACTCGATCTACTTTCATGTTACCGATGTTCCGGTATATGTGTTGCCGAATGCCTTTACGCCTGAAGAAACCATCAACAGCGAATTCAAACTGCTGCAGGAAGGAATCTCGGGGCTCAACTATTTCCGGATATTCGACCGCTGGGGGAAATTGGTTTTCGAAACCAACGACATGAACCAGGGATGGAATGGCATGTATCACGGAACACCCCAGCCACAGGGGGTTTATGTTTACGAACTGGAAGCCATTTCAACCGCAGGGACGACATTCACCAAAAAAGGTAATGTGACATTGATGCGATAATGGCCACACTTAGTAAATCTGTTCACCTTCAAAGATCCGCTACATGACGCCGGAAGAAAAGAAAAAATATTATGAAGCCGTTGTGGCTGCATTGCCAGAGGTGGAACGTAAAGGGGCTACGATACCCTATACATCCGTTAACGGACACATGTTCAGCGCACTGCACAAGGACGGAACGGTAGGTTTGCGGCTGCCCGCTGAAACACGCGAGGCCTTTCTGGCAAAATACAAGACCAGTTTGCTGGAGCAATATGGCATAGTGCAGAAAGAATATGTGGTGGTGCCTGATAGCCTGCTGCGCAAGACAAGTGAACTCGCCAAATATTTCAAGATCAGCTTCGATCATGTAAGCAAGCTGAAACCAAAGCCAACCACAAAAAAGAAAAAAGAATAACAGCCGCGGCTGGCTGCTAATACCCGGATAGAAATTGCGGTTTGGAATTTCCTTAGTGCAGGTTGATATTTGTACTTTCACATTCTGATGCGCGAAAACAGTTTATTATACTATGTGGCAAGTGTGCTGCGCCTGGCCCTTTACCCGTTCACACTTATCTACGGCGCATTGGTGTGGCTGCGCAACCGTTTATACGATGTCAAATTCTTCAGCTCCGTAGGTTTTAGCGTACCGGTGATCTCGGTCGGCAACCTGTCAACCGGCGGCACCGGCAAAACACCGCATATCGAGTACCTGGTGCAATTACTGCAATACCGCTACCAGGTGGCCACCATGAGCCGCGGTTATAAGCGTTATACAAAAGGTTTTTTGGTGGCCGGGCCGGATGCCAATGCACTTAAGATCGGTGATGAGCCCATGCAATATGTGATGAAGTTTCCGGAGCTGGTGGTAAGCGTTGCCGAAGAAAGACTCACGGGCATACCGGCGCTTTTGCAGCGGCGGCCGGACATAGACGTCATCTTATTGGACGATGCCTACCAGCACCGTTCGGTGAAGCCGGGCCTCAACATACTGATCACCGACTATTCACGCCCCTTTTACCAGGACTATATATTGCCGTTTGGCAACCTTCGCGAGGGCCGCGGCAGCAGCAAGCGTGCAGACATGATCGTTGTGTCCAAGTGCCCGGCATCCCTTACCGTACAACAGGCCGCTGAAATGAGGGGACGCATTGCACCTCAGCCGCATCAGCAAGTGTTCTTTACAACCATAGCCTATGGGGCGCCCTACGATATTTTTACCCGCACACCAGTTGAATTAAACAACCGGAACATAGTGCTTGTTTGCGGCATAGCCCGGCCGGAACCACTGATAGCTTATGTGGAAGAGCTGGCACAAAGCGTGCACCCACTTACGTATCGCGACCACCATTATTTTGTGACCAGCGACCTGGAAGAGATAAAGGCTGCCTTCGACAACTGGAGCGTGGATAACAAGATCATTCTGACCACGGAAAAAGATGCTGCGCGCCTGCACCTGCATGCCGAAAAGCTGGCCGGATGGGGTGTTACCATCGCTGTGATGCCCGTACAGGTTCAGGTGCTTTTTGAACAGGGGCCTGCATTTGATGGCATAGTGATGAACTTTACCGAGCGTACAATTGCCGAAAACAACCCTGAACCAGAAAACCCACCTGAAGACGATGAGCCACCTGTATCATAAGTTCATCGATACGCCCTTCAACAGGATGCGAATTGGCGGCACGGAAGATGGTCTCTGCCTGTTTGAATTTGAATACCGCACCAGCCTCAATGCCATAGAACGCCGCATAGAGCAAATGACCGGCGTGACCTTTGAAGACGGCGAGCATCCCTATTTCGAAGAGGTAGAACAGCAGGTAGCCGAATACTTTGCCGGTACACGCCAGAATTTTGACCTGCCGCTGCAACTGCTCGGCTCCCCCTTCCAGGTGAGTGTATGGCAGGCCCTGCTGCAAATTCCATATGGCGAAACCCGATCATATAAACAGCAAAGCATATACCTGAATAATGAAAAGGCTATCCGGGCGATAGCCTCGGCCAATGGCGACAATGGCATAGCCATTATAGTTCCCTGCCACCGCGTGATAGGCGCCAATGGCAGCCTGGTGGGCTACGGGGGTGGTATTCAGCGCAAAAAATGGCTGCTGGAACACGAGGCGAAGCATTCTGGAAAAACACTTCAACCGCTACTTTTCTAATTCTGGCATCTTTTTTGCGCGATCAAAGAAAAGTAGAGAAAAACACATTTATTATTTAATTGTTCGTTACCTTTGTAAAAAATTCCATTATGTTGAAAAGAAATATTTCGCTTTACTCCCTGTTAGCCCTGTTCTGCATTGGCCTGATCTCCCTTCAATCCTGCACAAAACTTGCAAAAAACCTGCAATACGATTTAGATCTGAACATGGCACCGGTGCAGTTCACCCTGCCAGCTACTGATGCTGGCAACAACCTGTCAGTAAGTGAGACCAGCTACTACAATGTGGACTCATTCATTAAGGCAAATACTGCCAATGTACTGGGTATCAATAATATTTCCAGTGCACACATCATATCCTGCGTTATTACGCTGGATGGTGCAGATACAGCTAATAACTTCGCTAATTTCCAGTCCTTCAGCGGATCTATCTATTCCAATAACAACACTACCCCATTCTCCCTGTCTATCCCCAGCAACCTTGATCAGTATGCCACTACGCTCACTGTTCCGGTAGATAGCACAACCGACCTGCAGAGCTACCTGCATGGCACTACATTTACCTACACTGCGTCCGGTGCACTGCGCCGCAACACCACTCATAACCTGACCTGCAACATGCAGCTCACTTATAAAGTGCACGTGCAGGGATAATCGCCAATACGCAATTAACCATATAGAACCCCGTTTCACGACGGGGTTTTTCTATTTTTACAACCTCGTATGCGCATACTCATAACCAACATCAGCCTGCTGGCCCAGGTAAGGCAGCCGGGCGCCGCACCTGTGATCGCCGGAGCATCTATGGCCGAACTGCCCACGCTGGCAAATGCATGGCTGATGACCGAAGGAGAAACCATACACAGCTTCGGCAGTATGGACAGCATGCCGGATACGGCGGGTGCAACGGTAGTTGATGCCCGTGGCGGCATGGTGCTGCCTGCCTGGTGCGACTCGCACACGCATATTGTGTTTGCAGCCCCGCGTGACGGCGAATTCGTGGACCGCATTAAGGGGCTGAGCTATGAAGAAATAGCCCGTCGCGGTGGCGGCATACTGAACTCGGCCGCGCGACTGAACGCGATGGACGAGAGCATGCTCTATGACCAAAGTATGCAACGCCTCGCGCGTGTTATGAGCCAGGGAACCGGCTCAATAGAAATAAAGAGCGGATATGGCCTTTGCCTGGAGGGCGAGCTGAAGATGCTGCGCGTCATCAGGAAGATGAAAGAGCATTCGCCCATGAACATCAAGGCCAGCTTTCTGGCAGCGCACGCCTACCCGGTTGAATACCGCGATAACAAACCTGCTTACGTGGATCACATCATCAACGATATGTTGCCCGTGGTAGCCGGTGAGGGCCTGGCCGACTATATGGATGTATTCTGCGAGCAGGGGTTCTTTGGCATACCGGAAACCGAACGACTGCTGGAGGCTGGCTGGAAGTATGGCCTGAAACCCAAGATACACGCCAACCAGTTGCACCATTCCGGCGGCGTGGAAACAGGTGTGAAGCACAAGGCGCTGAGCGTGGACCACCTGGAATGTGTGGGCGATGCTGAGATAGAAGCCCTGAAAGGCAGCGATACCATGCCGGTGCTGCTGCCGGGCGCGGCCTTCTTCCTGGGTATGCACTACCAGCCTGCGCGCAAGATAATTGATGCGGGCCTGCCCGTGTGCCTCGCGACCGACTACAACCCCGGCTCCTGCCCATCGGGCAATGTGCCGCTGCTGCTCACCATTGCCTGCACACAGTTGAGAATGACGCCAGAAGAAGCCATCAATTCCGTTACTATGAATGGCGCCAAAGCCATGGAGCTGGAAGGTGTTGCCGGCAGCATAACCCCCGGCAAGCGTGCCGACCTCATCATCACCCACACTATGCAGTCGCTGGCCTATATTCCTTACGATTATGGCAACAACCCGGTGGCGAAGATGGTGGTGAAGGGGAAGGTTTAACCCCGCCCCTAAGGGGTGACATGGGGCGATGCTCTTCTTCAAAAGCATCTCTCAACTTGCGACTTACGACTTTCTACTTACGACTCTGTACTCAGTTGTTCTTACTTAGCACCTCCCTTAACTCGTCACTCATTTTGACTGCGAGTTCAGGGGCGGCATGGAAAGCTGCGGGAGTGTTTTGGAATACGGATATCTGCCATTTGCCATCGAGCTTGAGGGCGATGAGGGATTGGATGGCGTTGAGCGCTGGGTTGATGTCGGTGCCATTGGCGGGTACCATGCCTACATCTGCTTTGAGCCAGGCCATATTTTCGGTGAATACCCTGATCTCGCGGATGATGGCGATGTAAGATGCTGTCTGATGGTGCTGAAAGATGAGGCTAAGGGTTTCGCGCAATTCCTGTTTCCCGCTCATCTGGCTGCCATCGAAACCGATGATGTTGCCTTCCTCAGCAAATAGCTCAGCCATAGTAGCTGCATCGCGGCTGTTCCATGCGGAAAGCCAGGTTTGGTATAGGTTTATTACCTCTTCTGAAATCTCGCTCATACAAAGTGCAATATTATGCAGTTTTAAGGTTTCGGCTTTCAGCACTCAGTTGGCAGTTTGAGTAAGTTAGACGTTGCAGCGTTTAACCGCAAAGGCGCTGAGGCGCGAAGTTCGCTTTTACGATAAAGTAAGTGGTCACAGAAATTGCTTTTGTGAAGTTGCATGACGGCGTGAACCTGGCTCCCGGCATCGCAATTCGGGTGTTACAAATGTCCTGCCGGGACATCCGCGAAACATTCGCGGACGAGTTGGGACCGTTTTCGCCGCTGCTAAATTTTATCATTTCATTATCATAAAATAAAGTTAAAATAATATAAAATAAAGTACATTTAAATTTTCCTTAACACAAATAAATGTTAAAGTAATAAATATTGTCCGATTTTACAGGCATTTAGGCGGTCTTCGGCACCAATATAAAAACTTTGGAATAATTTTTGCTCAAAAGCGGTTAATATCCTATCTTTGCCTTCCTTTTTTCTAAGGTACCGTACGTGCGCGCTAAATTTTTTTGTACTATTTATTAAATTGATTTACCCTGTGAAGTGGGCTCCGCCTGCTTTTACGGGATTTTTTTGTTGTAAGAAAAGGATTTTTATATAACTATGGCAATAACTCAAAAGAAGACCGCATCAGGAAGGCATAACTTCGGCAAGCTGCACGATGTTGCAGCGACTCCGGACCTGTTGGCCATCCAGCTTCAGTCGTTCCAGGACTTTTTCCAGTTGGAAACGACGCCTGACAAGCGTAACAATGAAGGCCTGTTCCGTGTGTTCAAGGAAAATTTCCCCATCACAGACACGCGCAACATCTTCGTTCTGGAATTCCTCGACTACTTCATTGACCCGCCCCGCTACACCATCGAAGAATGTATGGAGCGTGGCCTCACTTACTCCGTGCCTCTGAAAGCCAAGCTGAAACTGAGCTGTAACGATGAAGAGCACGTTGACTTTGAGACCATAGTACAGGACGTATTCCTCGGTAACATACCTTATATGACCCCGCGCGGCACCTTTGTGATCAATGGCGCTGAGCGTGTGGTGGTTTCTCAGTTGCACCGTTCACCAGGCGTATTCTTTGGCCAGAGCGTTCACCCGAACGGCACCAAGATCTACAGCGCCCGTGTGATACCTTTCAAGGGTGCATGGATGGAGTTTGCTACAGACATCAACAATGTAATGTATGCCTACATCGACCGTAAGAAGAAATTCCCGGTTACTACCCTGCTTCGTGCCATTGGTTACGAAACAGATAAGGACATCCTGGAACTCTTCGGCATGGCCGATGAAGTGAAGGCTGACAAGAAGAACCTGGAAGCCAACATAGGCCGTCGCCTGGCTGCACGCGTACTGCGCAGCTGGACAGAAGACTTCGTAGATGAAGACACCGGTGAAGTGGTGACCATAGAGCGTAATGAAGTAGTGCTGGACCGCGACAGCGTTCTGGACGAAGAGAATGCTTCCATGATACAGGAAATGGGCATCAAGACCGTTTTCCTGCAGAAGGAAGAAGTGAGCGGCGACTACTCTATTATATATAATACCCTGAATAAAGACACCTCTAACTCAGAGCTGGAAGCGGTGCAGCACATCTACCGCCAGCTCCGTGGTTCAGACGCTCCTGATGATGAAACAGCACGTGGCATCATTGAAAAGCTGTTCTTCAGCGACAAGCGTTATGACCTGGGTGAAGTAGGCCGTTATAAGATAAACCGCAAGCTGGGCCTGGACATCAACCTGAACACCAAGGTATTGAGCAAGGAAGATATCATCTCCATCATCAAGTACCTGGTGCGCCTGACCAACGGTAAAGCAGAAATAGACGATATCGATCACCTGAGCAACCGCCGTGTGCGCACTGTGGGTGAGCAGTTGTTTGCACAGTTTGGCGTGGGCCTGGCACGTATGGCACGTACCATCCGCGAGCGTATGAATGTGCGTGACAATGAAGTGTTCACACCAATAGACCTCATTAACGCGCGTACGCTTTCTTCTGTTATCAATTCATTCTTCGGTACATCGCAGCTCTCCCAGTTCCTCGACCAGACCAACCCGCTGTCTGAGATCACGCACAAGCGTCGTATCTCTGCCCTGGGCCCCGGCGGTCTGAGCCGTGAGCGCGCAGGCTTCGAAGTTCGTGACGTACACTATAGCCACTATGGCCGCCTGTGTACCATCGAAACTCCGGAAGGTCCGAACATCGGTCTGATCTCTACCCTCTGCGTTCATGCGCAGATCAACGATATGGGCTTCATTGAAACCCCATACCGCAAGGTGAAGGAAGGCAAGGTGGACCTGAAGAACTACAAATACCTGAGTGCAGAAGAAGAAGACCTTGCCAAGATCGCGCAGGCCAATGTGCCGCTCGATGACAAGGGCCACTTCGTAGAAGATAAGATCAAGAGCCGCCAGACAGGCGACTTCCCGATACTGGAACCACAGGAAGTGGAGTACATGGACGTGGCGCCAAACCAGATCGTGGGTCTGAGCGCATCGCTCATCCCGTTCCTGGAGCATGATGATGCCAACCGTGCGCTGATGGGATCGAACATGCAACGCCAGGCTGTGCCGCTGATAAAGCCACAGGTGCCAATAGTAGGTACAGGCCTGGAAGGCAAGGCTGCGCGCGATGCACGCATCCAGATACATGCAGAAGGCGACGGTGTGATAGAATACGTAGATGCAGATAACATACACGTGCGCTATGACCGCGACGATAAAGAACGCCTGGTATCTTTTGAAGACGACCTGAAGGTGTATACCCTCACCAAGTATAAAAAGACCAACCAGAGCACCAGCATTACCTTGCGCCCATGTGTGCGCAAAGGCCAGAAGGTGAAGAAGGGCGACTTCCTTACCGAAGGTTATGCAACACAGGACGGCGAACTGGCACTGGGCCGCAACCTGAAAGTGGCGTTCATGCCATGGAAGGGGTACAACTTCGAGGATGCCATCGTGATCAACGAAAAGGTAGCCCGCGAAGACTGGTTCACATCCGTGCACATTGACGAATATGAACTGGAAGTGCGCGACACCAAGCTGGGTGAAGAAGAACTGACACCAGATATCCCTAACGTATCGGAAGAAGCGACCAAGGACCTGGATGAGCATGGTATCATCCGCATTGGCGCCCACGTGAAAGAAGGCGACATACTGATCGGTAAGATCACCCCTAAGGGCGAAACTGACCCGACTCCGGAAGAAAAACTGCTCCGCGCCATCTTCGGCGACAAGGCTGGTGATGCGAAAGATGCTTCACTGAAAGCACCGAGCGGCACCGAAGGTATCGTTATCAGCAAGCAGCTCTTCCAGCGCGCAAAGAAGGACAAGAATTCAAAGGTTCGCGAAAAGGCAACCCTCGAGAAGATAGAAAAGGTACACGAGAAGAACATCGAAGACCTGAAGAACTTCCTGATGGAAAAGTTGATGATACTGCTGAAAGACAAGAATTCTGCAGGCATCACCAATACCTTTGGCGAAACCGTGCTGAGCAAGGGCGGCAAATTCAACAGCAAGACCCTGGGCTCATTGGATTATGCCAATGTGAATCCGCTGAACTGGACCGGTGACAATGACACCGATAACTCCATCAATCAGTTGCTGCACAACTACAACATCAAGTTCAATGAAGAAGTAGGCCGCTACAAACGCGAAAAGTTCAACCTGAGCATAGGTGACGAGCTTCCTGCAGGTGTGCTGAAACTCGCCAAGGTTTACTTAGCCAGCAAGCGTAAGCTGAAGGTGGGTGATAAGATGGCGGGCCGCCACGGTAACAAGGGTATCGTTGCCAAGATCGTTCGTGCTGAGGATATGCCATTCCTGGAAGACGGTACACCGGTTGACGTGGTACTGAACCCACTGGGCGTACCTTCCCGTATGAACCTGGGCCAGATCTATGAAACCATCCTGGGCTGGGCCGGCGAAAAGCTGGGTATGAAGTTCTCTACCCCGATATTTGACGGTGCGAGCGTAGCAGAAATAGACCAATTGATAAAAGATGCGAACCTGCCTGAGTTTGGCCATACATACCTGTATGATGGCGAAACAGGCGAGCGTTTCCACCAGAAGGCGACAGTAGGTATCATCTACATGATCAAACTGCACCACATGGTTGACGATAAGATGCACGCACGTTCTATAGGCCCTTACAGCCTCATCACGCAGCAGCCATTGGGTGGTAAAGCCCAGTTTGGTGGTCAGCGTTTCGGTGAAATGGAAGTGTGGGCGCTTGAAGCTTATGGCGCATCCAACATACTGCAGGAATTGCTGACATTGAAGTCTGATGACATCGTAGGCCGTGCAAAAACTTACGAAGCCATCGTTAAGGGCGACAATGTCCCTAAGGCCGGCATACCGGAATCATTCAACGTACTCGTGAACGAGCTGCGTGGTCTCGGTCTGGAGCTGAAGTTTGAGTAAGTGAGTAGATAGTAGATAGTAATTAGTAGATAGTCGTTTAGTATGCATGAATAATTTCAGGGAGCTTTTAGTCTGGCAGAAGTCGATCAACTTTGTTGTCCGGATCTATGAAATGACAAGAAGCTTTCCGAATGAAGAACGATACAATCTTGTATCGCAGATGCAGAGAGCGGCCACGTCAATATCCAGCAACATTGCTGAAGGGGCAGGCAGAAATACTAACGCACTATTTAAACAGTTTTTGACCATTGCTATCGGATCTGCTCACGAATTGGAAACACAAATAATTATTAGTAAACAATTAGGTTATATAAATGGAGAGAATAGCGAAGAGCTGGTAACGGAATTGAACGGAATACAGAAAATGCTGTATGCCCTGCACAACTCGCTACAGTGACACGCGACGATCTACTAAGTACTAACTACTAATTACTAAATTAAAGAAATGAAAAAAGATAATCGCCCGAAGGCCGGCTTTAATAAGATCACGATCAGCCTTGCATCGCCCGATGCGATACTGGATCGTTCTTATGGCGAAGTTTTGAAGCCAGAAACCATCAACTACCGTACTTACAAGCCTGAGCGCGATGGCTTGTTCTGCGAAAAGATATTCGGCCCTGTGAAGGACTACGAATGTTTTTGCGGTAAGTATAAGCGCATCCGCTACAAAGGCATCGTGTGCGACCGCTGCGGTGTTGAAGTAACGGAAAAGAAAGTGCGCCGTGAGCGCCTGGGCCACATCAAGCTGGTGGTGCCTATCGTGCATATATGGTATTTCAAGAGCCTGCCTAACAAGATAGGCTACCTGCTGGGTGTGAGCTCCAAGAAAATGGAGAGCATCGTTTACTACGAACGTTATGTAGTAGTGGAAGCCGGTGAAGCTGAAGAGCAGATACGCCAGAAGCTGAACCTGAAGGACTCTGAAAGTACCCGCCAGCAACTGCTGACAGAAGACGAATACCTGGAGATACTGGACACCCTGCCAAAGGAAAACCAGATGCTTCCTGATGAAGATCCGAATAAGTTCATCGCCAAGATGGGTGCTGAAGCGGTTCACATGCTGCTCTCCCGCATCGACCTGGACAAGCTTTCATACGAACTGCGTAATGCCGCTGCCAATGAAACATCGCAGCAGCGCAAGCAGGAAGCCCTGAAGCGCCTGAGCGTGGTAGAAGCTTTCCGCGACGCCAACACACGCATCGAGAACCGCCTGGAGTGGATGGTGATGCAGTACATACCGGTTATTCCGCCTGAACTGCGCCCGCTCGTTCCACTGGATGGTGGCCGTTTCGCGTCATCTGACCTGAACGACCTCTATCGCCGTGTGATCATCCGTAACAACCGTCTGAAACGCCTGATAGAGATCAAAGCGCCTGAAGTGATCCTGCGTAACGAAAAACGTATGCTGCAGGAAGCCGTGGATTCACTGTTTGACAACAGCCGCAAATCGAACGCGGTGAAAGCTGAAGGTGGCCGTGCGCTGAAATCACTTTCTGATGTGCTGAAGGGCAAGCAAGGCCGCTTCCGCCAGAACCTCCTGGGTAAACGCGTTGACTATTCCGGTCGTTCGGTTATCGTGGTAGGCCCTGAAATGAAGCTGCATGAGTGCGGTCTGCCTAAGGATATGGCTGCCGAGCTCTTCAAACCATTCATCATCCGCAAGCTGATAGAAAGGGGTATAGTAAAAACAGTTAAGAGCGCGAAGAAACTCGTTGAGCGCAAGGAATCAGTGGTTTGGGATATCCTCGAAAATATCCTGAAAGGCCACCCGATCATGCTCAACCGCGCCCCTACCCTTCACCGTCTGTCTATCCAGGCCTTCCAGCCTAAGCTGATAGAAGGAAAGGCAATACAGTTGCACCCGCTGGTATGTTCTGCGTTCAACGCCGACTTTGATGGTGACCAGATGGCCGTTCACGTGCCGCTGAGCAATGCTGCTATTGTTGAAGCACAGATACTGATGCTGGCTTCTCATAACATCCTGAACCCGCAGAACGGTACGCCGATCACCCTGCCTTCGCAGGACATGGTGCTTGGTCTGTACTACATCTCTAAGGGCAAACGCTCTACAGATACCGAAAAGGTGAAGGGAGAAGGCAAGACCTTCTATAGCGCCGAAGAAGTGGTGATCGCACACAACGAAGGCCGCGCCGACCTGCATGCGTTCATCAAGATCCGTGCACACATGCGCCAGCCTGACGGCAGCCTGAAACTGGAGATGATAGAAACTACAGTGGGCCGCGTGATGTTCAACCAATTCGTACCAAAGGAAAACGGCTATGTGAATGCGCTGCTGACGAAAAAGTCGCTGCGTGAGATCATCGGCCAGATCCTGAAAAATACAAACATCCCTAAGACCGTTCAGTTCCTCGACGATATCAAGACCCTCGGTTTCCGCACAGCGTTCCGTGGTGGTCTGTCGTTCAACATCAAGGACCTTACCGTTCCGGATGTGAAGGAACAACTGATAGAAAGCGCACAGGGCGAAGTTGACGAAGTATGGGACAACTATAACATGGGTCTCATCACCAACAACGAACGCTACAACCAGATCATCGATATCTGGTCGCGCGTGGATACCCGCGTTACTGAAACGCTGATCCGTGAAATGGCATCGGACAAACAGGGCTTCAACTCTGTGTATATGATGCTTGACTCCGGTGCACGTGGTAGCAAGCAGCAGGTTAAGCAGCTCGCAGGCCTTCGTGGTCTGATGGCCAAGCCGCGCCGCAGCGGTTCCAGCGGTTCTGAGATCATTGAAAATCCGATCCTGTCCAACTTCAAGGTAGGTTTGAGCGTATTGGAATACTTCATCTCTACGCACGGTGCGCGTAAAGGTCTTGCGGATACCGCCCTTAAAACAGCGGATGCCGGTTACCTGACACGCCGCCTGGTGGACGTAGCGCAGGACGTGGTGATCAACAACGAAGACTGCGGCACACTGCGTGGTATTGCCACATCAGCCCTCAAGGACAATGAAGATATTGTAGAAGATCTGTATGACCGTATCCTCGGCCGCACATCGCTGCATAACGTGTTCGACCCTATCAGCGACGAACTGATCGTATCTGCAGGCGATGAAATAACAGAAGATGTTGCCCGCCGCATAGAAGACAGCGGAATTGATACAGTTGAGATCCGCTCGGTGCTTACCTGCGAAAGCCGCAAGGGGGTATGTGCGAAATGCTATGGCAAGAACCTGGCAACCGGCTACATGGCCCAGCGGGGCGATGCAGTAGGTATCATCGCGGCACAGTCGATCGGTGAGCCGGGTACACAGCTTACCCTCCGTACCTTCCACGTGGGTGGTGTTGCGAACTCCTCTTCAACCGAATCACAGCTCGTGGCCAAATTCGACGGTACTATCCAGTTCGATGGCCTGCGTACTACCAAATACAAAGACCAGGAAGGCGAAGAACAAGTGATCGTTATCGGCCGTACCGGAGAGGTACGTATCGTTGACGTAGCTAACGACCGCCTGCTGATCACCAATAACGTGCCTTACGGTTCTATATTGAAGGTGAGCAACGGCAAGAAGATAGCCAAGGGCGATGTGATCTGCACCTGGGATCCGTTCAATGCCGTTATTATCTCAGAAGTAAGCGGTAAGGTTCGCTTTGATAATGTAATAGATGGTGTTACTTATCGTGAGGAAGCTGACGAACAGACAGGCCACCGCGAGAAGGTAGTTATAGAAACAAAAGACAAGACCAAGATACCGGCCATCATGATCGATGGCAAAGAAAACAAGATGTACAACCTTCCGGTTGGCTCGCATATTGTTGTGAACATTGACGATGAGGTATACAACGGCCAGGTATTGGTGAAGATTCCTCGTGTGATGGGTCGTAGCCGGGATATCACCGGTGGTCTGCCACGTGTAACGGAACTGTTTGAAGCACGTAACCCAAGTAATCCGGCCATTGTTGCTGAGATAGATGGTGTAGTGACCTTCGGCAGCGTGAAACGCGGTAACCGCGAGATCATCGTAGAATCACGTGAGGGTATGGTGAAGAAGTACCTGGTGCCGCTTACCCGCCACATCATGGTTCAGGATGGCGACTTCGTGAAGGCCGGCACATCGCTTTCTGATGGTGCTACCACACCGAGCGATATCCTGTCTATCAAGGGTCCTTTCGCAGTGCAGGAATACCTGGTAAATGAAATTCAGGAAGTTTATCGCCTGCAGGGTGTGAAGATCAACGACAAGCATATTGAGGTGATCGTTCGCCAGATGATGCGTAAGGTGAACATCGTAGATCCGGGAGATACCAAGTTCCTGGAAGAAGATACAGTGGACAAATTCGAGTTCATGGACGAGAACGACTGGATCTTTGACAAGAAGGTAGTTGTTGAAGCCGGTGCTTCTGATAAGCTGCACCCTGGCCAGATAGTTACCCTGCGCGAACTGCGTGAAGAGAACAGCGCCCTGCGCCGTGCAGATAAGAAGCTCGTAGAATACCGCGATGCTAACCCTGCTACGTCTTCACCAATGCTGTTGGGTATCACCAAGGCGTCACTGGGCACGCAGAGCTGGATATCAGCCGCATCGTTCCAGGAAACGACCAAGGTACTGTCTCAGGCAGCTATCAACGGTAAGGCTGACGGCCTGGCTGGTCTGAAGGAGAACGTTATTACAGGTAACCTCATCCCTGCAGGTACCGGTATGCGCGACTTCGATGACATGGTAGTTGGTTCTAAGGACGAATTCGACCTGCTGATGGCCAACCGCGATGTACTGCAGTTTGACGAAGAAGAATAGTTTTTCAAATAGGAAAGTTGAGAAAGCCACCTTTGCGGGTGGCTTTCTTGTTTGTTGCCATAGTAATTCAGTAAATTAGCATATCCACGTTTTACGGGCGAGTCCTCGCTACGCTCAGGCTAGGCAGAGAGACACGCCGGGGACGGAAAATAAACAACACACCTGAAACACCACAATCAGCCTCCCCTAAAAAATAGAACATGAGAAATCTTTTAGCTTACTTAGTTGTATGTTTTTTTTTCTTCCCACAAACCGGATTTTGCAAAACAAACGCTATCGATTCTTTTATTAGTCGATATGTTTTTGATAGGTCGACTGAAAAAAAGCATATTTTCATTAGAGTCGATTCGAACATAATTACTAGCTATGATAATTATGGGCTAAAAAATCTTAGAAAAGTTAGTGAGTTTAAAAATTACAAAGCCCTAAAACATGTATCCATGTATGAAGTATTCCTAAAAAGGGAAATTGTAGAAGATGGAATAAGAAAAGTATTCGTTTCAATCTCGATAGATCAGAAAAAAGGAAAGGGCGAAATATTTATTGGAGGCGAGGGTTACCATATAATTATTTGCGACTTGGGAGATCATTTTGAATTTTATTTAGAAGGCGGATTAAAACCTGTTTTAATAGGATTTTGCAATGCTTAAATATTTTAATCAGCCAATAGAGCGTAATTGGCAAGGCATGTGACATAGATGGCGTTAATCTTCCTGTCTTCACCGAGTTTCTCCGCCGAGCGTAGTGCTGAAGCGAGGACTCGGAGATAACCATATTTCCGTTAATTGACTGCCCTTCACCACACAAAAAGCCCGCACTCCAATGAATGCGGGCCTGGAAAATCTTGTTGATAATTACAATCCCCTCTTCATCGCAGCAATATCGTTCAGCCTCTTTTCGGCTATGCGCATGGCAGCAAGCTTCGCCGTTGTTGGTATTCCTCAGGATGGCTTCGTGTGGGAGTGAGGGCACCAATAACCGGGCACATGCAGGCAACGACGTCAGCAACACTCAAAAAAAGTTTTTAAATTAGCATAGCCCGTGCACCTGTAGTTGGTGCCTTCCCGGCTCAGCACAATGCCCGCCCTGCGAAGAAAACCAACAAGGTCGGAGATAATAAAACAGAAAATAAGTAATTTTTTATGAAAAAATTCATATGCTTATGTTATTTAATTTGTATCGCTGGAATAGACTCCATCTCAAAAGAAACTCATAATAGAGCCTTGCATGAGTATGTTGGTTATATATATTGTATTACTGATGAATCTAACTGTTTCGAACAGTTATTAAAAAGAGACTTCTTTTTCTGTTCAGACACTTTACAAAATATGGACAAAATAGATATATCTAATTTGCTAAAAATAGCCTATGTAATAGACATGAACACATACTTTGAAAACTATTATAACAAATATATTGCTTCAGGTGTCGAAGATTTTTTTGACTTTCAAGGCATTTCTACAAAACATGGCCATTTTAAAATCGATTATTACCGTGTAATAATTTATGGCTACACTAAAAGGCATAAAAAAAATTTCCAAATAAAGGGACTTACTCCAGATGAGTGCTCTATAGTGGAAAGCGATTTGAGCGAGCATCTACATTTTATTATCCTATACCCATCAGTAATCTTGCCAAGAAACCCCATGTAATACGGTGGATGATGAATTCAATTAGATGATGCAAAAAGATAGATATTTAATAAGCCAGTAGTTTGGTTATTTAAAAAAGAAGAAGGGGTAAATGAGGTAAATAAGCGGAGTGGCTTCGTCGTTGATTGGTGTTCCTTAGGGTGGCTTTGTGTGTGTGAGAGAGGACACCAACAACCGGGCACATGCAGGCAACGACATCTGTAACACTCAAAAAAAGTTTTTAAATTAGCATAGCCCATGTACTGGTAATTGGTGCCTTTCCGGCTCAGCACAATACCTTCCCGGCGAATAACACCAATAACCGCGGAAAAGAACAACAACAACCGCGGAGTTGATAATTTATTCGAATAAGAACTTGAATATGCAATCTAAAATTTTGGTTCTGTTTTGCTTTTTTGTTTCAGTATGCTCATGCAGGAATGTCGCCAGGGTTGCTATTGACTCAAAGCAAGTCGTTAAGCTGGATACAAACCTTCTGGGTATCTGGAAGGCCGCTGAGGATACCAATAAAAAGGACTTTATTTTCATCCAATCCTGTTTTGATGCCAATGAAAATGTGTGGCCTTACTTGACCGACAGCGTAAAAAAATTGAAGGATTATGAATGTTACATAACCCGCATGGACAACGGCGGCCACAATCCACATTACGAACAATGGGGCTGCTTCCTATCAAAAGTGGGAAGTTTTACATTCCTCAACGTCCCCTACCGGAATGATAATTTAAAGTGGAGTGAACGAAAATCCACAACCAATCTTTATGAGGGCTTCTGTTTTGTGAGGCTGGTATTCATAAGCAAAGGTTACGACACCATAACAACAGCATATGTTAGTGACACAACGCTCTGCAGGTTCAAAACTTCACAGGAACTAAGGGCTTATTTCACGAAGAATGTGACCAGATCCTCATTCTATTGCGATACCCTTCATTGGTACAGGGTAAGCCACTATCACCATCAAATGGTAGCAGCAGTCAAAGTCGCCAATCCCTGATATTCCTTGCCAGAAACATATACGCACAAAAAAGCCCGCACTCCAATGAATGCGGGCCTGGAAAATCTTGTTGATAATTACAATCCCCTCTTTATCGCAGCAATATCGTTCAGCCTCTTTTCGGCAATGCGCATGGCAGCAAGCTGGGTGTGTATCTTTTCTTCTTCGGCATGGGCAAAGATGTCCAGCGTGCGGCCGTAGATCTTATCCACAATGCCTATGGCGCGGCTGCGGTTATAGCCTTCCAGCTCCACACTGATGTTGATAATGCCACCGGCATTGATGAGGAAGTCGGGCACATAGGCAATGCCTTTTTCTACCAGCATGGGGCCATGTACATTCTCATCAGCCAACTGGTTGTTGGCCGCGCCGGCAATGATGGCGCACTTCATTTTGCTGATGCTCTCTGTGTTCACAGAAGCGCCCAATGCGCACGGCGCATAAATGTCTATTTCCTTATCGAAAATGTTATTGGCGTCCAGCACCTCTACCCCGCTGTGCTTATCGGTCACCAGCTTTATTTTTTCGGCGCTTATATCGCTGAGGTATATCTTACCGCCTTCTTCAATGATGTGGTCAATGAGGTGGCGACCCACATTGCCTGCGCCCTGCACCAGCACTTTTTTGCCGGCCAGGCTATCGCTGCCATACACCTTTTTACAGGCGGCCTTCATGCCCACATACACGCCATAAGCGGTGATTGGAGAAGGGTCGCCGCTGCCGCCGAGGTATTCAGGAACACCGGTAACATGCTTGGTCTCCATGCTGATGTATTCCATATCTTTTGAGGAGGTGTTCACATCCTCGGCAGTAATGTATTTGCCACCCAGGTTGTTCACAAAACGGCCGTAGCGGCGCCAGTAAGCCTCTGATTTCAATTTCGCGGCATCCCCAATAAGCACAGCCTTGCCACCACCCAGGTTGAGGCCGCTGATGGCAGATTTATACGTCATGCCGCGGCTCAGGCGCAGGGCATCAACAATGGCATCTTCATGCGAATTGTAATTCCACAAACGGGTGCCACCGAGTGACGGGCCGAGCGTGGTATTGTGCACTGCAATGATGGCGTTGAGGCCGGTATGTTTATCGGTACAGAACATTACCTGCTCGTGGCCCATGCTCTGCATCATATCAAGTGTTGATTGTTGCATGTATCTTGAATTTAGAGGCCGTAAACCTAATAAAAATCAGTGGAATATAAACTTGCTGCGCCGGGTGGGCTGAAGAATTGTCGGCAGAATTTCCTATTTTTACCTTCTAAAATTCGCAAACAGATGAAAAAAATCGCATTAGTACTCGCGCTTGCTATGATCAGTGGCGGCGCATTTGCTCAGGAAAAAGCATGCTGCAAGAAAAAATGCACTGAAAAGTCTGCCTGCTGCAAAGACAAGAAGAACTGCAAAAAAGAATGCTCTAAGGACGACAAGACAAAGAAGGAAGACAAGCCTGTGAAGTAAGTTAGTTCAAGCATTTGAAGAAAATAAAAAAACCGGCATATGCCGGTTTTTTTATTGATCGTTATTCCCCGACAACATTTCAACAACTTTTAGAAAACAAACATATAACGATAGTAGTAGCTATATTCATTATTTTTAAGCTTATTTAATTGTAAGCCCTCTTCTCTACTGCACATGACCACTAATGAAAGTAATCTGAACCCGATCAGGGTGCTGCTGATCGATGATGAAATTGAAGCCTGTGATAACCTGAGGCACATCCTGCACACTTATGTGGATGCCAGTATAGAAATACTTGGCGTGGCCTATGACACAACCGAGGCGGAACGAAAGGTAAAAGCCCTGAAGCCGGATGCGGTGTTCCTGGATATTGAAATGCCCGATGAAAACGCATTTCAATTTCTGGAGCGGATAAAACCGTTCGATTTTGAGATCATTTTTGTAACCGCATACGATCATTTTGCCATCAAGGCATTTAAACTGAATGCAGTTGACTATATACTTAAGCCTATCTGCATAGACGAGCTTACCGATGCTGTAAAAAAACTCCGCAATAAACTTCAGTACAGGAAGATCGTTGCCAATACAGACTATGAGATCGAAGTGCTGCGGCAGATCGCGCAAAAGGAGAAACAACAAAAGATAGCGCTACGCACCTTCAACCAGATAGAGATGGTTGATTTTATGGATATTTACTTTATAGAAGCCCAGGGCAGCTATTGCAGGTTCTGCTTTAGAAAGGCCAATAAGGAAGCAGAAGTTACGATAAGTAACAGCATATCGGAGTATGAAGAATTATTTCCGTCTGAGTATTTTTATCGTGTACACAAATCTTACCTTGTCAACTGTATTTATATCACCCGCATTTCATCAGATCCACATTACGAATTGGTTTCGAATAACAAACATATACTACCGGTGAGCAGGCGGCGCTATCCACAATTCATCCAGTTCCTTGAGCAGAACAAATTTTATAGCGTCTAAGATAGCGGGGTACATTTCCTGCCTGGTTATAGCGTTGTGCATGTGCGTGCATGCGAGCGCCCAGCAATACCCTATGCTGCATTTTACCACAGACGACGGCTTGCCCTCTAATACAGTTTACCAGGTGTATAGAGACAGCAAAGGTTTTCTATGGATAGCAACAGACCAGGGCATAGCCCGGTATAATGGTGCCCAGTTCGAAAAATTCAGCACCTATGACGGTATGCCTGACAATGAAATATTCTTTTTCACGGAAGACCTGGAAAACAGGATATGGATGGGAGCCTACAATGGAGAGATCTGTTATTTCAAAGACAATGTATTTCACACAGCACGCAATACCCCATGGCTGCAAAAAGTGCCGGCAAACCCTTACATAAATACGATCGACATTCTTAAAGATTCAAGTATCGTACTGAATTTTTCTAACCGGTCCTATATCGTTACTATTAAGCACGAGCAGACGATCTGCGATTCCATGCCTTTTGGCAGCAGAAGCATCAACATTGAAAAAATGCAGGATGGCAACTTCCGGTTTTGGAAGTTAAAAGATACCATCTCGGTTGCAGACAGCCACGGAAAAATCATAAGGCAAACAATTGGAAATTATGGACCCGTGCGGCTTATCCCTGACTACGAACAGCGGTACTTCGTGAATACAAATACCGCTTTTGACAAAGAAATGCAGCCCATTGCCCAACTTGCCCCGCTTCATACTTCAGGCTACGAAATAAACTCCGTCCGGAACATTGGCGGATCGCTCTTTATTGGGACGAAATCCGGTTTATTTGTGGGTGACTCATTGAAGGTGCTGGATGGGCAGAACGTGACCAATGTGGACACCGACAAATTTGGCAACTTCTGGATCTCAACAATTGGAAACGGGATCTATGAATTAAAGAAAAATTTTGCCGACGCTCCAAAAGTGACGCTGCCATCCGGTATCCATATACGGTATGCATCGAGCGAGCACGGGTACACCTATTGTGCAGGAGAGGACAACACGTTGCTGAGACTGAACAGACATAGCGCCCAGCAAGTGCTCGACTTTGGAAAATACGGACAGGATAGCGTAAAAAAATCCGCGTGTTTAGTCACCGACAGTTTCTATTATGTTGCAACCGTAAAATATCTTTATAAGATCAGGTACTACGGAGGTCCCCCTGTCTGCCAGAAATATTTTACCGGTATATCGGATGAATTTATTAAACATATCTACATTCGGGAGGGGCAGCTCTTTCAACTTGGCTCCAGGATCATCTTCCGTAATGCAGTTTCAGAGTTTTCCGGATCTACCCTCCCCAGGCACGAGATATTCATTGGCAGTTATGCAAACAAAGTATTTGGCGTAGCCACCAGGGCCGATGGTAAAGTATGGTACTCGACTGGAAGTGAAATAGGTGAACTGGGCAATGGAGGGATCGTCGAAAAACCAAAATACAGTGGTCTTCATCTGAAAAAATTCGAGTTTGTCGGTGACTACATAGCCGGCTACAGCCCAGCTAACAAGCTAATGGTTTGCAGGGAAAAAAACGGAAAGCTTTTCGTTGACTCAACAATAGGTGAAGGCGAGAACTGCATATGGAATAACGTATGTAAACTGGATGAAGCCCATCTGCTACTTGCTACAAACAACTATTACAGGATACTGACGGCCCTTGCATCTGATTCAATGCCAAGAATAGATCTGAACACAATTGAGGATCCATTTGTTCCAAAACAATGCGATCATATTTTCTCGGATGGTGAGCAAGCAATTTTTTTCAAAAATGCTGAAGCGACATGCTTCAGATTATCAGACCTGTATAGCACGGTTGCACCACCCACCCTATTTATGCAAAAAACACGGGCCCGGAACGGAAGCATAGATGCCAATAGTGTTGTCAGCCTGCCCTATTCCGAATCCAGAAATGTAAGCTTTTCGTTTCTTCCCGTTACAAATGGATGCAAGCAGATCGAGTACGCCTATTCGGTTTCGGATAATAAAGACGAAAACTGGAAATACACTACACAGAACGAGGTGGACCTGGTGAACCCGGATTATGGAACCTATACTGTGACAATAAAAGCAAAGACGCCTGGAAGCAAATTCAGTACCCCGATATTATTTACGCTAATTATAGAGCGGCCCTGGTGGGCTACATGGTGGTTCAGATCTTCTATTGCTGCGATCATTATTGGGATTGTGGTTTTGATAACCCGTTACAGGATAAACGCAAACAACAGGAAAAATGAGTTACTGCATGTGCAGGAGGTACGCTTCCTTAAATCTGAGTACAAAGCGCTTAACGCGCTGATGAACCCGCACTTCATTTTCAACACGCTCAACAATATGCAGAGCCTGGTGAATAAGGATGAGAAACGGGCTGCCAACGAATACCTGCGCATATTCGCCAACCTCATCAGGCAAAACATGCACAATATTAGCCTGGATATGATATCGCTACAGGACGAAATGGACCTGGTTGCCAACTACCTGAAACTGGAAAAACTCAGGTTCAAAGAGTTCCTCAATTATGAGATCAATGTAGATGAACAGGTGGATCTGACAGACGTGATGGTGCCACCGTTGCTGATACAGCCGTTAGTGGAAAATTCCATAAAACATGGACTGTTTCCCCGAAAATCTACTGATAATTACCTGATCATCAATATCCGCGAAACAAACGAAGTTCTGTTCATAGAAGTGAAAGACAATGGCCTCGGCTTCAGTGCTTCCCGGCAACGGGTAGATCCTCAGCACAAATCGTTTGGAATGGAGAACCTGCGCAAACGTATAGAGCAGGCCAGCATCATACAGGGCCGGAAAATGACACTCGACATTTCAGACAAAGCAGACGAACATGGCAACCACAACTGGACAGTGGTGACAATAACAATAGTACTTGCCGATGGGAAAAAGGACTAAACGTCCGCGCCATTCTCGCGCATGAACTCCTTCAGTGCATCAAGGGTCTCAAAGTTGATCTTTTCGCGTCCATAACCATGTTTCCAGTATTTTGACTGGGGAGTAACCATTTCTATTGGCTTCCATATCCGGAGACCGGTTTCTTTATGTTCATAGTCGAGGGACATAGGGCTGTTGCCTTCTATAGGCTCAAATCCAAGGTCGAAAAGGTCGTCTGATGTGATTTCGGCAAAATTCATATTTCAAAAATAGTATAAACCTGCCGCGAATCTACTACAATGCCCAAAATCTTCATAAAATATGCTCATATTTATGAAATTACCGCGCCTGATCGGCATTTTCTACGTTCAGAGAGGACGTATGCATTCTGCCCGATTTTATGCACTAATTTTATCCCGTGAGTGATTCTTCCTTTGCCCTTCGCTTGTGTTCAGTGACAAAAATGATCGCTGTTGCATTGCTTACCATTGCTTCGGTGCGCTCCGATGCCCAGATAGAAGTTTCTAACAGCATAGACCTGGGCTATCCCATGGCCATTAACCAATATAACCAGAACCTGTTCTATGGCCAGGTAGATGTAGGTATGCGCCTGGGGGTGAGTTACAAACCCAACGCCACCCAGTTCTACCCCACTCTCGACTTTGCTTTTGGCCGCACGCGCCTGCCGCTTAAGCAATTTGAAAACAACGTAGCCTACCTCAACTACGACTATGACCACCTGACATTGCGTGGAAATTTTGTGATGAGCGTTTTTTACACCAACACACTGTTCCTGAGCTTAGGTATTGGTGCCGACAGGCTGATAGAAAAGGGAACCGGTGTTAGCGGAACGGACGCCGGAAGAATGCTGGCACATATCGACAGCTCGCAAAATGTGGACCATTATTTTCCGTCAGTAAGCCTGGGCATGGAATATGTTTACGGTGAGTCCGTCGGCCAGAAAGTGTATCTGAGTGTCGGATTCAACTTCCGGTATACGATATTCTTTCCGGAGAGAAATACGTATTACGTCTATGTGCGGGACGCGCACGCCAATGACCTGTACCTGAAAGGAGCTATTGACGGCCGGGCACTGACACCCGATTTTCATATAACGTTGCACTACATGCTGGGAAAAGAGGTCTTTTTCTGGCAGAAAAAGAAATAGCGGCTACAGCACCAGCAAACCAAACTTATAGAGGCCGTTAACCGGCTTATTGTCCCAGAACAATTCAAAATCTTCAAGCCCGGAGGTCTCGTAGTGTTCCTTCACCTCCTGCAAGGTCATTGTTTTTGGGTTATGCACCGACAGCAGGGGCAACATCCCTACCAGCCATTGACCCTGTGCTTTATCTACCTTGATATTGAGCGATGCTGAGTTGCTGTGGAAGGTGACAGAGGCCAGCTCCCATTGATTGCCTTTTTTTGTTTTCACTACATATGCTACCTGCGGCTTATTGCCGGTCCACACCACTTTTGAAGTGGGTTTAGGCGTTGTATATTCTTCTGATTCCAATTGTTTGAGCACATAATCCGGTGGCACGGTAGTACGTGGTGTTTTGAAATCGAACCACTTATGCAGCGGCTGATCTAAGCCCGTTGCGTGCATGTAATTATGCAGCGACACCCTTAACCCTTCTGAAAACAATTCGTGTTCTGCTCCTGTAGGGTCGAGGTGAACAATATCGTTGTTGGCAAAAGTGCCAACATTTGCAGTTTCCTTCCTTACCGAAAATTTCTCTGGCTCCTGGCCTACGGGACTGTGCGCCGTCATGGCAAACTGATGCCAGAAGGCAGACTGAAGGATGCCGGCGCTGAACATTTGGCGCACCATCTCCAGCGAATCGATGGTTTCCTGGGCTGTTTGTGTTGGGAAGCCATACATCAGGTAGGCGTGCACCATAATGCCAGCCTCGGCAAAATGCTTGTTCACCTTTGCCACCTGCGCCACTGTAACGCCTTTATTGATAAGTGCAAGCAGCCGGTCTGAAGCCACCTCCAGTCCGCCGGAAACGGCGATGCACCCGGAGGCGCGCAAAAGATGGCACAGATCGCGTGTGAAACTTTTCTCGAAACGGATGTTGGTCCACCAGCTTACCACAAGCCCACGGCGCAGTATTTCCAGCGCCACTGCACGCATGAGGGCTGGCGGAGCTGCTTCATCCACAAAGTGAAAACCAGTCTCCCCTGTTTGCCGGATCATTTCTTCCATCCGGTCGCAGATCAGCACAGCAGCCAGCGGCTCGTATCTGGCAATGTAATCCAGCGATACATCGCAAAAGGTGCATTTGCCCCAGTAGCAGCCATGGGCCATGGTCAGTTTGTTCCAACGGCCGTCGCTCCACAGGCTATGCATGGGGTTGATGACCTCCATCGCCGAAATGTACTGGTCCAGCGGCAGGCCGGTATAGTCTGGCGTGCCCACATTGGCCTGTGCATAGTCTTTACAGGATGCATTGTTGATGAAAATTACCTGGCCGTTGCTCAGCACAAAGGTTCTCTTCAGTTCGTCCCGCACTATTTCGCCCTGTATGTGCCGCACCAGGTTTTCTACAGGCGCCTCGCCATCATCGAGCGTTATGAAATCGAAAAACTCAAACACCCTTACATCCGATATGGAACGCAATTCTGTATTGGCAAAGCCTCCCCCGAGTGCAATTTTTATAGCCGGATAGTGTTGTTTTATCCATTGTGCGCTGCGGAATGCTGCATACAAATTGCCGGGAAACGGAACAGATATGGCCACCAGTGCAGGCTGCACGGCTCGAATGTGCGCTTTCAGGCGCTCTATGAGTAATTCATCAATGTACGTGTATCCCTTTTGCAGGGATTGATATAATTCGTCAAAACTATTTGCTGAGCGTCCCAACCGTTCTGCATACCTGCTGAAACCGAAATGTTCATCAGCGCACTCTTTCACCAGGTCGCTTATGTCTTCAAGATACATGGTGGCCAGGTACTTTGCTCTATCCTGCATGCCTGCTGCGCCAAACGCCCACGAAAGGTCATCCACCTGCGCAAATCGTCCGGCTTCCGGCAGAAAATTGCGCTCACTGATATTGCGGGCCAGCGTGGGACTTTTGCCCTGCAAAAAAGAAATGACCGGATCTATAGTCTGCAGGTATCTGTCTTTAAGCAACAACATCCGTTCCGCGTTTTCTGAACGCGGTACTGTCTGCGATTCCACATAGGCAAACAAACGCTGCAGGCCAGTATGGGAAAATAACTCCAGGGTCACCTCTATGCCCAGATCCGCCTGTGCCGATGAAATGTCGCGGGTATTCAAAAATCCCTTCAGGTAGGCGGTAGCCGGATATGGCGTGTTCAGCTGTGTGAACGGCGGCGTGAACAAAAATACAGTTGCGCTCAAGGGATCTGCTTAAACTGCAAATATACCGCAAAGGGTAAAGACAACCGAGAAAACAGCCTCACTGGCATCAGTTGCAGAAAACTTCATTCGTGGTGTAATGGAAGGTACCCGTCAAAGGGTCAAACTCATCTGAAAACCGGTAGTTGGGCTTATCTGCCGCCACCGTACTATCGCAGCCTGCTGTTTTGTTAGAACGCAACATATAAATATAGCTTCCCATATCAATGTTTGCATCCGTACTGGTGAGTTGGATCTTTACATAGTACTTGTAGTCTGTACATTTGTGGCCAAACGTATCCTTGCCGTCCCAGGAATTTGAATACAGATCAGTCTGAAACACCTGTGTACCATCTGTTTTATAAATTGTCATCTGGAAGGATGAAATGGTACTATGGATACCCATCAGGGAAACAACATCATTGATACCATCACCATTAGGCGAAAAGGCCGTTGGCAGCGCATAACAGGATGTATCTACTACCACCAGGAACTGATGGGAGCAGGATGCTGCCAACTGCTGTGCAAATGTGGTATCCTTACTGGCAGTGTTATTATCACTCGATTTTTTGCAGGATGGGTAAATGGCAATAGTTGCGACAACGGCAGCAATAAATATCAGGGATTTCCACATATACATACGTTTCAGCTAAATTAGCGATCAAATCTCATATATCTCCAGCGGCAGCCCATCCGGATCACTGAAAAAAGTAAATTTTTTGCCGGTGAATTCATCTGTGCGCACCGGTTCCGGCATCACTCCCTTTGCCGATAGCAGCCGGACTGCATCCTCTATATTGCTCACAGAAAATGCCAGGTGGCGCAGCCCCGCAGCCTCCGGCTGGCTGACGCGTGGTGGTGGTGATGGGAATGAGAATAACTCAATGACATATTGGCCGTTGAGCGCGAGGTCCAGCTTCCATGAGTTCCGCTCTGCGCGAAAAACTTCCGCAACGATCGTCAGGCCCAGCACTTCTGTGTAAAACTGCTTCGACCGCTCGTAGTTGGAGCAGATAATGGCGATATGGTGAATACTTTGCAGCATAAGCGTGCACTTATGCTGCAAAGGTAATTTATTGACCTCACCCCAACCCTCTCCCTTCCCGAGAGGGCGATCAATGTCCCTGTCCGGATGGCCGGGCGGGTGCGCTCTCGTGCAGCTGGTTGTTTTGGACAAATACGCAAAACGCCTACTTAGCGAGAAATTCCGGAAGATTTGTGCCGATGAGCTGGGTCCAGCCTCCGGCAAAGCTCTCCTTTGCAAAACTGTTGCCAAGCGCAGCAAACGATTCGAGACCGGTGTGGGTAAGTACAAGGCGCGTCCCGCTGCCCTCTGGAAATAGCTCAAAAGTAACTTCCGAACTGCCAGGGTGCGTCTCGTATCGCCAGGTATATGCGAGCTTGAGCCCGGGTATCACTTGTGTCACCTCACACAAATGGATCTTTGTTTGGCCTTCCCTGGTTTTGCCCGCAAAAGTAAATCTGAATCCGGGCTCAGCCCTGAACTCTGCAAGGTCGAAATACCACTGCTTCATATCGTCCTTGTTAGTGATGGCCTTCCAGACCTTCTCTATCGGCGCATCATACGTGCGCTCTATGATAAACGGAGTGCTTTCCATTATTTGCGTTTTTTGTTTTTTGTATCTGATGATAGTTTATCGTTCGCAAGAAATTCATCCAGGGCCTGTAGTTTGGTGGTCCAGAAATTGTCGAAGTAGCTGATCCACGACTGTAGTTCTTTGAACCCCTCCCGCTGCAGCGTGCAGTAGCGCTCACGGCCTTTGTCCTCAATGGCTATAAAGCCTGCCAGGTACAGGATCTTTACATGCTTTGACACGGCAGGCCGGCTCATCTCGAAACTATCGGCTATGGTATTGATAGACATAGGCTTTCCCGAAAGCATACCCAGTATCTGCCTGCGGCTGGGGTCGGCAACCGCCTGGAACGGATCAATGGGATGCTGTTTCATTGTAAGCCTTATTGAGCAGTTCTACCAATCTTGTGCCGATATGATCGCGCCAGCCGGTATTCATCGCGGCATATGTCACCTGGTTGTGTTCTGTGAAGCCCGATTGCACCAGTTCCAGTTCAATGCCACCGTCTTTGGGTGTCAGCGTCCAGGAAACTACCGTATCGAGGTTGAAAGTGCCATCGCCTGGCCCACCCTTCCATGAATAAACGAGCTTTTTCATGGGCACCAGTTCCAGTACTTCGCAATAGATCTCGCCGTCGAAATTCATTTGCGGGATAGGTTTGGTGTGGAACATGAACTTACGCCCCAGCACTGGCTTAAAATCGTTCGGCATCAGCCATTTGGTCATTTTTTCGGAATCTGTGAGTCCGTTCCATACATGCTCGGCAGTGTGCTGCAACTGCCAGGTGTGTTTTATCTCATTGTTCATTGCGTAACTTTTTAGTTACACAAATGTACTTGTAACTTTTTGGTTACACAAAATATTTTTGAAAAAATATTTCTCATAGCAGCTTCTTCCGGTCAAATCTCACGTTGTATAAGGCATACGCCAACCCGACCAAAACACTACTTTTATCCTTCCAAACTATTAACTGATGAAGCTTTTCTACCCTCTGATAGTGGCGGCAGTATTTTCAACAGCCGCACAGGCACAGCACCATACCGCACAGGCTTCCGGCCTCCGCGACAATGCCTATCGCAATGCCGATAATGAACTGTACTGGCAGAACCGGCAACCCGATGCCGCCTATTGGCAGCAGGATGTGGCCTATAAAATAAACGCTATTATCCATGAGGAAGACAACCGCATTGAAGGTTATGAAGAACTCACTTATTGGAACAATTCGCCGGACGAACTTCCGTTTGTTTACTTCCATCTCTACCAGAATGCCTTTGTCAAAGGCTCGCACCTGGGCGAACTGGAAAAAGCCAACCATGTAACAACCAACTACGGCCATAACGAGGCTGCGGGACTGGCCATCAACACCGACAGTATTACCGTAGATGGCCAGGCGGTAACTACCGAGCTGGACAATACGATCATGAAAGTGATGCTGCCTAAAGCACTAAAACCGGGCGGGAAGATCGTGATCCGAATGAAGTTCAATACCTGGTATGACAACGGCAGCACCCGCCGCCGCATGCAGATGTGGGACGCCTGGGGTTTTAAACACTACAATGGCTGCCAGTGGTTCCCGAAACTTTGTGTGTATGATCGCATGCATGGATGGGATACCTACCAGCACCTGAACCGCGAATTTTATGGCGACTTCGGCATTTATGATGTAACGCTGGATTTTGCCTCCAACTATGTAGTTGAGGCCACGGGTGTATTGCAGAACCGCAGCGAGGTGCTGCCGGATACACTGCGCAAAAAGCTGGACATCGCCAATTTTGCCAATAAGAAGTGGGAAGAAGCGCCATCCATCATTACACCATATATAAAAGGCGAACGCAAACGCTGGCATTTCATTGGCAATAATGTGCACGACTTCGCTTTTACTGCCGATCCTTCCTACCGTATTGGCACAGCCTACGTAAATGGTGTGGAATGTGTGGCCATAGTGCAGGAACCACATGCTGCGCGGTGGCAGAACGCTGCTGACTACATTACCAGGATCATCAAAACATTCTCTGAAGATATTGGCCAGTACCGCTACCCGAAAATAGTAGCTGCAGATGCCCGCGATGGGATGGAATACCCGATGATAACGCTGGACGGCGGAGCAGAACCAGGCTACCGGGGTTTGTTCGTGCATGAGATAGGTCACAATTGGTTCTATGGCCAGGTGGGCAGCAACGAGACCTACCGCGCTGCTATGGACGAAGGTTTTACGCAGTTCCTCACTGTTTGGGGGCAAGACCGTATAGATGGTGATACCGTTATTGGCTCTGTACCCACTAAAGGCTATCGCTCCCATTTTGCCGAACCTGCACTTGTTAGCGACCGGAGTATTTATGGCCGTTATACCATGGCTGCACTCACCGGCGAAGACATGCAACTGAACACGCACTCAGACGATTTTCATAGTGCGCTGGGCCAGGGCGGTGGCTATGGACTGGTATATTTCAAAACGGCCAGCATGCTCTACAACCTGCAATACGTGCTGGGCGATTCCCTGTTCAAAGCCGCTATGCACCACTATTTTGAGCAATGGAAGTTCTGCCACCCTTACTTTGAAGACTTCCGGGCATCGGTGATCCAGTTCACCCATGTAGACCTTGCGTGGTTCTTCGATGAGTGGTTCGAGACGACCAAAACCCTGGACTATGGCATAGGCCGCATTAAAAAGACCGGTGGCGATGATTTTGAAATAAAGTTCAAACGCAGGGGCGAAATGCAAATGCCGCTGGACTTTACCGTGACCGCCAAAGATGGAAAGAAATATGATTTTTATGTACCCAATACCTGGTACGAGAAACATACCGATGCTGCTATACTGCCTAAGTGGTATGGCTGGGGAAAGATGAACCCGACCTATACCGCAAAGGTGCGCATTCCGTCCGGTATACGCTCGGTGCAGATAGACACCAGTTGGCGCCTGGCAGACCGGGATATGACCGACAATTTTAAAAAGCGCGGACTGACAGCAGGACTATCCGGCATAAAAACAAAGCTGGACGGGGGAACGGCGGAAACCTTTGACCGGCGAAAATACCGGCTCTATGTGCGGCCCGACCTTTGGTGGAACCCGATAGATGGCATAAAAGTGGGCGCACATGTTGAAGGCGACTACCTGTATACCCTCTGCCGCATAGATGCCAGCATATGGTGGAACACCCATGCCGGGCAGGAAAACATCTACAAAAGCAGCGATGGCAGCAGCGCCTACCAGCACTACGCGCCGGTTAACTATACTTTTAACTATGCATCCCCCGTCAGCCGTAGGTACCCCAAGCTGGAGCTGTTCATCAACAGTCGCCTGCTGGACGGATTGTGGCTGCACAAAGGAGGCTTTGCCTGGGCACTGGACGACAAGAACAACATACAAGCCTATGCAAAAGGGATGTGGCGGCCCGATATAGCGGACCTCAACTACCTGATCTATCCGCAGGACTGGAGCAGTACCGCACAACAGCCCAACACATCGCTGAACCTGGCGTGGACCCATTCTTATAATTATGAGCATGGGGCAGGTCGCTACACTTTTAGCCTCAGGGCGCCTTTCCTGGATGGTAATTTCTCGCCGTTCAATTACTCTTATGGCCAACTGGAGGCGGTGAACTATAACTACATTAAAAAGCTGGAAGTGCGTACGCGCCTGTTTGGCCGCTATGGCATGGGCACACGCTGGGCCAGTGAAAGTCTTTTGTACCTGGCAGGAGCCAGCCCTGAAGATCTGATGGAAAATAAATACACACGCAGTGCGGGCTTTATTCCTACTGACTGGCAGGGCATTTCGCCTTATGATGTGAACCACTTCCAGATGGGCGGCGGCCTTGGCCTGCGTGGCTATGCAGGATATTATGCACCCGACGTCATCAATGGCCAGTCCATGGAAAGCTACAAGGGTCGCAGCGGCGCGGCGGCCAACCTGGAGATCGGGTTTCAGAATTACATACCCTGGAGGCCAAAGCTGACACGCAACTGGCTGCACGCCGACCTGTATGCGTTTGCTGATGCCAGCGCCATGGAGGCCAGCTTTGTGTCGCCCTATTCGGTTTCCGCCATTACACCGTCTGACATCTGGAGTACGCTGCATGTGGACGCCGGTGCAGGCGTGGCTTTTACCATCAAAAACTGGGGCGTGTTCGACAAGGCCCGACCACTGACATTGCGTTTTGATGTACCTTTTTTCCTGAACAGGCCACCGTATAATAATCCGCAGTATGCTACCTTCCGCTACGTAGTGGGCGTGAATAGGGCATTTTAGTCAAGGTTAATAGGTTAAAGGGTTAATAGGTTAGAGGAGTGATCGCTTTTTATGTCGCTATCATCGGGAATAAGAATAGTTATTGTCGTGCTGTGCTGCTTGTGCATTGGCACAACTGCCGATGCACAAAGCAGAAGGCACCGAAAACACCAAAGTGATACCGGTATTCTGTGGCGCAAGTTCGTGACCAGGGAGGCAGATCTGAGGCAGTGGGCCGATACGCCATTGCTGCACATGACAGATAGCTCAGGCAACCACGCAGGCATTTTTAAAGTGATGGTCGATGCGATCCATGGCGGCGAGGTGAGCGTGCGGGATACATCGGGGAAGGATACGCTGATTGTCGGCGACCAGGTGTTACACGACCTTTTAGACATGTCCAAAGCCTACGATCTTGTGATACACGAAGAATGGTTCTTTGATGCCGATTCCGGGATGATGCGAGTGAAGATACTGTTCCTGGGCCCTTGCAGCCGAGGCAGTACAAAGCCATTGTTTTATGTGCCCTATACAGAACTTGCCCCCACCCTCAATAAATATTGGCTGGGCACACCGCCCGTATCCTGCTTTTCGTACTTCGAAGACCGGAAATTTGCCAGCAGGATAACCGCGGTGAGCCCGCCTTACCAGAAAGTGGACACAAACAATCCATCTCGTGATGAATGGGTGTATTAGCTACCATTTTCGGTATTACCTTTTAACCTTTACCCGGTTAACCTTTTGCCCTATTAACCTTTTAACAGATCAACCTATTAACCACTACCCCTATTAATCGCTTTAACTTACCTTCGCAGCACAAAAAATTGACTATGCCAGACCGCGTGTACGACAATATACTGCAGACCATCGGTAATACTCCCCTTGTAAGGCTTCATAAAGTAGTGGCAGACCTGCCTTGTAAGGTATATGCCAAAGTAGAAACATTTAACCCCGGTAACAGCATTAAAGACCGCATGGCGCTTAAAATGCTGGAAGTGGCTGAGCAGGAAGGAAAGATAAAACCCGGCGGAACTATTATTGAGGGCACCAGCGGAAACACAGGCATGGGCCTTGCACTTGCAGCAATTGTGAAGGGATACCGTTGCATTTTTGCCACTACCGATAAACAAAGCAAAGAAAAATCAGATATATTAAAGGCACACGGCGCCGAAGTGATCGTATGCCCAACCAATGTGGAGCCCGAAGATCCGCGCAGCTACTACCAGGTAGCCCGCAGACTGCAGCAGGAGATACCCAATAGCTGGTATGTGAATCAATATGACAACCTGGCCAACCGCCTGGCCCACTACGAGCAGACAGGCCCCGAAATATGGAAGCAGACCGAGGGTAAGGTAACGCACCTGGTGGTTGCTGCCGGCACCGGTGGCACCATTGTGGGCACCGGCAAGTACCTGAAAGAACAGAACCCCAATGTGCAGGTTTGGGCCATAGACACCTACGGCAGCCTGCTGAAGAAATGGTTCGATACCGGCGAACTGGATATGGGCGAAGTGCACCCTTATATTTCAGAAGGATTTGGTGAGGATTTTTTGCCGGAGAACTACGACCGGAATGCGATAGACCATTTTGAAAAGGTAACGGATAAAGATGGCGCCGTGATGGCCCGCCGCATCACCCGCGAAGAAGGGATTTTTGTGGGTTACTCTGCCGGCTCCGTGATACAGGGCCTCAGGCAACTGAAGGATAAACTGAAAAAGGATGATGTGGTAGTGGTCATCTTCCACGACCACGGCAGCCGCTATGTGGCCAAAGTATATAACGACGAGTGGATGATGGACCGCGGCTTCCTGGAGGTAAAAACAGTGCGCGAACTGCTGAGCGGACTGGGCCGCAGGCGCCTGGTGACGATAGACCAGAACAGCAAGGTGATGGACGCCCTGGACCTGATGAAGAAATATGACATTGAACAGATACCGGTGATGTTTGATAATGAAATGACCGGGGCGGTAACGCAATCGGGTCTGTTCAAAAAGCTGGTAGAAGAAACAGATGTGCGCGACCAACTGATAGGCGACGTTATGGAAGCCGCAATGCCGTTGGTAGATATGGATATGGCAGTAGAAAGACTGTCGCATTTCATCAACAAAGAAAATGGCGCGGTGCTGGTAAGAGATGAAAGCGGCCAGATGCACATTCTGACCAAGTACGATATTCTGAATGCGTTTTCAAAAGGCTAACCATTGAGGAGCGCAAAAGCATTATTCAACGATATGGTAAAGCAGCCGCCGGTATTGTTTCCGGCGGTGGCTTTGTTTCACGTGCTGTGGCTGATATATGCGCTGGTGGCTGTGGTGCAGGCACCTGGAACGGCAACCTATATAAGTGCGCTCTGGCTGCTGGGCTATACCGCCTTTTGGCTGGCTGTAGCGGATATGCGCAAATGGGGCTCGTTCGGCTACATTGGCATTGCCATCATCAGCATCATTATCTATTTCACCGAGCATGACCACACTATGTGGATCATGTACGAAAGCCCCATCTTCCCCTTCGATATCCTGTTCTGCTTCTTCATACTGTTTTACTACAAACGTTTCAGGTAATGATGCGGAGGCTAACGGATATGACGGGGCGCATCGTAGAGGTGCCCATCCGCCCGAAGCGCATCATTTCCCTTGTTCCTTCACAAACAGAATTGCTCTATGACCTTGGTTTGAACAACGAAGTGGTGGGCATTACCAAATTCTGCGTGCATCCTGATGAGTGGTTCCGCAGCAAGCCACGCGTTGGCGGCACCAAGCAGGTGCACATAGACATCATCAAAAACCTGCAGCCCGACCTTGTGCTGGCGAACAAAGAAGAGAACACAGAAGAGATCGTTAATGAGATAGCCGCATTTTGCCCCGTATGGGTAAGTGATATACAGACGCTGGATGATGCGCTGACCATGATCCGCGAAGTGGGAGCGATGACCCACACCATCGAAAGCGCATCGATGATCACCCGGCAGATAGTGAACGGCTTTGATGCCCTGCCCGCAAATGTGCCCGGAAAAAAGGTAGCCTATTTCATCTGGCGCAAGCCATGGATGTGTGCCGGCGGCGATACCTTCATCAGCAATATGCTGCTGCATATGGGCTGGCAAAATGTGTTGGCCGGCAAGCTCCGCTACCCGGAGATAGAACTGGCCGAGCTGAAGGCCCTGCAACCGGAACTGATCTTACTCTCATCAGAACCCTACCCCTTTAAGGAGGCGCACATGGCGGAAATAAAGGCTGCTGTGCCGGGCGCAGAGATATTGCTGGTAGACGGCGAAATGTTCAGCTGGTATGGCAGCAGGCTGCGCCTTGCACCCGGCTATTTTGGAGAGTTGATGAACTCGAGGTCATAATGCCAAATATTAACCCTCACATATATCCGGTTGCCGTATTTTTGCCCTTCATATACATTTCCCTATGAGAGAGTTTTTTAAAATGTTCTTTGCCTCTGTGCTGGCAATGGTAGTGAGCAGCGTTATCGTCATCATTGCGGTGGTGCTGATGATCACCAGCATGGCGAGATCATTCAAGAATAGTAATGTACGTATCGCCAGTGGCAATGTTCTGCTGCTCGACCTCGGCAAGACCATACATGAGACCGGGGAGAGCAATTCCCTGGCTGCATTAAGCAACGAGCCTGCCTACGACGCCAGCCTGTTCGATATAGTTCGCTATATGAATTTCGCCAAGAAGGACAATGATATCAAGGGCCTGGTCATCAAGCTCGATCCGTCACCTAATGGCTGGGCTACATTGCAACAACTGCGCAGTGCCGTGGCAGATTTCAAAACGTCGGGCAAATTCGTATACGCCTACGGCGAAGACATCACCCAGGGCGCTTATTTTGTGGCCACTGCCGGCGACAGCATTTACCTGAACCCTGCAGGCGGCATAGAACTCAAGGGTCTTTCCACTGTGCTCACATTTTTCAAAGGCACGCTCGATAAACTGGAACTGCAACCGGAGATCTTCTATGCAGGCAAATTCAAAAGCGCCACCGAGCCATTCCGTGCAGAGAAAATGAGCGACCCTAACCGCGAGCAGATAGCGAGGATGCAGAAGGGCATCTGGAGCGAGTTTCTTGCGGGGGCCGCTGAATTTGCCCATACCAGCGCCGATACCGTAGATGGCTGGTCACGCACAGGCTCTGTTCAATTCCCTTCGGATGCACTCAGATATAAACTGGTTTCTGGTCTGCTATATTCAGACGAGTTGGAACAACGTATCCGGAAAAAGACCGGCGAACCTGCAGACCAGGATATCCGGTACATATCTATTCAGGACTATGTAGCAGCCAACCGCCTGCAAATAGACTATTCGGGTAATCAGATAGCCATTCTGAATGCAGAAGGCGACATTGTTGACGGCGAGCAACGCAACGAGCACGAGATAGCGGCGCAGTCGTTTGTAGAAGAGATACGAAAACTGAGGAGGGACAACAATGTGAAGGCAGTGGTGTTGCGCATCAATTCGCCGGGCGGCAGCGCACTGGCGTCTGAGATCATTCTGCGCGAGCTGATGTTGCTGAAACAAAAGAAACATCTCATTGTTTCCATGGGCGATTATGCAGCATCAGGCGGCTATTATATAGCCAGCGCGGCAGACAGCATTTTTGCGCAGCCCAATACCATCACGGGCAGCATAGGCGTGTTCAGCATGATGTTCAGTATTGATAAATTGATGAAAGATAAGCTGGGCGTTACATTCGACGGGGAAAAGACATCGCCGTATGCAGATGTGCCCACTGCCTCGCGCCCGCTTACTGCCGATGAGGCGCAACGGATGCAAAACTCTGTTGATACTATTTACTCCCTGTTCAAACGCCACGTATCTGAGGGCAGGCACATAGCCATGGCCGATGTGGACAGCATTGCCCAGGGCCGTGTGTGGACGGGTAGCGATGCACTGAAGATACACCTGGTGGACCGCCTGGCGGGACTGAATCCCGCCGTCATGAGCGCAGCAAAGATGGCTGGTATATCAGATTTCAAAGTAGTGAGCTACCCTGCGCCGGAAGATAAATTCAACATGCTGATCAAAAAATTCAAATCCAATACTGCTGCCAGCACCGCTATGAAGAGCGCCCTGAAGGAAGAACTGGGTGCCGGCTACCAGTGGTATGAACGCCTGCAAAGCTACAAGCGTATGAATGGCAAAGTGTTGATGCTCATGCCTTTCACTCCATCGGTGAACTAAACAGCGAATATCTTCCGGAAAATTTTTCCGGCACAGCGAAAACCGGATCATAACATCTGCCGTAGATGAATGGGTAAACAAATTATTCATTCACCAAAAACAGATAATGATGAAACGCTTATTGATGATGTCCGTGCTGGCATGCACGGTAATGACCGCAAACACTTTAACGACCTATGCGCAGGAGAAGACCGTAATGGTAGGTGGCGCAGCCATGTACCCTTCCAAAAACATTGTGCAGAATGCCGTGAATTCAAAAGACCATACCACGCTGGTGGCTGCCGTTAAGGCCGCAGGGTTAGTTGGCACACTGGAAAGCGATGGCCCATTCACAGTATTCGCACCAACTAATGAAGCTTTCTCCAAACTGCCTGCAGGCACGGTAGATAACCTGCTGAAGCCGGAGAACAAGCAAATGCTTACATCTGTGCTCACCTATCATGTGGTGCCCGGCCGCATCGATTCCAAAGAACTCATGAGCAAGATAAAGATGGGCAATGGCAAGGCCATGCTGAAGACCGTGCAGGGCGAAGAGCTGACCTTTATGATGAAAGGCAAACACTTGTGGGTGATGGACGCCAAGGGCAACAAAGCCATGGTAACCATTAAGGACGTTTACCAGAAAAATGGCGTGATCCATGTGATAGATACAGTTTTGATGCCGTAGTGATGTAGAATGATGAAAATAGCTCCTGTGATACCGGGAGCTATTTTTCGTTAATATGAATGACAGCCCCCCATAAACTCCGTTAAAATAAACTTTACGTTCTTGTCGAAATGGCGGCCATTGCTATCTTTGGGCGATTAAGATCAACTCTTATTCCGGGAAACAGTGAAACAGGAAAACATTTCGGTTTTTGATATTTTCAAGATTGGCATCGGTCCAAGCAGCTCACACACATTAGGCCCCTGGCGCGCAGCCGAGCGATTTGTAAAAACAATCAGCAAAAAAGGCATCGGCCAGGTTAATTCCGTCCGCGTATTGCTCTACGGCTCATTAGCAAAGACAGGCAAGGGCCATGGCACCGACGTCGCCGTGTTACTCGGCCTTTGCGGCGAAGACCCGGTTACGTTCGACGTCAACCAGATTCAGCCACGCGTGCAATTGATCAATGAGCATAAGACATTGTGCCTGGGACGCAACAGAGACATCGCTTTTGATCCGGAAACAGACGTTGTTTTTCTATACGACGAGAGTTTGCCTTTTCACCCTAATGCGGTCACTTTCCTGGCATCATTTGCCAATGGCGAACAGATCGCTGAAACCTACTACTCCATAGGCGGGGGCTTTGTGGTAAAAGAAGGAGAGGAAGCCGGCGGACAGGATAATATACAACTGCCCTACCCGATAGTGAAAGCCGAAGACCTGCGGGACGCGGCGCTTAAAACCGGTATGCCCATATCGGGCGTGGTGATGGAAAATGAAAAGGCATGGCGGAGTGAGGCCGACACCCGGAAAGGCATTCTGAAAATATGGGAGACCATGCGCGACTGTACGTTCCGCGGATGCCATATAGGCGGCGAACTGCCCGGCGGACTGCACGTGATACGCAGGGCTTCGGAGCTTAACAAAAAACTGGCAGACGGCCAAAGCTATAACAGCTATAACGAATGGATAGATATGATCAGGAAAGGCGGGCAGGGCTTTAAATACACGCTGGACTGGGTGAGCTGTTTTGCCCTGGCTGTAAATGAGGAGAATGCAGCTTTCAGCCGCGTGGTTACCGCGCCTACCAATGGCGCTGCGGGAGTTGTGCCTGCAGTTTTGCACTACTACATCACTTTTTGCGATGGCTTTAGCGAAGATAAGATCATCCAATTCCTGCTAACCGCTTCAGAGATAGGCAGCATCTTTAAAAAGGGTGCTACCCTTAGCGCAGCCATGGGCGGCTGCCAGGCGGAGATAGGCGTGAGCTCATCTATGGCTGCTGCTGCGCTTGCCGAAATGCTGGGCGGCACGCCAGACCAGTGCCTCATGGCCGCCGAAATAGCCATGGAACATCACCTTGGCCTCACCTGCGACCCTGTAGGTGGCCTGGTACAGGTGCCCTGTATAGAGCGCAATACAATGGGAGCCATCAAAGCCATCACCGCCGCGCAACTGGCCTTGCAAAGCAACCCGGGTAAAGCCCGAATATCGCTGGACACGGTAGTGAACACCATGTGGGAGACCGCGCAGGACATGAATCACAAATACAAAGAAACTGCTGAAGGCGGCCTTGCGGTGCAACTGCCTATCAGCCTCAGCGAATGTTGATATGTCTTACACTTACGAATATCCCCGGCCGTCTGTAACAGTGGACATTGCATTGCTTGCCTCGGTAGATAACAAGCTAAATGTGTTGCTCATCCAACGCGGTGCCGAACCATATAAAGGCTCATGGGCGCTGCCGGGTGGCTTCATGGATATGGATGAGATGCTCGACAATGCAGCGCTCCGGGAACTAAAAGAAGAAACCGGCATAACCGGGGTATCATTGTCCCGGCTCGATGTATTTGATGCACCGGGACGAGACCCGCGCGGCCGCACCATCACGCTCACCTATGTGGGCATATGCGCGTCACTGCTTGAAGCAAAAGGCATGGACGATGCTGCAGACGCAAAATGGTATGACGTCGATCATTTACCCGATCTGGCATTCGACCATGCAGAGATGATCGATAGAGCCATATCCTGGTGCAACACGCATCATTCATCATAATCATCCAGGTGATATTTCTCGATCAGGTTAATGAGTAATTGCGGGTACTGGGGATTGGTAGCATATCCTGCTTCTTTCAGCCCCCTCGCCCACCCTTTGTAGTCGGTGCTCTTAAGTCGAAAGAGTGAAGCATATCGCTTATTCTTCAAAAACTGCGTGTGATCTGCAAAAGACTCATCCGCACTTTTGTATTTCCGGAAACATTCCTGGCCGCGCTCCGCTTTATGATAATAGGTAGCCCCTTTCCAGTCGCCCGTGCATTTTATACCAAAATGATTATTGGCTTCGCGGGCCAGCTCGCTATTTCCGTTAGCAGACTCCAGCATACCCTGTGCCAGTGTTATGCTGGCCGGGATACCATATTTTTTCATCTGGTGCACGGCGGCATCCTTCCATTGGGCAATGTATGCTTCAGCGGTCGCCTTTTTAGCAGGCCGTGATTCGCTTTTGGTGACGGTCGTTTCCTTGTATTTAGACCTGGTGAGCTTGCGCGTATGATGGCAGGAACAGAAAAGCAATATCAGCAGAGCTCCACTCACGCAAATAGATTGAATGCGAAATGAGTACAAAAAAAGTGGCTTTTGACTGTGCACGGAAGTGGTTATTTCAGACTTGTCTGCAAAATAGGTAGTTTTGAAGGCTAAATAGCATATTTACTTTGATACATAATAATGTTTCCTTTCTTTTTGAAGGGCAGAAAATAGATAGCGGGAACTTCTTCCTGATGGCTGGTCCATGTGTGGTGGAGAGCGAAGAGGTGATCATGAAAACCGCAGAAAAAGTAGTGGGCATTTGCGAAAAGCTACAGATACCGCTCATCTTCAAATCTTCCTACCGCAAAGCCAACCGCAGCCGCCTGGATAGCTTTTCAGGCATGGGCGATGAAAAGGCCTTGAAGATACTTGCAAAAGTGAAGGAGACATTTCATGTGCCACTGGTCACGGACATACATGCCGCAGACGAAGCGGACATGGCCGCCGAATATGTGGATGTATTGCAGATACCCGCTTTCCTTTGCAGGCAAACTGATATTCTTATAGCTGCCGCTAAAACCGGCAAGGTGGTGAATGTAAAGAAAGGGCAGTTTCTCTCGCCCGAATCCATGCAGTTTGCGGTGGACAAGGTGCAGCAGAGCGGCAATAACAAGATCGCGCTTACAGACCGCGGCACCATGTTCGGATACCACGACCTGATCGTTGACTACCGCGCCATCCCCATCATGCGTGGCATGGATGTGCCCGTGGTGTTGGATTGCACCCACTCGTTGCAGCAGCCCAACCAGTCCAGTGGCGTTACGGGCGGCAATCCGTCTATGATAGAGACCATTGCCAGGGCAGGTATAGCCGTGGGCGCCGATGGCCTGTTCATGGAAACCCACCCCGACCCCGCACATGCCAAGTCGGACGGAGCCAATATGCTGAACCTGGCATTGCTGGAAGGTTTGCTCTCGCGCCTGGTGCGCATCCGGCAGGTCATTAACGGCCTGTAGTACATCTTAGCTCCGCTATGCATAAAATGCGCCCGTAAATTTTTATTTTGTGGGCCAATCCACACATTATGGCGCATACAGGCAGGCTGGCAATAGCTACCGCTCTTTTGTTCATGGCAGGCAATGTTGCTGCCCAAAAGAAACAGTTCACGATCACCGAGGCCACCAATGGCATAACAACCACGCTGGCGCCAAAGGGATTGAAGAACGCCAGTTGGCAGCCGGGCACTGATAACCTGTGGCAGGCCGATACCCGCAAAGGGAACGACTGCTGGTCGGTGACCAGCTTCAAAAAAGAAGACCACGGCGAAAAATACCTGGTTGACCAGGGCACTTATCCTGCCGACGAAAAGGTGACTGGCCTACCCCAGATAAAATGGCTGGACGAAAAGACCGCCTGGTTCCTGAACGGGAAAGATGTGATCACCGGCACATTGGCCAATCACAAATTCACCTGGTCTGTTCTTGCCAAATTACCCGATGAAGCGGAGAACATAACTGTTGACAATAGCCAGAAGGTCGCGTATACCATAGAAAATAACCTGTACCTCTGGAACAAGATCGGCGTCAACATCACCAACGAGAACAACAAGGACATCGTGAACGGGCGGTCGGTGCACCGCGAGGAGTTTGGGATAGACAAAGGCATCTTCTTTTCACCCAAGGGCCACTATCTGGCCTACTACCGCATGGACCAGAGCATGGTTAAGGACTACCCCATCGTGAAATGGGATGTAACACCCGCACGTGCCGATCTTATCAAGTATCCGATGGCCGGCGACGTATCGCACCAGGTAACGCTTTGTGTTTATAACCCGACAACAGGCAAAACGATAACACTGAAGACCGGCGAAAAACATAAGGACCATTATCTTACTTGCGTCACCTGGAGCCCCGATGAAAAGTACATTTTCATCGGCATCCTGAGCCGCGGGCAGAACCACCTGCTGCTTAACGAGTATGATGCCCGCACCGGTGAAAAGGTAAAAACGCTTTTTGAGGAGAATGACGGCAAATACGTGCACCCCACGCATCCACTCACCTTTGTTCCGGGCAAGGACGATCAGTTCGTCTGGTGGAGCGAACGCGATGGTTATGAGCATTTGTACCTGTATAATACAGACGGAAAATTGATTCGCCAGCTTACAAAGGGCAACTGGGTGGTGAACGACATCACTGGTTTTGATGCATCCGGCAACAAGATCATCTTTACCTCGTCCAAAGAATCGCCGCTCGAAAAGCATATTTACACTGCCGGCCTGGACGATGGCCACATAGAGCGCATTGACAAAGGCGCCGGTATGCACACCGCTACCGCAACTGAAGACGGCAAATATGTGCTCGATGTTTATTCTGGTGCAGGCGTCCCGCGCAATACATTTGTGAGAAGCACAACGGACGGGCAGCCTACCGAACTCCTGCGCTCCCCCGATCCGCTTGCCGACTATGACCGGGCCGAGGTGAGGAATGTCACATTGAAGGCTGCCGACGGCCTCACAACCCTGTATGGCAAATTGATACTTCCGCCGCATTTTGACAGCACACAGAAGTATCCCGTGATCGTTTACCTGTACAACGGGCCTAATGTGCAGCTCATCCACAATTCCTTTCCGGAGAGCGGCAACCTGTGGTATGAATATATGGCGCAGAGGGGCTACATCATTTTCACCATGGATGGCCGGGGCAGCGCCAACCGCGGCATGGCCTTCGAGCAGGTAACCTATAAAAAACTGGGCGACGTGGAGATGCAGGACCAGTTGAAGGGCGTAGAATACCTGCAGCACCTTGCTTATGTGGATACTTCGCGCATGGGTATCCATGGCTGGAGCTTCGGTGGCTTCATGACCACGTCACTGATGCTGAAACACCCCGGCATATTCAAATGCGCGGTAGCCGGCGGCCCAGTAATGGACTGGCGCATGTATGAGGTGATGTACACCGAGCGCTACATGAGCACACCGCAGGAAAACCCTCAGGGCTATGCCAACGCCTGCCTGCTGGACAAAGTAAAGGGCCTGCAAGGAAAGTTGCTGCTCATACACGGCACCAGCGACAATGTGGTGGTTTGGCAGCAAAGCATCGATTTCCTGAAAAAGTGCGTGGATGAAGGTGTACAGTTGGACTACTTCGTGTACCCCGGCCACGAGCATAACGTGCGCGGAAAAGACCGCGTGCACCTGATGCAGAAGATCACCGACTACTTCGACGAATACCTGAAGAGAAAGTAAGCTTATTTGTACCCCTTGAAGGTACAAACCGAGCTACCGGAAGAACCAGAAGTTACAAAGCTGATATAGATCGTATCACCGATCAGTGTTCCGCCACCGCTGAGTGTGAAATTATTACCACATTGGTCGGTGAATTTCTGCTCCGACATGGAAAAGTTGTTATTGTCTGTGCTGCTGCTCAGCATACCCAGCATCTTCACCGTTGTGCCGCAGGTATCAACAGGGAACCCGGTTTCTGCGCTCACCCACTCAGACACATATAAAGAGTAGTTATTATCGGCTGCTGATATGGTAATGACACCGGAATGCGCACATGAATTGCCGCGCCATGTTCCCATGAACTGACTCACTCCGGATGTGTCCTGGCTCTTTTTGCAGGCGCCAAAAAGAGATACGATCACTGCTGCCGCGAGCATACATTTTCCGGCTTTCATATTTAATTTCAGCATAGATACTTGTTTCAACCGCCAGCTTCATTTGCTGGCTATCAGGCTTCAAATATATTACGATAACCCAAAGTTTTCAACCCGCTCAAATACATATTTAAAATATTATTGTATGCATAAGGCAGTTGGTTTGAAAACCATGCACCGGCTATTCCCCCATCAACGATGCCATATAAAGTTTGTTCAATTTTAACGTTTAACGCTCTGCATTGCCTTAACCCTTAGTCTTGCTTTTATTATATTTGCTCCCCTTGAACCTTTAGGTATCAATGCGCAGCATTTTCTTCAAAGAGATCAATTCATTCTTCAGTTCCATCATCGGCTACCTGGTGTTGCTGGTGTTCCTGGTTGCCTGTGGCCTAACCCTGTGGATATTACCAGATACCAGCATTCTCAGATATGGCTATGCGGCGCTCGACAGGTTCTTTGAACTGGCGCCGTGGCTGTTGCTGCTACTCGTTCCGGCAGTGACCATGCGTTCTTTTTCCGATGAGTTCCGGGCCGGCACCATTGAATGGCTATCCACCAAGCCTGTCACCGACCTCCAGCTTATCCTCGGCAAATACTTCGCCACGCTGGCGCTTGTTGTTATTGCACTCATTCCTACTGTCATTTATTTATACACGGTCTGCAACCTGGCCCTGCCCGATAATACACCCGATTTTGGCGCCATTACCGGGTCTTACCTCGGACTGCTTTTCCTGGCCGCGGCCTTCACCGCCGTGGGCACTTTTTGTTCGTCGGTAACCAGTAACCAGATCGTCGGCTTTCTGTTGTCGCTCTCAGCTTGCTTCCTGCTCTACACAGGTTTTGAAAGCCTCAGCAAATTGCCTGCCTTCACAGCCGGGCTGGATTATTACCTCAGCATGATAGGCATGGCCTTTCACTATACATCCATCAGCCGCGGCCTTATAGACTCGCGGGATGTGATCTACTTTTTATCCGTAATTGTTTTCTTCATCGCGCTCACCCGCTTCTCGCTTAACAACCGTACCCGCGATGTCGCAAGAGTTTAAGAACAGTATGACAGGCAAACCAACAGGCAAAAACATCAGGAGACAACAGGCGATCATCAGGCTCACCATGATGGCGCTCATCCTCGTTTGCCTCAACGTACTGGCATCCTGGTTCCATAAAGGCCTCGACCTTACACACGAAAAAAGATTCACCCTTACCCCCTCTACCAAAAAGCTGCTGCACAACATGCAGGAAACAGCCGTAATAGAGGTGTACCTGAAAGGGAAAAAATTTCCCGCAGAACTCCAGCGCCTGCAGGAGTCGGTAAGGGAACATCTCGCTTCATTCAAAGAAATTGCGGGCGCACACATCATCTATAAATTTACCGACCCGTTCGAAGGCAAAAGCGAAGAAGAACAAAAGCAAGTATCGCACGACCTGCATGAAAAAGGGATCGCTACCTACCCGCTCTCCAACTACGACGACAACGAATATTCCACCCGCCCTTTCTGCCCTTTTGCACTCGTTCAGTACAATGGCAAAGAAATGGCCATCAACCTGCTCACTGCCCGCACAGGTACCAGCCGCGCGGAACAGGTAGCTTATTCCGAAGCCTCACTCGAATATAAATTCATCAGCGCCATCAACACCCTCAACCGGCGCAAAAAGCCAAGAGTGGGCTACATGATCGGCCATAACGAGGATGTTGGGGTGCATGCCATTGCCGGGTTAAGCGCCCTTTCGCAGCTCTACGATCTGGACTCCCTCAACCTCAAGCACATGGGCCATATTTCCAACGCCTATGATGCCATCATCATCAACCAGCCCAACATCCCCTTCACCGATCCTGAAAAACTGAAGATAGACCAGTACGTTATGCGCGGCGGCCACATTCTGTGGGCGGTAAAAACCATGCAGGCGTCAATGGATAGTTTTGCCAATGGCAATATGGCATTCCTTGCCACAGACTTCGGCCTTAACCTGGACGACCTTCTATACAAATATGGCGTTCGCGTGAACAGCGACATCATTGAGGACAAACAGTGCATGCAGATACCGCAGGTAGAAGGCAAAGAAGTTGTGCTGCACAACTGGCGCTATTTCCCCAAAATAAACCCTACCTCACAGCATCCCATAGTGCGCAATATGGGCTTCATCCGCGGCGGCTTCAGCAGCAGCATAGATACGATCCTTACTGCTGCACTTAAAAAGACCATCCTGCTGGAATCGTCAAAATACAGCCGGGTCGCCGGTTCGCCGGTTCGCATCAGCCTCACGAGCACCATGTACCCGGTTCGCGATGAAATGTTTCACGACCCTTACCGCCCCGTTGCGGTGCTTATGGAGGGCAAATTTCATTCGGCCTTCGAGCACAGGCTGGCCCCATCATACCTCCAGCACCTCGATTCCATCAACGAAACTTTCCGCCCGCATTGCGACACGCCAACGTCAATGATCGTTACCTCCATAGGCGACGTATTCGAAAATGATTATACAGCGAAGGATGGCCCGCTTCCGCTTTACGTGTATCACTACGATCCGAATGGGAATTATGCCAACGAAGACTTCCTGCTCAATTGCATGGAATATCTTACCGATCAGTCTGGTATTCTCGAAGCGCGCTCCAAGGACGTAAAGCTGCGCCTGCTGGATGAGGGCCGCGCCAAAGACGAAAAGACCACCTGGCAATGGCTTAATGTTGGCCTCCCCATTGTATTGGTACTTGTCTTTGCTTCTGCCTACACATTCTTCCGCAAGCGCCGCTACGAGACCGCAACTGCGCCCTCCGCAAAAAACCCGTAAACCTCCTGTACTATGATCAAGACACTAAGCTACCTCCTGGTTCTCCTGATCCTTGGATTTGGCATTTATTATTTCATCATCCGCGACAACAGCAATCCTTTCGGCAGCAGCGAGGCCGGCTTTACCATAAAGGACACAGCATCGGTTGGCAAAGTATTCCTCGTCACCAATACCGGCGAATCCATTTTACTGGAGCGCAGTAACGATGGCTGGATGGTCAACAAAAAATATAAGGCACTCCCCAGCATGATGAACCTGATGCTAAGCACACTGGCGGAGCAAAAAGCCCTGTACCCGGTTACAAAAGCGGCCCAGGAAAATGCCATGAAACTCCTTTCTACGCTCGGCACAAAGGTGGAAGTGTACGACCGCAGCAATAAAAAGCTGTCTGTTTTTTATGTGGGTCGCGGGGCCATCAATAATACAGGCACCAACATGATCATGGAAAATGCGCAGGTGCCTTATGTGGTTCAGACACCGGCTTTTACCGGTGACCTCAGCCCCCGCTATTCCGTAGATCTCCGCGACTGGCGCGACAGGACGGTTTTCAATATCGCCCCGGAAGATATTAAAAGCGTATCGATCCAATACCCTGGCACACCCATCAACTCGTTCGTCATTTCGCGTGTGGGTAATAGCTACGAGGTAAAAGGCGATCCGTCAGTGACCACAGAGCTGGACACACTCCACCTCACCCGTGCCAACCTGTACATGTCCTACTTCAGGAACGTCAATTGCGAAGGCATCATGAATGGCCTGCAGGGGCTCGACACCGGCATAGCCACCACAAAGAAAATGTCAACAGTGGATGTGGAGACAATTCACAATGGCAACAAGCATATTGACGTGTATTGGATGCCCATCAACAGGCGCAGTAAAAATCAGCAAACGGCCGACCAGGATGTTCCGGACGATTACGATGCCGACCGCATGTTTGCCATTATCAATGGCGGACAGGATACGGTGATGATACAGACCCAGACATTTAAGAAAATATTCCGCAAAGCATTCGAGTTTTATCAAAAGAGTGCGCCTGTGCCACAAACGCAACCGCATAAGCGCAACGTCATATACTCCAAACAGCAGTAAGTGCCTAAATTAGCGGCATGGATATATCCGGATCAAAGCCAGTAAGACTTTCAAAGTCAACCATCACGGAACTCATGATACCCGCTTACGCCAACTTTGGCGGTAAGATACACGGGGGCATCCTGCTATCGCTGATGGATAAAGTTGCCTATGTATGCGCGGCGAAACATGCAGGCAATTATTGCGTCACCGCATCTATAGACAATGTCGATTTCCTCGCCCCGGTTGAGGTGGGCGAACTGCTGTCGCTCAAAGCTTCGGTCAACTACGTGGGCACATCTTCCCTGGTTGTGGGTATCAGGGTCACTGCCGAAAATGTGAAGACCCAAATCGTTAAGCACACCAATACCTCCTACTTTACCATGGTGGCTATGGACGACCACCATAAACCAGCAGCCGTACCCGGCCTCATACTTGAATCCAGAGACGAGATCCGCCGGTTTGCCGAAGCACTCAAACGCAAAGACCTGAAAAAGACAAACCGTGAACACCTGAAAAAAATAAAAACGCCACTGGATATGGACCATTACCGCGAATTACTCGTCGGGCAAAATTGCCATATCGCTATATGAACGGCCGCCAATAGGATAAAACAGAGCCATCCACGTTGTTGTGCGCCAAAAATGTATGTATGCACCTGTGGGTTTAGTGTTAATAGTAATGCGCATATTTATTATCGCAATAAGCGCGCACCTAAGAATAAATTAACTTTGTACCCTTATTCACAAAAAGTAAAAAACAACAAAATAATATGGCAGCAGTATTCACTGATTCAAATTTTGAGGCCGAAGTGCTTAAAGCAGACAAGCCTACAGTAATAGATTTCTGGGCTCCATGGTGTGGCCCATGTCTCGCTATCGGCCCAACCATCGATGCGCTGAGCAAGGAATACGAAGGAAAAGTAAACGTAGGTAAGGTGAACGTGGACGAGAATCCGAACCTCTCTATCAACTACGGCGTCACCAGCATTCCGTGTATATTGTTCATCAAAAATGGCCAGGTGGTAGACAAACAGGTAGGTGCAGCCCCTAAAAACGTATTCGACAAAAAGATACAGAAGCTATTAGCATAAACTTCCTTTTGCAGTTGTACAAGCCGCCTTTATGGCGGCTTTTTTCTGTCCCGAACGATCGCATAGATATGAAAAAAGAGGCACTGAACGAGTGCCTCTTTTTTCTACTTCATTTCACATAATGCTATTGCTTGCGTTTGGCAGCAGCTTGTGTGCTTGCCTTTGTGTTATGCTGAGGCGCGGCAAAATCGTTGCCGATCTGCTTGGTTGCAGGCTGCCCATAGTCTTTAGCATCCAGGTATTTGCCTTTGTTGAAGGTTTCCTTCGGCACTTCAGGAACCACTCTGTGAGCATTCGCCCAGGCATCTTTACGAACACCTGTAACCTGCCAGCTTACTTTCACATTTGGCTGGTTGGTCTTTATTTCGAATGTATTACCAGATACCTCACGTGAGATGATCGCTTGTGCAAACGTGCCGATAACAGTAAGCTGATACCGGAAATCCTTATTCAATGATTCAAAATACTCAGGCAACTGAACGGTTACTACACCGCTTGCATCTGTTACTACATTACCGTTATAAATGTTCATCATATCCGGGCTCTCCACAAAACTGTGCACCAGGTATTTGTTTTCAGGATCCTGAGGATGATCTATCTTGAAGGTACCACCAGACTTGCTTAGTGTTCCGCCTACATATACATCACCAACAAAATAACCGGAATAGTTGCTCATACCACCACTCGCATTGCCTAATACACCTATTGAGTAAGTCGGTGATCCCACATCAGCAGCAGAGATACCCGCAACAGCTTCCGATGCGAGGTCATCACCATACGAATCACCTTCCACGCCCCTGACTACGTTCGTACCGCCACCAGAGTAGATCGATGATTCGCCAACACCAAGCATCCCGGCCTGCGTACCGTAACCAGCCACGCCATCAGAATTGTTAGTGGTCATGTCCGCGAGATTCCAGCCCCTTACAGCTGTGCCCGCCGCTCCATAAGATTCAGCGTTAACTGTACCAAATGCAGTTGACATCCCGGAGCCAAAGTATCCGATGGTCGTATCTGAAGAAGACTCAGCATCTACAGTAGCTATTGGCGCTGTTGTTCCCAAAGCGATCTGGGTTCCGTTGGTGTAAAGAGGAGATGTTCCAAGGGTAGTGCTGGTAGCGAAGTATGGTAAATAGTTAGCCGTTCCGGATATTGATCCGCCGCCGCTCGGTGCTGCAGCGCCCCACGATGTGCCATTCCAGGTAAGTACCTGTCCGGTAGTGGTACCGGCTGCCACGCCCAATGGCGATCCGGAGGTACCATTGCCTGTGAGCGATGTATTGGTTACGACAGTTTGCGTACCCCAGTTGTCACCTGTTGAAATAGTGGCCGGTGCCCAGTTGGTACCATTATATTGTAACACCTGGCTGGTAGTCGGAGCGGTGCTGCTCACAGATGTTCCCTGTATTTTTGCTACTGTAGCAGAAGAACTGCTGCCGGTTACATCGCCGCCCATGGTTACAGAAGTAACCGCTGCCGGAAGGCTTGTAGGCACCCAAACCGCACCATTATATTCCAACACCTGGTTGGTGGTAGGCGCTGCACCACTTACTGAAGTTCCCTGTATCTTAACCACCGATGTAGCTGAAGTGGCGCCTGTAACATCACCGCTTAGTGTAACAGTTGGAGCCGGTATCGCATCCAGCGTTACACCCGTCACACGACCATACATATCTGTAGTTATCACCGGGTAGTGTGTGGCGTCCCCATAAGTACCCGCAGTGCCTACGCCCGGCAGATCTATTGTACCCGTGCCACCGCTCGTACCGATATCATAAGGTCCGCCGAGGCCTGCTCCGATGGTCAGGTCATATATGGTACCTGATCCTGTTCCATCCATGCCGGCAGGACCCGCAGGACCTGTCGGACCAGCAGGGCCCGTAGGTCCGGCTGGTCCTGTTGCACCCGTTGCGCCAGCAGGGCCCGCAGGACCCGTAGCACCGGATGGGCCGTTCAATGCAAACGGCACACTCAAAAGCTGGCTGTTACCTATAGTGGTAAAGGAGCTACCCGCAGCCGGGTCTATTTCCACCTGCAGGTATTTATCACCCAGTGCCCAGGGAATAGCAGTAAAGTCTCCGCTTACCACCGTTCCGCCACCTACTGCTACATTATATAATCCATACGCATTAGTGAGCACAGTATGTGTCTCCTGGTACAAAACCGGGCCTGAAGCTGAATCATCATGTATCGTCAGCCTCATGGTCATTGTTGACAGGGAAAGGGGCACACCCGTTGAATTGCGTGCCACACCCTGGTAATTGAATTTTTGCGGCGCTTGCGCCCAGGCGGCCATACCGGCAGTAACCAGCAGGGCCAATAAGAATATCTTTTTTTTCATGTTATTTGATTATAGAGTTACTTATTGAAGTTTCTGAATTTTATAAGATGCCTGCTCGCCGGGCTGGTCCGTTGTTACCTGTAGCATATAGGTAGCAGCCGCCAGGTTGCTTACGTCTATCTGCCGGGTGTTTATGCCTTGCTTAACGGTCATCCTGTCCTCGCTGATGAGCTTGCCCGTTATGTCAAGCAACCGCATCGTCAGTTCACCGCTTGCCGCCGCAACATACTGAACGTTGACATATGAGCTAGACGGATTAGGGAAAACCTGCAAATGTTCGCCGAATGTGTGATCGGTGACCGCGGTCACTCCGCCTTCGGGTTGCAATATACCTTGGGTCACCACAACGGTCGACGTGACAAAGGTGCTCACCAGGGTCATTTCACCTACCGAATATTCGTAAGTATTGCCGCCTAAGGTAGCACTGCCCCCTGTGGCATTGAGGGTGCTTGGCCATATGCTTTGACCACGCACGGTGGGCACCATGAATGCCACTACCGCGCTAAAAAGAATAATACGTTTGCTCATATCGCTATATTTTGGCTTATTTCAGTCATCTAAAAATATCATTAATAAATGACAAAGCGAACGATTGTGATGAGGTTTTTTATAAATGTATTCTGCCTATATGTAAATATTAACTATGAGAAATATTGATGCAACACACATATCAAAACTTACAACTGCATTTCCCAACATCGCTGCATTTGTTAACGCAAAAGATCGCGACACATAATTTCACCATCCATTAACAATCGCACAACAATTCAAACATTGACTATTTGAAAATTTTTAAGCTTTGAAAAAAATTTTTATCAAAATGTTTGGTCAATTCGCAAACGCTGCTTATGTTTGCATTAACAAACGAATAACAATTGAGCCATCAGCAGAAAATTAAAGTGCTGATTAACAACAAAAACCAATAGACAATGATGTTTCAAGGGAATAAGATAGATGGTCAGGCAAACAACAGTAACGCTCTGTTGCCCGCGTAAAGCCAAAAAATTTTTCCTTCAAAAAATCATTAACAAACGAATAACAAAGCGAAAGAGACAGAAAAAGAGAGCAGGAGCTGAAAAAGAAAAATGAAAAAAATGATACGCAACAATACATATTCAATACAGATCAACCATACCGACGCTATATTTTTTTCATCAAAAATTTCATTAACAAACGAATAACAATTGGCTAAGTAAAACGAATCAACCACAGTAACCAATCAATAATCAATAAATACCATTAACCAACCAATTCTTTAATCAAACCGTTATGAAACAGCTCTTCGTCCTAATGCTCTGTTGTCTTGGTGTAAGCGCCTATGCTGCCCCAACGTCGACCCTGGCGTCTTTAAACGCCGTCGCGACTGGTGATTTTTGCCAGTCATCCACACAGGTACCTATTTATGGATTTGACATCGCTATAAGCGGGACAACTACCAATCCCCAGCTTACAGCGTTAGCGTTCACCACGACAGGCACATACACCACTACTGACATCAACAAGTTTCAGTTGTGGTGCAGCACTACCAATAGCTTCGCCAGTGCTGTTCAGATCGGTTCTAACATAACTACCACATTGGGCACGGGCGCCCATACATTCAGCGCCCTCACCCAGACAATGACCATCGGTAGCACCTACTACTTCTGGATCACGACAGACGCTACTGCAAGCGCGGTTTACAACCATACTATTGCAGTGAATGCCATCACGACCGCTAACGTAACGGTATCAACCGGTTCTAAAGCAGGTTCCACATCGGCAGGTAACACAATGACTGCCCACACACCCACCGTTACTATAACGCCTGCAACAGTTACCCGTTGTTACGGCGCAGCGGGCAACACACTCACTGCTTCTGGCGCAACTACCTATACATGGTCTCCTGCTACCGCGTTGAGCGTTACAACAGGCGCTACACCGGTTACAACAGCAAGCACAACAACAACATATACTGTTACCGGTACTGTTGGTAGCTGCAGCAGCACAGCCAGCAGGCTCGTTACTGTAAACGCACTTCCTACGGTTACTGTAAGCAATGCCGGTCCTGTTTGTAGTTCTTCGATCACTGCAGGCGGCGCCTCAACTTATACATGGTCTCCAGCTACCGGCCTTTCTGCCACAACCGGTGCCACCCTTACCCCCGCTCCTTCAAGCAATACCACCTACACCATTACCGGCACAGACGTTAACGGTTGTGTGAATACCACTACTACCACTATATATGCTGTTCCTTCAATTTCCATCACCAGCGGTGCTGTTTGTGCTACAGGTACTATCACTGCATCTGCCAGCGTAACAGGCGGCACTATCTCCGGTTATACATGGGCTCCTGCATCAGGTCTTTCTGCCACTACAGGATCCAGCGTAACTGCTACCCCTTCTTCACTCACCACTTACACGGCTACAGCAACTTCAAATAACGGTTGTACAAATACTACCACTGGCATTGCCGGTCTTCCTAACATTGCAGTAACACCTGCTCCTGGCGCAGTCTGCACAGGTTCAGCGCTGTCATTGACTGCTTCTGGCGGTGCTACCTATACATGGTCTCCTGCTACTTACCTCAGCGCAACTACCGGCGCTGCCATCACAACAACACCAACTGTTACCGGCACAGTTGCTTACACTGTTACCGGTACCGACTCCCGCAGTTGCGTTAACACCGCATCTACCAGCATTATGGTAGGTACTTACGCTACCCTGCCATGGACAGAGGGCTTTGAAACAGTTTCTGACGCGGTTCTGTGTAACGAAGCCATGGGCCCCAACCTCGCTGCAGGTAGCGGACAAGACGGAACAGGATCTGCTACAACTGTAGTGGCTGCATCGGGCACGGCTTCCGGCTACGCTTCTTCACCAGTTACCATTCCGGCGCACTCCGGCTCTGGCCTGGCCGGTTTTGGCTTCCATGCCAACAACGACTACTTCTTTACACCGGGCTTCGCATTGACATCAGGCAAAACTTATAAGTTCAGCTTCTGGTACAGGATAGACGGCGGTTTGACATATACCGACGACTATAATGCATACATGGTCTATAATACATCTGCTTCACTTACGGGCGCTACGCAATTCACTACTTTCTCGTCTGGCGTTACTGCCGGCAATCCTGCAGCTTTCACAACCGGCAATCTTACCTCAATGACCAATGCTACTTACCAGCAATGGACAGGTTATTTTACTCCGGTTTCTTCTGGCACCTATTATTTCGGTATCAATGCACAGAATAACAACCTTACCAATACCTATTACTGGGGTTTCGACGATGTGGCCTTCAACACTGCTTCTAACTGTGTAAGCCCGGCTGCAGCATCTTCTATCAGCCTCTCTGCAAGCACGGGTACATCAACAAATGTTACGGTTACTTCTACTGCCGACTCTTTCATTTGCGTGGCTATCCCACAGAGCTCAGGCGCTCTTTCTGCTGGCCCTGCTAACGGAACTAACTATGCCATTGGCGCTTCTTTAGGTGGTGGCACAGTGATCGCAAAAGGCATCAACAACACCGCTACCGGCGTTTCTGGTGGTTACCTCTCTCCTGGTACTGCTTACAACTTCTATGTTTATACTTACCAGCACGATACTTGTAACGGTGTAGCATACAGCACCACTTCTACTACTGCAGGTTCAGCTCCGTCATTCACTACTTGTAACAATATTGCACCGAGCACACCGGTCGTAGATTCTATGTATCCGGGTACTGCAGGCACTGCAAGCGTAACGCTGACTGGCCTGCCAACTTCAGGCACAGTAGTAGTGAACGCATGGACAAATGCCGGCGCAACCATTGCTGCTACTCCGGCTTCATTCTCTGTTCCCAGCGGTAACTCATCCATATCAATGACAGGTGCGTCTATCTATACGGGTTCAAATATATGGTTCACCGTTAGCCAGACAGTAAGCGGATGTACAGCTACCAGCTCAGTGAGCGACGAGGCCAGCCTTCCGGTTTCCCTGCCCTGGACGCAGAACTTCGAAACAAGCTCCAGCAACAACAACGAAAATCCCAACCTGATGCACGCTAACATGGGCATCTATACCGACCAGACCAGCACTATGTATGGCGCAGAAGATAACCATGGCGCTACTTACGTTACAGCTCATGGCGGTTCATACGACTTCCTGATCTTCGGTGGTGTTACTACTACTATGTCTGCCCCTGGTACAGGTGCTCCGTATATTCCTCTGGCTGCTTATGCTAACCAGTGGCTGATGACTCCGGGTCTCTATTGTCCTTCAGCAGGTACATACAAGCTTACTTTCTGGTACAACAACCCTTCTGGTGCATTCCCTTCAATTGCCATCCAGTACAGCAACATACCTACTCTGCCTTCCAATAGCAGCAGCAGCATGACAAGCGCAACTGCCATCGCTACCGTTGCTCCAACACTGGCGGGCGGCTGGCACCAATATACAACTACTGTTACTCTTACATCTTCACAAACAATATTCATTGGTTTTGATATCGCAGCCCTGTCAACTTCAGGTTATATGGCCATCGACGATATCGAGTTCTGCCAGGTTCCTTCGGTTACCGTAACCAACAGCACTTCTTCAGCTACTGTGTGCGCAACAGGTTCAATTACTGCAAACGCTACTGTAGCTCCGGTTGCTGCAAACACTTCCGGTTCATGGAACTATACGTGGTCAGGCCCTGGTACTGTAACCTCTACAACTTCGGCTGCTACAGGTTCAAGCCTTGCTTCAGTAGGCCTTAACCCGGTTTATTCCGTAAGCGTAGTAAACTCTGCTGACGTTCAGTCACTTTGCGCAACTTCAACGACCACTACAGCTACCGTTACCCCGGTACCTGCAGCTATCACTGGCGCTTCATCTATATGCGGTGGTGCCTCCAGCATTTACAGTGGCGGTGCTACTTACGGAACTCCAGGTTGGAGCATCACTGGTACCGGCGCTTCTTATGCCTCAGGTGCAATTACAACCGGATATAACGTTACTACTACTAACCCATCATCACAAAAGTCAATTACTATCAATTATTCTAATGCCTGTGGTACATCAACCCCGCTTACGGTTAACATAAACGTTCAGCCGGTTGCTATCACAGCATCTGACTTTGTGAGCGCTCCTCCTACGGCTATCTGTACCCTGCAGACCAAAACACTTACCGATAATACTGCTGGTGGTACATGGAGCAACTCCCCTACTACTTATGGTACTATCAATAGCTCTACCGGTGCATTTACTTCAACATCTACTACAGGTACTACAACTATATCTTATACAATGACCACTGGCGGTTGTTACGCTACAGTGAGCATGCCGGTAGGTACAACAGGCCCTGGTTCTATTACAGGCGGTGCTACTTCAGTATGTATCGGCGCTACAACTGCAGCTTTTGCATGTACTCCTACAGGTGGTGCATGGAGCATGAGCAGCACAGCCAATGCAACCATCAGCACAAGTGCTATTGTTACCGGCGTAGCCAACACCAACGGTGTTCCGGATACTATCATATATAATACAGGTTGCGGTACTGCAGCCCGTAAGACCATCACCGTTGGTGGTACTACAGGCACAGTGGCCACACCGGCAACTATCTGCGCCGGCAGTTCACTTAGCCTCAGCAGTTCTGTAACGCCAACCTCAGGCACTACTTATGCATGGAGCGGACCTAATGCCTTCTCCAGCACTGCTGCCAGCCCGCTGGTATCAGCAACTGCAACAACTGCCGCAAACGGTACATATACGCTTACCACTACAAACACCACTTGTACCAACAAATACTATGCTACTGCTACAGTGGCAACAGTGCCGGCAACTCCTACTATTACTCCTTCAGCTTCAACTATCTGCTCGGGTAATACAACTTCACTTACTTCATCTTTGAGCAACGAGACCGACCAGGTGTTCTCAATTCCGTTCTATACACCAACGTTCTCAGTTTCCAATACGCTCAATAGCAGCACTACCTGGACATCAGGTAACTCTAACGATGGTTATTATGCAGTGCTCCTGCCATTCAATTTCAGCTTCTTTGGCACTTCTTACAGCACACTGTATGTAGGCACAAACGGCTATGTGACTTTCGGCTCAGGAGCTACTACAGCTACTGCAGCGGCCATCACAGCAGGCACACCGGGCAACGTTATCGACCTGTTCCAGAATGACCTGACACTTGCTTCATCAGGCAGCATCACCTACGGTACCAGCGGATCTGCTCCTAACCGAAAATTCGTGGTTGCATATAATTCAGTGCCCGGCACAACAGCAGGAGGCCCTAATACAGGCTACATCGTTCTGAACGAGGGCACTGACGTAATAGACGTTCTGGTAAGCGCATTTACCCGCAATACCGGCACGAACGCCACATGCGGTATAGCCAACACAGCGGGCGCCAGCGGCATCGCAGCCACCGGCCGCAACAATGCAGCTTACAACGTTACTGTTGCAGAAGGCTGGAGGTTCTATAGCCTGAACAACTATACTTATACATGGTCTCCATCAGGTTCACTTTCATCTGCTACAGTAGCTAATCCGTCTACAACCGCTCTGTCTTCAAATACTACTTATACACTTACCGTAGCTGACGCGATCAATTCAGCTTGTACCAGCTCCAATACATCTACTATCACTGTTAACTCTGCAGCAACAGCAGTTGTCACCAGCGCTCAGGCATGTATCGGCGCATCAAGCGTTAACATTGGCTACTCTTCTGTTACCGGCAGCCCAACCACATATAGCATCACCTGGACAAGCGGTGCTATCTCCGCCGGTTTCAGCAACGTGAGCAGCGCAACATTCCCTGGCGGCACATCTGGCAGCATTCCGGTGAGCATCGGTAGCTCTGCCGCTGCTGGTTCTACTTACCACGGTGTTATTACTTTCAATAACGCCAGCTCTTGCCCTAACAGCTATGCATTTACCATTAGCCTCACTGCTCAGCCTTCACTGGCACTTGGTACTGTTACACTGACCAGCCCAACAGGAAGCACTTTCTGCGAAGGCCAGACGATCCAACTCAACGTAACAGGTGCTACAGGCGGTGCTACACCTTACCTTTACACCTGGCGCGGACCTGGTATCTCCAGCTCTTCAACCAGCAGCACTGGTTCACTGACTTTCACAGCTAGTGCAGCATCATCAGGTGCATACAGTGTAACACTGAGCAGCTCATCTACCGGTTGTAATACAACTCCTAACCTGAGCACTGCTGCTACTTATACTGTAAATGCTAGTGTAGCCCCTACCCTCAGCGGCATCACTGCATCACCGGCTACTTTGTGTGCGGGCACTACCCTCTCGCTCAGCGCTTCTGGTGCATCTGGTGGTACACTCTATACATGGTCTGGTCCTGGTGGCTATACATCTACCAGCAGCACAGGCAGCATAGCACTCACTCCAGGATCTACTGCCGCAAGCGGCACCTACAGTGTTACACTGACCAACACGCTTACTGCCTGCAGCAGCGACGTTGCATCAGCAGGTACTTCAGTTACTGTTAATCCATTGCCTTACGCAGCAACCATCACTGGTACTTCAACACTTTGCTCTGGCCAGAACACTACTCTTGCTGACACCGCTTCAAGCGGTACCTGGAGCTCTTCAAATACTTCAGTTGCCACAGTAGATGCTTCCGGTATTGTTACAGCGGTTACAAACGGCACCAGCTCAGTGTCTTATTCAGTTACCAATTCATGCGGTACCGCTGTGGCATCACGGACGGTAACTGTTAACCCGATGTCTGTTGCAAGTGTTATTTCCGGCAATGCAACTATATGTACCGGTTCTACAGCTACCCTTACTGATACTGCCTCAGGCGGTTCATGGAGCAGCAGCAACACATCAGTGGCAACTATAAACGCTGCAACCGGTGTGGTTACCCCAGTATCTCAGGGTACTACTAATATCACCTATACCACAGGTTGTGGTTCACAGGCCACACGCTCTCAAGCCATCGCTACAATGCCTACGGCTATCACGGGTACAACTTCTGTCTGCACCAGCTCAACTACTTCCCTGCACAACACTGTTGCAGGCGGCACATGGAGCTCAAGCAACACAGGTGTCGCTACCGTTGACGCTTCTGGTGTTGTATCAGGCATCACTGCTGGCAGTGTAAACATCACATATAGCAACTCTGGCTGCCAGGTAACTGCTCCGGCCACCGTTATCGCTACACCTGCAGCCATCACTGGTACTTCAGTGTTCTGCCAGGCTGCAGCCACTACGCTCGCCGATGCAGTATCTTATGGTTCATGGACCAGCAGCAATACAGGCATCGCAACAGTAGGCTCATCAACAGGTATTGTTTCAGGTGTTGCTTCGGGTACAGCCACCATCACTTATGCTAATGGTTGCGGCACCCCGGCTACACAGTCAGTAACCGTTCAGAGTGCTCCTGCTTCACTCACCGGCTCTTCTACAGTTTGTGTTGGCAATGCTACATCTCTCACCGAAACAGTGCCTTCAGGTACATGGAGCAGCAGCAATGCTGGTGTTGCATCGGTTAGCGGCGGCGTTGTGACCGGTGTATCAGAAGGTTCAGCTAATATCAGCTACAGTCTTTCTAACTCTTGCGGCACAAATACAGTTGCTATGACGGTTAACGTGGGCATCCTCGGCAAATGGCTGGGTGTGAACACCAACTGGAACGACGCATCTAACTGGCCTTGCAGCACGATCCCTGACACTACCGTTAACACAGAGATCCCATCAGGCACTCCTAACCTGCCGGACTTCACCAGCATCACTGCAAATGTGAAGAACCTGACCATCGACACACTGGTTACCATCACAGTGAACAGCTCTTCAAACATCAACGTAAAGGGCAACCTTACACTGAAAGGCAACATCGCCGGCAACGGTGGGGTAACACTGAACGGTTCTTCTGCTCAAAGCATCTTCGGCAAGGGTACTATCAAGAACATGACCCTGAACAATGCAAGCGGAGCTACCATCAACTCAGGTGATACTATCACACTGAAAGGCGCACTTACACTGTCTGCTGGTACACTGAACACCAACAACGGTCTTGTTTTCGGATCCGATTCAGCAAGCACTGCCAGGTTAGCACCAGTTGCTACCGGAGCTAACATAACCGGTAACGTTACCATTCGTCAGTATGTACAGGGCGGCCGTCGCGCTTACCGTTTCTTCGGTCATCCTTTCTCTACATCTATCGCGCTTAGCCAGATCGAGCAGACAATGGATATCACCGGTACAGGCGGCAGCAGCCATGGCTTTACCAATACTACTACCAACGCACCTTCTGCTTACTGGTACCACAGCCAGGTAGGTAACTCTTCTCTGGGTTATGATCCGGGTTGGCAGGCATTCACCAACACAAATGGTGCAGATACTAACGGCTTCAAGCAATACGAAGGTATCCGCCTCTTTGTAAGGGGTGCTAAGAACGAAGGTCTTAACGGCTATTCTTATACACCATCTCCTGTAACCATTAGCATGTCGGGTCCGCTTAACGTAGGTAACCAGACAATGGTACTGCACACTGGCGCTAATTCAAATTACAACCAGGTGAGCAACCCATATGCATCTCCTACAGACATCGGCACTGCAATAGCAAATGCCCAGACAGCAGGACATGTAACAGGTGGCGCATTCTATATCTGGAACCCATACCTCGGTGTAGCCGGTGGTTACGAAGCAAAGCCTATCGGTTATAGCTACGTTATCGGCCCTAACACTTCATTCCAGGTGCGTGCAGCTTATGATACAGCAACCCTCAGCTTCACTGAGAGCCAGAAAACAGCAACTGTTGCTGAAACACTGCTCCGCTCATCTAACGACCACGTTTCTTTCGATATCCTCGACGATGCCGATCACCAGTGGGATATGATGACCATCAACTTCGATGCAAACGCAAGCGCTGGCGAAGACAAGAATATGGATGCAGGCAAACCAGTGAATCCGGATCTAAACTTCTACAGCCTCTCTTCTGAGAACGAAAAACTGGCCATCGACGCGCGTCCTTACGTTGCAGGCAGCATCATCCCTCTGGGTCTTACTACCAGCTACGCTCAGGATTACACCATCCGTGTTAATGAGTTCTCAGTACCTGGCGATCTGTACCTGCACGACAAGATGCTGAACAGCTATACCAAACTGCAGGGCGGCGCTGAATACAAGTTCACCGTTTCCAAAGACGCAGCATCACAAGGCAACAACAGGTTCGAACTTACCACTACCGATGTTGAAGCAACTGCTGCAGCCGCATTCGCTGTAACCCTTGCTCCAAACCCTGCTACCGACAATGTGACCCTGTCTTTCAACACCCGCAACAGCGCTGAGACCCGCATCAACATTACCGATGCAGCAGGCGTAAATGTAATGGCGAAAGAACTGGGCGTTCAGCAGAATGGAAGCGTAATGCTCGACATCCACAACCTGCCTGCAGGTATCTACATGGTAGAGTTCACCAATGGCAGCGATAAGAAGGTTCAGAAACTTGTTAAAGAATAGATCATGACCGGTGGATGGCGTAACTGCCATCCACCTTTTTATTTTTCACAACCAAAACAACAACAACTATGCTGATCACCGTTTGTGTCATTAAAATGCTGCGCATCATGTCGGCGCAAAAAAAGAAATAGACTGTCAGTAACTGCTTTTTAATATCCTGCACCACCAAAGTGCAGGATATTTTTTTTAATAAAAGCTTCTTTTGCCTAACACGTTCAGTCAGTGTAACTTCACAGGGCAATAACTACACATGAACATAGCATTGGTTGGATACGGCAAAATGGGGCACGCCATCGAAAAAGCTGCGGTAGCCAGGGGGCACGCCATCGTGTCGCGCATCACTTCTGCCAACCGGGCCGATATTGACGGCCCCATCTTCAGGCAGGCCGATGTGGCCATAGAGTTCACCTCCCCGGCCTCAGCCCTGAAAAATGTGCTGGCTTGCCTGGAACAGGGCGTGAGCGTTGTCAGTGGCACCACCGGCTGGAACGAGCGCGTTTCAGAGGCCAACTACCTGGCACTAAAGAATGACCTCGCCTTCCTCCATGCCTCCAATTTCAGTATAGGCGTAAATATCTTCTTCGAGGTCAATAAACTACTGGCAACCCTCATGAACAGTCACCCGGAATACGACGTGACAATGGAAGAGACCCATCATGTGCACAAAAAAGACGCACCCAGCGGCACAGCCATCACACTGGCCGACCAGATAATTGAGCGCAACGAAAACCGCACCGGGTGGGGCCTTCATCCCACCAGCCCCTCTATTTTACCCATTACCGCCCACCGTATGGACGAAGTACCGGGTACCCATATCGTGCGCTACAATTCCGCTATCGATGAGATCGAGATCAAACATACCGCCCACAACCGCGATGGGTTTGCCTTTGGCGCCGTGCTGGCGGCTGAGTATATCTTCGGTAAAAAAGGTACCTTCACTATGAAAGACGTTCTGGGTATTCGCTAAACCAACCAAAATTCAAATTATGAGACAATTGCTTGCCGCTTCACTTCTCATACTGTCTGCATGCTCGCTTAGCGCCTGCAACGAGGCCGACACAGACGGTAAAACAACCATCATACAAGATAGCCTGGTAAATGTGCTGCCCACATGGCAGGCCCTTAAAATATCGGTTGAGAATAATAAGACCGAGATGAAGGTGGTTGTTGGCGATGCCACTTTTTACAATGCCAGTCCGGAGGAGAAAAAGCACAAAGCTGACGACCTGGCACGTATGGTGCTGCGCATCTATGGCCCCGGCAACTACCTGGAAAAAGGCACGCTCATAGTGACAAAAGATGTCCGGAACCAATCCTGGGATCCATCCGATGGGGTGGCTACCCCACTCGACTTCAAGTCATTCAAAACGCAGAAATAGAGCTAAGCATTGGCGCCGCGGCTGGCTGCCCGCAATTGTTTGAACAGCTTGATGCCATGTTTCGCAAAAGAAAAGGTCTTCACGCTCGGTGAGCCGCCGCTGCGGTCGCGGAAGTGGATGCCCACCCATTTTATAGGCGTGTATTTCTTGCACAGCACCGAAACGTAAATATTAGCCAGGTGAAAATCCTTCGGCACTTTATCCACTATTTTCCGCAATATGCTTTCATGTATCAGGCGGTAAGGCACATTGGCATCATTTATCCATTCCATGGTGGCCACCAGCGTAAACATGCTCACGAACCGGGAAATAACAAAGCGCATAAAGCCGTCGTCGCGGGTGCGGCGAAAACCATAAATGGCTTTATACTTATCTGCATAGGGCACCAGTTTGCTGAAAAATTTAGGGTCGCATTGGCCGTCTGAGTCTATTTGCATGATCCAGTCGGCGCCGCTGTCTATCGCCAGCTTGTAGCCGGTAATGCAGGTTTGTCCATGGCCCGTATTGGGCTTGTCCACTATCTTAAGGCGTGGGTATTTCAGCGATAGCTCATTGAGCGTGGCCAGCGTGGTGTCTTTCGACCCATCGTTCAGCACGCACATAGTATAGGGTATTTTGCTGTCTGCCAGTGCTGCATCCCACTCTTCCAATACGCTGGGTATGGCCTCTTCCTCATTATACACCGGCATCACAACCCATAGGTTATTTATTGCCATATTTGTTCTTAATAGTATTAAAAGTACCCAGCGCCAGTTCTATCACCTCATCTGTATTATAATATTTGTATTCCGCCAGGCGGCCACAAAAATACACATTGTTCTGCTGCGTTTCCTCGCCGGCCATTTCCCGGTATCGGGCATACAGCGCGGCATTCTCATCCATCGGTATCGGGTAATACGGATCGCCCTCCGCCCGTGGATATTCATACGATATCACGGTCTTAGGGTGCTTTTGCCCCGTCACATGCTTTATCTCCACTGTGCGTGTATAATCGTGCTCGTTGGGGTAATTGATCTGCACACAGGGCTGCGTGTATTCCTGTTCCTTTTCTTTGAACTCAAAATGCAGCGACCGCCACGGCAGCTTGCCCAGTTTGTGGTCAAAGTATTCATCTATCGGGCCGGTATATACCAGCACCTTACCGGGGTGCAGGTCCTTGCGCACATCATTAAAATCGGTATTCAACATCACATCTATTCCAGGCTGGCTGATCATATTCCGGAACATAGACGTAAAACCTGCGGCCGGCGTTAGTTGAAATTTATGATCCACATAGCGGTCGTCGGTATTCATACGCACCGGTATGCGCCCGCACACGCTGGCGGCAAGGTCTTTGGGGTGGATCGCCCACTGCTTCAACGTGTAGCCCAGGTAAAATGCTTTATACATCTCCTCTCCCACCCTCGACAGTACGAACTCTTGCGAATTGGCAGGCTGCGGTATTTTGAACCTTTTGGACTCCAGCAGCGCTTCCGCAGTCTCCGCCGTCAGGCCGGGCTGTTTAAAAAACTGCCTCAGCGTGTCCAGGTTTATCGGGAAGGGGTATAACTCCCCGTTCACACTGCTTTTTACTATATAATTCCCCGGTATCCACTCCGTGTACTGCCCCAGGTAATCCACCAGTTCCTGCTTATTGGTGCGGAAGTAGTGCGGCCCGTAACGGTGTATCATCACCCCCGATGGGTGGGTCATATCATAACAATTACCTGCAATATGCTCGCGTTTGTCTATCATCAGCACCTGCCAGCCCATCTCCTTTGCCATCCGCTCGGCCGTCACGCAGCCCACCGGCCCTGCACCTATTACTATTGCATCGTACTTTTTTTCTATCCGGGTTACGAGGTTCATATTCAATAACGTGTAGTAAAATTTTGCAGATACCGCAAGGCAGCCGCTTTAGCGAAGCTACAAATATATAGTAAACATGCAGAATTGCTGTTAACGATAGGATAATCGGCATTATGAAATTATGTAGCGGCCGGCTTCTCTTAGCTCCAAAAATGTGGTTATAATTGTATGTTTGTTCTGTAAAACACATCCTTCACATGACCATCATCCAATTAGAATATGCAGTATCGCTCGCAACGTATAAAAGCTTTGTGGCGGCTGCCGAAAAATGTTTCGTCACACAGCCCACACTCAGCCTGCAGATACAGAAGCTGGAAGAAGAGCTGGGCGTTAAGATATTCGACCGCAGCAAGCACCCTATAGAGGTTACGGCTATGGGCAAGATCATCATCGAGCAGGTGCGCAAGGCACTCGAAGAGTTCGAGCGCATCCACGAGCTCATTCAGCAGCATCAGAACACCCTTTCCGGGGTATTCAGGCTGGCAGTTATCCCAACCGTGGCCCCCAACATACTGCCGGCATTGCTGGAAAGCTACTCAAAGAGCTTCCCGGATATCCGCATGGAGGTGAGCGAGATGGAAACAGACCGCATCATCAAAGCCCTGCGCAATAACGAGATAGACGCCGGACTGCTGAGTACGCCCCTTGAAGAAAAAGACATCAAGGAATATCCGCTGTTCTACGAGCCATTCGTGGCCTATTTTCGCGACAACGACCCGGTGCTCAAGAAGCGCACCATCAGCCCCGACGATGTGGACCTGGAAAAGATATGGCTCCTCAACGAGGGCCATTGCATGCGCAACCAGGTGCTGGACCTCTGCAGCGATCAGGTGCAGAAACTGCAGACCAAGCGCCCCTACCGCTACCAGTCCGGTAATGTGGAGACCCTGCGCCGCATGGTGGACAAGAATGGTGGCGTCACCATACTGCCGGAGCTGGCCATCTCCGACTTCGACGAGGACCGCATCGAAAAAGTGCGCTACTTTGACGACCCCGAGCCCGTACGCGAAATAAGCTTAGTGACCAACGATCATTTTGTGCACTACAACATCCTGCAATCCATCATGGACGAAGTGCTGAAGCTGGTACCCGAAAAAATGCGCGTCCAGAAAAAGAACCGCAAGGTCCTCCGCATACAGAGCGCAAGATTGTAATTCCAGCGGTTTAAAACTGCTTTTTGAGAAAACCTGTGGCATGGCCCCCCGCCTTGCCACAGTTTTTTTTTGTTGCCTGATGGCGGAAAAAAAATGATGCTATTACGACCTCATCCCCCGGCCCCTTCTCCGCGAGTGTCAGAAGGGGTAACATGGGCTGACACCATGCACTCTGGGGCCTCATCCCCCGGCCCCATTCTCCGCAAGCGGCAGAAGGGAGCATTTTTTATCGGGCCACCGTTTGATATGCCTGTCGGCTAATTAAACAGCAAAGGCACTAAGACCCGTAGCCCCAATTTTCGGTCATTGCGATGACCTTGCGTAGCTTGCGAAGAAGCAACCTCGCGATAATATGTTAGCCTGAGCCCCGTCGAAGGCCAACTCCGCCGTTGCCGGAGTTTTTCGCCGCGGAAACAATGCGGCGCTACCGGGAAGGCTGCTCACCGGAACACCAACAACAAGCGCGTGGGTCAATACTCAACAGCTGTCAATAAATTTCCGCCGTTGTTGGTGTTCTTCGCCGCGTGAGCAATGCGGCGTTGCCGGGAAGGCACCAACAACCAGCGCGTGGGTCAATACTCAACAGCTGTCAATAAATCTTCCCAACGTTTTCCCCCATCATAAAAATCTGCACTGCTGTAAAAATAGTCCTCTGCCATTTTGCAAAGACCCGCCTTTACGGGATTGTTATGGATATACTGCAACTTTTGCTTCAGCACTCCACTGCTGTATACTTCAATAGTTAGTGAATTTCGCTCCCACACCTGGTATTTTCTGTCCTTTGCTCCCACATACAGACTTTGCAAAAGTTCCGTATTACCCGCCCTCAGTTTCATCAGCAACATCTGCGCAGTGTACTTTAAAAAATCCCTCTGCACATCTTCTTTCTTATGGGGATGTTTGATATGCCATAAAATATGCAGATGGTTGGGCATTATTACAAATGCATGCAACAGAATACGGTCATTAGTTGCCAGGAACCTAAGACTGTTCATGACTATCTCCTTATGCAGGTCAGCAACCAGCAGCGGCTTCCATTCCAGTATAGTAGCGGTGAAAAAACTCAGTTCATGGCGGCGGGCAGAGGGCATATTGCGAATGTAGCGTTTTTATATGCTACCCTGCATGGATAGCGCAAAGCCCGCGCACGGGTTGTTGGTGCCCGCCCTGCGCCCAAGGCTACTCACCGGAACACCAACAACGGCGGAGATGCACCCCCGTAAGCGACAAGACAAGAAAGAGCTTAGGCAGCAGATCAAGCAATTGGAAAAATCGTTGGAGAAGGCAAATGTGATGATCTACAGCCTCAATGCGATAATAGACTATGCGGAGCAGGAGCTAAAAGTTCCGCTCAGAAAAAAGCATGGCACCAGGCAGTCACGCTGATTAAAGAGAAGCGTATTACAAGAATGGGTGTCGGCCCTCTTTGTAAGCTGTTTGGTAAAAGCCGACAAGCGTATTACAAGAAGAACTGGGAGCTTTCCGATCAGGAGCAAGAGGAGCTGATTGTCTTAGATATGGTGGCCCAGGTAAGAAGAGAACTACCGGGACTTGGCCTGCGAAAGTTGTATATGTGTCTTTACCGTCCCTTTCGGAGTAATGGCATTAAAATGGGTCGCGACAAGCTCAATACGTTGCTTCGTAAGCATGGGCTATTGATCACAAAAAGGAAGCGACTACCAAAGACAACGCAATCCAATCATTGGTTCCGCAAGTACAACAATCTGCTTAAAGACCTGGAAGTGACTAGTTCGGAGCAAGTATGGGTAGCTGATATCACCTATATAAGCATTGGATATGACTTTAATTATTTGTCATTGATCACTGATGCCTATTCAAGAAAGATCATGGGGTATCACCTTCACCATCAGCTCACTAACGAAGGAACGATCAAAGCATTAAAAATGGCATTATCCAATCGTATTACATGTGGTTATTTAGTCCATCATTCAGACAGAGGAGTGCAATATTGCAGCTATGATTATGTTGATATACTTCGAAAGGAAGGCATTGAAATAAGCATGACCGAGTTTGGAGAAGCATATGAGAATCCAATAGCTGAACGAGTTAACGGCATTCTCAAAACAGAATTTGGTTTAAGTCAAGTATATAGATCCCGAACCCAAGCTTTGATCGCCGTTGAACAAAGTATTAAAGCGTACAATAACTTAAGGCCCCACATGAGCTGTGATTGGTTAACACCGGAAGCGGCACACCTCACTAAAGAGCCCTTAAAAAAGAAGTGGACAAACAGGAGAAAGAAATATATACAGGCAAAGAAGCAAAGCCTGCCGGCGGCGGCTCTGTCCCAGGCGACAACTGCTACAACAGAATCACCAAACTCAACTTAACTTTGAGCAGTTGTCACCCGTGACAGAGCGAAAGCAATCAATTTTTAACTCGCCAAAATTGTAAACTAAAACCCGGACGATACCAACTGTCAACCATTTTTAGGACGAGTCAGGACAAATCGGTCAGCCTGAGAGGATATTAGGTTGCACCTCAATCATAAAGCCAGTGACAAGTTGGAACTTTGAAGAAATAGGCTAAGGCAGCATAGCACATGGCTTTTTAGTGTTTAAACCTGCGTCTGAGC